>Ga0299915_10000328_pt1 | contig 37165 bp, 39 predicted proteins | sample RVTome_13_FD_200263 | JGI IMG/M metagenome (GOLD analysis project Ga0299915, IMG submission 200263) | Soil microbial communities from uranium-contaminated site in the Upper Colorado River Basin, Wyoming, United States - RVT92D227 (version 2) ...
TAGTTTATTTATTTTCATCGTTTCCTCCTTCCCATAGATATTTGTCTTTCCATTTTGTTTTCTCTTTCCTTCTTTCCTTTGGCTCTATCCTTTTCTCCGTTTTATCTTTACTTCTGTTTTGGCCTTTTTCGCTGCAGGTTTTTTTGTTTTTATCACAGTGGAATCCTCTTTTACCTTTTTCCCGGCTCTCGCCTTAGCCTTTTTCGATTTGCGGGCAGGCTTTTTACCTGTAATGCGGAATTTTCCGCGGGTGAGGAAGTAGGCAAGCGCCAGGCCGCCGAGAACCACCACAACTGCAGAAAGAATTATTAGAACTAGAGGAAGCGGCTGAACGACCTGTAGCTCAATTCCTCCCGGCTCGAGCGTGAGTCTTAGCCGCTGTCTACTCTGTCCTTCGGTACTCCCACTCATAGTCACCGGCTCGAGGTAGGTGTTGCTCAGGGTTGCAGCAGCGGCAACGGTATATCCGGAGTTCTGAGTGCCTTGAAGCTCCAGATAGTAATGGCCGAACTCCGGATTGGTGATGAGGTATAGATGCTTATTGCCGATAGCGAACAGCAGTGGCGATATCTCTTTTGTTCCGTATAGTAGCCTTCTCGACTCTACGGGGCCGTCAATGGTAATCCCCAGGATGTTTTTCCAGGTTGGGTATTCTTTAGCTTCCGGCCAGCTGTAGAAAGCGTTGAAGGTGAACTCAGATAAATCGATATCCGGTGGATAGAAGGAACGCCTCAAGGTGAAGTTAACATTAGTAGCACCACCCTCAGCCTGAACCTGCACAGTTATACCCGGCTGTGGTTCACAGGCGATTGCCTCGACAGAGACAGTTTCTGTAACCGTAGGTATCCCGTTAATCAAAGCGTAGTTATTGCCAAGCTGATAGGAGTTGAATTCATAGAATCCGTCTCTGTTTGTGGTTGTACTCTGCAACGTGCCGGCAAGATAGACATCTGCCCCCGAGACCGGGCGCTGGTTAGTATCGATAACACGGCCAAATATGGATGCAGTCCGGCTGAAAACGCGTATGTCAGAGTAAGCCTCACCTGTAACTCGAATCGAGCGGAGACAGGGGTAAGGCCTCCACCAGCAGGTCGTATTATCACATACTAGCGTTCTACAGGTGCTCCATGTCCTGACAACAGCTTCGCCGTAGCAGACAAGTCGAACATATCCTGGTGTTGATGGCGCTGCCCAGGATATCGCATATGTTCCATTGGTGGTGAAGTCGCCTAGTGTTTCCTGACTGCCACTCGGAAGCTGAGCCTGTACACGAACATGCGTATTTGTGGTACTTGTGCTGACGGTAATGTTAATAGGCTCACCCGTCAGATATACGGGCTTATCGGCTGTGAGCGACAGTGAAAGGGAGGATGTTTGGAAAGAGGCTTTACCCGGGGCAGTTTCTTCACCGGCTAGAGTGGCATTTGTAATGATAGGAGCGGATTTCTCTGCAGGGGAATCCGATACGGCAGCGTAGCATGGCGCAACCACAGAACCTATTGTAAATAAGCCCAACACCAGAACAGTAAGCCAAGTCAACGAATTTAATCTCATCCCTCATTCTCCGGTTACTTAACTTATGATTATTCTAGCACAATTTATATGTTGGCTTTCAAATTTCGATCGTGGCGAGGGGTTCCGATTGATCGGGGCTCGCGATGACACGAGGGGTCACATTATGTGTTGGGGTTTGCGGTCCTGGCAGTTACGGCGGCGCCTAAGGCGGTGATGATTTGTGACTGGGGAGGGAGCAGGAGTTTTATATTCATCTCTTGTTCTACGGTCTTAATAAGTCCGATATTGAGAGCGCCACCGCCGCAGATGGCGCACGGTTCTTCAAGTTTAATCTTTTTAACCAGTGAGGAAATCTTGCTGGACAGGGCTTTATTGACTCCGGCGGCGATGTCCTCTTTGGAGATGCCTTCAGCGACTCTGGTGACAGCCTCCGATTCGCCGAAGACTGCACAGCCGGTGCCGAAGGTGATTGGGTTCCTGGACTTGAGCGAGAGCGGGCCGAAATCTTTTAAATCTATGCGCAGCACATTGGCAATGACTTCAATAAAGCGGCCGCTGCCGGCAGCGCATTTTTCACTGACGGCAAAGTTGGTCACCATACCTTCATTTATCCTCATTACCTTGGTGGACTGTCCAGCCACCTCGATAGCCGTTCTAACTTGAGGGAAGACGTTGTTTATACCTCTGGCAGTGCAGACTATGTCGCTGACCTGCCGGCCGGCGAAGGGGACATTGCCGGCGCCGGTGCCGGTGGCTACAGTATCGGCTATGTCGTTCTGGTTCAGATTAAGTTGCCTCAGCAGCTCCTGCTTTATTGTCTCGGCTGCCGTCCTGTAATTGGCTCCGGACGGAATCACGTGGTAAGCGGCAAGCTCGGAATCTCCGATTATGACTCCCTTGCTGTATGCCGAGCCGATGTCTATGCCCAAAAACCAGGTCATTTAAGTTTTCACCCTCACCCGTCAAGGGGACTTTGCACCAAAAGTACTTGTTGTTCCCAAAATACCATTTATATTGTGCTTGGTTGACAAATACCATTATATCAATTATTTGGCGTAATTGAGTTGCAAACTTGACAACATTTGCAAAGGGGTTACACTATATAAATAGACAGACATATGATATTGGAGTGTGAGTGATTGAACTGGGCTGAAATAGTAATTGCGATAGTAGCAATATATGGTGCAGTGATTGCTACCTATAATTTTGTGATTTATCGCAGAGTGACTAGCCGAGGCATAAAGGTTACTTTGGAATACGCTTCTACCTGTAGCCTTAAGGGTTTAATCACTAGTAAGACATATGATGAGCAAAAACCAAATCTGGCAGTGACAATAACAAACAGTGGAACTCGGCCAATCACAGTGCAACTACCATTCTTTCTACATCCAGATAATAAGGGAAAATTGATAGCATTTGAGCCAGTATCTAGCATTCAATTTCCTAGCGAGCTTACAGAGGGTGATTTTGGAATGACTTGGTGGGAAGGCAATGAAATCGCAAATGGACTAAGAGATGCTGGATTCTCTGGAATGTGTAATTTAGTAGCATGTTGCAAAGATTCAGTAGACATTACGTACAGAAGTAAACCTTTGAAGTTTGATATAAATAGGTATCCTATACCGAACAATAAGAATCCTATCTTGATTAATGATTTAAAGCACGCGAGGGAGAGGGAATAGCTCGAATTTAGCATACATTAGCTGAAAAATGTTGCCCTTTCCAAGCGGCGAGGCTTTGTCGATATAGTCTCACCTTCGGCACTTGCTTTCATATAGATTTCCCTTGCCAGTATGGCAGCCCCCATTGCCCCGGTGAGAAGGGGCTCTTCGGGGACGAGTAGTTCGCAGCCCAGATCTTCTTTCATCGCCTTAACCATGCCGGTATTCTTGGCTACGCCGCCGGTAAGCACTACATCAGGCTCTACTTTCAGTCTGCGTGCCAGTGCCGCCACCCGGCTGGCCAGGGCGTCGTGGAGCCCGGCTACGATATCTTCCAGCTTTTCTCCGCGAGATAGCAGAGCTACCACCTCCTGCTGAGCAAATATGGTGCACAGGTTGCTGATTTGAATTTTCTTTGTAGCTTTAAGTGACGTATCTCCCATGTCTTCCAGTTTGATACCTAAGGTGGCAGCGGTGACTTCCAGAAATCTGCCGGTTCCGGCAGCGCATTTATCGTTCATGACGAAGTCGACGAGCTTGCCCTTTTCTATCTTCATGCACTTGGCATCCTGACCGCCGATGTCGACGGCAGTCCTGACGTTGGGGAATAAGCTATATACGCCTCTGGCATGGCAGGAAAGTTCTGTTATCTGGTCGTCGGCGAAGGGGACGTTCACCCGTCCGTAGCCTGTGGCTATGATGTAACAGATGTCATCAAGCCGCAAACCGGCTTGCTCCAGCGCCATTACCATCACCTCGTTGGCTAGCCGGCGATGCTCAGGGCCGGTTGGTCCTTTGATAGCGGACAATACCCTGTCGGTCGTGTCCGTAAGCACGACCTTGGTCATGGTGGAACCTATGTCTATGCCGGCGAAGTACAGGTTAGCTCCGGGTGTGGTGTTGTTAACTGATTGTCTCAATGAAAGCCTCGGCTCTGGTTTTTAGGGGGGCTAAAGCGCCTAAGTTGTAATCATATTCTATATAGGTGCTGGGAATGCCGATGCTGTCGAGATAGTCTTTGAGCGACGGCATTTCAAAGGCAAAGGGGTCACAATATCTGACGAGCAACAATACGGCACCGTTGATTTTCCATTCTTTGACGATGCCTTTAAGATAACCGAAACGGCTTTTTATATCTTTGGCGTAGTCTTTCCTGATTTCACCCAGGTCAGCCTGTCTGAAAGTGCGGGCGCAGGTAATCTCTTTCAGATAGTAATCCGCCAGCCCATCCAATGGGTCGGCAGTCGGCTTTACGCTGCCTCTGTAAGCCCTGATGCCGCCACAGGTCTCATCCATGACCACATTCGCCTTAGATTCAAATAGCTGCATGATGCCGGTATCACCCAGCGTGCTGCTCCAGATGAGTAGACGTGCCGCTTTCTTTTTGGGGCCATCGGTGCGGCTTTTAACCTCGTCTATAACCTGGCTTAGCAGCTCGTTTCCTTCGGCTACGGGCAGGCTCATGAGCGCTTTTACTACCTGAACCAGCTCCGTACCCGAGATGAGCGGTGGGGCCGGCTTGGTTAGCTGGTATAATTGCTGTACCAAGGTGCGCTGTTGATTATGAGCCTCGATGGCTGACTTGAGCTTATCTGCAATCAGTTTCTTTCCGGTGAAGGCTTCCAATGTCTTCCTGAAATCGTTCAGTTGTGACTTGAAGTACTCAATAGCCTCGGGTCTGACAGTGGTTGGCATGTCGATGTACTGAAAGTAAGGGTAGGCCGCATAAGATTCCCAGACGCGGGATGTCTTCTCCTGCGGGTCACAGGAATGTGCGGTGACCATGCCGTCAAGGAAGTCGTCTTTCCCTTTTAAGGCACAATCAAGGCAGGTGCGCATGATGGAGCAGAACGAGGTCGGTAAAGCTCTATCTGTCTCAGTGACCGGCTCTTTGATGTCGCCGTATGTCCGGTACGGGACCAGGTCTAGGGCGGTGAGCATTTCCACAGGGACATAGACGCAGGGATAGCCTATTATCTTTTTGCCTGCAGCCTTGAGCTCTTTGGCTCTCTGCGAGCGGTTTAAGTAAATATCCTGGGCTTTGCTCATCCCTTTATCTGACATTGCTAAAATCTCTTTACCAGTCGAAGCCTTCCTGTTTTCTAACTCGTTTGTAGTGTTCCATAGTTTCCTCGAAGGGCTCTGCCTTAGCCAGAGCATCTTCCGGGTTGAATAATCTGAGGTCCACTATGTCCCCTTCGATGGTTAGTGACGGCACCTTGAGGTTTTCTATGAGCGTATTTGCCACGTAAGGCAGGTGTGTCGAGGCGCTGCGGCAGCTGATAAGCGGGTGAAGCATGGCGCCATCGCATTTCCATTCTGTGGCGAATTTTATATAGGGATAGGCGAAGGAGCGACCGGGCACGTTCTTTTGCCGGGCGTCTTCAGCATAGCCGACAAAAAACTGCAGGTTAAATCTGGTGATTCGTTCCAGCGGGTCGCTGATGCGGCTCAGGTCAAGAGGTATGGGCGGATGATAACCGAAGCTCTCAATGACGAAGTTCCACCCTCTCTCAGCCAGTTTGTCGAAGAAGCCCAGGCTGTGCCAGGGCGGAAGCTCGGCGAATAACAGCCGGTATTTTTCCTCGGGTATAGCTCCTATGTGGTCGTTCACCCTGTCTTTGACCTCTTGATACATATTCCGGTAGAGCTGCAGCGAGTCCTTGAGGTCGCCGGCCATGAATAAGGCTGCCGGCATGGCGCTCCAGAAGTCCCGGCTGTGCATAGGGCACGGTTTTGCCTGGCGCAGATCGTTCACCTCATACCATACACGGTTAATCTCTAGCATGAGGTCAACCGTTTCCTCCAGCCTGGCCCAGTCCATTTTCTTGCCCAGTATGCCTTCGAGGAAGACAACGAAGTCCTTCAGGTGCTTAACTCCCATGTTGACCATGGCTTTGGAAGCGCCTTCGATTAAGAGCTCGTTTACTCCCGGGCTGGATGATTCCAGCTGCCATACCGGGACATCCATATATCGACCCAGTGCCTGGAACCACTTATATCTGGCATCGCAGATAGCGGACGAGGACAACAGGAATAACGGCTTGGGCATACCTCCGAAGGGTGACTCCGGCGGCACCTCGCCTTTGAATTCCCTCATCATTTTAGACGTATAACCGATGCCGGCCAGGCTGTAACCGCAGAGATGCGTGGGAAAGCCGTCGGCATATGCCTGTTCCAGGTATTGCTGGGCAACTCCGAGTGCTGCGGCGACGGCGCCGTAATTTTCCGGATAGACCACCTCCACGTCCATAGCTTTCATTATTGGGTCGCCGTAGTAGAAGTTGAGCATAGCCCAGGCGGCGGGCTTGCCAGCATTTATGGCTTCGATGCTCTTTAGATAGGTCTCGTTTACCTTGGCTCGAAGCGGATGCATTGATTTCAGCCGGTTTATGACCTTCTTTTTCTCTCCTGTAACCATGATAACTCTCTCTTAATCAGGAATTTCAAAACATGGTTTCAGTAAGTTTTTGTTTTCTGGGGCAGGACTCAACCAGACGTCAACAATAGTTCGGTTGGCTGGGTTCACAGCTCGCCTCTAGTACCTGGATGTACTCCTGTAATAAATCAGCAGCTTGAGTCGTATTGCCGTTCTCCAGTGCCGCCAGGGTATTTTCCAGAATGTTGACTTCACGGGTGAGTTGTGCCGATACATTGCTCAGAGAGCCGCAGCAGGATGACATCCCCTCAGACCGCCACAGGAGGGCTTCCTTAATCTCCAGCATTTTTTTCACATCTTTAATAGCCTGGTTTACCTTCTTAGGGTCGGCTATTTTTTGCCTGGCAGCAGTAACGCTGTCTTTGTCGATAATCATCATTGGTCTTTTCTTTCCCCCTCACTCTGACTCTCTCCCTCCAAGGGGAGAGAGGAATATGTACTAATGCCTGAAGTGGCGTATGCCGGTGAACACCATAGCCATATTATACTTATCGGCTGTGGCAATTACCTCTTTATCTCTTATGGAGCCGCCGGTCTGGATTACGGCGGTGGCTCCGCCCTCGGCTGCCACCTCGACGGTGTCGGGGAAGGGAATCATGGCATCTGAGGCGAGCACGCTGCCTTTGGCGGCATCGCCGGCTCTCTTCAGAGACAGTTCTACGCTGACTACCCTGTTGGGCTGACCCGTGCCCATGCCGAGCAGCGTGTTGTCTTTAGCCAGGACGATACCGTTAGACTTTATGTGTTTCACTGCTTTCCAGGCGAAAAGCATATCGCGCATCTCGGCCTTGGTTGGCTCGCGCTTGGATACGGTCTTGGGTTTGAATTCCTCTTCGGTGTAGTAGTCCTGCTCTTGCACCATGAAACCGCCGCTGATGGGACGCAGGTCGATGTTTCCGGTTCTGACTCCTTGTGGTGAGACAGGCAATGAAAGCAGGCGTAAGTTCTTCTTGCCTTTGAACATGTCAAGAGCTTCATTGCTATAGCTCGGGGCTATGATGCAGTCGTAATGCGTCTTATCGATTTCGGCAGCCAGTGCGGTGTCGATGGGGCGATTGCAGGCGACTATGCCGCCGAATGCGGATATAGGGTCGCCGGCGAGTGCTCTCTTATAGGCTTCGATAAGGTCATCATTGGTGCAAAGCCCGCAGGCGTTGTTATGCTTGATTATGGCTATGGTAGGGTCGGTAAAGTCGCAGGCGGTGCTCCAGGCAGCTTCGAGGTCGAGGAAATTATTGAAGGACAGTTCTGGACCATGGAGCAGCTTGACCGAAGTCATGCCCGCAGGCTGCTGTTTTATCGATTGTTCAGCATAGATGGCAGCTTTCTGGTGAGGATTTTCCCCATAGCGCAGGTCGTATAGCTTCTTCATGGCTATGGTCATGTTCTGCGGGAAGGTATCTTCATCTCTGAGATACTGAGCGATGGCGGTGTCATACATGGCAACATGCTGGAAGGCTTTCTGAGCCAGCCTCTTTCGCTCTTTCTGGTCCACCCTGCCCTGACGAAGCTTGTCGAGTACGACATCATAGTCCTCAGGGTCAACGATTACCAGCACAGACGGAAAGTTCTTGGCGGCGGCACGAATCATCGTCGGCCCGCCGATGTCTATATTCTCAAGTGCCTCTTCCAGGGAAACATTGGACTTGGTTACTGTCTGTATGAAAGGGTAGAGATTGACCACAATCATATCTATGGGTTGAATCTTATTCTTTGCCAGCTCGTCCATGTGTTGGGGAAGGTCGCGCCTGGCAAGTATGCCGCCGTGTACCACCGGGTGAAGGGTTTTCACCCGACCGTTTAGAATCTCGGGGAAGCCGGTGAGTTCTGAGATGCTGTGGACTTTTATGCCCTCAGCCTCAATCGCTTTCTTAGTGCCACCGGTGCTGAATATTTCGACATCTAAAGCTTTTAGTTTGCGGACAAAATCGACCAGTCCTGATTTGTCGGAAACACTGACAATAGCGCGCAAGGGGGGACCTCCTTTAACTAATAGTTATTTTTTCGCCGTTCTTGGATTTGATAACTTTACCAATTTTTTTGGCTTCAGGCAAGTTACCTGCCAATTTGGCAAACATTGATTTATCCGAGGAACAAATAATGACCATGCCTATGCCCATGTTAAAGACCTGATACATCTCGGCTTCTTTGATTTTGCCCCGCTCTTGAATTAGCTTGAAGATGGGTGGAATCTGCCAGGCATCTTTGTCGAGCTGCACAGCCAGGCCCTGGGGGAGTATTCTAGGTATATTACCCTCGAATCCACCGCCGGTGATATGAGCCAGTCCTTTGACCATGGGTAAGACCGGTTTCAACTCGGGATAGTAGCAGCGGTGCGGCTCGAGAAGCACCTCGCCCAGCGTCCGCTTCAACTCAGGATAGGAAACCTGTAGCGAAGACGGGTTTCGGTCTATGTCAAAGACCTTACGCACCAGCGAGTAGCCGTTGGTATGCAGTCCGCTGGAGGGCAGGCCGAGGATAATATCACCGGAAGCTATGGAATTGCCGCTGAGTATGTGGGACTTTTCTACTGCACCGACGATGAAGCCAACGAGGTCATAGTCATCACCCTGGTACATTCCCGGCATTTCAGCAGTTTCGCCGCCGATCAGGGCGCAGCCAGCGTTTTTACAGGCTAGGGCTATGCCACTGACGACGCTCTCCACCTTTTCCGGTATCAGCTTGCCCATAGCGATATAATCAAGAAAGAAGAGAGGGCTGGCGCCGCAGGTGAGAATGTCGTTGACACAGTGATTGACTATATCGACGCCGACGGTGTCGTGCTTGTTTAAATACGAGGCGATTTTGAGCTTGGTACCTACGCCGTCGACGCTTGATACCAGTACCGGCTCGGTATAACCCTTAAATTGGAACATACCACCGAATAAGCCGATATCGGTCAAGACTTCGGGTCTGGAGGTGGACCGGGCAAGCTGTTTAATCAGCTCTTTGGCTTTATCGGCAGCCCTGACATCGACGCCGGCCCGGGCGTAAGCATCACGATCCGCCGAGTTCACTCAAGCTCCTTGAAGGTATGGCTTCAAGAGCCAATTTATCCATCTCCAGCTGCACAGGTATGGGGTATTCTCCGGTGAAGCAAGCCAGACAGAATATATCTTTGGGCAAGCCTACAGCTTCAATCAGACCTTCGATGCTTATGTAGCCCAGGGAATCAGCTCCGATGGCATCTCTGATCTCCGGTACGGTCTTATGGGCAGCGATAAGCTCCCATCTGGTTGCCATATCCACGCCGAAGAAGCAGGGGTGGCGGATGGGTGGCGCGCATATACGCAGATGTACCTCTTTGGCGCCGGCCCGTCTGAGCATAGCGACCACTTTAGGAGTGGTGGTGCCGCGGACAATGCTGTCGTCAACAACCACCAATCTTTTCCCGGCGATTGTTTCGGCCAGTGCGTTGAACTTAAGCTTAACGCCGAGGTCTCGTAATCTCTGATCAGGCTCGATGAAAGTGCGCCCTACATAGCGGTTTTTAATGAGCCCCTCGCAGTAGGGGATGCCTGAGGCTGCGGCATAACCGATGCCGGCAGCAGTGGCGGAATCCGGTACACCCATCACCAGGTCAGCATCGACAGGGTATTCTCGAGCCAGTATTCTGCCCATAGCTTGTCGTACCTGATGCAGCAGCTTGCCCTCTATGACGCTGTCGGGGCGGGCGAAGTAGATATATTCGAAGATACACAGAGCTTTTCGAGGGCTGCTTTCCGTGAAACTTCTGACCCCGTTTTTGTTTATAACCACTATTTCGCCCGGTTCGATTTCTCTGACGAACTGAGAGCCGGTATGACCGAAGGCGCAGCTTTCCGAAGCGATTACCCAGCCGCCATCGATGGTGCCGAGACAAAGCGGTCGTACTCCCATAGGGTCACGGACTCCAATCAGCTTGTCCTTGGTCAATATTACCAGGGAATAGGCTCCCTGCAGGCGGCGCATGGCGTATTTTATCTTATCTACCAGAGTTCTTTCTGTGGAGGAAATAATGAGATTGGCGATAATCTCGGAGTCGGTAGTGGTGGAAAACTCGTATCCCAGATGACCAAGCTCGTCGCGGAGGAATTTGGAATTGACTATGTTGCCGTTGTGTCCTAAAGCGATGGTGGTGGAATTTGCCTCAACCAGTATGGGTTGAGCATTGATTGGGCGGCTTGAGCCGGTGGTGGAATACCTGGTGTGTCCGATGCCGATGTGGCCAGGGAGTTGTGCCAGTTCGTCCTCGGTGAACACCTGGGAAACCAGCCCCATTGAGGTGTGCAGGTAGATTTTCTTTCCGTCGGAGGTAGCGATGCCGGCGCTTTCCTGTCCGCGGTGCTGGAGTGCGTATAGTCCAAAGAAGGTAATTCGAGCTATATCTACGCCTGGTGCATAGATACCGAAAATACCGCAGCTTTCATGCATGAATTTGTATTGTTATTATAAACTTTTTCCTATGTATGGGTCAATTTAGAGAAGGTATGTTCGGGTTGGCTTTTTATCCTTCTTTTAGGGGTCTGCCTTTGGCATCTTTTGTTATGGCTGTGCCGACTAAAATCAAAATCCCTTCAATGAATCCCCATAGTGCGCCGGCCCCGAATGTGATAAGCGTAACAACAATCTGGGCAATACCTATGCCGACATAGCCGAGATAAAAGCGATGAACTCCGAACCCGCCGACGAGTATGCCCAGTATTCCGGCAACTATTTTGGACTTTGCTCCCTCTGCAGCCAGTGGGACGCCGCACTTGACGCATACTGTTGCAGTAGGGTCAGTCGGCTTGCCACAGCTCTGGCAGAAATTTCCGCCGCTGGATGGTGCGCAGCCACAGGAGACGCACACAACAGCTTGTTTTGCCACTTCTTTGCCGCAGTTCTTACAATACATCTTTGCCTCCTCTTGTTGATTTGATTAGCGGTTATTAGACAAATTGCTTACTATGCCAAATATAGTTATATTCCGGCACCTTGTCAATAGGCCGATAGTCCATGCAGCTAGGGCTTACGTGCTGTATTTTGCCTTCAGCCAATCCAGGGCGGCTGTTATGGCTTTTTCTTCCAGACGCAGCCTGTGTCCGGCGCCGGGGATTATAACCAGTTCCTTAGGCTCGCCGGCTTTTTCATATAGCCTGTGGGCGTGTTCTACAGGCACCAGGTCGTCTTTATCGCCGTGAATCAGTAAGATGGGGCGGGGAGAGATTCTATCTATCCAGTGAAGCGCCGAGACCGTGTTGAAGCCTTCAAGCCAACCGTCTACCGAAGGCGGAAAGTCCTTATCTCGTATCACCCCGATACTGCGGAAGTGGTCTATAGTAGCCCTGACCTGCTGCTTGTCGGTCAGAAAACCGAATTCAGCCGGGCAGGCTAAAGTTACCACGGAAGACACCTTGGGGTCATTGGCGGCTACATAAACGCTTATGGTAGCACCGGCGCTGGAGCCGAGCAGGCAGAGGCGCGATTTATCGACTTGTTCCAGGCTGGATAGATAGTCGATGGCGGCTTTTAAATCCCGCGTCCAGCCCAGCATGTCCAGGTTGCCCTGAGACGGGCCGGCTCCGCGGAAGTTGAAAATCAGGGTGACGAAGCCGGCGGCACAGAACCTTTCAGCCAGTCCCGGATAACCTCTGTCACCGCTTGAACCGGGCTGTCCGGAAGGGATGCCGTGGCACAGGCACAGCGCCGGGCAAGGTCCTTTAGAGGTCTTTGGAATATAGACCTCGCCGGGAAGTCTAAGGTTGTCAACCGTGAGAGTAAAATCTGTTTTCATTTTTTTCCTGTCATTGCGAGTCCTTTCCCCTGTGTCATTCTGAGTCCCGATGCAATCGGGACGAAGAATCTCATAGGTTGGAAATTCAGTTTGGGTTAGATTCTTCGGTCGCCCCGATGCAATCGGGGCTCCTTCAGAATGACACTTCCTTTGATGTCGCTCGGCGTCAGAAATACCAGAAACTCCTTATTACCTTCGGCACCGAGAATGGGCGAGGCAACCAGCCCGCGCAGTCTCAGGTCATGCTCGGTTGCCCAGACGATGAAGCGGCCGAGAACCAGGGCATGAACCTGCGGGTCTTTGATTACGCCGCCTTTGGGTACCTCGTTTCTTTTTGCCTGGAATTGCGGCTTGAACAGCACGATTATACAGCCCGGTTGTGTAAGGTGTTCTATAACATTCGGCATTACACTGGTCACAGAGATGAAGGACAGGTCTATGGTGGCTATATTCACCTTTTCCGGTAGCGAGAAGGGGTGGTGGGCGTTTACCCTTTCCATGACGGCCACTCTGGGGTCCTGCCTCAGCTTATAATCCAGCTGACCGTAGCCGACGTCTATAGCATAGACACGTTTGGCGCCGTGCTGAAGGAGGCAGTCGGTAAAGCCGCCGGTGGAAGCGCCGACGTCCATAGCCGTCAGGGAAGCGACATCGAGCTTGAATTCATCCAGCGCCTGAGCCAGCTTAATGCCGCCCCGGCTGACATACGGCAGTTTTTCGGTCAGCTCTAGTTCGGCGTCTTCGTCCACCTGAGTGCCCGGCTTGGTGATTACCCTGCCGGATACGGTTACCTTACCGGCCATAATCAAAGCCTGGGCTATTTTCTTGTTCTCGGCCAGCTCTTTGGCTACCAGCAGATTGTCCAGTCGCTGCTTTGGCACAGGCTGATTATAGATAAGCGACAGCAGTCTTTCAACAGGCACGATTTTCGGTAGAGTGTCATTCAGTTACGGTGTGTAGGTACAGTTGGACGGTTTTCGATTATAATTAATCAGGCATGATTATCAGACAGATTTACGCAAAAAGTATTTTATCCAAGTCCAGAGTTTTCGATTACACCATTAATTCCTATGTCGGTTGTCAGCACGGCTGTACTTACTGCTATGCCCGCTTTATGAAGAGGACGACGGGGCATATCGAGCCGTGGGGTGAATTCGTTGACGTTAAGATCAATGCGCCGGAATTATTACGAAAGGAGGTAGCCAGGAAGAAACCGGGCAGGGTATGGATAAGTGGTGTATGCGATGCCTATCAACCGCTAGAGGCGAAATATGAGCTGACCAGAAAGTGCCTGGAGATATTGGTAAACCATGACTGGCCGATTACCATCCAGACTAAATCTGCGCTGGTGTTACGCGATATAGAGTTGCTTAGACAGGCTAGTGACCTCGAAGTCGGGTTTACGGTTACCACGGGAGACGAAAGCATAAGACAGCTATTCGAACCGAATGCGTCTTCAATTAAAGAAAGAATCGAAGCCCTGAATGAGCTGCATCTGGCCGGCATCAAAACTTTTGCCATGATTGCGCCGATGCTGCCCGGGGCCGAGCGGCTTGTTTCTATGCTCGAGGGCAAGGTGGACTCCATACTCATCGACAGGATGAACTACCATTACGGCGATTGGGTTTACAGGAAGTACAAGTTGGAGGCTGCCATGGCCAGCGATTTCTTTTACCGGACGGGCAGAGAGCTTGCCGCTGCCTTTGAGAAACAAGGCGTTGATTGCGAAGTGGTGTTCTGATATGGCCGTGCGGCTAGCCGCTTCTGGTGGCAACCAGCAGAGTGCCCGGTCCGCCGTGCACGCCCAATCCGGCACCTACCCTGGACATTAGAATCTGCTCTTCGCCGATGATGGCGGAGATGCGCTTCTTGAGTGCCGCGGCCTCTTCGGGCACCGTGCTCTGGGATATGGCTACCTCTTGCAGGTTGGTATGACTTTTTACGAACTCGAATAACTGGTCTATGCCCTTGGCGTAGGAGCGAGCCATACCTGCCTGAACCATTTCACCCTCGCGCATCGTCAGTATGGGCTTCACGTTCAGCAGCGTGCCTACCAATGCCTTGGTTTTAGTAATGCGGCCGCCCTTGAGCAGATACTGCAAGGTATCCAGCAATCCACGTATTTGTGTCTGACTGATGGCTTTCCTGGTCTCCTCCAGAACTTCCGTCAGATTGCCGCCTGCCTTTGCTTTCCGGGCTGCAGCTATGGCTACTATCCCCAGCCCCACCGATACCGAAAAACTGTCCAACACATGTACTTCGCACTTAGGCTTGGCTGCTTCGATGCCCTGCAGTGCCGCATTGTAGGTGCCGCTCACCTTGGTCGGCAGATGTATGGAGACAATAGCATCGGCATCTTTGGAAAGCTCGCTATAGACCTTGGCGAAATCGGCGGGCATGGGCTGTGTGGTGGTGGGATAAATCGGGCCTTCCACCAGCCTCTTGTACAGTTCATCCGGCCCTATGTCCACTCCGTCTTTGTAAGCCTTCTCACCGAAATAGATATATACGGGCACAATGGTGATACCCAGCTTTTTAGCCACCTCGAGAGGGAGGTCCGAACCGCTATCAGTAACAATTTTTATTACCAAAATTCACCTCCAAATTTGTCCCATGGTAAAAGTGCCCCGATTGTACCTGCGGTTAAACAGAAATGCAATACCTTGATATACGATGTGCTGCCAACTCGAATGTGTCCAGTGTCAAACCATTGTCAACACACTGTAAGCAGACAATATCAATCGAACCAAACGCTAATCCGTGCAATAAGAAGTACCACGTTTTGCTGCTGTTAAATCGCGCGATTCTGGAAGGGTACAGGATAGCGTTGGCTGGCAATGCACAACCCGGAGCACTCTATTACAAGCAACATAAAGAGTGTCCGCATCTCTCAGACTATAGCAGGATGGCAGGTTCAGGAGGCGCGCAGAATCTTCGCTGCCTGGGCTACGTTGCGTTGCTTAACCCAGAGAATTGCACCGTAGCGCCTTCGTCCAGCCGTGACAGCATCCAAAGCTGTGATAGCGATGTGTGCCTTGCCCAGCTTGTCGGCGATGTTGGCGATAGCGCCCGCACGGTCCTGCCCCTGGATTAGGAAGGCCGTCTTAGGCCCCACAAGCTTGATGCCTGCCTTACGTGCTGCAGCTAGAAAGGCGCGTTGATTCGATGGAAAGAAGTCGAGCTGAGCGCGGCCGGCACTGCCAGGGAAGCCGCTGAATGCCAGAAGATTGACATGTGCCGCCTTAAGTGCGTTAAGCACCTTGGCGCCCGCTCCAGCGCGGGCAGGCACTGTGGTGTAATAGTACTCGATACGCTTCACTACGTCTGCCATGATCTACCCTCCCTTTAGACAGCATTCTGTCTCCACATCCATATTAAGCGAGACATTGAGATATTGTCAATGTCTGATAACATCTATCACAATGGCTCGTTGTCAAGCAATGATATCATGCGCTGTGCCAATTCACAGCAGATCAAGCGCTTCTCTGCCGGACATACCGACATTTATGCCAAGCTTTGCTGCCTCGGCATTTGCCTCTTTGACCACTCCGTCCAGCAGGTCGTCAATCTTAGTAATTGGATTTCCACTTGCAGATTTCACCCGCGCCACTGGAATGCCAAAGGCATCTAAAGCTATCGCGTCAAAGGCTCCGCAGCCTACCATACCAACATCAGTAATAACACAGACTATTTTCACATGTCTCAGAGGAATAATATACCCATCTGCTTGCTTATTGGTTAATTGAACTTTTTGGTGAACCATGTTGCCTTCTCCTTCTGGTAGGGTTGTGGTTGGCCCAGTTGGCGCAGCACAGGCTGCGAGTGCGGTGGACAATAGCGCCACCAATCCCATTATTACCAGATATTTCATCCATCTTTTCATCCTTTTTCCTCCCCTTTACATGACACTTATGGTAAGTCTTTGAAGGCGTTGGAGCCTGTAACTAATCCGGGTAAGCCTCCCATTAGAAAGGCCACTGCTAAAGTCTCGGTAATCTCATTTTCGGTAGCTCCCAGGGCGCGGGCACGTTGGGCCAAGCCGGCCACCCCTTCATCGTGAGCCAGCAAGGCGTCACATAGCACCATCATCAACATCTTCGTCTTGGCGGAGAGAGCACCATCCCTTATAACTGCATCCTGAAGTCCTGTCCCCTGTTTAAGCAGTTCAGGAGCGTGTTTCTCCAGAATAATGTGCCAGCCGGGCTTTTCAGACATTGTCATTTTGCACCTCCGTGTTTAAGCTGGGGATAATTATAGCTCGTCAGTTAATCTATTTACCAGCATACTAAAATGACTACCGCGTAGTGTTGGTGACTGGGCAGTTGGAGCTTGTGACACAAGGTTTTTTGATATCAGCGTTTATCGTCCTGTTAACAACATCAAATAGCACGAAACAGGTTTCTGTTTTGAGTTTTTATTCAAAATTAACAGTGTGGCTAAACCTGCTTAAACTCGTTCTTGGATAATACTAATAATATAATAGCTACTATACTTAAGAGGATTGGTACCAGAGCAGCAGCAATTGAACCAGCAAGTGCCCATCCCCATTTCCTTCTTTGTATAGCGAATACACCACCAATTATAGCTAGTGTTCCAATAGTCATGGCTGGCATAACCATAAATAACAAAGACAAATTGAAATCGAATATCCCTGACTCAGCTAGCCTAATAATTATTGAGCCAATAACAAACAGAAATAATACAGTCAGGATAAGACTACCAATAACTATATCAAAAATACCGCCAACTGCAGGCATCCAAGTCTTTTTTACAGCACCATCCATGCAAATCTCCTAGAATAATTATGAATAGCGTATCATAACATAAAGCTAACTAGAAAGAACGCGGGACTGCACGAATGTCAGTTTCGTGTAGCGATAATTCAAAGCCTTGGAAGGGCACCTTTTTGATATCAGCATTTATCGTCCTGTCATCAAGAACCACAGGGCAAGATTTGCAATGGAGTGCAATCCAGGTTGATTCACAAATGTAGAGGCGGGGCTTTAGCCCCGCCGAATGCCACGTCGTAGCAGTTTTTACTCAAGAGTAACAAAACAGGCTTTAGTTCAGTTCTATACATATCCATGCTGCTGCGCTATCTATGCAACCGGGATAGGGCTCGCACATGGAAAAACCATGCCTTTGGTACCATTCTAGAAGGTATGGGATTCTGGTAATGTCGTCCCTCATGACGGAGCCGTATATACGCTTAAATCCTGTATGCCGAGCTATAGCGATAACCTCTTTTAACAAAGCTGTACCAAGACCTCTTCCACGATAGTTTTTCTTGTCACGCTGTTTAATTCCGCTCCGCATGAACTCTACAATGATTTTTTCGCATGGTTCAAAGTCGTTCCGGATCTTAATTTCGCCCCATATCAGTGTATCTGGCATATGTAGCTTTAACTCTAACTTACAAACGTGTTCTTTTTGCTGGCTTACCCAAATGTAATAGATATCTTTGGACATTTTTTCCAGACTCAGTTGGTACGTTTGCCCTAAATCATCGGGGATTGACGTTCTAATCAACTGTATCTTCATAGGTATTTGGATAATAGTAGAATTAATTTAGATGTGTCAATACATCCGCACGAAATTTCGTCCACTTGAGGCTATGTGTATCTATCTTATGGTACAAAATCCAGTGCAAGAAATATTAGCGGCTCAAAGTCAGGAATCACGAACATCCAAATAACCACAAAGCAGGAATTACAGTTGCAACTTGACTTTGAGGTCTGCAACTCGTTCCAAAACCTTGAGAAAAGACTGCCTGCATTGCTCATGCAATTTGATTGGATCATCTATTGAGCGAGTTCCTTCCAGCCACTCGTTGTATTGTTTGAGATTCTCCGCTGCCTTGTCAACCAGACGGCACAAGTCCTTTTCCTCACCAAATTGCCGAGACGCATTCATAACCCAATTGTTCATTGCTCTCAGTGGTGCCAGATTTACAAGGCGTTCACTTGGCGGCGATGTAAGTGCCAGCGTCGTAAAGAGTGATATACCTTCCTTTGCCCACTGTTGGACATCGCCTATACATCGCCTTTTGAAATTAGTATGACTTTGCTCATCGCGCACTCGATTATTCTCTTTTACTCGCCGATCTTCCAGCCAAATTGTGACAGCAACAAGTGCAAATGTAGCGATTGCAAGTAGAAATGTAGCGATTGCAGTATGAGTATCTGCATATTGCGGGTAGCGGAAGATTGTTTCAATCAGGGATAACATAATCAGAAAGGCCCCGAATGCTTGTTTCCAAATGCTATTCTTCTTTCTGCCGTAAATGAAAAGGCCGATACCCGCTAATAACAAAGCGAGTATCACCGCACCATTTACTAAAGTTGTGAGGTTAATCATCACATATGTCCTACCTCATTATATCAAGAAGAAAGGAACCGCCCAAGTTAATCTAACAGCAACAATGTAAATAATCCACAGTGCCACTCGACTGCAGAATCGGAGTGAACAAGCCGCTACTTTGTCCAGCTCAAATAATCTCATTCGGAGTTTCACCAAGAAGCCAATTCTCTCCATCCACAGATTGAATTAATCGGCGATGGGCTTGATTTTCGTCTCACTCCAAAGGTATTATACGAGTGAATCTCAGTCAAGCTCCTAAAATACTTGAACAAACATTAAGGAACCAACTTTGAAGGGATGTGCAGCTTGAAAGACAAAATCGAGTTGTTGTGGAGGTTCTACCAAGAGCACTGCGCGTGGGAGAGACACCAAGAAGCCCAGCGCTCTTCAGCAACCAATCTCGTCCTTGTAGTTGCGGCTGCTATACTGAGCATAATGACGATCAATAAATCTATTGACATGACAGACCTTCCGCTAACGATATTCCTCATAGTTATCGGAGTGTTTGGAGCGGTTCTCTCAATGAAGCACTACGAACGATTTGCGCGTCATCAGACTCTGGCGGGAGCGTATAGGGCAGCACTAGACCAAGAGGTACCAGAAGCCCAGATTCTTGGCATAAGGTCTAAGGCAGAACGCTGTCACACCAATAACTATCGACTCGTCCACAAGTGGCGACTGCATTGGTTATGGATTGGACTACATGCAGCCGTTGCCCTCACGGGGGTTTTCCTCACGGTGGGAATCTTAATCGGGTGGTTCAAGTAGCAAATATTGTTGTGTCACATGCCTATCAGTGCAGGATGTCGGCAGGTCAATCCCCGTTCGCACTGGTCTACCAAAATAAACACTTTGAGTAATTGTGACAAATGCAATTTTGCCACTTTCGAACGTTAATGGTGATATAATTGTATCTAAGAATAAACTCATCAGTGTTATGAGATAAGGCATGGATTCCGTACCTGGTTTCTACAACAACCTTTTTGCTATTGAGATAGCAGTGTTTGGTATCATTGCCGCAGCGATTTTTGTCTTCCTACAGATTGTGTACAGCCAGTTTTCTTATCGAGAGGTGTACGGGATTTTTAAAAATGTTTCCCTCATGTTATTCCTAGTAATAAGTCCAATTACCTTACTACTGACTGCCGCTGGTAGCCTAATACTTTCCTTCCCTGAACTCAATCCGGCTTTCGGAGCTAATTTAGTCGCAAATGATATCTTTCGAAACTGGGTGGTAGCTTTCTCTCTTCTCTTTTTATTCTTATTCTCACTTGCATTGTTCGCAGTTTTTACTTTCCTAAATATTAGCTATATCAGACCATCAAAGGTGGCTCTGCTCATTAGTAAAAGAATAAAAAGAGAGCAAATCAAGGACTACTTACTCAATAAATACGGGATCCTGCCCCCGGACCACTGGCTTTTTCTGTCAAGACCGATGGACTTCGTAACTGTCCGGTCGACTGGATCTGATACTGATGAAAGGCAGGAGCTTTCAGAAGAGGAAAGGGCACAAACAGAATCCAAAAAACAGCAAGTAGAAAGGCAACTCTCGGATAACAAGAAGACGTATGAGAAGGTCAAGAAGGTAGTCGAGCGTGCTCAAGACCCCATAGAACCGCTTAATGCCCTCATGCTAAGGGCAATAAATAATGTGGATTTGGAAACAATCAGTCAAGTACAGTCTTTACTATTAGGTATATCAGCAGACTTTATGGAGAATTGCAAAAACGACGGAGATTCAAAAGAATGGAGCCCATACTCGGGGATAAGTCGGAAATATTTGGAATACTTAACAGCTCTCTTTCGCGTCCATTTGAGTACGTGTGATAGACAGAAGCTTGATTCCGTAAAGTTAACGATTCTAGAAACTAGTGAGAAAATATCTAACCAGGTGATCTCAGCTAACTTGACTGAGTTAGATATCATACTTACGTTCTGGAAAGAGGTCGCAGATAACGCCATCGGTAAATCACGAGAAATATTCAATAAAATCATGCAACTATATCGAAATCTTGCAGACTCTGCCTTTGAAAAAGGGATAGAGGATAACAAGAATTGGCTTGACGAAATATTCCGTCATTTAGGATGGCTTGGAGAGAGGCTAATAAGTCGTCACGGCATCGAGGAAAAACCTTTAATGCGCGACCATCAATATTTCAATGAATATGACCAACTTTTTGAGGTACTCTTAACCTGTAGTCACGAATATAATAATAAGTATCCAACCTCGTATCCGTTGATATATTTTGATTTTGTAGACGTTATATTCCTGCAGTTGGTTTCGGTTGCTAAGAAGGCCCAAAGCCAAAGATTGAAGGAGAATATCTTTAGCTGTTTATACGTTTATTCATCTTTTGCGGAAGTGGCGATTCTAAAAGGCAACAGCAATGGTGCTGCTTTAGCAACAAATCGCTTAAAAACCAGCTATGACGAATTAGTTAGCGGGGGCTTGGAAGAAAGTGCTAAGGACGCGATAGGCTTATTAGTCATAATTGGGGGCATGGCTGCTCGCCACAAAGATAAACTGCAAAAAGTAGAATTCATCAGAGGTGGTCTTATCGACCAATACATTATGGACACAATAGTTACAAGTCCCTTCCGTGATAAAATTAGCTATGCCATAAGGGAAGCTTATATTCACCAAGATGCAGATTGGGATTTCATAATAGAGATGGGTAAGCGACTGGAGACAAATTTTGATTTCATGTTCGATTGGACCACTGGACAGTTATATCCTGAAGATGATCCGCGGCGTAGATAGGTTTATCGATTGTGGGTTGTACAATTGCGAGAATTGTTCAACGGTGGATCTCTCTGTTATAATAGTGCTACGAAGGTGGTGATTAAATGTTACATTTTCTGCTGAACGTCCCCATTGAGCGTTGGAAGCATTTTAGGCCATCGTGTAAGGAAACCAGAGCAGGGAATTGCCGGGGACGTAAAAAGCTCCTCCTTCTAATAGGCTAGGCTTGCTTTCAGGCTGAACATCCCTAGCAACACGACGAGCCCCTTAAATGGGGCTCTTTCTTTTTATTCCACTAATGAAATAGAAGGAAACAATTGTCAGTTTTGTGTAGCGATAATTCAAAGCCTTGGATAGGGCGCCTTTTTGATATCAGCGTTTATCGCCCTGTCATCAGGTACCACAGGGCTTGGAGGGGTTTCAGTTTGATGAATGGCGGGGGAACCTCAAGCTGGATTTTCTCGGCTACGGGGAAGGTGTTGATTCGGTCAATCTCCGGTTTCAGGCGGTCTATTTCTTCGATATCGTTCTTCGACAGCAGGTCATCGAGGCGGTGTGACATCTCCCAGGCGGCTCTGAGACGCCGGTCGCTTATTCCGGCTAATCTTTCGGATATAATGCCGTATTTCACCCTGAGCTGGTTCAGGCGCAGTATGGCTTCATAAGAGGTGTCCACAATTTGCTGGCGGGTCATCCAGTCCGTCTCGTAATTGAGCGAGTATTTCCAGCTCGGCGATGCCAGCGCCCGGCGGTGCTCTTTCAGCGTTCGAAACAAGACGTGATAGCCGTAGCGCTCTGGGTGCTCGAAGCCCAGGCTGCCCGGGTCGAGAAACGGCGCCAGCGGCGAGGTGAACATGGAAAGACGTTTATCCCCACGGAATCTTTCCAGTAAATGAGCGCAATAGTCGGTTGTTTCAAGCGCTGACTGCGGAGTTTGTTTTGACAGTCCGATCATGAAGAACACGTCCAGCCGCCTGCAGCCGACATCGAGGGCATCACCCAGCGTCTGCTCCAATTCTTCACTGGAATAGGGCCTGCCGATGACTTTCCTTATTCCAGGGTCGTGGGATTCGGGAGAGATTTCGAGGCAGAAGTTGGGGCAGGCCAGGCTCATACGGCGCAGGAAGTCTTTTGAAGCCGGATAGAATAGCTCGAGTATGAACTGGTTCTTTACCCTGTTCTGCTGAAGCAGGGTCAGTACTTCGCTGGCGTAGTCTTCTCCTGCCTGGCGCAGGTCGCCGAGTATGAAGATGGGGCCGTTGCTGAAGCGCGATATTTGCCTGACGTCTCGAACTACGGCTTCAGGAGAACGAAAAACCGGCTTGCCCCGGCTATAGCACTCGCGGAAGGCTGCGGCAGAGCCGCCGCAGATAACGCAGTTCTCGGTGCAGCCGCGGCAGGTAAGCACCGCCGTGATGGGATAGCGAAGCCAGTCCTTTACCGGTGTGTAGCTGATAAGGTCGCGGTACCTGAGCACAGACCGGATTACATTGCCGTAATAGTTGAGCATGACATTGCTTATGTCGGTGGGCACGTGGGAGAAGGGGTTCTCCTGCGTCTTGCCCCGGCTGTCTTTCCAGGCAAGGTTGGGTATTTTACCGAGCTCCCCCCTGTTTTTTATGACGCAATCCATCAACTGGCGGAAGGGCTCTTCCGTGGAGTCTCCCCTGAGTACAAAGTCTATCTCGGGGTATTCAAGCAGCTCTTTGTAGAAGTAGGTGGAGGAAAAGCCGCCGAATATCAGCTTTGCCTCGGGATGCCACTTTTTGACTATCCTGGCTATCTCAATCGAGCCGTGGCAGTGCACCATCCAGTGCAGGTCGATACCGAAGATTGGTGCCTTGAGGCGCTTGATAAAGGCTTCGGCATCGAAGTTTTTATCTCTGAGCATGCGCACGGCGAGGTTCACGATGCGGACTTTATAGCCGGTGCGTTCCAGATATTCGGCGATGCTGGTAAGCCCGATGGGGTACATCTCGAAGACGTAGGAGGGGGGAATCAGGTCGCTGACCGGTCCGTAAAGTATGGTCTTCTTGCGGAAGTCATAAACGCTGGGGGCATGCAACAGAATCAGGTCGGTTGACATACTATACCTCGTTTGTTACTACGGGCGAAGCAAAGCAATATCAAAAAATCACCCCGATTTATCGGGGAAAAATCAAAATTACAGGTAAAAATGCAAAAATTCACCCTCACCCTAATCCCGATTTATCGGGGAATATCTTTGAATTTTGAGTTGTCATTTTGCATTCTTAGAAGATTCCTGACAGGATATAGCCGATGCCAAGTAGCAACTGGGTTATCAGAATTACCAGTACGTTGTTTGCCATGGCTGGCATCAGCTTGCTTGGGTCTTGATATTTCAGGGCACCTTGAATAGCCCTGACGGCGAGTGGGAGCGTTAGCAGGGCTATGAGGCAGAAAACCGGCATTAGCCCGGCTGCCACCCAGGCGACTATCCACAAATACATTATGCCGGTTAGTGTCGAGTAGACTATGCTGGCTCCCCTCTTGCCCATGGTTATGGGCAGGGTTTTTCTGCCGGCTGTCTTGTCGGCTTCAGCATCGGGGAATTCGTTCAACAGCAGCAGGTTGTGTACAAATATGCCGGAGGGAATTGAAGCCACAATGGCGGGTATGGTGTATTCGCCCGTCTGAATGAAGTAAGCTCCCAGAACCGGCAGAGCTCCCAGACCAATTCCCGGCGACCACTCCGGCCAGCCCAGTTTGGTCAGTAGTGGCGTATAGAGCAGAATGCATACAGCAGCTATAACAAGGAGCGGCAGCAGCAGCCAGCCGCTGACCAGCACAAAATATACGCCTATAGGCACCGCCAGCAGGAAGCAGCCTATACCGAACCAGAAGACGTGCTCAGGCTTTAGTGATGCAGCAGGTAGAAGACCGCTGCCGCCGCTGAACGGTGTCCTTCGGGTCTTAAGGTCTATGCCGCTTTTGTAGTCGTAATAATCGTTGAGGACGTTGACGCTTATGTGAGTCAAAAGCAGGCCGATGAAAGCCAGTACAGCGTGGCCAAGATGAAAGGCGCCGTCATACCAGGCCATGCAGGTGCCCAGAAAAGCCAGTACCACGGAGAGGAGTAAAAACTGCGGCCTGGTCTCGAGGAACCAAACTTTTAGCTTCACAAGTTCTTGAGTATAGCAGACAGGCAAGGTTTGTGTCTAGACTTAAGCGGTGGGCGCTGATTTCCTCTTGCTGAATCCGAAGATATATATTATCTCCAGGATTGCCAGTGTATTAAAGATAAAAATACAAACGAACCAGGCTACGTGTTTGTTGCCGGCGGCTCTCCACAGAGCCACGCCCTTCCACGGTAGAGTCCAGGCGAGCAGTAAAATGACAAACCATGTTAGCCAGAGCGGTGTCGGACCTAAGCCACATAATTCCATTTTTATCCCTCCTTAGTTGACGGTTTTCAGTCCGCGTATTATCGTTCCATGCCAGTTCCTGAATTCCGGCTGCTTTATATTCATGACGAAGGTTTCTAATTTTTTAACCCCAGTCTCGAATTCGCTCTGGGGTATAAGGTAGTAGGTGGAGACATATCTGTTCTTTACTTTCTGCAGATATTCATAGTCTATGGGTATGTTCTCGACAATCATCTCCCGATGTTTAATATCTTTCAAACCCAGAGAATCTAACAGGTAATCTACGTGGTGAATATCGGGAAATCTGCCTTTATCGATATCTATGCAGCTGGGGAAAAAATCTTTGATAACCGGATGCTGATTTTCGATTTGCTTATGGCTGGAGGTTAAAAGAACCAGGACGCCAGCACGCAACACGCGATAACACTCTGAAAGCAGGAATTTCACGTTTTTTATTTGATGAATAACATAAACTGCAATTACGGTATCAAAAGAACCGTCGCGGAAAGGTAATGGCGCATTATCGATATCGGCACAGATAACTTCGACAGACTTGCCTTTGGCTACCTTCAACATAGCAAAAGAGGCATCCACACCGATGACATCAACTTTTATCGCCTTCTGCAGTTGCGAAGCTATATTTCCCGTGCCGCAGCCGAGGTCTAAGACCTTCTTCCCCCGGCTAATTCTCCCCAGCGCTATAATCTTTTTTATCAGGCTCTCCGGGTAAGCACGGTAGTCATCGTATGTCTTTGAAATATCGGTATAGTTGACCTCCATGCGATTACCCAGGGGCTGGTTTTATAGATTGATATTAGAATACTTTCTCCATGGTCTGGCAACTGTCTTATTTTCCAGAGCATCCAGGGCTCTATTTATCATCTTCCTGGTATCGCTGGGCATGATGACATCGTCGATATAGCCTCGCTCCGCTCCCTGATAGGGGTTCTCGTAGAGCTCTTGATACTCCTGTATTCGTTTGTCCCTTGCCTCTTTGGGGTTTTCTGCCTCTTTTATCTCCTTGGCGAAGATGACGCTGGCTGCGGTGGCAGCTCCGACTATGGTAACCTGTGCCGTCGGCCAGGCGAAGACCAGGTCAGCGCCGATGGATTTATCCAGCATCCCATAGTGGGCACCGGCATAAGACTTTCTAACGATGATGGAAATCAGGGGCACGGTGGCATCTGCCCAGGCGTAAAGCAGCTTGGCGCCGTGACGTAGAATACCTTTCCAGTCTTGCTCGGAGCCTATCATATAGCCGGGGCAGTCCTGAAAGCTGAGCACCGGGATGTTAAACAGGTCGCAGAACCTTATGAATCTGGCCATTTTGTCTGAGGCATCTACTTCGATAACACCGCCGATATAGTTCGGCTGGTTGGCTACGATACCGACTGAACGCCCGTTGAATCGAGCGAAGCCGATTATGCAGTTCCGGGCGTAATCTTTCAATAACTCAAAAAAGTGACCGTCATCTACTACTGACGTAATTACGTTAAGCATATTGAAGGGCTGGGCTGGACTATCGGGGATGATGGTGTCCAGCTCCGGGACTATTCTATCCGGGTCGTCATTCGTCTCGCTTGGCGGCAGCTTGTCGTAGTTATTCGAGGGGAGAAAGGATAAAAGATGTTTGCACATGTCCAGGGCTTCCTGGTCGTTTTCAGCTACGAGGTGGGTCTGTCCTGACTTAATGGCATGAGCTTTCCAGCCGGAAAGCTCCTCAAGGCTGATATCCTCTCCGGTTTGAGTTTTTACGAAGGCAGGGCCGGCGATGCCCATAAAGCCGGTATGGCGGCATTGGATGAGAAAATCTTGCATTACCGGGTGATAAGCCTGCCCGCCCAAGCATGGTCCCATAAGCAGAGATATTTGAGGCACTATTCCCGAAGCCAGAATTTGAGCTCTGAATAGCCAGCCATAAGCCTCGAGCGTGTCCATCCCTTCCTGAAGTCGAGCTCCACCTGAATCGTTCATGCTTATGCAAGGCCAGCCCATGTCCTTGGCAAAATCGAGAGCTCGGGTAAATTTCTTGCCGTGATATTCGCCGAAAGTCCCTGCCATAGCAGTATAGTCCTCGGCGATAACGACGACAGGTCTGCCGTTTACCTTACCATAGCCGGTTACTACTCCTTCAGCCGGCACCTCCCTTTTGTCCATGCCGAAATTTATGGTCCTGTGCTTAACGAAAAGTCCTATTTCAGTGAAAGTGCCCGGGTCAAAGAAATAGTCGACCCTTTCGCGGACTGACCACTGCCCGGCTTCATGCCGCTTTTCGATAGCTTTCGGACCACCCATCTGCTTTATTTTTTCCCGTTTAGCCTTGTAAGCCTTGATTAAGTCTTCGGTTTTTGACATTATTTATCCCCTTTCGAAGTTTAGTTCTTTTTAAATGCTCCTCAGATAAACCGGGTATGCAGGTAAAATTATAGTCCCATCCCCTGAGCTACTACCTCGCGGTAAAAATCAGCGCTGCCGAAACTGAGTTCGTATGCTTTGAGGTAGCGGGTGTAATAGTGCAGGTCATATTCTATGGCAACGCCTATGGCGCCGTGAATCTGATGTGACAGGCTCATGATTCGTTCACCGGCTTGTACCGCCCAGGCTCTGGCTGTGGCGATTTCTTCAGCGCAGGGAAGGCCCTCGCTAAGCTTCCATGCAGCCTGGTAGGCACTGAGCCTCATGCCCTCAACATCGGTTAGCATATCAGCGCAGTAGTGCTGGATAATCTGGAAACTGCCTATGGGACGGTCAAATTGTTTTCTTTCTTTGGCGTAGTCTACAGTCATGTCCAGCACCTGCTGGGCCATACCAACCATGAGGAAACAATTAGCCAGCACGGCTCGGTCGATTACCCTCTCAATATCGCTCCAGCCCTGATTAAGCTTACCCAGCACGTTTCCCTTGGGTACCTTTACTCCCTTGAAGGTTACTTCACATAGCTTGCCGGCCATGGTTTTCAGTGCTGTATGGCTTATGCCCGGTTGTTTGGCATCTACTATGAATAGGGTTAAACCTTTATCCGGCTTAGCCTTATCATCGGTTCTAGCGACACAGAGTATGTAATCTGCCACGTGGGCATCGGGCACAAAAAGCTTGGTGCCGCTTATAACCCAGTCGTCTCCATCAGGAACTGCCTTAGCTTTGATTGAGGCGGCATCATAGCTACTGTCAGCCTCTGTCAGAGCCAGTGTGAAAACTGCCTTTCCCTGAGCTATTCGGGGAAGGTATTCTTGTTTCTGTGTTTCAGTTCCGATATCAAGAATAGGAAATCCGCCGAGTACTACCGTGGAAAAGTATGGACCGGGCATGGCGGCTTTTCCCATCTCCTCCAGCAGCACTGCCAGGTCGAGAAAAGTCATCCCGGTGCCGCCGTACTTCTCCGGGAATGGCAGCCCCATCCAGCCAAGCTCAGTCATTTCTTTCCATATATCCGGCGAGTAACCCGACTCGCTTGCCTCAATCTCTTTTACCACTTTCTTGGGGAGTTTGCTTGTCAGGAAGTCTCGGGCAAATTTTCGTAATATTTCCTGCTCTTCTGTGAAAGACAAGTTCATTAGCTATCTTCCTTTCTGGATTTTGTGGTGATTTTAAGCCTACCCTGCGGGCAAGCCCAGTTTACGCAAAGCCAGGATGTTCTTCAGGACCTCAGTTGTACCAGCCTGAAGGCTGTATCCCTTGGAAGAGAGGTAGGAGTGATAAGCCATCCCGTTCAGCTTTGTCAGTTTGGAGTGAGGCGCTAGCTGTCCGTAAGGACCCAGTATTTCCAGAGCTGTGTTAGCTAAACGCTGCTCAAAGGTGGTGGCGAAGGCTTTGGACATGGATGCTTCCCATTCCGGGGCGCGTCCTTCATCTATGACTAAAGCCACCCGGTACATAAAGAGGCGTCCTATATCAAACTCTATCTTTAGCTGTGCCAGTTTGTTGCGGATTATAGCATCCTGGCGTAGCTGTTTTGTCTCTTTAACGAGCTGGATAATGCCTTCGAAGACAGGGTAGTTGGCCATAAGCCGTTCCATACCGCTTCTCTCGAAAGCCAGTTGCTCCATCACCTGACGCCAGCCATTGTTCTCTTTACCTATCCGGCATTCTTCGGGGATTTGAACATTTTCGAAGAATACCTCATTCCAGGCCTCATTCCCTGTGATGTCGATTATTGGGTTGGTGGTTATTCCAGGCAGGTCCTTGGGTATTACGAATTCACTGAGACCCTGGTGCTTGGCCACGCTGAGGTCGGTTCGTGCCAGCAGGTAGAGATAGTTCATATTCCTGCCGCCGCTGGTCCAGGTCTTCTGACCATTAATCACATAGTGGCCGTCTTTCTTGATAGCCTGGGTTTTTAGTGATGCCAGGTCGCATCCGGCCTCAGGTTCGCTCATTCCCAGGCCGACGTACATCTCTCCCCTCATTATCTTGGGAAGAATCTCCCTTTTTTGCTGCTCAGTTCCGTGCTTAAGGACAGAGCCGCCTATCTGGCGGTCGGCGAACCAGTGGCAGGCTGCCGGAGCCCCGTACCTTAGCATTTCCTCGGTTAGAATTAACCTGTCGACAGCGCATCGTCCCTGCCCGCCGTACTCCTTGGGCCAGGTAAGACCAATCCAACCCTTGGCTGCCACGCGCTTGGTAAACTCCGGGTCGTAAGCCACAATCCAGGAATCGATCGATGGCTCCCACAGTCCTTGTTTTCCTTCATTTTCGAGGAAATCACGAACTTCTTTTCTGAATTTTTCCTGCTCCTCGGTAAGGCGGAAATCCATCTTTACTCCCTTCAAACGTGAAATTTACGCTCTTCATCACAGAGCTTTTTCAGGACTGTAGTAGTATAGACCACCGACACCAGCATATCAAGTTTGCGTTAGTTGACGTTGGTCTGTGCAATCTTTCTTCTCAGCTTGAGATGGCTATCCGATTAAGGTATTATTGGCAAGCGAGGGCAGGACATAAAATGGAGATAATTCCGGCTGTTGACATAAAAAACGGCAAGTGTGTGCGATTGTATCAGGGCGATTACAACCGTGAGACTGTCTTTTCTGAAGACCCGGTGGCCGTGGCTCTTAACTGGCAGGCTCAGGGGGCTGGCAGGCTGCACCTGGTTGACCTCGACGGGGCTGCCGGTGGTAAGCCGCGTAATATTGCCGTTATCGAGGCTGTGGTAAAGCAGGTTGGCTTACCCGTGCAACTGGGTGGTGGTATAAGGGATGAAGCTACAGTGGCGAAGCTGCTGGCAATAGGGGTAAACCGGGTGATTCTGGGGACGGCGGCAGTGGAGAATTCGAAGCTCGTGGAGAGACTGTGCCGGAAATACGGCGAGGCTATAGTGGTCGGCATAGATGCCCGCGATGGACATGTGGCTACACATGGGTGGGTGAAGGGGACGAAAATCAAGGCTTTGAAGCTTGGTCTTCGGATGGCGGCTGTGGGAGCCAGACGTATTATTTATACCGATATAAAACGCGATGGCACTTTGACCGAGCCTGATTTTGAAGCTATAGCCGAAATGGTCAAAGGTGTGAATCTGCACGTAATTGCTGCCGGCGGCATCTCGGCTTTGGGCCATCTGAGGAAGCTTAAAGAGCTTGGAGTGGAGGGGGCTATTGTGGGCAAGGCGCTTTACACCGGCGATATAAACTTAAAAGAGGCTCTGGCATTGGGGCTGTGAGGTTTCACCCTCACCCTGACCCTCTCCCGTCGAGGGAGAGGGTAGAATACTGCTCCCTCCCCTGGCGGGAGGGAGTTAGAGGGAGGGGGATAATGATTTGATGAATGAGGTGATGATATGTTGAAATTCAATGACAAAGGTTTAATTCCGGTCATAATTCAGGATGCTGATAGCAGCGAGGTGCTGATGTTGGGCTATGCCGATAAGGAAGCTTTGCAGCGGACGCTGGATAGCGGCGAAGTCTGGTTTTACAGCCGCAGCCGGCAGGAACTATGGCACAAAGGGGCTACTTCAGGCAGCATTCTGAAGGTGCAATCTATGGCTAAAGACTGTGACGAAGATACTATACTGATACGGGCTAAGCCGGCCGGCCCGGTATGCCATACCGGTAACTGGAGCTGCTTCTTTCAGAAGTTCGATAAGGAAGATATAGGCATATAAAAATCAAAAGTTAAAAACCAAAAATCAAAAAGACAACTCAAAAGCCAAAAGTGGAGGCACGCTTTCATCTCTATTCGCTTCTAGAGAACAAAAATATTTGGTCTTTGATTTTGGACATCTTAAATTAACTATGACAGTTTCAAGCAGATTTGTCAAAAATTCTAGGGTTCTATCTCTATTTCTTCAGTATATTTGGTCTTACCATTGATTGTTTCTGTGCGATGTATAATGCGTCTAACTTTTCTCTTTGGAATTAGTCTAATTGGCGGCTTGATACTCGTTGTAGGTATCTTTTCTTTTTTCTTAAAGCAGAGACTCCATATTAATAAGCCAAGACCGGCGCAAAATATGATGATGTTTGCAATTAGCCAAGCAGGGTGTAATAGCGGAATCATCCCCCTTTCCTCCAAATACCTCCGTATGCCTTCGCTTGCTGGCGCAATGAGAGCAACAGCAATACCCACCCCAGTAGTTTTATCCACATTCCCATTCTATCACCCATGAAACACTCGCACAATATCATTGACACCTTCAAAGCTAGTGCTATAATTAGAATTGGGGCAGGTGTATCAGGACAGCAAATTGTTTTCTTTTGCGGAGATCATCATTTTTGCTAGCGGAGTAGTGACTCTTCGTACTAGAGAGCAGTTTTGTTCAACCAGGTGCGCCTGCCCCAGAATTCTCAAGAGCGGTGACTAGATGAGGTGGGTTATCTATGCTTTACTGGGAATATTACTTTCCGCTTGTCCTCTTTCCCTCGCTTGTGAGCATCCGCAAGATGGTTCACGTTACACTGCTGACCAAGTTATTTACGTAGTTAAAGCAAAATCGCCCTCATGTACACGTGCTGGGGTAACACCATCTTATTCTGCACAGTATCTTGGTGATAAAACCTGGAAAGTAACAAAAACCTGCGAGGCTCGTGGATATACTTTCTCGGTAGACTATTGGTACTTCTCCGAAGACACAGGGTACGTAGAACAAAGACAATACTAAAGATTAACTACCCTAATTTAGTACAAGTTTATACCTGCGTCAATGGTATAGTTACGAAATATTTTTGCATTTTTATCTGTCATTTTGCCCTTTGATGTTTGATTTTTTACGTTAGTGGTCTGTTGTCGGCTTCGATGACTTTTTTCAATGCTGACAAGGCTGTTTCCAGTTGGCTGTCGTCTGGTTCTCTTGTGGTCATGGCCTGTAATCGAAGGCCGGGTACAAGAAGACCACGTACTAGCCAGTTCTGGCTGTGGGCAGCTCCGAAGCGGACAAATTCATAGCCGAGGGCGGCGATGACAGGTATGAGGACGATGCGGGACAGTATACCTAGCCACAGCGGCGGACGACCGAGCAGGGCGAAGACAATTATAGAGATAACCAGAACTACCAGCAGGAAGCTGGTACCACAGCGGGTGTGAGCGGTGGAATAGTTTTTGACGTAGTTCAATTCCAGCGGCATTCCGGCTTCGTAGGCGTTGACCACCTTGTGCTCGGCGCCGTGATAGGCGAAGACCCTCTTTATATCAGGCATCAAGCTTATCAATTTCAGATAGGCGATGAAGATGATAATGCGCAGTATGCCCTCTATGATGTTGCCTATTAAAGCTGATTCAATATAGGGGTAAACTAGATAGCGGGTGAGCAGCAAGGGGGCGATGAAGAACAGTCCTACGGCGAAGGCAATGGCGATAACCACAGTCCCCCATAGCAGTGTCGGCGGTATGCCTTTTTCATCCTCCTCGGCTGCGGCGATTTGGGCGGAGTGGAATATGACCTGGGTGCCGAGGGCTAGAGTCTCGATAAGTACGATTATGCCCCTGATGAAGGGCCAGTTTCTGATATGACCTTTGTAAATACTGGCAAGCGGCTGGCTGGTTACATCTATCTCACCGTCGGGACGGCGGACGGCGACAGCCATATTCTCCCGTCCCCGCATCATCACGCCTTCGATTACTGCTTGCCCACCGTAGTAAAAAGGCGTTGTCTTTTTCGTTTCGTGATTCTCTTGCTTCACTAAATCCTAAATCCTAATATCGAAATAACAAACAATATCAAAATTCTAATTTATTAAATTCGAAACAGCAAACGTTTTGGGCATTTATATTTTGGTTATTGTCCCTATTTTATCGGGGTGTTTAGGACTTCGGATTTAGTGCTTGCGATTTGGCTGGTGACAGAGGGGAGGTGGTGGTTATTAGGTCATCTTGTAGCGGCGTTTAAAGCGTTCCACCCTGCCTGCCGTATCGACTATCTTCTGTTCGCCGGTGAAGAAGGGATGGCATTTGCTACACAGCTCCACTTTAAGCACTTTCCTGGTAGAGCCGGTGGTAAAGGTATTGCCGCAGGAGCATATGACCTTAGCATCGTTATAGTATTCGGGATGTATTTTAGTCTTCATTTCGCTTGCTCTGCATAAACGCTGACTTTTTTCCGGTCCTTGGTTGACGGTTCGTATTTTACGGTGCCGTCAATCTTGGCAAATAGTGTATGGTCTCTGCCTATGCCGACGTTGTTGCCCGGATAAATGCGAGTTCCTCGTTGTCTGACCAATATGGTGCCGGCGTGAACCTGCTGACCGGCATATGTTTTCACACCCAGCCGCTTCGACTGGCTGTCACGTCCGTAGCGTGTGCTGCCTCCTCCCTTCTTGTGTGCCATTAACTCTTACCTCCGGTTGTTGTCTTTTTCCTTTGAGTTTTCTTCGGAGCCGCTGTCTCACCGGGCTTTATGATTTCCTTGATTTCCAAGGTGGCATATAGCTGACGGTGGCCTGTTTTCCGGCGGTAGCGCACCTTCGGTTTATACTTAAAGACGATAATCTTGTCGCCTTTATGTTCACCGAGACAGGTGGCGATTACCTTGGCGCCATCGATGTTCGGGCTGCCGATTATGGTGTTTTCACCGTCGGCGATAAGCAGCACTCGGGAAAGCTCGACAGCTTCGCCCTCGGCAACTGCCAGGCGGTCGACATCGACCTTCTGTCCCGGAGCTACTTTGTATTGCTTGCCACCGGTTTCTACTATAGCGTAAGTTTGTGTCATTTTCAAAAACGGAACATACTTTACCAGATTGGATGGCTGAATGTCAAATTCGCCTCGATTGCCTTTCGTTTGACACTATATCTGGCTTTTGTTAAACTGCCGATGCGGTGGCGAAGGAATCAGCCAAGACTTTGCCGGCTGAGACTTCAACCAGGGGCCTGGTCGAGATTTTTACCGGCGACGGCAAAGGCAAAACATCAGCAGCTCTCGGGGTAGCTCTCCGTGCTCTGGGGCATGGTCTGCGAGTCCATATCGTTTTCTTCATGAAGGGCGACTTTCCCTACGGAGAGCAAAAAATCCTATCCGAAATATCAAATTGCACTGTGGAACGGTTCGGGTTTCAGGATTTTGTTGACCCCGCTAGTATTAGACCGGAGGAAAAAGAGGAAGCGCGAAAAGCTCTGGAAGCCGGACGAAAAGCTATGCTCAGCCGGAAATACGATATAGTTATTCTCGATGAGGTGAACGTAGCTGTTGCCTGGAAGTTGATTGACGTGGATGATGTCATAAAGCTGATACATGACAAGCCGAAAAACGTAGAGCTTGTCCTCACCGGACGCTATGCTGACCCGAAGCTAGTCAAGCTGGCTGATTTAGTCACTGATATGGTCAAGGTGAAACATCCGTATGATAAGGGGATATTGTCCCGCAAGGGCATAGATTACTGAGAAAATCAAATATCATCCTGATTTATCGGGGAAAATGCAAAATGACAAATGATAAATTGAAAAAAGAAGCCAGCCGGTGGCATGGCCGGGCTCAAAATTTTGAGGAAAGGCAAAGCTCTTTTATTACCGCCTCCGGCGTTCCTGTTGAACGCCTGTATACACCTCTCGACGTTGATTTGGACTACATTCGAGACCTGGGTTTTCCCGGCGAGTATCCATACACCCGCGGTGTCCATTACAGCGGCTATAGAGGCAAGCTGTGGACGATGCGCATGTTTGCCGGCTTTGGCTGTGCCGAGGAGACGAACGCCCGCTACAAGTATCTGCTCGAGCATGGGGAAACCGGACTGAGCGTTGCCTTCGACTTCCCCACGCTGAATGGTTACGATACCGATGCCACTGAAGCTAAGGGGGAATTTGGTAAGTGCGGCGTGGCTGTTTCTTCGCTGGCTGACGTGGAGATATTATTTGACGGCATTCCCGTTGATGAGATAACCACCTCAATGACCATAAATGGGCCGGCGGCGGTTATCTGGGCTATGTATCTGGCTAACGCCCAGAAACGAGGTATTCCTCTGGACAAAGTGGGTGGCACTATACAGAACGATATACTCAAGGAATATATGGCGCAGAATGCTTTCATATTTCCGCCCCAGCCGTCCATGCGACTTATCGTCGACACTTTCGAGTTCGGCATGGAACAAGTGCCACAATGGAATACCATAAGCATCAGCGGTTACCACATTCGCGAAGCCGGCGCTACCGCCGTTCAGGAGCTGGCTTTCACCTTAGCTGACGGTCTTGCCTACGTTCAAGCGGGCATTAACCGCGGGCTGAAGGTAGATGATTTTGCTCCCAGGCTCAGTTTTTTCTTTAACTGTCATAATGACTTCTTTGAGGAGATCGCCAAGTTTCGCGCTGCACGCCGCATCTGGGCGCGGGAAATAAAAGAGCGATTCAAAGGCAGCGAACGTTCTCAGTGGCTCCGCTTCCATACTCAGACAGCCGGTTGCTCGTTAGCTGCCCAGCAGCCGGAAAACAATGTTGTCCGCACCACAATCCAAGCTCTGGCTGCTGTGTTTGGCGGGACACAGTCGTTGCACACTAATTCCATGGACGAAGCCCTGGCTTTGCCCTCGGAAAAAGCGGTGACCATTGCCTTGCGCACTCAGCAGATTATAGCCCACGAAAGCGGAGTGGCTAACACAATCGACCCTCTTGGCGGCAGTTATTTCGTGGAGTGCTTGACCGACAAGACCGAGAAGGCTGTCTATGACTATTTTGCCAGGATCGATTCGCTGGGCGGCGTTATACCGGCTATGGAAGCGGGCTTCTTCCACAGAGAAATCGCCGACTCGGCTTATCGCTACCAGCAGGAGATAGATAGCAAGAAACGCACTATTGTCGGCGTCAATGAATATGTCATCGATGAGCCGATAAGCATTCCCATATTGGAGATGGATAGAGAAGGCGAAAAGCGGCAGTTGGAGCGGCTCAGCCGGCTGCGACGGGAAAGAGATAATGAGGCGGTCTCGATAAAGCTCGAAGCCTTGCGTCAGGCTGCAGAAGGCAACGGAAATCTCATGCCTTATATTCTGGATGCCGTAAGCGCTTATGCCACTTTGGGCGAAGTCTGCGGCGTGCTGCGCAAGGTCTTCGGGGAATACCGGCTGCCGGCGATGGTGTAATAAGTCAAAAATCAAATATCAAAAATCAAAATAAAAAGGGGGACAAAATGAAGTTAACTCTAAGCGTCATCAAGGCTGACATCGGTGGTTATGTCGGTCATTCCAGCTCGCATCCGGAGGTGCTGGATAAAGGTGAAAAGTGCATGGCAGCGGCTAAGAAATCCGGGCTGCTTATCGACTATTATGTCACCAGATGTGGTGACGACCTCCAGCTGATAATGACTCACCAGCGGGGAGAAGAGGATGAGAAAATTCACAGGCTGTCCTGGGATACCTTCGTCGACTGCACCAAAGTAGCCAAGAAGTTGAAGCTGCATGGTGCCGGTCAGGACATGCTGGCTGACGCCTTTTCCGGCAATGTCAAGGGCATGGGGCCTGGTGTGGCTGAGATGGAAATAGATGAGCGAGAGGCTGAAACCATCATCATATTTATGGCGGACAAGACTGCCTCAGGTGCCTGGAACCTGCCCCTGTACAAAATTTTTGCCGACCCCTTCAACACCATCGGTCTGGTTATAGCTGGCAATATGCATGGAGGCTTCTCCTTCGAGGTCCATGATGTAAAAGGGCACAAGAAGATAACCTTCAATGCACCTGAAGAAATCTATGATATGCTCGTTTTTATAGGCGCACCCGGCCGCTTTTGTATTAAAGCGGTGTACCATCGGGAGAGCGGCGAGATAGCGGCGGTCTCTTCCACTCAGCGCTTGTCTATGATGGCTGGGAGGTATGTGGGCAAAGATGACCCGGTATGTATCGTCCGCGCTCAAGGGCATTTCCCGGCAGTGGGGGAGGTTCTTGAGCCTTTTGCG
>Ga0299915_10000331_pt1 | contig 37030 bp, 35 predicted proteins | sample RVTome_13_FD_200263 | JGI IMG/M metagenome (GOLD analysis project Ga0299915, IMG submission 200263) | Soil microbial communities from uranium-contaminated site in the Upper Colorado River Basin, Wyoming, United States - RVT92D227 (version 2) ...
GACTTGGTCAAGCACAAGCAGTTCGCACACGTTCATGAAATACCTGCAACGGACTTGGCCTCAAAAGAACTAGGTAAGAAGGTTGTTGCTAACATGATAATGTTAGGTTCAGTTGCGCGCATAACGAAGGTTGTGTCCCAAAATGCTCTTGAAAGAGCGACAATACGCAATGTCCCTAAGGGCACGGAAGATCTTAACATTAGAGCCATTAAGCTAGGCTATCATTGCGCCAGTTCTGCAGAGAAAACTGCTGCTGGATTTGGCAAGAGGCCCCTTAGAACTGGAAACGATAGCAGAAAATCGACTAGAAAACAAGATAAGTGATGGGCAGAATGGTCAGACTTGACGAACATGAGAGCAAGATTCTGATAAATAGAGCAGGAATTTCGATACCGACCGGAGGAGTATCATCTAGTGCTAAAGGCGTTAGAAAGATAGCGGAGAAAATCGGGAAACCGGTCGTAATCAAGGCACAGATGCTAGTTACAGGTCGTTTCAAGGCCGGTGGCATAAAATTCGCGAAAAACCCCGAAGAAGCTGAAGAGGTTGCAGAGAAGCTTCTTGGACTGAAAGTAAAAGGTCAGAAAGTCCAAAAGTTGCGTGTTGAGGAAAGACTTGACATAAAAAAGGAGTACTATGTAGGAATAATCACGGACAGTTCCTACAGAATTAGAAGCCCCGTCGTTATGTTCAGTACCCGTGGCGGGGTGGATGTTGAAAAGATTTCCACAGAATTTCCAGAAGATGTCTCAAGAATGACTGTTAACGTTTTTCGAGGGTTTAGATCTTACGACGCTTATAATTTGGTTCTGAGACTTAGGGTCCCCAAAGATTCTTTGAGCAAGATCGGAGCCGTGATGTGTAAGCTCTACGAAGTATTCGAGCGGTATGATGCACGTTCAGCTGAAATCAATCCGTTGGTGCTGACGAAAGACGGATCTGTAGTCGCAGCTGATTGCAGAATTGCCGTCGACGACTCATCGTTGGGTCGTCACAGGGAGTTGCAGACTGACATACCAGTAGAGCGCAATAGACCTCCAACTCAACTAGAGCGCATTGCGTGGAGTATCGAGGAAGGAGACTATCGTGGCATTACATTCTTCGCTCAAATGATCTTCGATATGGGAGAGAAAGGCTGCATAGGCTATCATGGCATCGGCGGAGGTGGAGCAATCCTCGGGGTAGACGCACTGGCGCGACATGGTTTGAAAATAGCAGACTACGCAGAAAGCAGTGGAAATCCCCCTGCATCGAAAGTCTATCGTCTTGCAAAGATAATACTAAGTCAGCCTGCCATTGAGGGATATTTTCTCGGTGGTTTTGCGATAGCTAACCAAGAGCAATGGCACCACGCGTTGGGACTTGTGAAAGCAATGCGCGAAGACTTGAAGGATAGACCGGGTTTCCCAGTTGTCATAGTCATCGCAGGCAACAAAGAAAAGGAGTCAATAAGTCTTCTCAAAGAAGGGCTGAAAGGCCTGCCAATCCGTCTGGAAATCTATGGACGAGAACACGTTTACGACACTGACTTCGTTTCCTCAAGAATGCGTTGCCTTGTGAATGAATATAGAAAAGACAAGATGGGAAAAAGGTGTATTGGCGATGTATGAATTTCGATCCAGAACAGGCAAGATTATAGTCAACCATTCCAAATGCGACGAATGTAGTAGCTATGCCTGCGTTGAAGCGTGCAGAGTCCACGGCACCAACATCCTGAAAACCTTGGACAAAAGGGCTGTTCTTGCGATAAAACCTTCCGATTCAGCGAAACTCTGCAATGAATGCCTTGCTTGCGAAGAAAAATGTCGCCTTCTTGGTCAGACTGCGATCAGCATTAAACTTCCAATTCGTGGACTAGAATCCTATCGAAGAAAGACTAAGAAGTAGGTCAGTAACCGTGACAATTCTACTAGACGAAAAATCTCGCGTCCTGGTGCAGGGAATCACTGGAAGAGAAGGAATTGCAAGAACGAGGTTTATGCTAGACTATGGTACAAACGTTGTCGCCGGAGTGACACCTGATCGGGGTGGACAGAAGGTGCACGGGGTTCCCGTCTATGACACTGTTAGAATCGCATCAGAGAGGCATGGAGTCTTTGATGTGAGCGTGACCTTTGTACCAGGTCCACTAGTCAAAGACGCTGTGTTGGAAACTATTGAAGCTGGAGTGAAGCTCGTAGTTGTCCCCGCTGAGCGCGTGCCTTTGCACGATGCATTGGAGATGCTCACCCATGCCAAGAATTACGGAGCGCGAATTATTGGGCCGGGCTCAATAGGGCTAATAAGTCCCGGGAAGGCAGCTGTCGGCTGGCTTGGTGGTACATTGGAGTTCGCTAAGGAGGTATTTGCTATGGGGCATGTTGGCATCACTTCTAGGAGCGGAAGCCAATCCTCAACTGTGGCTTGGATTGTAAAGGAAGCAGGTCTTGGAGTGAGTACTTGTGTCTGCACAGGTTCGGAACCATTAGTAGGTACGGTCCATGCTGAGCTTCTGGAATTATTCGAGAAGGATGCTGAGACCGACGCAGTTGCTATGTTTGGAGAAATCGGATCAGTGGCTGAAGAAGAGGCTGCCGAGCTGATTGCGGGTGGTGGTTTCACGAAACCTCTAGTGGCTTTCATTGCAGGTGCTTGGGCTCGTGAAGGTATGCGTTTCTCTCATGCCAGTGCAATCATCGAACATGGGAAAGGTACAGCACAGAGCAAGGTCAAGGCTCTTGAAGAAGCGGGAGCATATGTAGTTGATCGACCTGAAAAAATCGCGCTAACCCTGAGACGGCTTCTGAGATCTTGACAGAGAGCACGTCTAGAAGCTGGCCATTCTTTAGGAGAGCGTAGCGGGCTTTCTGTGAATGGTCGGAAATCCGCTCTTGGTGAATTCAAAAGGATAGGACAACGATGGAATGGCTGGTGTTGACTTTCTTTTTGGTTCAAAAGCAAAAGCTCTGAATTTTCACAGTATAAAAACGTAGACACTTTCGGTTGAAATGAGAAGAATCGCTTTGGTAGAAGTTTGGGAGACAGAAGCTCTGTGGAGTGCGCATCGCACATTCCATGGGCCGACGACAAGTCATTTCACCTTTGCGCGCTCACTTTCCCCGAATCTAAACGCGTTTTGAAGTTGTTTAGCATCATATTCGGGCTTCCTGAACTTCTGGACTGCTGAACGGTTGCGCGCACGTGAGCATTTCACGGTGTACAAATTGAACCAATATTCCAAATCACGAATGAAGTCATTCTCAGATCGCATCCCTGAAGCTTCAGCATACGCAAGTGTTTTAGCTCGCCTGGTCTAAGACTTCATAGAGCTCTTGTGCAATGAGGATGAGCATGAATTGAGTTACAGGACTATTTTGATCATCGCCGATGGGATGGCTGACAGGCCGATTAGGGAACTTGGGTTAAAAACGCCCTTGGAAGCAGCCACAAAGCCGAATTTGGATCGCATTGCGAAGAACGGAATCTGCGGCATTATGGACCCTATCGCACCTGGGGTTCCTCCGGGTAGCGATACATCCACTCTTGCCATACTTGGCTATGATCCTTTTAAAATCTATTCTGGTAGAGGCGCCTTGGAAGCTGAGGGTTCAGGCGTTGAAGTCTTGCCAGGAGATGTAGCGTTTAGATGCAATTTCGCCACAGTGAACGACGACCTCGTTGTCTTGGATCGAAGAGCTGGTAGAATCGCAAATGAGGACGCAGCTAAACTGGCTACCAGTCTCGGAAAAATTCGACTTCAACCATTCTTGAGGATTAGGTACCAATTCAAGAACACTATCCAACACCGCGCGATATTGGTGATTCGTGGACCAAAGTTATCATCTGCCGTAAGCGATTCGGATCCAGAAGCAATTGAAAAGAAAGTGTTGGACATTAAACCGTTAGACAATAATGTTGAGGCCAAACGTACTGCTCAGATTGTCAACATGCTCATTCACTCATTTCATGAAGTCTTGTCGAAGCACCCAGTAAACAAACTGAGGGCAAAGAACAACCTGCCAGTTGCGAATATGATTCTCTGCAGGGGCGCTGGCAATATTCCTAGGATTCCGACTCTTCAAGAAAAGTACGACATTAAACCCGCGTGCGTTGCAGCTGTTTCACTGATAAAAGGCGTGTCAAAAGTCGCAGGCATGGATCTCATCAGCGTGAAAGGTGCCACTGGAACAGTTCAAACCGATTACATGGTGAAGGCCAAGGCAGCAGTTCAAGGTTTGAAGAAGCATGATTTTGTGCTCCTGCACGTGAAGGCCACAGACGTCGCAAGCCACGATGGCAACGTCAAGCTGAAGATAGAAATTATCGAGAAGATCGACAAGATGCTTGGTTATATCCTTTCCAACACCGATACTGATTCCACCATAATCGCGGTCACTGCAGACCATACCACGTCCTGCGTTACGAGAAATCATGAAGGAGATCCTGTTCCAATAACGATCATGGGACCAGGAGTCAGGTGTGATGATGTCGTTGATTTCGGTGAAAGAACGTGTGCCAAAGGCGGTCTAAACAGGATACGAGGCTTAGACCTCATGCCTACTTTGATGAGCCTAATGGGCAAAACAAAGAAGTTTGGAGCCTAGAATAGCAGTTATTGAACCCGCATCAATCTCCATTCTCTGTAATCAGTCACGACTCTGACGTATCCCTTGAGCATTCCATTTATGGTGGAGTCTCCCGTGTCAACCCTCAAGATGTCTCCATCGATACTTTGCAGCTTCGTTTTGGTTGCAGCAATTATGATGTGATCTTTTTCGACCCGTTTGAGAACCTCGGGACTCAACTGTTGATTGCCTCTTCCCAGCAGAATTCCTTGACGGCCAATGGGTGAAAGGACTATCCAAGTGTGTTTCCAGTCCTTCACTTCTTTTAGTATTCTCTTCTCGTCGACGTCAAGAATTGTCTTTTCATTGCAGCGTATATCAACGCCTAGAATCGTCTTCTTGATGCCAAGCAGTTCTGCGACTTCTCTTACGGTTGTGCCGGGTCCGAGAATCCATGTTGCATCAGCTGGCACCTGTTCCAGAATGAATTTTCCTATTGCCTTTTGATTTTCAACTTCATCATCGCTTTCCGAACTCACTTGTTTGCTGCCCTGAATACGAGCCGGAAGGAAGGGGCCCTTAAGGAACCCATGAATTCTGAGGGCGAAGATATCACTTCTAACTGCTTTTTCGTCGGCGTCAACTATCTCTAGCTCTATTACTCTGGCTAGTCCGCGAGCGTACGAAAGGACTACTTCAACTGCGTCTGAAGGACTGACGGCAAAGATGCCGCTGTACATTTTTACTCCTGCAGGAACGCCGATGACTGGGACTTGGCGGCACCCTTGCATTGCATCGAAGATGTCTTTTGCAGTGCCATCGCCGCCCACAAAGACAATCAAATCAACATCTGATGCTGCAAGAAGGTCGACTGCGGTCTTTGTGTCTTGAGCTGTTGTTTCTTTTGCGATTCTCATCGGCAGAAGTTCAACTGGAAAACCTGCTTTCTCTGCTTCTCGTTCACCCATTATGCCAGGGCACGTTATTACATCAATACGTTCGTCCGTAATGTTTCGCTTCAGCTTCTCCAGAAATTCTGTTGCCCTCTCTGGTGATACTGGTTGAGCTCCTCTGGCAACTGCATCTTTCAACACGTTGTCTGTTCCTTTCAATCCGACTTTGCCGCCCATACCTGCGATCGGGTTAACGATGAAGCCGACAAGCATTGATTATCAATACCGACAATTGCTCAATCGGCTATAAACCGTTTGTCAGCAGAACTCAACTAGAGCATACATGAGATTTGGTCCCGGGTCAAAAGACTCTTATATTCAAGATCCTCTGACCCTTGCATACGATAGGAGACGGTTTTGCTTGCCTCAAAAGGAAATGAAGAAGCTCCTTGTAACGGGTTCGACGGGTCAGATTGGTTCTGAACTGACTTTGGCTCTCAGAAAGAAATATGGCGGCGAAAACGTCATCGCCGTGGGGCATCAGAGAAAACCAAGCGACACGCTGCTAAATTCAGGACCCTTCGAGATCGTTGACATCGGCAAGAAAGAAAGTCTTCAGAAAGTCGTTGAAAAATATGACGTTGACACGATCTATCACCTTGCGGCTTTGCTGTCTGCAACTGGAGAACAGAACCCACAGCTTGCATGGAACCTTAACATGGGCAGCCTCTACAACATACTTGAACTTGCCAGAGAACGCGGCCTAACAAGAATCTTCTGGCCAAGCTCAATCGCCGTTTTCGGGCCAACTACCCCTCGCAACAACACTCCGCAGGAAACGATCATGATTCCTGGAACAATGTACGGCGTCACGAAAGTTGCAGGAGAACTACTATGCAACTATTATTCCGTCAAATACGGCGTCGACATCCGCGGACTCAGGTACCCCGGGATCATCAGCAGTGAGACTCCTCCAGGCGGCGGCACGACAGATTACGCCGTTGAGATATATTACGAGGCAATCAAGAAAAAACGGTACACCTGTTTCGTAAGGGAGGACACGGTTTTACCGATGATGTACATGCCAGACTGCCTCAAATCAACTATAGACCTGATGGAAGCTGACCCGTCAAAGGTCAAGCGTCACGACAGCTACAACGTTGCAGGAATGAGTTTTTCGGCTGGAGAACTAGCCGCGGAAATAAAGAAGCACATACCCGAATTCAAATGCAACTACGAACCCGACTTCAGACAGAAAATTGCCGATTCATGGCCGATGTCGATCGATGACAGCCAAGCACGCAGAGACTGGGGTTGGAAGCCCGGTTATGATTTGGCAACGATGACGAAAGACATGATCCAGAAGCTGTCGAAGAGATTTGCTGAAGGCAAACTCTAGAACGAAGGATCGAGGCAAGAAAGAGTTAAGAGAAAGCGCATAGGAATAAAGCAAAAAGGAGCGTCGGAAAACGAGAAACCCCACATCATTCTTAAAAGAAGAATACGAAGCGCTAGTCAAGAGCGAACTTGACTGGAGAATCCGCATACTCCAGGGTCCTAGCACACCTTGGTGCACGGTTGACGGCAAAAAAGTCCTCATGTTCTGTTCGAACAATTACCTGAGCCTAAGCAACCATCCTAAACTGAAAGAAGCCGCAATGAAAGCTGTTCAAACTCACGGTGCAGGCTCTGGCTCGGTTCGCCCTATCGCTGGAACGATGGACATCCACATCGAACTGGAAAAGCGCCTTGCAAAATTCAAGCACGCCGAAGCCTCACTCGTCTACCAAACAGGCTTCGCAGCCAACTCGGGGCTCATCCCTCAACTCGTCGGAAAAGAAGACCTGATCATAAGTGACGAACTCAACCATGGCAGCATCATCGACGGTGTGAGACTGGCCCACGCCGAACGTGCCGTCTACAAACACTCGGACCCTCAGGATTTAGACCGTGTGCTGAACGAAGCAGAAAAACACAACCCACCTTACAGGCGAATCCTGATAATCACAGACGGCGTCTTCTCAATGGACGGAGACATCGCCCCGCTCGACAAAGTCGCAAAACTCGGCGCCGAACACGGATGCATGGTCTACGTCGACGACGCCCACGGCGAAGGAGTCCTAGGCGAAGGCGGCAGAGGCATCGTCTCACACTTCAAACTCACACGCGACAAAGTACAAGTCGAAATGGGCACGTTCTCCAAAGCCTTCGGAGTTGTGGGCGGCCACGTTTCAGGCTCCAAAGACCTAGTCAACTTCGGCCTCAACAAATCACGCACATGGCTCCTAAGCGGATCTCACCCACCCGCGGTCGCAGCAGCATGCACGGCGGCAATCGACGTTCTCGAAAATGAACCACAACACGTCAAAACCCTGTGGGACCACACACGATACTTCAAGAAAGCAATGAAAGACCTAGGCTTCAACATCGGCAACAGCGAAACACCCATCACGCCCGTAATCGTAGGCGAAAGCGGCATAGCCAAAAAACTAAGCACAAGACTCTTCGAAGAAGGAGTATTCGCGTTACCCATCGTTTTTCCAATGGTTGCTCGAGACAAAGCAAGAATCAGGACAATAATGAACGCCGCATTAACGAGGAAAGATTTAGACTTCGCAATAGGCGCATTCGAAAAAATCGGAAAAGAACTCCACATAATATAAGAAACTCTTCTTCCCCCATTTTCACCTCTAAAATATGCGCAAGTCAACATGAAATCCACAAACTTTCCCTTACGCAAGACTATTCGCGTCGCTACTCACAACCCTCTGCACAGTTCTCTCCACGAAAAAACCTAGGGGGGAGGGGGGTAGCTGGTTCTGCTTTCCAGCCTAAAACAAAGAGAACGAGAGCCGACTATGAAGCCTTTCTATTCCTCACTTTCTCCAACCGCATATCAACATCTTTCAAACCAAGCCTAACCAACGCCTCAGACGTCGGAATCCCATCCTTGTCCCAACCGACCGCCCTAAAATACCTCTTCTTGTACTTCTCCACCGCCTTCCTATCCGTGGTCTTGCCCTTCTCAGGCCCACTCGGCAGCGGCTCATAAAACCTCGGCGGATTATCATCATCCACCCCCGGAACCCACGTCACATCTGGCCCGCCCAACAACAACATCGCCCTCTGAAGGTGCAAAACCCGCATCGCTTTGTTCCTGCACCAGTCTCTTCGAGTCAACTTTAAACCAGTAACCGCCTCGTAAAAATCAAACCTCATGTTACTCGACCCAGAAAAAGTGTTAAAACTGCAGAAAACCCCCGAATCATTCAACATCTCCATCAACTCGCTGTTCCTTTCCAACGGCAACCCAGTCAACGACGTATGATCACCACCCTGAACGCCGCACGCATACGAAACAATCTCAGGAAAATCCTTCCCGCTGCGTGTCCCATGCGCCCCAATGCTAATTCCCTTAGAATGCACCAAAAAAGGAAGCAAATCCACATTCTTCATTCTCCCAATCTTCAACGCCGCACGATAAGCCCCCTCAGCCAACACATCACCAATCCCCTCCCTGAACGCAATCTTCCTCGCCAAAGCCGCAAACACATCCGCATCCCCCCACTTGAGCTTCAAACCATCCAAATCCTCCTCAGTCAAAATTCCCCTCTGAAACAGCTCAGCCGCAAAACCCATCACACTCCCCGTCTGAATACCGCACAACCCTAAATCGTCTATAAGCGACGTCAAAAACACGTTCTCCTCAGGAACAAAAATACCCAGATTAGTCCCCAAATAAGCCTGCATCTCATAATCCGGGTTATCCGTAATCGCCCCCTTATACTTCCCACTCCGAACCACAGAAAGCTTCAAACACGTAGTCGGACAACCAAAATCCCCCCAATACTGCTTCATCCAAAAACGATTCTCAAACTTGTCCACACCATACCCTTTCTCATCATGCCACTCCTCCTGCCAATTACGCACCGGCTCCGAACTCGTCTTGGCACCGAAATAATAGCCGCCGCCGCCCGTGCCCCAACGCCTCCACATCTCCCCCTCATACACGCCACTGCACACGGTCTTGATCAACCTCTTCACTCTCTCAATATCCGCAACTTCAGGCAAAGGCCCAGTGCCCTTCACCACAACAGCCTTCAACCTCTTAGAACCCATGACCGCACCATAGCCACCGTAACCCGCCGCATGAGACCACTTCGTCATCACAACCGCCGTGCGAACCCGGTTCTCCCCGCCCGGACCAATGTAAAGCATCGCAGGCTCCTTCCACTCACCGAACCCTCGATACCGCTTGTTCAAAAGCCCTCTACACTCCTTCGTCAACGCGGCAACCGTCTGCTTCCCATCCTTCCCCCAAACATGACCCGCATCCCGAAGCTCAACATCAAAATCCTTAATCATCAAATAAACAGGCTTCTCCGACCTTCCACTCACAATAACACCATCATAACCAGCACACCTCAACTCAACGCCAAACTCGCCTGAAAGAGTAGAACCCACAACACCATTGCTCTGAGGCGACTTACCCGACACGCACGTTCTACCGCCAGGAAAATAACCCGTAAGAGGCCCAGTAAGGAGCAAAAGGACATTTTCAACCCCAAGCGGATCCACCTTCTCCCACTTACTGCCTAAACGGTCCCAAAGGACCCAGGTCGCCAAGCCTCTGCCACCAACGTAGTTCCTCAAAACATCATCGTTGAACTTGGTTTCCCTGATAGTCCCCGACGAAAGGTCGACGTCAAGAAACTTTCCGGCATAGCCACGAATCACAGATAATCCGCTCCCTGATCGCCATAGAATCTCTCTGCCAAATCACGCGTCACTTCATGAGGCTTTCTCGCATAAAGCCGATAAGCCGTTTCACCTCGCCTCTCGACAACGCGAAGCACATCCCAACTTCCCTCTCTGCACGCCTTTACACACTGAGGGTCACCATCACAGAGGTCACATATCACGATATGCTTATTCGTCGGGTGCATGTGAGGAATCCTGCCAGGACATGCGTCGATACACTTACCACAGGCGATGCATTTCTCACGGTCAACCAAGACGGCCGCAGTTTTCTTGCTGACAGATAACGCATCAACTGGACAAGACTTCACACACGGATAATCCTCACACTGTGCACAGAAGTGCGGAAATTCCAACCCGGGAACAAGCATAAAGACTCGTATCATCGACGCTTCGGGCCAAATGCGGTTTTCATGAAACAGAGAACAAGCAATCTCGCATTTTCTGCAGCCGCTGCACCTTGCCAATTCTCTGGCAATCCAAATCGGCTCTTTTTTGGGCGCCAACAACAAACCTCGAAATACTAGCAAGCTTTTCTAAGTGACGCTTTGATTTAAGCGTAATGTTCATACAACTCTCTTGGACTTGTTCCTGAAGAAAGAGGAGCGACAAGCTACCAGCATTTATTAGCTGAATCCAAATACAAAGATCTCGAGGCGTTTCACACTGGATCCGATCTTCCAGATTTTCACCATTCTGGTGTCGTCCTTCCTTCTAAACATCATCCCTTTTGCCGGACCTTCAAACCTTTTCATAGCTTATAACGCCTCAATCGTCGCTGTTGACGTCGACCCCTTCACCATAGGGGTGGCTGTTGCGTTTGCCTCGGCTTTAGCAAAATTCATACATTACCTGATTACTTTCTTCGCGGGAAAATACATAGGCGAGAAACGAAGAAAAAAACTAGACGCTGAAAGCGCGAAGCTGAAGAAGTGGGCCATGCTGACGTTATTTGCAGTTGCCGCTACACCGCTCCCAGATGAACCGGTCATCATTCCACTGGGCCTATTGAGGTACAATCCCGGAAAACTTTTCATAGCCTATTTCGCAGGCAAACTAATCATCGGTGTCGTCGGAGCCTTCCTAGGGAAGCTCGGATATGCGATGTTCAAACCTTGGATCAGTAATGAGGTCTTGATGGTCATCTCCATCATAGTAACGATAGTCGTGACAGTGGTGCTTCTGAAAGTTGACATCACAAAACTCGCAGAAAAGATATTCAAAAGAGAAATCAAGCTCATGCCAGAGTAGGTCGTTATCATGAGAGTTATAGCTGATTTTCATATCCACGGACCATACAGCAGAGCGACAAGCGAAAGAATGTGCATAGCTGAAATCGCTCGCTTCGCCAAAATCAAAGGTTTAAACATCGTGGGAATGGGAGACTTCACCCACCCTAAATGGTTCAATGAACTAACGCAAAGCCTGGTTCTGGACGAAGAAACTTGCCTTTACAGACCTGCAACTAACGCAACGTCGTCTGTCTCTTTCATTGTAGCGACCGAGGTAAGCACAGTATTTGCTCGTGGAAATGAAACGAAAAAAGTCCACCATGTGATTCTGACGCCAAATCTTGAAGCGGCCGCACAAATCAATGAAAGATTATCACGATACGGTAACTTGCAGGCAGATGGCAGACCGACCTTGAACGTTACTCCCGCAACGTTAGTTGAAGAAGTCATGGAAGCGTCAATCGACAACATGGTCTTTCCTGCTCACGCTTGGACGCCGTGGTTCAGTATTTTCGGCGCCTTCAGCGGGTTCGACAGCGTTGAAGAATGCTACCAGGACATGACCAAACATATCAATGCACTCGAGACCGGACTATCATCGGATCCACCCATGAACTGGCGCTTGAGCAAGCTCGACAATTTCACTCTGCTATCAAACAGTGACAGCCACAGTTTTTGGCCATGGCGAATAGGAAGAGAAGCAAATGTCTTCGAACTAGAAAAACCCAGCTACAAAGAAATCACAGAATCGATTCGTTTGAAAGACAAGAAACGTTTCAAGTTCACTATAGAAACGGACCCAGCCTACGGAAAATACCATTGGACCGGACACAGAAACTGCAACGTCGCTTTGTCAGCACGCGAAGCAAGAAAATTCGCCAACATCTGCCCTGTCTGCAGAAGGAAGCTCACCAAAGGGGTCGAACAGCGTGTCGATGAACTCGCCGACCGTGCAGAGGGTTTCGTTCCTACTCACTCCATTGATTTTGTACGTCTTCAACCACTTTCCGAGATAATTTCAACAGTTCTTGGAAGTGATTCCCCTGCTGCTCAGAAGGTCTGGAATGTGTATAATGCCCTTATCGAGAATTTCGGCAACGAATACAGCGTTCTGATCGACGCTTCAAGACAGCAATTAGCTCCCGTTGCAGGCGAAGTCATCGCTGATACTATAATCAAAGTTCGAGATGGAAACGCTGTTGTTGTCCCTGGGTATGACGGTGTGTATGGACGACTCGTGGTTTCGAATGCAGGATTCAAGGTGAAAAGTCGTTCCAGAAGCGTACAACAATCGAACCTTACAGACTTCACTTAACAACCTTCTTACCGTATTTTCTGCGTATACCTGTAATACAAGCATACGAGAACGCTTATTAAGTCGCAATAGACCAGATAAGCTTGGTAATTCAATGAAAAACCCAGTGCAACGGCCCAACCTGAAGGAAGACAAGATTTCCAAGATCATAGACAGAGTCCTAATTCAGATATTCGGAAAAGAAGCATCGGCCATGATCTACAAACATCTGGAGCGTAATTACTCTGTAAAGAAAAACGAGGCCGGTGAGAAACTTGAGTTGTTCGCACAGGGTCTTGAGAACTTCCTGAAATCTGGCGCCTACGTCATTGAAAGAAAAATCTTGGAAGACATATGGTCAAGCTACGACCAAGTGCAAAGACTTCAGTTAGAAAAACCGAAACGCGAAGGATGCTTCGCCACCGAAGTCAAAGTACTTCTGAAAGAAGCATAACCTCCCCTCAACTTTGCCCCTTAAACGCAGATTGCTCTCTTTTCCAATCCACACAGACCATAAGTAGATCACTGCCTGAACACTAGCTACCATTCTAATTCGCTCTTGCATCAAGACCTGTTACCACACAACATTACCATTCCCGTTACCAAACACCCCCTACGGGAGGCCAACAAACACATTAAACAAGACTCGGCAGTCTCTGATTTACCTCAGAAACAATTCCTCGCCTACACCTACCGATAGATGTGACGAAAAATCCCAAGTAAGGAAATCGAAAGTCATACAATGTTCTGCCGTTTTCTCTCCCCATTTTCATGACGCGCCACAAAAGATTCTACCAACCTCACTCGGCTGGCCGGAAAAAGAGGAAAAAGAAAAACCTTAAACTAATCGGAAAGCAAATAACTCGGGTCCTAATTACACCATAGGAAGGCAGGTAATTTGAGCCGTATGGAAATAAAGGAAAGACTACTGAACTACAATACGCCTCGAAGAATAGTTCAATTGACGTCGTTTTTGTTCTTCAGCGCAATTATCTTCAATCTTGGAGCGTTGCCGCTTCTGTTTCCGGTTCTTTGGACATGGGGCTTGAAAACAAACACGGTTGGTGATGCATTCACCGCCATTCAATTCATGTTCAGCGGGTGGAATTTTACCTATGTAATCTTCCCCTGGCTTGGTCTAGCCTCTTTTCTAGTAGTCGGAGTTCTGATCGGAAAATCCCTGTGTGGTTGGGTGTGCCCTTTCGGTTTTGTTCAAGACTTGACGGGCTTTCTTCGCCGCAAACAGACGGATCTGTCATCGAGGACGCACGACACTCTGGTCTACGGTAAGTATTTCATCCTAATTATTACGATGCTTATCAGTGTGAGTTATTCGGTTTCGGTGCTGGCTGGCAAAGGTACAGGGTATGCACAAGCTTTGGGCATCTTTGTTCAAGGACCATTCACTGCCCTCAGCCCCTCAGAAACTTTATTCGCGACTCTGCCTAAAATTGTTCAAGGTTTCAGGTTTTCAGGATGGGAAAATTTCGCCTCTGATATTCTCTACGGAGTCTCAACTCTGCAGCCACTCTTCTGGATTCAGTTCGCAATAATGGTCATCACCCTAGTCTTCGCCGTCTACGTTCCGCGAAGCTGGTGCAGGTATCTATGCCCACATGGAGCCATAATGGCAATAATGAACAGGTTCAGTTTTATCGGTCTACGTCGTGAACCATTCAAATGTGAAAAAGGCGCCTGCCGTTCATGTGTCCAAGTATGTCCGACACGCGTCCCGATTCTCGATCTTCCATGGGAAAAATTCAGCCATCCCGAATGCATCTATTGCATGAAATGTGCTGATGCTTGTCCGCACGGAGCAATCAAACCGACATATCCTTGAATTGACAAGCTCAGTTCACCTTTCTTTCGGAGCCCAAAAACTATTCGAATAATCGTTGAGCACCGTTCTGTAGACATCTTTCGTTTGTTTGGCAATTCTGTCCCAATTATACTTTTCCTGAATCTTCTTGTACGCATTGCTCCTCAAACGGTTCGCGTTCCTCTCATCAGTCAGAACTCGAGTTATCCCCCACGCCAATGAATCTGGGTTATTTGGGTAGACCTTTATTCCGTCCACATCATGGTCGACTATCTCTGCTAAACCCCCAGTGTCAGAGACCACGACAGGACTCTTGGCTGCCATTGCTTCGAGAGCTACTATCCCGAAAGGCTCGAAAAGGGAAGGTACGACGGAAACATCGGCACAAATCTGCAGTCTTCTCAAAGTCTCGTCATCAACAAATCCCGTAAACATGACTTTCTGATCTATCCCCAGACCCTTTACGATGCCTGAAATCTGTTCTTTCATGTAACCATTGCCAACAATCACAGTTTTCGTGTTAACTTTCTCGAGAACTTTCGGAATAGCGTTCACTAGCACATGAACTCCTTTTTCATATACCAATCTGCCCACAAACAACACGATTCTTTCGCCGGGGAGGGCAAACCTTCTTCGAAATTGAGTCAAGTCTTTACTCTGGGCTTCGGTGTAGACATCTGCGTTGACGCCGTTTGGTATCATCACCTGTTTGTCTGGAGGGAGCCCAAAGGCCCATCGTACGTGCGAAACCATGTAGTCACTGCAGCATATAACCTTCCATGCTTCGTAAGTAAGCCATGCTTCCGTTTCGTGGATCATTCTTTCGTGATCAAGGTGAATTCCGTTTCTGCGACCAATTTCAGTGGAGTGGATTGTCGCAAATAGCGGTTTTCTGAAGACATGTTTCAATCCGATTCCAGCTGTTGCAACAAGCCAGTCATGAGCATGGATAACATCAACGTTTTCGTCAAGGTTCCTGATTATCGTAGCGGCTTCTTTCTGCATGTTTACGTTCATAAGGTAAACCCAAGTCGAAAAATCAGGTGAAGGATTTCTGTAGGAGTCTACTCGATATACCTCAACGCCGTCCAAGACTTCGTGTTGTGGTGCATTGGGAAAATCGCAAGTAACCACAAAGACTTTAACACCGTTCCGCGCCAAGCTTCTTGACAAGTAGTAGACGTGCGGAGATATTCCCCCGATGATTCTGGGTGGGAACTCCCACGTGAGCATCATAACGCTCAAATCGCTCTGTGTCAACGCGTTTCGCCCTCTACGACTTTTTTGTAGACGCTTATTATCTCACTAAGCCAGGTCGCGGAGCTAGGCGGAATGAGGCTGATTTTGTTTTGAGGAATGTTGTACAGTCTGACGACTTCGTCTTGCATCCATCGTGACTTGACCAACAGAGCGCGGGCTTCGTACATGCCAAGCCATTCGATGCTTTTTATTGCCATGTTGAAAGGTGTGTTGGAACCGTGAGAGCGGTGTTCTTCTAAACTTTCAATTGAATAAACAAAGGGAATTCTAAGAGCGTTTTTCAAAGTCACCGCGGCGGGTAGGAAGTGCCAATCTTGAACATCTATAAGGTCTACGTGTTCCTTCTTGTCGTAGCAGATGTTTGCCGTTACTCTTTCAACTTCTTGGTTCAGAGTCAAAACCCATGTCAGAACTCCGACGTGAGTGTGCACAGGGTTAGAAACCCTGAAGGTCCTCGCGCCTTCAGGCTCTACGTATTCTCCCGTCAAATAGTCATGGTAGGTGACCACATACGGCTGAATCTGATTCTTGGCAAGTTGAATGACAAGTGTTTTCACGTAGTCAGCAAGTTGTCCGACGATTCGAGGAGGATATTCCCAAGAGAAGATTGCCACATTCATCATTGTTTCCCTACGTGAAAAGAGCGCAAACCTTGATAATCCCACTTCCAGTCAAATAATAGCGTTTCTTTCCTTCATTGTCAGTAAAGCTTTGTGCAAAGCCGTCGGACTTGTAGCCGTCTAGAATTCTTTCCAATTCACCAAGGTCAATCTGCATGACTTGGGCAAGTTCATCACTTCTCCGAGCTAGATCTGGAGCCGTCGCACATAGATTGTGCAAAGTCTGCAGGATCTTTTCCGAAAGTGGAAGTTCTTCTCGCATGTTTTCACCTTGCATTCGATTACAATGATATTCTCCTATTGCGTCCCTATATAACAATGTGCGTGCTTCTTGTCAGAGAAAGCTGCTCGCTGACTCCGTTTTGATTTCCAGAGAATCCAGTCTCTTTTTCAAGAGTTTGACCAGAGTCCTCCTAAGCTGTTCTCCTTCCAATTTATCTGCTCTCACTTTCATCAGGTCCTGCGTCAAAGTCTTGTCATGCAGCGAGTTTTCGGCCCATTTTTCCATGTCGCCACGTTTGAGGTGAAACTCAACTGACTTCAGACTGATCTGTTCAATGGCTCTTTCCAGTCCCTTTAAGCTCCACACCGTTTTTCCAGTAAAATACTTCTCGCCCATACCTGTGTAGAATAGAAAAGGCGCATCAGCAACTATGGATGCAAGTCTTACTCGGCTTTCAAAGTCAAATATTGCTGCCTGTGACGTAACGAAAGCGTCTGCAGGTGTGCTGAAATGGCTGAAATACGAATGAACTTCACCAGGCCCCCCGCCAGCTGTAAACATGTAGTAGAGGTGGTCGCTGGTTTGAAAATATCTCCAGATTCTCAGAAATGTGTTGTCCTCTGTCTCTTTGACAAGTGGTTCCAGTCTTCTCAAGCTCATGTAATACGCCCATTGCATCGTATTTCCAAGCCAGCAGCTTGCGTCTCTTTCGAGATCTGCCCAAGAAACAGTTCCGCCGAGTTCTGGGACGTCTATTTCTCCTACACTTCCACGTTTGTCAGCGACTTCTGAAGGCGTTGACATGTGGAGATTCCACCATTTCAATATTTCACTTGGCAAGTGTCGAAGGAAATCATGGATACCTGTCTCCGGCCAATGGTGCTCACCGAAGGTTTCGTAGTCGGGGAAGATGTTTATGCATTCACCAGGAGTCGAGGCTAGCCAGCCAGCATACTTGTCGGCTGTCAATGGCCATTCGCTCCACCATCTCGCGGAAAACCTGAAACCTATGTCGTCTGTCAACTTGTAATTACGTAGAAAGACTTTGATCTTCCTTGCACCCCTTGGCAGGTAGAGGTAGTTTGGCGACTTCTCGTGCAGTATTCTTTCGACGCCTTCAGTGAAGATTCCTTTGTAACCCATATTTTCAACTGCCTTTGCCACGGCGTTGTTGTAGAGCAGCTCTGTGTTCTCGAAAACTAGCGGGGTATAGTTGAGCAAAGCTTTCATCGTTTGTTGATGCATCTTCACTTGTTCAATGAACTCTTCTCTGTCGGGATAGAGACTTGCAAGTGAGTGATAGTAAGTTTGGCTGAGAAATTCGACGCAACCTGTTTCGGCAAGTTGCTTGAAAGTCTCGAGCAAATCTTTGTTAAACATTTCGCATTGTTCTAAGAATACGCCGGACAGGCTGAAGGATACTTTAACTTTTTTTCTTTCATTCCTATATCTGTCGATGACATCGAGCAGAATATTGTTCGCGGGAAAATAGCATTTCTTGCTTGCTCTCTCAAAAATTCCTCTGTTCACTGCATTGTCAAAGTAGTACTCGAAAAGTTCTTTTTTCTTGACATGTTTGAAGACTTGGTTATCCCAGTAGAAATTCTTCTTTATTCTATGCGGCTGATGAACCTCAAAAACCAATACGACGTCTGTCAAAGATCTTGCCCTCTGGATTGGTACTATGGATGTGTTCTTTATTTTTGGCTTGCTGTGCGAGTTGAAAATAGGAGAGGGTCTATTTTTTCCTTGTTGCAGCCTTTTCTAGGGCGACAACTCCTGGTAGTTTCTTTCCCATTAGGAACTCTACTAAGGCTCCGCCAGCTGTACTGATGTAAGAAATTTTGTCAGTTAGATCGAAGAGTTCTAAGGCGGCTATTGTGTGTCCTCCACCGGCGATGGAGAAAGCCTTGGACTGGGCGATTTCTTCAAGGATGGTTTTTGTTCCATACTTGAATTTCGTGTCTTCGTATTTTCCCATTGGTCCACTTACTACAATTGATTTGGCTTTGCGGATGATGTTGCAGTAGTCCCTAACTGTTTTGACTCCGATGTCGAATATCGAATATTCTGTTGGCAACTCTTTGACGGATATTTCACTCCTTTTGCCATTCATGTCAACTGCCACATCCACGGGGGTTCTTATACTGCTTTCGTAAGAATGAGTCAGATCTCTGATTCCTGGTACAAGTTTCATTAGGTCCTGTTTCTCTAGGAATTCCATGTTCTGTTTGCCCAGATTGTATCTTTTTGCCACCAAGAATATTTGGCCTACCACTCCGCCTGTTAAAATGTGATCTGCTATGCCTTTGTCCAACACGTACTTGGAGATCTCTAGTGAATCATCGGCTTTTGCTCCTCCCAGAACGAAAATGCATGGTTTCTGTGGTTTCTCTAGTACTTTGCTCAATGATTTCAGTTCTCTTTCCATAATGCGTCCTGCGACGCTTGGCAAGACGGCTGTGAAGCCGACGATTGATACGTGAGCTCGATGTGCGGCTGCGAACGCGTCATTGACGAACAAGTCTGCGAGCGGAGCCAAGTTTCTGACAAGTTCGGTTTTGGCCTGCTCCTCGGGCGTTCCATCCTTGGTTTCCAATGGGAACGTTCTTACGTTTTCCAGGAGAAGGATTTCGCGGCTCCTTAGGTTTCTCATTGCAGTTTTCGCTTTTTCTCCGTAGAGGTCTTCGACATACTTGACTGTTTTTTTGAGGATTCTAGACAAGATTTTTGCATGTTGTTTCAGGGGGATGAAGTCTGAGTCGCCTAATCTTCCTTGGTGGGCCAGTATTGCGGTTCTTGCGCCTTTGTCTTCAAGTTCTTTTATTGTGGTTTCAGCATGGGCGCGAATTCTTGTGTCTTCAAGCACTTTCCTGGTCTTTGGATCTATTGGAGAGTTGAAGTCAACTCGTACCAATACCACTTTGTCTTTAACTTTAAGGTCGTCCAGTGTGAGAAACCTTGGCATTCGTTTCTTCTCCTTTTTGAAAAAGAAAGATAGTGGGGGGGATATTTTAGATTTTGGATGGCGCTTTTGAATGATCAGAGTCCTTCTTTCTTTCCGATCATTTCCATTTGTTCAACCATTCGGCATGAGAAGCCCCATTCATTGTCATACCAGGCAAGTACTTTGACGAAATTCTTGTCGACGATCATCGTCGATTGTGCGTCGAAAACTGCGGAATAGGTGCTGTGTAGCACGTCCGTTGATACGATTGGGTCCTCGGTGTATTCAATTATTCCTTTTAGGGATGTTTCGGCAGCTTTCTTGAATGCCGCGTTCACCGTTTCTTTGGTAGCTTCTTTTTTCAGCGAGGCCGTTAAGTCGACGATTGATACGTCTGGAACGGGGACTCGTAGGGCGATTCCGTCTATTTTTCCTTTGAGTTCAGGCATTATTTCTCCGATTGCGCGGGCGGCTCCTGTGGTTGTCGGGATGATGTTGACTGCTGCTGCTCGAGCGCGTCTTAGGTCCTTGTGCACCAGGTCTTGTACTCTTTGATCGTTCGTATATGCATGGGCTGTCATCATAAAGGCTCGTTCGACGCCAAAGTTGTCCTGCAACACTTTGGTTACTGGTCCGACACAGTTTGTTGTGCATGAAGCGTTGGAAATTATGTTGTGTTTTTTGTGGTCGTAGGTTTCTTCGTTGACTCCGATAACCATTGTGATGTCGGGGTTGGTTGCTGGCGCTGAGATGAGGACTTTCTTGGCTCCAGCGGTTAAGTGTTTTAATGCACCTTCTCTGTCTGTGAAGAATCCTGTGGATTCCACGGCCAAGTAGACGTTCATGTCCTTCCACGGCAATTGTGCTGGGTCTTTTTGTGCCAGCACCTTGAGTTCTTTGTCGTTTACGACTAGGTTGTTTCCTTTGACTTGCACGTCTCCATTGAATCTTCCGTGAACGGAGTCGTATTTCAGTAAGTGTGCGAGTGTTTTTGCGTCTGTGATGTCGTTGACGGCGACAAAATCGACTTCTGCTTTTTGTTCGAGAGCAGCTCTATAGAGTAGTCGTCCGATCCTTCCAAAACCGTTTATGGCAACACGTATTGTCATGCGAATCATCACCGTTATGGGTTTTTGTGAATATAGTGAAAGGGGGTTCTTCTAATTAATTTTCCGTATCTTCTGGAGTAAAAGAGGGGTGGGTTATCGCAGTTTGAGCAGAACCATTTCTGCGGCCATGACCATTGGTTCCCAGGTTTCGCAGACGGGTGGTGCGTATGCGGTGTCTGCTTTTGACAGGTCTTTTGCGGTCATTCCTCTTTGTATGGCCAAGGATATTGCGTTGATGCGCTGGGTAACTTCTTCTCCGCCGACGATTTGGGCTCCGATGATACGTTGTGACTCTTTTTCTACGACGAGTTTGACCTTTATTGGCAGGGCTCCTGGGTAATAGTCTGCTTTGGTTTTTGAGGAAATGGTGCCGGTTACTACTTCGATCCTTGCTTTGTTTGCGGCTGCTTCGGTTAACCCTGTCCAGCCGCAGTCTGTTTGGAAGAGTCTTGACACTGCGGAGCCTAGGGCTCCGGTGAAGAGTGAGTATCCTCCGGCTGCGTTTATTCCTGCGATTTTTCCGGTTCTTACTGCGACGGTGCCGAGTTGGGGAAGGGCTGGTTTTTGGGTGGCGAGGTTTGTGACTTCTGCGCAGTCGCCTACTGCGTAGACGTCTTTGATGTTTGTTTCCATGCGTGCGTTTGTTTTTATTGCTTTGGTTTCTCCTAGGGTGATGCCTGCGTTGACTGCGAGTTGTGTGTTTGCTCTGACGCCGAAGGCGCTTATGAAGAGGTCTGCTTCGATTTTTTCTCCTGTTGCGATTATGCCTGTGACTTTGTCTGTTCCGAGGAATTCTTCTACGCATTTTCCGGTGAGGATTTTTATTCCTTTTTGTTCTAGCATGTCTTGGAGCATTTTGGCCATTTCAGTGTCGAGTGGTAGGGGGAGTATTTGGGGGAGCATTTCTACGATTGTGACTTTGAGTCCTCTTTCGTGGAGGGCTATGGCTGTTTCGAGTCCGATTAGTCCTGCGCCCATGACGACTGCGGTTTTGGCTCCGTTTTTGATGGCTTGGTCTATTTTTTCTCCGTCTTCTAGGGTTCGGAGTGAGTGGACGCCTTGTTTTTCTTTGCCTTTAATCGGTGGCGTGAACGAGCTGGCGCCTGTGGCGATTATCAGGCTGTCGTACGGTATTGTTTCTGTGTTCCCGTTTTTGCCTGTTGTTTCAACGGTTTTTTTTGTTGTGTCTATTACTGTGGCTTTTGTTTCGGTTTTTAGGTTGATTTTCATCATTTGGAAGTAGGGTGGGGGGAATACTATGAGGTCTTTGAAGTTTGGGATTTGGCCGCCTATTACGAATGGGAGTCCGCAGCGCGAGTATCCTGGGTGTTGTTCTTCTGTGATTATGGTTATGTCAGCTTGTCGGTCGGTTTTTCTTGCTGCTGAGGCTGCGTCTACTCCGGCTGCGTGTGCGCCGATTATGACTATGCGCTTGGGCATCGGTGGGTTTTCACTTCTTGAGTGTTTTGTGCCATTCGACTGCTTTGTTGAAGTCCATCAAGTTTGCTAGTTCGGCGTTGAGGTTTGCGGGTTTTATGATGAGGAGCCAACCTTTTGTGTAGGGGTCTTCGTTGAGGAGTTCGGGTTTTGATTGTACTTCGGTGTTTACTTGTTCGATGGTTCCGGTTATCGGTGCGATGAGGTCTGAGACTGCTTTGACTGATTCGACGGTGCCGTAGGGTTCGTTTTGTCTTGTTTCTGTTCCTGGGCTGGGGAGTTCTGCGTAGACGATTTCCCTGAGTTGCTTTTGGGCGTAGTCTGTGACGCCTACTCGGACTTTGTCGCCTTCGATTTTGAGCCATTCGAATTCTTTTGTGTAATATAATCCTTCGGGTACTTCGTTTCCTTCTATTTTTACCATGTTTTGTGTACCTCTGATAGTGTAGTATTTCTTTCACATCTTGCCCTTTAAGATTAACTGTCATTTCTTGTGGTCTCTGTTGAATGGATCATGCTTGTTGAGCATCGTTGTGCCGTGCGTTTGGGGTTCGATGATTTTGAGAAAGGTTCAGTCTGGTTAAGGCTGGTTAATTGTTGCTTTTCAGGCGATTAGCAGCCTACCCCCTAGGGCCATGTGGTAACGGATTTGGTAACAATGAATGGTGTCTACCCCCTTTCCCCCTAGGTTTTTTTCGTGGACGGTGTCGTAGGCGGGTCTTTGGTTGGCGTCAGGCTTGAACTTGCGTGTAGGCTGGGCTTTAGAAGAACGGGTCTTGTGCTCATCAATGAGGGAAAGACGGTCTAGCGTTCTCTATTTCCCTGTATGAATTCTTCAACTGCTTGTTTGGCTACGGAATCTGGTACTTGGATTGGTGGATGTTTGAAGGCGTACGAGGATATGCTGAGTAACGCGCCTCCGATTTTGCGGTCTAGAGCTATTCTCACAGCGCGTATCAAATCGATAACGACGCCTGCGCTGTTGGGCGAGTCTTCGACTTCGAGTTTTGCAGAAATGGTCAGCGGTCTGTCGCCGAATTTTCTTCCTTTGAGCCACAGGTAGCAGATTTTTTTGTTTCCTAGGAATGGAACGTAGTCTGATGGTCCTATGCGCGTGGGCAGATCGTAGGGGACGAGGCTGGTGACGGCTTCGGTCTTGCTGATTCGTTTAGTCTTGAGCCGCTCTTCGACCGTCATGTTGAGGAAGTCTGTGTCTCCTCCCAGATTCAGCTGGTAAGTTTCGTCGATGATGACTCCTCTGTCAACCGCGAGTCTGGCTATGGCGCGATGGAGGATCGTGGCGCCCAACTGACTTTTTATGTCGTCCCCTGCGATTGGGAGTCTTTTTTCCTCGAATTTTTTGCTCCATGTTGCGTTTGACGCTATGAACTCGGGCATGCAGTTGATCATTGCGCAACCTGCGTCCAAAGCGGCTTGAGCGTATAATCGTGTGGCGTTCCTGCTTCCAACGGGCAAGTAGTTGATGAGTATTTCTGCCATGGATTCCTTTAAGACTTCGGCAACGTGGGAAGGTTCGACTTCTTTCTCGTAAACGTTGAAGACCTTTTTCATGTGTTCTGCCACGCCGTCTAGAATTGGTCCTCCGGTGACTTTCACGTCTAGGTTCGGCACGTCCGCGAATTTCGCGCAGCAATTAGGTGCCACAAAGATGGCTTCGGACAAGTCTTTTCCGATTTTGTCTTTGTTTACTTCAAAGGCTGCAACGAATTTCACGTCCTTTACGTGGTAGGGTCCAAACTTTACGTGCATTAAGCCGGACACGTTTGTGTTTTCCTTTGCATTCCTGTAGTATTGGACTCCTTGAACGAGAGCGGACGCAGAGTTGCCTACGCCCACGAGCGCTACTCGGATTTCTGGCAAGATGATGGTTACTCCTTGACAACTACAGTTCTAGGCTTTAATGAACGTCTTGTGTATAACTTTTTCTGGAAATATGGCAAGATTAAAAGGGAGCTTGAACCAGTTAAACAAGACAGAAGAGTGATGCATTCTATGAGTGAAGGAGAAGTTTCAGTTACCTACGAGCCTTTCAAAGAAGTCGTCGTGATGGAGAAGGATTTTTTCGCGACGCCTGACGAGATAGCGAGGTTTACTTCGATTATCGCTGGTGGAAAAGCTGCGGGCCTGTATTGGGCTGAGGGCGTTGTTTTCTTGTATTTCCCGCTTCCTGCATCAACGGAAACGACGGCGAAGCTGTTGGTCGAAAAAGGGCGGGTTTACTGGACTTTCGTCGGATATTCTTTCATGCCAAAGTATCAACCGGTGATCGAAACACGGGAAAAAATGATCGTTCCAGTCGTTGACATGACCACTAATGCGCTCATCAAGAAGGTTGCGGTCTGGCTGAAAGAACAAAAATGACCAATCCTTCCCTATGCTTTCGATTCTCCTTGAGCTTCTGAAGTGGAACATTAGGTTCGGATATATTGAAGAGTCTCTGCCTGAAAGGGGAAATTTTCTCAGGAAGAGGTGAAGGCGCGAAGTTCATCGAACTTGCCTGGGTAAAAAAGCAAATGGAAGAGAAGTTGGGCTTCACGCTTTTTCCAGGAACACTGAACGTAAAACTAACCACGGACAGCGTGAAGACGGGAAAGTTACTGAAGAAAAGGGCTGGATTTGAAATTCTTCCTGCTTCGGGCTACTGCCGCGGAAGATTCTTCAAGGCAAAACTCCATGACATTGAAGGCGCTGTGCTTATTCCAGAGGTTGCTGGCTATCCGGAAAACATCGTGGAAGTTGTCGCATCTGCAAATCTGAGAGAAACGCTGCACCTGTCGGATGGAAGTCCGGTCGAAGTAGAGGTCATGCCCTGACTTGTCTCTTGCGGATTCGGAAGTTCTTGATGTATTCTTGAAGCAGGTTCTTTTTTTGCAGGTAAGATCCATATTTGGCAAGAGCGGCCATTGCTCTTGCAGCGTCCTCAGGTGACGAGTATGCTGGGATACGAAGTCTGTCGAATCTTAATCGTATGCTCAGTGCCATTTCAGTTTCGCCTATGTCGCAGGCCACCATAGGCTTCTCATATTTGCCCGCTACTCTTGCAACCTTATCGACATAGTCTTCTCTGACCGCTGGTGTGTGATGTAGACCGAGCATAACTATTCCATCAATGTCGGGTTCTTGAAACACTATTTCCGTGACCAGCTCGAACATTTCAGATGTGCCTGAACCAGTAATGTCTACTGGGTTCATGTTAGTGGCAAACTTTGGCAGTTTTCCATCGGTTTTCAGTTGTTCGAACTTTGCTATAGTCTGTTCAGAAAAGCGTTTGACGTTCAGTCCTCGTAAACCGCATTCGTCAACCGCCATTATGCCGGGGCCCCCGGCGTCGGTGATTATGCCAACGTTCCTGCCTTTTGCGGGGATTTGCATCGACAAGGCTTTACCAGCATGGAAGAATTCGTCCATGTCCCTGGCTCTAAGAATGCCTGTTTGTTCGAAGACAGCATCGTAGATCCGGTCTGACCCGGCTATGGCTCCCGTGTGTGAAGCAGCAGCTCGCGCACCAGCTTCTGTTCTACCAGACTTTAGGGCCACGACCGGTTTTTTCTCGGTGATTTGTTCGGCGGCCTCTATGAATCTTCTTCCAGATTTTATGTCTTCGACATATAGCAGTATCACCTTGGTGTCATCATCGTAGTACAGGTAACGAAGCATTTCGGCTTCATCGACGTCGATTTTGTTGCCGAAGCTGACGAATTTGCTCACTCCTGTGTGTAAACCGGCTAAGTAGTCTAGGGCTGCGACGCCGAACGCTCCGCTCTGCGTGACTATTGCTATGTTTCCAGGCATGGGGCGTGGGGTTGCGACGACTTCGTCTCCTGTCGTAAGAACTTTCGTTTCGGGCAGGAATAGCATGTCGACGCCTGTTCTGGAATCATAGACTCCTAGGCAGTTTGGTCCTAGGATTCGTATTCCTGCTTCTCTGGCGATTGTTGCGACTTGGTTTTCGAGGTCGTGGTTTCCGACTTCTCCAAAGCCCGAGCTTATGATGACTGCGTTCTTGACCTTCTTTTCTGCGGCTTCTTTCATTATCTGAGGGACTATGTTTGCCGGGACCACGATGACTATTAGGTCGAGCTCTCCAGCGATTTTTGTGACCGTCGGGTATGACTTGATGCCTAGAATTGAGCTTTCATTCGGGTTAACAGCGTATATTTCACCTTTGAAGACTTGTCTCCGTTTGTTTTCGACAAAATTTTTGAAGATTACTTGTCCAGCTTTTTCGACTTTTTTCGTTGCTCCAACGATTGCGACTGAGCGCGGGTTAAAAAAGGCGTTCAGAGCTCGTACTCTGTCTTCCATTGCCGTCTTCACCGTTGCTCCTTACGATTATTATGGGTTTATGTTTTACTCTGTCAAGCATCTCCCAGCTTACGTCGGTCAAAGCCACGTTGAATCTTTCAGCCATTTCCCAAACCGTTCTTCCTGCCCCGAATCCTCTGGAGTGATTCGCAATCTGGGCAATCGTCAAGGACTCTTCAACGTTCAAGTCACTTCCGGCCAAAGCCAAAGGTGTTGCTCTCTTTCTAAGTTTTAGGAACTGACCGACAGCGTACGCGATGAATCCTCCGCAAGTGTGAATACCTTTCATTGGTGACGGGCGAGGAGTGAAGTGGAAACTCTTGAACGAGTAAGTCTTGTCCGTGTCAACGATCATCACTGCAACTCTTTTCCTAAGCAACAGTTGTATTCTCTTTCTGATCATTTCGGCGATTTCGTCTGGCTTTTTCAAGGGCAAGCTGACGTATGAATAGGGCAGGTTGCTTCCGTCGATAGCTCCTTCAGACCCGAACATGAGCGTTTGAAGAAGCCCGGCTTGTTCGAGGGCAACTTGTTTATGCCGACTTCCTGCTTCGAGAGGATATTGTCGGATTCGACTGATTAGTCTCATTCGAAAGTGGCAAAATGGACCTAGCAGATAGCCCCAGACCTTGCGCATCCAAAATGCGGCGACCAGTCTTGCCGTGGAGCCTGGGACGGCATGGGCTTCATCTATTATGTTATTTCGCGCGGTTGAAATGGCCTTTTCTGATAAGACTACTATGTCGTTATCCGCTATTTTTCCGTCAATTCGTCTGATGATTTGCTGGACGTAGTCTTGTCCGGGTCTCCAGTACCTTGTGGTTAGCGGCAAAACTTTGTATTTGGTCATTTTGCACCGCGTTGTTTCTCATGAATGATCTGCGTGTTCACAGTTTTCGGAATTCTTCCTTGATTCTCGTGATGCTGCAGTCTTTTGGTTTCATTTTTCCTTCTGTGCAATAACCCAGCTCGACGCAGGTTGGTCCGCAGTTCTCGAACAGTGCGGGCGTGGCTTTTCTAGCTTGCTTTAGCATTTCTATCGCCGCTTGTCTGATTTCCCATTGGGCGCGTGCACAGCATCTTAGGTTGAAGAAGTGGCGGAGTTCCCTTGCATTCATGGTTACGATTATGTTTGTTTTCGCGGCGTTTGGCAGAATAAAGCGTGCATCTTCCTTGGGAATTCCCAATTTCAGGAGTTCCTGATAGGCTTTAGATATGTTTTCAAGTGTGTCGTCGTAAGTTTTCTCTGCGTCGTTGTTGTTTGATATGCTTGGTGGGGTCACGTATTTTTCCAGTGTGTCATAGGTCACGTAGCGCTGGCTTTGTTGGGTGTATGAGGCGATGCGATGTCTGACGAGTTGGTGTGTCATGGCCCTTGAAACGTCTTCGAGGCTGAATGTGAAGTACGCGTGCTCTATTACTGAGGCGTGCCCGTAGCCGGTTACCCTTTTGATTTTTTGTTTGGCAGTTTCGCTGTCCATTTTTTCGAGGATTTCTGTCGGCTTCCCACTTTTTATCGTAGTTTGTGCGGCTGTGCCGCAAAGTAGTTCGGCGTCTGCTGTAAAACGGAGTAGTTTGACCTTCAAATCTTCATCGTCTCCTTTTTGCTCCAGGTCTCACTGGAGTTCAGCGAATTTCCTTATTAGTTGAGTTGGAGAGAATATAAAACAGTTCACGTTAGGCGGTTTGGGCGTCGAGGTTTTCTAGACGTGTGCGTACATGCGGTCGCTTGTGTATTTTCCAGTTTGCATTTCCTGTTCTATTTCTCGGAGCAGTATTATTCTTCTGAAAGTTGGTGGGTGTGTTGAGAACCAGCTGTTCACTGTTTTCCACGTGGATTTTGCTTCTTTTTCCATCGCCTGTTCGAGTTCTCGTTCGTCTAGGACTCCGTCTTTGTTCAGGTCGTATTCGTCTTTCTTTTCCATTATTTCGCCTATTTCCTGCTTGGCCATTGCGGGGTCGCCTATGTAGAAGGCTCTGACGCCTGAGGGTGCTTTTGGCGAAAGTGAGAGCCCGTAGGTGATTTTTGCCAGTGCACTTTCGAGGCTGCTGGGCGAGTTTGTTACGTAGGCTGAGTAGGCGTCGGCGTAGTGTTCTCGGAGCCTGCTGAGTCTCATGACGGCCAATAATGAGATTATGTAGACGACGTAGGACAGGATTCCTATTACTAAGAGTGCTGCTCTTATGTCGCCTTCTTTTCTTTGTCTTGAGGACCTGCCTGAAATCCATGCTGTTTCCCATGTTCCTCTCGCTATTAGATACGCGATAAGCGGCAGGGCTGCGATCACCGTCATGACAATGTAGTCTTTGTGTTTCAGGTGTCCCAGCTCGTGTGCGACTACGCCTTTGATCTCGTTTTGGTTTAGGTTTTTCAATAATCCTTCGTGGACTGCCAGGGTGGCGGTGTTGGCTGTTCTTCCGAACACGAAGGCGTTGGGCGTGTTGTCCGGAACGATCGCGAGTCGTGGCATTGGTTGATTGTTTTTGTCTGCGAGTTCTTTGACGGTTGATTCGAGCCATGGGTTTTGGCCGGGCTGCAGGTACTGGAGGTGTGTTGACATTTTGACGACGGCTGGTCCGATGAGATATTGAAATAGGATGAAGAGTGTGGGGAGGGCGATGATGAGGATGATCCAGTATGTGAGGCTGATGGTGACGATGAATTGCTGGACTATTAGTAGGATCACGAAGAGGAAGGTGGCGAAGATGAGGGACACGAGGAGTATGCTGCTTCCCATTGCAAGCTTCAGTTGGGCTAGTCTTGCCAAGATTTTTCCTCTGTTCTTTATGACATGAAAACGCGTCGGAATTAAAGTTTTCTTAGACAAGCAAAGTCTGCGTTGGAAAATGTAATAGGCCTAAAGAACATGCCTGTTGACTCTGCGGGTTCTTCAGAGCGCAAAACCCTTAAAGTGTTGAACTGTTTATGGCGAGGCATGGAAGGCTCAGATGCGGTGTCGAAGGGTCTTTCTCAGGTTGAAGCTGAAAGAAGGCTTGAACAGTTTGGTCCAAACCGGTCTGTTGAATCAGAGCAAATCAGTTTCTTAGGCATCGCTCGAGAAGAAATCACGGAACCTATGATCTTACTTCTACTCGTCGTAGGTTTGATCTACGCGATTTTCGGGAGCTTTCAGGATGCTCTGACTATCTTCGCAATCATCTTCGTTCTTGTTTTTGTAGAAATATGGAACGAGTACCGTGCTAAGAAGGCTATAACCGCTCTTTCTGAATTGGCTGCTCCGAAAACCAGAGTCGTACGGGACAACAGGATAGTTGAGGTTGAAGCTGATAAAGTGGTTCCTGGGGACATTCTGATACTCACGCAGGGAACACGAATCGCAGCGGATTGCCGACTCGGCATTTCCTTCAGTATTCAAGTTGATGAATCTGTTTTAACAGGCGAATCTTTTCCCAAAGAAAAGACGACTGGTGACGACGTTTTTGCTGGAACATTGATCATTTCAGGTGAAGGAAAAGGGCAAGTCTACGCCACAGGTAAGAACACTAAGTTCGGGAAGATTTCTGCTCTAGCTCAGCGGATTAAACCTCCGAGAACGCCGTTACAGTTGGCGATGAAGTCGCTTTCAAAAACTCTTGCCTGGGTTGCCATCTTCTTCAGCGTCATCATACCATTCATCGGCTTCTTACGCTTCGGGGCAGAGGACATCATCCAACTGGTTCTAACAGGGCTGGCTCTTGCTTTTGCCGCGATTCCCGAAGAGCTCCCGATCATTATTACCATGATTCTGGGAATAGGGTCCTACCGGCTTTCGCACAGAGGCTTTCTGGTTAAGAAGCTAAGAGCAACCGAAACTCTGGGTGATGCAACCGTGATTGTCACTGACAAGACGGGGACGATCACCGAGAACAAGATGCAGGTTGCACTGCTTTACCCGCTGGACGGAGAGAACAGAACCATTCGTGCTGGCATCGGGGCGCTAACAGAAATGTCGCTCTCACCTACTGATAGAGTAATTCTAGAAAAAGCCAGTGAATCAAATATCAAGTCCACGGGGACAATTCTGCGCGAGCGCGGTTTTGAAGGCAACCGACGGACGAAGGCCGTCCTGCGCGCTCAAGACGACAACATATGGCTTTCAGTCATCGGAGCGCCCGAAGAAATTTTGGGATCGTTCGGCGTCGATCGTGCAGCTGAAGAAGCGTTAAGAAACGAAACGGCGAAAGGCAGAAGGGTGATTGCCGTTGCAGAAAAATCGGTCAGAGCTGAAGATGCTAACCTGCCGTTTTCGGCGTTGGAATCCGCATTTGATTTTGTAGGGTTGATTTCTATGGACGATCCCCCGCGTCAAGGTGTGAGAGAAACAATAGAAGCCACTCAGCGCGCGGGAATAAGGACCATAATGGTGACTGGAGACCATCCGTTGACTGCAGCTTACGTTGCGGAAAAGGTCGGTATTCCTTCAGAGAAAGTCGTCACCGGAGAAGAACTGGACAGACTTTCCGATGAAGAACTGCAGAAAACTGTGAAAGAAGTCTCAGTCTTCGCCAGAACCACGCCTGAACACAAGTATCGGCTGGTGAACGCGTTGCATGCAGATGGCGAAGTTGTTGCTGTCACGGGCGATGGTGTTAACGATACTCTGGCCCTCAAGGCAGCAGATGTTGGGATTGCTATGGGCGTAAAGGGTACCGATGCTGCCAGAGAAGCCGCTGACGTCGTGTTGACTGATGACAATTTCGTAACAATAGGTCAAGCAGTATTCGAGGGTCGCAAATTCTTCGACAACCTCAGAAAAGGCTTGAAGTATTACCTATCTGTCAAAGCAGCGCTGATCTCGATCTTTCTCTTGCCTCTCGCTCTAGGTGTGCCATTGCCGTTCGCTCCAATACAAATAATCGTCCTGGAGCTGTTCATGGATCTGGCAGCTTCTGCCGGATTTGTCTCTGAGCCGGCTGAAGGAAGTATTTACAGTCGAATGCCAAGGAATCCGAAAGCCAAGTTTCCTGATTCACGCATGATAGTTGAGATCGCTGTTTCCGCTGCGAGCCTCTTTGCGGCGGTGATGCTTTCTTATTTCTACGCGACTTGGCAGAATCTTTCAGTTGTTGAAACACAGACTTTCGCCTTCTCTGCTTGGATCATGGGCCACATAATCCTTGCCTTTATTTCGCGCTCCGAGAAAGAACCTCTGTACGTTTTGGGTCCCTTGTCAAACAGGGTGATGGATGTATGGGCAGTTCTGGCTTTCTCTTTCCTTCTAGTCGCAGTTAGCGTGCCTTCGGTAGGCTCGCAGCTCAGGCTTTCAACGCTCACGGCCAGTCAGTTGGGCTTGATTTTCGTGTTTACTCTTGTCACACTCGCGTGGCGAGAGATCGCAAAGCTTCTTTTGTCTAGAAAAAACCCGAAATGACAAAGAACGCACGATTTCAGGCTCACGGTGAACAGTACAAGGTTGAATTAATTGGTGCTCCGGCCGGGATTCGGACCCGGGTCCGCGACTCGAGAGGCCGCTATACTTGGTCCTTCAACGAAGTTTGACCGGACTATACTACCGGAGCACTGAACAATACTTCCGGGCGATGTTAGGCTATTTGCGTTCGCGATATATGTTTATTACGTCTCTTTCAATAACGCCTTCAGATCTTGTTTCAGCGCGTCGAAGGCTGTTGACCATTTCGCCACACTTACCTTTGACGAAAGGACCTAATCTGTTAGAGCGCCTTTTTGGAAAGAACCCTGATTGTTTCGTAGGCTGAGGTTGCGGTGGCAACCATGATGACTCCAATTGCGAACACGTATTCTCTCGTGAGAATCGGCGGTCTGAGAAAAACGACTAAGAACGATAGTGAGGTTGCGAAAAACACCGTGTAAAAGAAGTTCCGTGGAATCAAGAATCTTCTGAAACGAACGAGGTTTTCAAGAATCACGCGATCTGCGACATAGCCGTCCAGTTCCTTCTTCACTAGACCTGCCTCTTCTAGTTTGTCGATGTGATATAACGCGAGGGTGGGGCTGCTTAGGTTCAGCGCTCTCTGGACCTCGCGGATTCCGACAGGTCTATCATGCTTCAGGATGAACCTGTAAACCTTGAGCGTGAGACCTCTCAGAACGTCTTTTGATTCGCTCACCTGTTTTCAGTCTCCATCTGCAAAAAGATTGTAATTGGTTTATTTGAAAATGTATGGTTGTTCAAACTATTTGATCAAGTGTACAAAGACATAGAATTAAGTTTTTCACCGTGTATTCATTCTCTTGGTGCCACATGAACTCCGGTAAAGAAATGCTCATGGCTTCAATCCTTGCAATTGGTTTGTCAGCGGGACTTGTGACGCTGAGCGTTGGGTTATTCTCTGAACCATTGCCCGCCGCCAAGCTTACCGCAATAGATGCGTTCACTCATAGAGGCGGCGTAGGCGTCAACAGTTCAGACGGGAACTTTGAGCCTTTCGACAACGTTTCGATCTATGCCTATCTCACTCAGGGAGGCACCAGTTTGAAAAACCGATCAGTCACATTTGACGTGCAAACGCCATACAACAACCAAACAGTCAGGACAGTCTTAACGAATGACTCAGGTTTTGCTCAAACCGACCTATCCCTTCTTCCATCTGAAGGCCACGTCATTGGAACATGGCATGTCCTCGCACAAGCGACCGTCGACAACGAAGCCGCGGTCGACGCGCTGGACTTCGAATGCAAGTCGCAGAATGCTCGAATGGACGTTTTTTTTGAAAGTAACGGGGTCTCCAGCATCTCCTTTCTCCCTTCCGATCTGGTTTCTCTGGAGGCGCATCTTTCATACAGAGACGCCCCAATTGCTGGAACCCCTGTTACATTTAACGTCAAGACCCCAAATGGCACGCAATTTCTTCTGGAAACAAAGACCACAAACGCCCTCGGGAGAGCAAACATCACCGTTCACGTACCGTGGCCTTCAGACCTCTCCTTAGGAGTCTGGCAAGCATCTGCCTCAGGCGAAGTCTTCGGACAACTCTTGAACACATCCGCAAATAGTGAATGTTACTTGGCGCCTCGAACACTTGATGTTTTCACACAAAAGAGCGGCGTCGGACCAAACGCACCCGGCGGGTATTTTGTGCTGAACGAATCTGTAGTTCTTTCTGCTGAAGTTCGAGACGAGTTCAACCAGACTGTGCCTAATGCAGTCATAGGTTTTTATGTCAGAGGTCCAAATCAGACCGACGTCGCCTTCTTGGTGCAGACGACGAATTCTTCAGGAATCGCGAACGTGACAATCCGAGTGCCTCCAGATGCTGCATTCGTTGGGACGTTTGAAGTTTACGCGAGGACCGCGTATCAGGACATCGTGCTTCTTGATGCCGTCACCTTCATAGCCAAATCAAGCTGAATTCCTCAACTTTTCAGCTCGCACGCGCTGTTTTCAATTATCAATGATGCCACTTTCATCCGCCGTAAGGTAACTGGAGAATGATTTTCTGTAAAGCGTTAAATATTCAAGCATTCTGATTTTCTGAAGTAAGACCAGCTCTGAACAACGGAGATTGGTTCTGATTTCAAAGATACATGAGAAGAATGGCGGAGAGCACTCCTAGAATGAGGGAATGGTTCGGAGAACCATCTTCCCCACCACTCTTCCCATGCAACATTATCTTGATCGTTGGAAACCTTTAGTCTTGTCGATAAGTGTTTGGAATAATTTGGTGGTCTTGAAAGAGAGATGAGATTCGTGTTTTAGAAAACGTGTTGAGAAATAAAAAAAAGTGGGGAGGTTTAATCTTCTTCTGGCATTTCGCCGCCGGGGCCTTTGCCTGCTCCTGGTCCTTCTTTAGGTTTGGTTGAGGCTATTACGTCGTCTATGCGGAGTATCATTGCTGCTGATTCTGTTGCTGATTTGATTGCTTGTTCTTTGACGATTAATGGTTCTAATACTCCTTTGTCTCGCATGTTTTCGATTTTGCCTGTGAATACGTTTACTCCTTTGTATTGGCCGTCTTGTTTTTCGTGTGCGGATCTGAGTTCGACCAGCACATCTATTGCTTCGAGTCCTCCGTTTTCTGCAAGGGTCTTTGGTACAACTTCGATTGCGTCAGCAAAGTTTTCTATCGCAAGCTGTTCTCTCCCGCCTACGCTTGTGGCGTATTTTCGGAGTTCTTTGGCCACTTCGATTTCTACGGCGCCACCGCCTGCGACTATTTTGTTCGTTTCCATGACGTCCGAAACCACCGATAATGCGTCTGTCATTGCTCTTTCAGCTTCGTCAACCATTCTTTCGAGTCCAGCGCGTATGATTATGGCGACTGATCGCGGGTCTTTGCATTTTTCAACGAAGATCATCTTGTCTTCGCCGAGCTTGCGTTCTTCAACGAGACCGGCTGTGCCCAAGTCTTGGGCTTTGAGGTCGCTTAGGTCTGTGATTATTCTTCCGCCTGTGGCTCTCGCGAGTTTTTCCATGTCTGATTGCTTTACTCGTCTTCCTGCAAGTATTCCTTCTTTTGCCAGAAAGTGTTGCGCCATGTCGTCGATGCCTTTTTGGCAGAAAACCACGTTAGCACCTGAAGCTTTGATTTTATTAACCATTTCCTGTAGCATCTTGTTTTCTTGGTCTAAGAAGGCTTTCATCTGGCTTGGGTCGCGTATTCTGATTTCGGCGCTCATCTCTGTTTTTTCGATTTCCAGTGCAGCATCTAGCAGGGCTATCTTTGCTCTTTCAACCATCTTCGGCATTCCCGGATGGACTACTTCTTTGTCTATCACCAAGCCCTTGACGAGTTGTGATTCCAAGATGCTTTTTCCAGTTTTCTTGATGACTTGTATGTTGTCTATGTCAGCGATGTTCTTGTCTCCGCGTTGTTCAACGATCTGTCTTACCGCATCGATTGCCATGTCTGCCAGATGATCTTTTGCTGGACCGATCGCTTTGCTCGACATTGATGTGATCGCGACTTTCTTGAGTGTTGGACGGTCGTCTATTTCTACGGGCATTGCTACATTGTTTATTACTTCAATCGCTTTCAAGGCCGCTTTGCGGTAGCCGCTGACGACGATCGTTGGATGAATATTCTGTTCCAAGAGTTCTTCAGCTTTCTTGAGTAGTTCACCTGCTAAAACGACTGCTGTTGTGGTTCCATCGCCCACCATGTCGTCTTGGGTCTTAGCGATCTCCACCATCATTTTCGCTGCTGGATGTTCGACCTCTATTTCATTGAGAATTGTTGCTCCATCGTTGGTTATGGTTATGTCTCCCAAGCTGTCGACGAGCATTTTGTCCATGCCGCGCGGTCCAAGAGTTGTTTTTAGGACTTCGCCTATGACGCGTGCAGCCATTATGTTGTTTCTCTGAGCTTCTTTTCCTCTGTTCCGTGTGGTTCCTTCTTTCAATACCAGGACTGGTTGTCCCGACGCTGTGGTCGTTAGGTAAGCCATACATTATCCTCCGTTCAACTCTAAAATTCCTTTAATCGGAAATAAGCAAAAAGTGGTCAACAATATAAGTTTTACCTCTCGGTCTCTGTGTCTACAAGTAGTCTGAAGTAGAATGGTTCATGTAATTGCGCAACTGTTTAAATTTCGGCTTGACGTGTATTTTCTTGCGGTGGTCAAAAGCTTGCAGATTTCAGTCCGATTCTTCACGATTTTACGAGAGATTGTCGGAAAGAAGGAGGAGACACTTCGGTTCTCAAGCAACCAGAAAGTCACGGTGAACAGTGTTCTTGGAAAACTGAGTGAACAATACGGCAAAGAGTTCAGAGAGTATATTTACGATTCCAAGAACGGTGAAGTGAAAGGATTCCTACAATTACTCGTGAACGGAAGAAGCTTGTCAAAATCGGAAGGTCTGAACTCAGAGCTTTCAGATGGAGATGTTGTTGCGATCCTGCCGCCAGTCAGTGGTGGATGAGACTTTCAAATAGGCTGTCGTCCGTCATCCAGAAAATGTGCGTTTGAGACTAAGAAGCGTCGAAGAAGAGAGGCGAAAGGAAACATTGAGTGTGAGGGTCTTTTCATATTGGACGCTTTTCTATGCTTTCCATGCTTGCCACCGCCAATGAAACCAGGATGAGCAGAACGAATGCAAAGGCTACGATGGCTATCCTGTAAAGGAATGGGATGCTTGAGAACCAGAGTACGTATGAGCTTATGAGTGCGACTGCGAGATAGACCACGCTCATACTTTTGGACATTCTCTGAGACAATTTCTATTACCTACCTTTTCAGACTCTGTGGAACACGAGGCGACTTTACTTACAACTCATGGAAACTTAAAAAGTTGACGAAAGAAGGTTCTGTTCACTCATGGGATAGGCCAACGTGTTAACTGTCGTGGGATAACTCTTTCTCAAGGAAGAATCGTAGACGTGTTGACAAAGTTGAGGATAGTAGTTCGATTGATGAAATCGATTAACCTGCGAAATAGAAGAATAAGTGGTAGATAGTTATGTCATCATTTCCAATTCTAGTGTGGACCGACAGTGTACAATTGTCAATATCTGTGACATCTTGGACTTTTTTACAGGATGTCTCAAGTATTCCTTGCCTTACGTTTTCGATTATTCTCCGAAAATCACCGTTTTGAATGTAACCTAACATTCCTGCGTGCTTATCATGTCTTGAATACTTTCCTGAG
>Ga0299915_10000332_pt1 | contig 36974 bp, 56 predicted proteins | sample RVTome_13_FD_200263 | JGI IMG/M metagenome (GOLD analysis project Ga0299915, IMG submission 200263) | Soil microbial communities from uranium-contaminated site in the Upper Colorado River Basin, Wyoming, United States - RVT92D227 (version 2) ...
CGTTCAGGATGGCGGACCCGTCTTGGTACTTGGCCATGATCAAACGCCCGTGCCCCTTGATCGGGATCTCATCAATCGTGACCGTGAGCCCAGCTTGAATACCGTGCACCATGCCCCTGGGGGCAGACACGATATTGTAATAGTTCGGTGCACTGTAGTAGACCTGAGTCGTGAAGATGATAAACAGACCAAGCACCGTTGCCGGTCGGCCCGTCTCCATCCTGTTGCCGCTACCCACATAGGCTGCATCAACAAAGCCCTGGATATTGAAGAAATTGGCATACTGAGTCGTATCGAACACACCCCAGCCTGTCATCTCTCCATCTGAACCCAAGATCGTCTGCTTTGCGAGAAGCAATCCAGGTTTTGTGACTGTCGCATCCGTAACGACGCCCGCGTGCGTCGATGCAGCGGCGGCTGCCTCAAGGATTCTCGCATCACCATCAACACGGCAACTCCGCGCAAGCTCGGCCTGGTATCCAGCCTCGTGAGCACGCAACACAACGTTGCCTACACCCCAGGGGATAAAAACCGATGACTGACGCGGCGAGCTTGTCATCGTCGCATAATCTTCGGTATTGCCCGTGATGTCCTCATCGCTACCGTCGGTTTTCATTGCCGCAGCTGCAATCGCAGACATCTTGGGTGGATAGACCGTTCCTACACCTATGGGGAACGGCCAATCAACACACATTCCAGCCGCTACAAGTACTGGCGTAGCATATGGCTCGATTTCCGCACCCCATTCTTTTGGGATCCACTTCGCCAGCGTTGTAGTGGTATGAGTTCCACTCCATGCCATTTGAAATCACTCCTTTGTTACACTAACTCCGCCTGGCCGGATTGAACCATATCCCTTTCTTTGCTGCCAATCCATTTGCCCTGTGCGGAGAGTTCTTCCATGCGCGCTATGGGAACCTGAACGATTCCCGCAGCTCTTGAGGTTGACGGAGTGCCACCAACAGCGATAGGTAAAGGCGTTGCCCCTTCGGCAAGATATTTCTTATCTGCGAGCAAAGTCTCAACCATTTCCTTCACCTTATCCTCACTTTCGACTTTGTACTTACCGTCTTGAAGAAGAAAGAGTTTTGCATCGGGATCAACTCCGCGCATGAGAAACTCACGTTCGATCATCCCTTCAAGCTTGATTCGCTTCTCGCGTGCATCAAATTCTGCGCGCAATGTTTTCTCTGTCTCTTTCTTTGCCGCATCTAGCGCCTTCTGGTGTTCTGATTTCTCCGCTTCCTCCCTCGCTTGCTGCTCGCTTTTGAGCCTTGCGAGTTCTGCTCTGTCTTTTTCCACATCCCCAAGCTTTGCTTTTTCTTCAGCGCGAACTTTTCCGGCAACCCGGTCGAGATCCTCTTGCGTGAAGGTCTTTCCCTGTGGGTCAGGTTCAACGATTTTTTGTTCTGGCTTCTCAGCCATGGAATCCTCCTATCGAGTATTACGATGCGTGTTTCGCTTTACGCGCCTTCTTGATTTTGGCGAGCGTCCCGTAGACGTAAGCCGCCTTGCGCGCTTTGCCCAATCCTAGCTTCTTGGCACTGCGCTTGAGACTACGTTCCACCTTGATTGGCATTGTCACATCCCCCTCTCTTTTCGGTATTCAAAGTCTTCCATCCGAGCTTTCAATAGCTCGTCGTTCTTGCAGTTGCTTCCCGTGCCCCTACAAATCCGGTTCATACGTCTGAGATAGCGCTCGTCTGATATCGGCTTGCCCGCCCTAAGTTTCTCTTGTGCCTCTTGCACGAGGTCGTGCGCATCCTGTGCCGTGCTACGCTTCAGACCAGACTTGGACGTTCCACCCTTGATTTTTATTAGCATCTTAGACTACCATCATTTCGCCAGCTTCTTGCTGTGCGGTTAGAAGCTCCTTCACGTCGCCCCAGCTATCATCCCAAGGTATGAGCTGACAGCGACAATTTGGATGTCTTGGGGCAAGCCCAAATTCGCTCGCAGCCCACTCATCCTTTGTCATCGGCTCTTGTTGGCTTGCCTCTGCGCAGATATCTGATTGCCTTTCGTCTGCAACCCCTAGATTCCAGAAACGCTCAATGCCTACATCTTCGTTGAACGCAACCCCGATATCGTTCGTTAGCCTCGTGCCTTCTGTGCGCACAAGTCTGTTAGCCCACACTTCGGGGTCTGCTACGTCAAGATTAAGCTTTTTGCTTGCTTCAATCAGATTCTCGGCAATGCTCGGGCCATCAAGCCCCAGGGCGGCCCCACGTGTAATTTCGCTCTGGAGCGTACGCAAATATGTTTCGTTGCGGCCCAAAATCTCATTCCACCATGTCTGATAACCCTGGTTCAATAGGGCAGTGTATGCATCCGTCCCCTCAAAGGCCCTGAATGTTGCTACGATATCCTCGGCGCTAAAGCCTGCTATACCCAACATCACACGATTGACTGCAAGTCCGCCAATCATTAAATCGGGTATCGTTTGTTGCAACCAATCGGACTGCGCGAAAAGCCCAGTCTCGGATATGCGGCTAATCTGATTGACCAGTTCACGCGCCTTGTTCAAGTCGAAATCGCTTACAAGCCCGCGCTGAAGTTTCAGGGCAATGGTGCGCTCCGTGCGGATAAGAATTGTGAGCAATCGCCGCGCAGATTCATCTTCAATAGTCGATAACCTACGTTTCATGCGTTCAATTGCTATTATGATTTCTTTGCCATTGCCACTAATCATCCTTATTCCTCTTCACCCGTTGGCACCGCAGCCACAAAGCCCGCTCTCGGAGGTAATAGGCTCCCGCGTATGCGCCTGCTCTCCGCAAAACTCATATCAATCTCTTGCGCCAGTTTCTTGATCTGATCGTCACTCAAATCCGGGTTGTGCTTTTTCCAGAATTGTTCACGGCTCATAAGCGGTGGAGTGTTGTTTACAAGCGTCAGATCATTCATCATTTCGGCGATCTTGTCCTGTGGCAAGAAAGTTTCCGGGAAGTCAGGTATGAACTCCGCCCTTTCACTTATCTTCGGGGTTCCGTAAGTATTGTGAATTATGCGCGTGATGTTAAACAAGTCACGCTCGCTCTCTATCGCCTGCGTCTTGAGTCTGCCCACAATATCAGAAAGCGGCTTCAGTTCCATCGCAAGCTGTAGGCCTGAGCTTGCCGTGCCTCCACGAATGGCAGAAATCGGAACAGCGCCAGTCTCGAAAAGTCCCTTGATGAGAAATTCGATTGAACCCTGCACTTCGTCAATGGGAGCGTTGGGCTGGAGATAAAGCGCATCACCATCCTCATCAATCTCAATATAGCCGTGCTCCTTGAGTGTCAGCGTGCCGCCCGTTCTGCCCTTGATGACGAGCGTTGCAAACCCTTGCATAGTCACAAGCACCGTTAGAGCGCTTGTGCGATTGTTTATCTCGGCCTGTATCGTCACTGCATCGCGTATGAGAGACAGGCCACTGTACTGCCCAGGCAACGATCTGCCTTTCCAGTGAGCATAGGGAATCGTCTTGTACGGATTCGGCTGCATTACATCAACCGGTTTTACATCCCCAGCCTTATCACGCACTACAAACCAGCTGGACTTCCCGTCAGCGCTGCTCATAAATTCCGTGAACAAATCCTTTGTGAAAATGTAACCACGCCGGATTGTTTGCAGTCGCCCATCCGCTGTGAACAACAGCTCGCTTCGATCTTCCATCAGAGCTTCGAGCTGCTCGGCATCGTCACCCTTCGGAATTGGTAGAATGTTGCGGGAATCCAGCACCGCATATCGCACAGTTTTGAGATCAATATCCCAGTAAGACCGGACGTAATTATCGCCGGTGATTACAGTGTTGGTTGCGCCGTCGATCATCTTCCGATGTATGTTGTTCACCTTCCAGATGGCTTCAAATACCTTCTGGCCGGCATCGTCATTCTCGATATGTCTTTCTACTGGCGGGCCGTAAAGTCCGTTGATGATCTGATCCCCCATAGGCGTAGTATAGTTCATACTCACAAAGCGTTGCCGCCGCCTCTCAAAATCTGCGACGCTCTCAGTCGAATGCCGCACTAATTTGCTTGCAAGATCAGAACCGCCCGCGTAGAACGCAAGATGATTTGCGCATTCCTGCTCATACTGCATACGCTCGTTTGTTCGCGCATCGCGTAACGAGTCAAGTACATATTCCGCCGTTCGGTTCTCCCACAAACCAGCCACTAGAGCCTTCCTATTGGTGAGAATTGTTGTGCACGAATCAGTGGCCTACTAACGAAACCCCATGCAGCAAGCATCACGCCTGTAACCATATCGTCATGCAATGCGCCTGGCGCTCCGTACTTCACATGTTTGCTGGGCATAATTGTATATTTGTAGACCTTGAGTTCATCTTTTTGTGGTTCATCATTTAGCAATTGGATGCTTCCATCCTCAAGCATTCGCGCAAGATTGTTCACGAGGTTGGACTTCATCGCATCGGTGAATTTTATGCCCTCTATGCGCAACCCCGCCTTGCGTAGACGTTCCTCTTCGGGATCGCCTACTCCCGTTGAATCCATGAAAATCAGGGCATTGTTGTAGCGCTTGGCAAGCTGTGCAATGCGCAGCTCCTGCATACTCCAATCCACTCTCCGGTAGCGTTCAACCCACACCTGTCTTATCGCTTGCCCGTCACGCGGGATTTCAAATACAGTTGCATCTGTGAAATCTTGTAGCCTAGCGAGGTCAAGCCCCATCACATACTCACAACCAGTTTTCGGAGCCGTTGGCAGGAGATTGCTTCGTGCATCGACATATCTGAAGATCGCTGTATCCCCGCCTTGTTTGCATTGGCATTCATGCTCAACTGCAAAGCGGTCTCGTAGCTTGTCACGCTTGTCCTTCTCCCATGCCTCATCATGCGTGGGGTTTACTCGCCAATCGCGCTCAAAGTATTTGAACCCGTTTTCGCCGCGCTTTGCTTCACGGCAAATGCGATCAAATAAACTACCCTCAATGCCTGGGGTACTTTCAATCCTAGTTGTAGCCTCGGCTACTTGAGCGCCGGTTACTGATGCCCAGTAATCATCTTCGCTTGGCCAGAACTCCATCTCTGTGCAGATGAGTCGCTTGCATCTTTCGCTTCTACCCGCGCTTGATTTCTGTGCAGATACTGGACGGCTTAGAGCCTTAATCCCAAAATCAAACGGCGCGGGCAACTTCAACTCGGTCTCGTTGTCTTTCAAAAATTCATAGATATTTAAGTCCAAGCCAACAATGAACTGCCTTGCAATCGAAAGCAGATTGATCGCGTTGTCCTCCTTGTCCGCCGCTATGAGAATGTCACCGCCGTCCCACAATGAAAATGTCATATCGACACACACGGTTATTGCAGAACTTCCGATCTCTCTGCTTTTCTTGTTGATAGTATTCGGATAAAGTCTTGCGAGTTGAGCATACTCACGCTGCCACGGCCACAAGATAAACGGCACAATACCCTGGCTCTGAGTTCTGATCGTTCCGAAAGTCTCGATAAACTTTTCGGGATCAGTCAGTGAGCGGGGCCAGCCTTCGCTCTGCACGGTATTGCCTAACAGCCTCTCTGAATCCGATGTTTGTGTTTGTAACACCTGTCACCTGTGAGATGTTGATGCCATCTTTCGGGAATGCCCCAGCTGCCTTGAAAATCGAGTTAACCATTTTGCATTTGCTTTCTTCTTCGCCATAATCGAGGAGCAACTCTGCCATTCCGATTGCCTTTGTGAACAGCGCCCGCACATAAGCCATTTGACGTTTGAGAAGTTCAGACGCCCACCAAGATTCTTGCTGCCAACGCCATGCTGTCACGTATGAAATCCCGACCTCGGCAGCCTTAACTTCTTTGTCGCGTTTATCTAGCGGATTTGCAAATAGTTCAACTAGGTGCCGTTGCTTCGCGGTTATGAATGTGGGCTTACGTGGGGTTACGGCTTTATTGCCAGCGGAGCGCGAGGAGACAAGATCGCTTTGTAGGTTTGATGAGGCCCCTGTGTCTGGAAGCATCTGCTTGCTCGCGCTCTTGCTGGCCAAAAGAAAAGACTCCATAGGTTTGCCTCCAAACCCAGAAGTCTCATCACATCTACAAATGCACTATGCTCAGGAATCTGTCAAGTCTTTTTTCCCCAGTTTGATAGCTCGCGTAGAAATCCGATAGGGCAATATCCATCAGGAACAGCCTGGCCGTAGCAGATGAGGCACGCCCGCTTCGCGCAACTTTTCATGCGCTTTTGTATCTGACCGATAGGTAAACAATGCGTCGTGTGCTTACAAGTTCCACAGCTCGTGGGCTTGTTATCTGGCGTTGCCGGTTCCCAGCATTTGATACGATCAGGGATTTTCACGTGGTTGCTTCCTGGCCTTTTTTGTTTTTGACTGCACAGCTTTCTAGTCAAGTTTTGCATTATCCGATTCCTTTTCTTTTTTTCGTTTTTGAATCACCCACTTGAGTTCGGTTCTTAATGCTTTGCGATATGCATTCCGAGCCTTTTTATCGGGGTGAAGCCAGAATTGCACGTTCACAGGAACCCATGAATAATAGTCTTTAGTGTAACAAAATAATACAAACGCTGTTGGTCCAACCCCCCCCCCACAGAGTTCAAACTTAACTGGCATTGTTCTTTCTCCTCAGTTTCCTCGCCGTCCACACAATTCCATAGCCGGTTACAATCATCACGTAGAGCAATGCTGTGATGAGGCAAATCTCATCAATTGCGTGCCATGCTTCTGCGTTCATATCCTATCGCCTTTATGTGTTCGTCTACCTACGCCAAAGCACCGGAGCATTGCGAGCCGCGATTCCTCGTCTGCCAACTCGCGTCTCAGTCGAGCGATCTCTAAGCGCAAATCTGAATCGCTTCCGATCTTGAAAATTCCAATCCAGCAAAGCAGAAAACCCATACCGAGAAAGAAGCATAATGCTCGCCATATCCATTCCATCTAGGTCTCCTTTGCCTGCAATTCTCCTTGCAGTTTTTGAATCATCGCCGTAAGTTCAAATTGCGTAGTTCCTGCTTTTGCTTCAGGTTGCGAATCGTAAGGGGATATCACGGGAGACAATGTACCCCCCACGACGCATGAGCATCTAAATGCTTCAGTCGTCAATTTCCCCAGTACCATCTTCGGGCCTACCAGTAAGCCTCCTGAGTACTCGGGTATCTCCTGCACGTTGAAAGCCTCTTGTTCCGCGTCCGTTGCCCTTCTCGTGTGTGTGAAGCGTGCGTAACATCTCAAGCACACTATCGCATGCGGCCCGAGCTGCTCTACGACTCCGAGCTTCCCAATTATCTTCGTCTGTTCGCTCTCTGTGCTCCCCAGTACTTTGCCCTTCACTATTACCAGGTCCCACTTCTTTTTGAGATCGGCTGCGAGCCGCTTCGTTTGCTCTGGTCTGGATTGCGATTGCACGTTGTTTCTCCCTTTCTTTCAGTTCACATTCCCAAGCGTAGCTTCTGATCTCCGCTATGCTTGGAAAAAACTGGCTCCATTTGATTATGTCAGCAATGGCAGCCTCAGCATACTGATATTCTAGGTCAGCAATGTTCTCCGCGTATGCCCCTACGGTTTCCTTACTTATCTTTTCCCGCGGATAGCATGCCGAAAGTTTCGCTAGTAAATGCAGGGCTTCTTTTAACAGCATCTTGTTTCTCCTTGAGTTCCTTGACGAATTCGCGGATACCAGCCCAGCCTTTTGGTTCATTCTCTATCGGCGGTAGCTGGAGTTTATTAGCACACGCGTAAAGGACACCGATTGTGTAGCCGGACTGCTTGATAAACGGATCATCAATCGTAAACAGGGCATCGTCTATGGCCTTGACTCCATCTTCGTCAAAGGTCTGTAGCAACTTGCCCAAGAGCTTCCCTTCCTTTGCTCCGTTCACGACATATCGTTTACCCGGGAAATGCTTCCCGAAGTTTTCGAAGTGGTAGTCGATAAGAATCTTGATTCGAGGATCAGCGACGCGAGGCGGTTTTTTCGCCGATGCGTCAAGAGTAGGAGTCTGGAGTCTGGAGTCGGTGTCAGGAGTAGGAGTAGGAGTAGGAGTAGGAGTATGCGCGCGCGCGCGAGGGTCACGCTCTAGTAACGGGTCTGTCACGTCTGTGTCACGCGCCCTATGTTTTCGTTGCCGATTTCGCTCGTTGATCTTTTGCTCTATCGGACGCATTCCCTTGAGTTTGTGCTGATTCCATCCGACAATCCTAACTCGGCCTCTCTGTTCGTAGATTCTTTTTCGTTTCTTTTGAGTTTCGAGAAGTCTGTTAAAAGTTTCACACCACCCATTATAAAGTACGCCAAATTGTGCGAAAAACTCTTCGCGAAGACTCAAAAGCGATATGCTTCCATCGTGTCCAAGCTCCGCAGTTCGGTCATAAAGCCAGTACCAAAAAGCCAGATTGAAAAGCTGTTCTTGCATACCATCAATCCCTGGCAATTCTGGTGAAGCCTTAAACTCAGGCCGGAGACTCCAGCCCGTCATCGCGAACCAGTATTCTCTGTGGTCAGCTCCCATTGTTGCAACTCCGGCTAATCGGCAGAAAACGAAAAAGTCACTAGGTGTCACGGCGTCGTGAAAGGAACCCAGCGACTTTTCGTCTCTGCCTTAAATCTATAATTGTGAATATACGCCATGACTTTCCCCTTTCGCTGCCAGATTATTCCAACCCTCGCGGCGTGTCAAGAAGATTTTGCCGGCCCTGTTGCTCCTGGGGCTCGTGGTGAAGCTGATTTGAGCAATTCCCATGCGAGTGCAGCCACTGCCGGAACTTGTCCTTGTCCAAGCACTCTAATTTGCTCCAGCCAATGGGCCATCCCATGAACCACTCTAGCCATCTCGGGTTCGGACTTCCACCAAGAGCACGCGCGAGACTTCGCATCTGACAACTCCGGAAGTTCCCGCGTGCGTCTCGTGTCAGTAATGTTGGCCACAATCCACAACCTATCTCTCTTGTGCGGCGCTCCCACTTCGGCTGCCGATAACACACGCCAGCGAGCATCATACCCGCTCTCGGCCAGCTCCCTGAGTATCGTCCCAAAGTAGCCATGAGATTTGGCAAGCAGCCCTGGGACGTTTTCCAGAAAACAGAATCGGGGTTTGATTTCTCTAATAATGCGAATGATGTCAGGCCATAGGTTTCGCTCGTCTGTATCTGCTCTTCGCTTTCCTGCGACGCTGAAGGGCTGGCAAGGGAATCCCGCACTGATGATATCCACAGCTCCACGCCACGGTTTGCCATCAAAGGTTCGGGCATCGTCCCATATCGGCGCGTCATCAAGGAATCCATCTTTGATTCTTGCCTTGATGACTTTGACGCAATAGGCATCGTTTTCGACATAGCAGACAGTTCTCCATCCGAGCAGCCACTTGCTTGCGAGGAGTCCACCACCTGCTCCGGCAAATAAACCCAACTCATTCAATCATTTTCTCCATCAGCTTCTTGTGTTTGCATTCCCATCGCTCGCGCCAGTCGCGTTGCGTCTTTCCCGAGGCCCAGTCACGTGCCGCTCTTCTCGCTGTCGCTTCGGAATCTTTCAGCTGAAAGGTAAATGAATTGCGACAATTATCTATTGCATCCTTCATGGCCGCGTCAAGGGTAGACCGATAGGATAGACCACTGAACCCGTTAGCAAAGAAAACGACTTCGCTTTTGCCCCAGGTGAAAAATAGTCGTTCCTTCGGTGTCACAAAAGATATATCGCCAACCCCGTGACTTCCAGCATGACGTGAACCAAAGAACCCGAAGCGAGCAATCTGCGCATTGAGGAAATCGCGCTCCTCGTTAGCTGCCCGTGCATAGTTGCGACGCTTGCTGCGCTTGCGCTTTCCTTTCATATCACCTTCACCCATTTCTTGCTTGCCTTCGGCTTCACGCCATTGACCTTATCGAGCAATGCACGGATAGCGACGACGGCTTCGGTGGCGGCTTTGGGGGTTCCGAAGTTCTGTCGAAGTGGTCTATCGTCCTCCGTTTTGGAAATCCCTCGCACATACAATGCCTTCTCAGCAAACGATAACTCAGGTTCATACACGCTCAGTAATCGCCAGTTCATTGTTTTAGCAAGTTCGTCTTCCCCCCTCAGCCTCTCATCCATGTGCAATACGCGGCCCTTGAGTTCGGCCCCGCGCTGGTACAGCTCAATCACGACTTTGGGCTTTGGTTTCATGGCGCCTCCTTTCTGGAAACGAGCGATGCTGCCTCGACACCAGAAATCAGACCCGTCTCTGGCGTGCAGACAAAACTAGGGGCCCAACCCTCTTTGATCATAGTTAGCCATTGATCATAAGTAGCCGTTGCCCGTCCTCCGGCACTTACTTCATTATCAACCAACCATCGCGCCAATTGTTCTGGTGTGGGAAAAGCAGGAGAAAGCGGCGTGCCTTCTGAACAGATTTCGTACATCATCAAATGCGTTGCTTCTTCTGCTGACCATTCGGGCATATAGTCCTTTTTGTCTGGAGCATCGCCAAAATAATCAAGGGCCGATTGAAGCCCCTCGGCTATCGCCTTCGACAGGAAGTCTTCGGCTTGCTTGGAATAGCCGTTGAGTAAGGACAAGTAATGCCCCGTATGGTCTTTCGGATGTTCCCAGTTCTCTGGTACTTTTCTAACTTCTCTTCCCATCTTTTTTCTCCTTTGCAGTACAGCCCTCCCCCTCATACCACTTGCACGTCTGCCGCTTGGGTGCGAGAAGGACACAACGGGTTCCCACCTCTAACCGATTAGGACAGGTACACGCAGTACTTCGACTGAAGGTGGCATACCATTTTGTGATCCTTCGCCATTTGCACGGTTTACGTTTCATCGAGTACCTCAATTTTCACGCGCACGGGATGACAATGCCGGAGATTCTCACGTCTCGTTTCCAGCAATAGCTTTTTGGTTCGTCTCATCGGTTCCGCGTAGCACAGGTAATCATGCAGCATCCACGCCCACGCATAGACGGGCTTAGGTTTTCTTGCCATCGCCATATAAATCCTTTCCACAAAACGGGCAATAGTTAATCATGATTGCCTCTCCACTACCGATCTGAAGTGCCCAACCATCGCCAGGTTTCATCCAGATATATTTATCTCCACTCATGCAACAGTTAGGTTTCATCGCCTTCCCCTTGTGCCAGTTGCCAAAGCGCATGGCAGAACTTGGCTTCAATGGGTGGTTTCCGCGCACCTGACTTTGCTTCGCACTTTCTGAAATGCGGACAGCCGGCACCTCGTTGAAACCAACCCATACAGTAGGTCAAGAGTATCTCCGCCGCCTTTTCGCTGGTCAACAACCCGCGCAGCCTGGGGTTGTCACGCGAGACCATATCTTCGCTCGTCGGCACCTCTGGTCCCTTGACGCGACCTTGCTCTGGCGCTGGCTGTGGAAAGGCGTCTTCGTAGGGCAAAGATACATCGGTTTGCGTGGGGCTGCCAGCTTCGATGCGGTCAGCGAAGGCGCGCATCTTTGCAGCGGTCTCACCGTCACGGCATCGAAACTGCATGATTTCTGCATACTGCCGGATTCGCCCCGCAATCTCGGTTGTGGTCAGCGCGGGGACACCCTCGACCTTTTCCGTTTCGACGAATCCTACTGTCGGTTTTCCCCACTTAGGTTGCCATCGAGTTACGTAGACACCAACATAGGTCAGCACATCGCGGTCTTTCGGATTTTCAATCAGTTTCCATTCCATAGACATCTTTTCCTCCTCTCAGAGCAAATTGGTGGTTCGATTTTTTCACTCCAATAGAGACACCAGAATCTATGTGGTATGCTGATCCAACCAAACCCGCGCCCGAATCGAATTGCAAATCTGAAAACTGGCCGAGGATGAACTGTATGATAATATTTGATTTTCATTTTCTCCTTCCTTTCGGCAACTTCTCAAGCGCCGCCACCAACTTGCGCCGTGCGGCTGCGGCTTGGCGGACTACTTACTATTGGTGACACTCGTGCCACCCCCAAAAAGAAATCGACCAAGTAAAGAAAGCCCCAATGCCTGCCAAAATCCAATATGGGGCAGATTGAACAGTGTGGGACATAGCCAATTCCAGAGCCACATCACGGGCAACGTGAAAATCAATGCGAAGAAAACGCCAACAGCGACTATGCCTAAACCGGCCATCAATACTCTCATCACAATCTCCTTCCTTTCGGCAGTGCGTCTATCGCCGCCACATGAAAGTCAAATCGAGCATCGCTTCTCCTTCTGCGCACGCTCAATCGCCTTGAGACGGCGGGCTTCTTCCAAATCAGTTATCAATTTGATGAATTGAGTCATTACAAAGTTGTGCGGGTTAATCGCACATTGAATCTCAAAATCTGATATTATTCGATTGATTCTGAGTCCATAGCGCTCGACCGTAATTCGTATATCTGCGCTGCTCATGGCGCTAGGCTTCTTTGCTTTCACGGCTTCTCCTTTGCACGGCGGGCTTCACCTAGAATGATGTACATGGCAGAACTCTGACAGTGAACGTCCATTTGTTCAAGCCCATCAGCCCAACAGATACCACCGCATAGTCTACGGTCACGGCAAACGTCTCTATCCCTAAGCCGTCTCAGCGCAGCCCCCAACTCACTGTCAGTTATTCGCATGGGGCCTCCCTAGGTTAACACGACCGGTCTTTCACTCGTCCCATTCCTGAAGTTCAGCGCCTTTTCTATAGTGTCGCATTCGGGGGGAACCCCCTCGACGTGGTACACGCCGATGCTAGGATTCAGCATCTTGAGATAGGGCCTTTTGTGATTATCACCAATATCCAACATAAGCAGTTCATAATCACCGTCCCTAGACACACATTGCGCCGCGAGTTCTCTACACAACCGTTCAACCCCAATCTTTCGCACTATCTCACGGCGCACCTCGGCGTTCTGCTCGGCCATTGCCTTGCGACAATCAATCTCGTTCCAGGGGGTCATCACAACCCACTCCGGAACACGCACGCCGTTGAGGGCATAGATAGAAAACCCGTCGGGATAGCCAATTGCGGGACCAGTCTCACAATGAATCCGTGCGTCACGCAGCTTGCAAACATCGTGGCGTTCCGAGCAGATACACAAGCCCTCGAGCGGAATACTCCAACCGCAAGATTTCGCCAACCGCCACAGTCCACCTAGGCCCGCAGTTTCGTCCTCAAGGCCAAGCTCGCTGCGAAAATAATCGTAGAAACCTAACCATGCGGCATCGTGTTGCCCGTAGATGCTGTCCCCCACGCTGTCCCCCACGCTGTCCCCCACGCTGTCCCCCACGCTGGCCCACACGCTGGCCCCCACGCTGTCCCTCACGCTGTCCCACACGCTGTCCCACACGCTGGCCCCCACGCTGTCCCTCACGCTGTCCCACACGCTGTCCCACACGCTGGCCCCGCCTTGCCGCGAGACGGCATAAAGCAACCCATTCCCCAGCGGTGATCCCGTCCATATAAACTGCGGTTCCTTGAGTTTTGCCTGCGCATACATCCAGCGTATAGCCTCTTCAGCGCATAGTCTGTTGGCTGGTTCCGTGCACAAGCCACGGGCCAGCCATTTTTCCCGATAGACAGGCAATTGTGCTTCCTGCTCTGCCGTGAGCTGCTCAATCCGCGACACGACGCGCCTCTTCCGCGAAGTGGTCATATTCGCGTACCCTGTCGATAACATAGTCGCCTACGGGCACCGTTACGGCCCTGTGCTCTTGGTGCGTTACTGTCGCAACCCCCGACAGCACGCGGAGATAAAATGTGCCGTTACGCTCAAACAGTTCCACGTCACCCTCTGTAATTGTGTGGTGATGCCCAGTCGCTTCACCACGAGCGAGCGTTTTGTCCCTGCATGCCCTAGCATCTAGGGGAATCTGTGCAGACCGGATCAGAACATCTCCTTGTTGAATAAGCATCGCATCCTCCTCATTTCAGCGAAACAATCTTTGCGCACTCATCGTCGATACATACGAACCAAGTCCCAGCAGCGGGCGCCTGACAAGCAATTAGGGTTGTGATGTTGTCTTTGCCATCTTTCGGGTTAAGTTTCAATTCCACTCCTTTCTGCCATATCAACCGCCCGCCGATTGTAAACAGACTTATCTTGATATCTTGTACAGTATCGCCATTAAAATCCGAGGAGCCAGAACGACGGCACAACCCTCGAAATCGCCTAGCGCAGTCCACCAAGGACACTCCTCTCTGTTCTGCGGGCAACGGCTGGCCGTTATTCCGCGCATCAAGGGACAGAGAACCTCGTTCTTCGCCTTCTTTTTCATCTTTTACCTCCATGTAAAACCAGCCGTCCACCGTTGGGTTCGGCCAGACCACTATTTCAAATCGTAAATCCTCGACGGGGGGATTATGTCGCTGACCACCTTAACAGCGATATTGGACAACCCCGACCAGTTGGGCACCTCGTCAGCCGTGCGTATGAGCCAGTAATACGTCCCTGGCACTACATCGCCCGTCCAGCTTTGCGTTGTGCCAGCAACTAGCGGTATGGGCTCCCCCGTGACTTGTGTTGCTGACGACCACCACGAAGCTGTATCGCCTAGCGCCGGGGCCGTTGTCTTGTAGCGCAAATCATACTGGCTTGCCGTGCCAAATAGAGAATCGTCCCCGACACTTGTCCAAGTCAGAGTGATCGGCGCGGCCTCAGCGTGGATAGAAAGGCAAGGGCTCGAAACGAATAGAATCCACAGGAGCAAAACGAGGCCCAAACGGTGAATTTTCAAAGGGCATCTGAATCGCATCATCAAACTCCTTTAACTCCCGGAAATGACCAAGAATGAAAAAGCAGGTTTGCTCTTGTGTGAATTTGCCGGCCTGTAGACCTTGCAGACACCGATTGAGAAACTCAATGTCTCTTTGCAATTCGGCTTCGCTTACCTCGCATCGCGTTCGCTCTGGTGCAATCCACCAACGTATTATCGGCTGGACTAATTCACGGCCATATTGTGGTGCAGCCTCACTGGCCGCTGCTATCAGAATCAGAGCCAGAAGGATTAGGAGGAGTTTCATTTATCACCTCTTTGTTAAGTTTGCGCATCATGTGTATCGCTGCTATCCCCGCCCGTCCAGCGATGTGGCTCATATAGCGCACCATTTCAATCAATATGAATTCGCAGGATTCGCAAATATCAAGACCTTCAGAACCAAACGGATAAAGGGGCAGACTTTTTACCTCACCATGTGCTGCACAAATTCCACATCTACCTATCATCTCATCTCCTTCTTGCGGCCCGCCCGCCGTATTGCTTCTCGGACAGAAGCGTTACTAGACCAGCGGGCGAGCCAACCGTGGGCCTAATCTTCGGCCCGTGGGTTTCCTATTCCTTCACCGCCTCGACGCCAGGGATGGATAGTTTATCCTTCTGCTCCCGTGCTAGTCGATTCAGTGTAGGCATGTTCGGCATTATCAGTTCAATGGCGTCTGGAGGGGCGATGTCCAGAACCCAACGATAGAAGGCTCGTTCATTCACGACCTCTGCGTGCCACTTGTCCCCGAACGTCCGCATGTCGAGTTTTACTGTTGACTCGATCTTCTCTGGTTCCTTCGTAGCAACTTCGAGCACGGCATTGGCAGCTTCGACATCTCCCTTCTCTTCGAGTTCTGCGGCAGCCGCAAGTCGTTCGTCCTCCCGGCGCTTTCTTTCTTCGACGGCCTTCCGTTCCTCCTGTGCCTTCCACGCTCTCACGTTTTTGACCAACGCGGCATCAAGTGCCTCCAACTTACCCCTCTGTGCCTTGATGAGTCCGAGCCATCCCTGATATGCCTTGTAGGCCGCCTCACGGAATGGGTCCAGCTTGGCATCGATAAGTGCGAGCTGCATCCTCACAGCTTTACGGATTTCCTCAGCTTTGAGCACATCATCGGCGGTCTTGATATCTGGAATACCAGCCGCAGAAAGAAACTTCACAATCGCCGCGTCCACTTCCTGCACAACCGGCAGGTTTTTCAATTCATCACCCATCACTAATCTCCTAACGGCAGAATCCGTGTCTGCCAGTAACGGCTTGGTTTGATCTCGAGCCCTTTCTTGTCAATCCACTTTCCTACGATCCGGTAAAGCGGCGTGAGCACCTCGGGCTTTTCCTTGACGAGTTCCTTGATAGCAGCATGAGCCGCCTCGTACTCGGCGGCGAATGGTTTGCACCTTGCGTACACGGCCAGGAGTTTCTCAAGTTCGTCTCCCCCGATTTCTGCGACTCGATTCGCCACGTCCGGTAAACAGAGGTGCACAAATGAGCACTCATCACATTGCTCGGGGTCGTAGGACATCCGGTCGGGAAGCGTCCCAGCCGCGATATGCTCGTTGATCCGTACTGCCTGCTTTGTCGCTCGATCACCAAGGTCTATATCAATCGGCATGGGGATGAATTTGAGCTCACCCGTTCCTTTATTCTTCAGAATGAACAATCCTTCCTCAACATTGTCCATCCAGAGATAAAGATTCAATTGAACGGGGGCCTTGCGGATATAATGGGGCTGATTCTCTGCAAGGAAATCCGCGATGGAATTCAGTTTCGCCCACGTGTGCGACGCATATCCTTTGATCTCGAATGGTATCTTGCGATCAGGTTCAACAATCTTCCCATCTACGTGTCCCGTGATCTCGAATTCCTTCCATTGATAGGGCCGTTGCTGCTCGATAATCTGAAAACCGCTCTCACGCAGAAGTGTGATCGTCGCATCCTCGTGGAGACGCCCCTCCCGGAAGATTGACTCAAGAGTCTCAGAGTGCATCGCGGCTTCCTGCCACCGTGTGCGCCAGTAGACAATGAGCCGATTACAATCCCCCCCGAGCATTGAGGCGCGGTTTGATTTGCAGGGGTAAATTTGCATCTGCCCCCGCACATATTCCCGCACTTTTTCCTGGAACGCCTTCGCGTCTATCATACCCACCCCCAATGATTCAACTCCTTACCGTCAGGCATGGTCTTGGTGCAACCCTTTGGGCATTCATAAAATAGTCGACCGGCGTTGGCTTGACTGGTTGAGGTTTTTGTGATGAGTTCCTCCTTGCATTTTGGGCAATCTTTCTTCGGGGGTCCGGCATTCTCACCTACTGGTATGGCGGATTCTGACGGCGACGTTGCAGGAGCCGCCTGCCCATTAGCCGGGCCCTTGGCTTTCTCTTCCGGTGCTTTGTTCTCCTTGCGCTTCTTATATTCAACCGCGCAAATCTTCTCCTTCTTCAATCCCGCCGCTTCGAGTTGTTCCCATGTGAGTCCACGGAGGCCGATGCTCCTGGTCACGGCATTTACGATGAAGTTGGAGAGCGCCGATTTCATCACGTCGGGTTCGTCGACCTCTTCCATCGGAAGAAGAACGCCGCCGCGCATACAGAAAAACTTGTCATTGCTTGCCCTGGTCCCCATGACTTCGATTTCTACGCCCCCGAGGAGACGACACCGAGTCCGACCCTTGATCTGGATGAAATAATAATCACCTCGGTCATGCTTCGTGAGTTCTAGGCCGTACCAATCCACCCCGAATGGTGTCTTGACTTTTTCGCAACCCGTGGCTTCTAGGTACGGCTTCCCATTCTGATTCGACCAATCTCCTTCGACCGTAAGCCTGAGTGCAATACCCACAAGTTTCTGATAATTCGCAACTGCGCGCTCAAGTTCGGCGAGCGTTGCGTTATCGAGGAGCCGCATTGGAAGATCCTTCCTAGGCTCCTCGGGAATCGCTACCGCGTATTCTTCTGGTTCTGCCATGTTTTCCTCTTGACAGTCTCGGGGCTGTCCGCTAATAGTGAATTACTCGAACGGAGTCCCGTTCTCTTCCTCATCCTTTTCCGTACGAAACGGATGCTCGTCTTCCCCGTCCTCCTCCAGAATCTCATCAAAATCCGGCCACTCAATTTCCGGTGGTTCTTTTTTGGGGTTCACGTCCATCTCCTTGCCCGTGGCCGCCCTGACGCCTTCACAAAGCGACCACGGGGTTCAGCGGCTATCCTCGCCGCTACTCTGTCCGGCCCTGATCCACAACAGGTACCTTGATTTCAAAATGCTGGCATTCCCTCGGTGTTTGTTTGCTTGGCGCCTCGTCTGCCGCCACCAAGCAAACAACTAAATGTCCCAAATAGGCCGCAAGCAGTTTGCAATTAGAGGCATGAAACGTGATCGTGCCACTCGGTAAGTCAGATCTGAGACTCCAATATCCATCTACATGTTGCATCGCAAATGTATCTGACATAGCACTCTCTTCAATCGTGATCGACACTTGCATCTTTTGCCTCCATCTCCGAAGCCAACCGCTCGCCTTCAAGAAAACGATCAAGAGCAGCTGCGCAATTTTTGCATATCTCTATTTCTTTGCTGCTAGAGCGAAGACGACGTGTTGGCATTTCTTCACCTATTTTGAGCGTGATTTCGTTTTCCCTTAGACATCGTTCACATCTGAAGACTCTGAATATCGCCATATCATCACCACCATGTATGCCCCGACGCTAATGCGCCGTATATGAAACCAGCGGCGATTGCGGCAATAGATTTGACAATGAGCTTCCAAAGTTTCACTTTCGCCTCCCTGCTCTGTCTTGTGCGCGGTCTTGCCAGCGTATGATCTTGGCTTCGAGTGCCGCGTTGCCCGGCCTCGTTGCAGTGCGATGGCAGGGCCACGGTCGAAACGGCCCTGCCTCGGTGACGACTGTGCGAGCAACGCGGCGGCTAGTCATGGCTTCACTTCCTGTATGCGCTCGCGCTTCCTGGGTCTCACGCGCTTCCAAATATGGCAGGTACAGCCAGTTTCTTTCGAGCGTCGCTTTGCAAGATTGAGCGCGGCTTTGCGCCCAAGCTCAACTCCAATAGTCTGATCATCCGGCTTCTCACCTACCATCGTAACCTCAAAATGCTTGAGTCTGGACCTTGCCATTGTCACGGCAGCAACTTCGTATTTCATGGTCTCGCTTCTTTCAGGTTTGGGCCGCGCCGTGGGTATTTTCGTCGTCCAACATCTCCGAGTGTAAGTACGAAGGGCAGACTCGGAAGGTGATTGTAGGTAAGTACGGCGCGGCCCATTAACAAAACGGACAGCAAAAAAGCCAAGTCGCAATCCGGAGCGAAGCACAGATGCGTGACTCGGCTTCTCGCTGTCCACAAGTTTTCTATTTTCGGATTCATGCTTCGCTCCTCCGATCTACGGATACCAGAATAACACAGCCCCTTCAACCTGTCAAGTCTTTTTTTTCAGCCAACAATCTACGGCTTCCCGGATGAGTGATGCGATGCTTGCGTGACGATCGAATCCGATTTTCCGCAATCGGTCGTAGGCTTCTGGTTGAAGTTTGACAGATAGTACTTTCCACATTTTAGTTGTTCTCCATTTTCCCGGATGCCCCACGAGGGGCGTTTCGGGCTCTCGGCCTCATCAGCGGGTTACCAGCAATTGCTGGCGTCGTGATATTGTGCTTCCTCCCACCATTCCCGCGCGCGGTCTGTCTGCGGCCCACGCACGATACCGCACTTGCAGTCCGACATGCCGCAGAGCATGCGCCGGACGCGGCGATACTGATTCCGCGTAGGCTTCCCCAGATCGCGGATACGAACCTCCGAATTGTGAAACTCGTTTCTCAGCATTATCATTCTTTTCACCTCCTTCTACTTTATGTTTCGCAATCTCCGCAACAAAACGTCCCGCACTTTGGGCACAAACCCATCTCTTTCAATTCCTTCGCTCGTTGTTCGTCGGCCTCAAATTGGTGAATCCGCCGAGCTTCTTTCTGTTTTTCCTCAGCATCCTCCAGCGCATAAAACTCAGAAAGGATTCTCCGGATTTCCTCAGCTTCTGGAGTAGAAGAATACTGAAGATATTCCCAGTGAATTCCGACTTTTCCCATCGTATTGTCGTCCGGACTTCCCGGGTCCACCACGACTCCATAGTATCCGGGATTTCCGAGATCATGAACGTAGGTTCGTCCGTTTTTCTCTACTGTCTGATCGTGCTTCATTTCCTACCTCCTTTTCAACCTTCGATACTATCATACTATAATATCGGTATGGTGTCAATAAAAATCGACCTGAAAATGAGCGACAGACAAAAATACTTTTGGGCAAGGTTTTGCGGGCGCGCAAGGCCATTGCAAATGGGCACGCCGGACATTGCGATATGCGAGGATTTCTAAGGGCCGATTATGCTAATACCATATCTGCTAGGCATTTACGGTTGTCACGATTCTTGCAACTGGTAGCAGATGAAAGGAGATAGGAAAATGAAGACAAGACCAAACCCGAAACCGAAAGCGCGAGTCGATTTCTTCGTGCGCACGCTGATTGCTAGGATTCAGGCCGCTATGATACTTTGCGCCCTGGGAATCCCACGGCCCACAATTGAAGCCTGGAAGCACATCAACGGCCACGCCTGGTGGTGAAAAACGCGAATATAACGATTGTGGCGAACAGCGACGGCGGGAGGACGGCCTATCCCTCGACTTCTCAGCAGAAACGCATGGGAAAACGCTAATGCCTCCTGGACCTTCCTACGCATCCTAGGAGCATTTTGCGCGGGCGAGCAGCATGTCGACCAGCCCGATCATCCGATTGGCCAGTTTTAGCGCCTGGGGCTTGAGAAACCTACCGGCCAGCCATTTTTGTAGCGGTATCCCCGCGCCCAAACGTGGCGGCAAGCGATTGAAGAAATGCTCGGTGATGAGCTGCTTTGCCACAAGTCGCTTGATTTTTCGGGTCGTGGGCATCAGGCCAACGGCTAGGCCTATCGCAAGTGTGCCCTGTGCAAGCTCTTGCACCGTCCAATGGCCATCAGCTTCGATCTTTTTGGCCAGATCGCCAATGAAACTTTTTACAAGCGCCGCCTGGTCGTGGGCCTTGCCTTCAGCGTCCATGATAATAAAACTGTACGGCAATATCGCTGGCTCAGTCGGGGCATCAGGTTTGATGCGTGGCTTGAGTGGCTCCTTGCCGAGGGCCTCGATCTCGCGTCGCATGCTTTCGGTGAATTCGGTCATTCCTTTTCAGGCTTCTCTCATTGCCAGAACGCTGTCACGATTCCGTAGATCATCAGAAATAGAAGAAGGCCAGCCCCAACCACTAAAATGGCTATGGCGATGACTTCGGGCCAATCATTTTTCAACCAATCAGGCATGTTGCCTCAAGGCAAGCGGCGCGGTGTCAGTGATATGAACATCAGACTGTGTGCGCAGCGCAATGGCAGGCCGCGCCGCTCGCATTCCTACTTATAATCCAGCGCGAATCTCCAAAAGAAAACCCCTTGCCAGCCCATCTTCTCTACGTATCGCACGCCGACACCCGTATCGACGTATTGCCCCATAGCGTCCGGCATCGGAATTTGAAAACCAACCTCAGACTTAATACCCATGTAGCTTCCTTCCTCTAACCAGGAAACCGTGGGCCCGAGTGCGAATCTAATCTGTGGATCGTTGACGGCTTTGCCTTTCAGCACGTATCCGAACATCAATGAACTCGGAACAGAATTCCCACCTTCAGCATTCCAGGGCGGCGCTAGCTCCTGCTCCATGCAGACACTCAATTTCCACGTATCGCCGAAGCGATAGTTAAAAGCAGCCTCGACGTTCGACTGATTGAGTCCCGACGGATCCGCCTGGCCGATGCCGCCGGTGACTACGAGGCCGGTTCCCATGCCGAACTGTGCTGGACATTCGACTGGACAAAGGCAGGACGCAAACACGCCTATCACTAGGCTAAGTAAAAAGATAGGTATGGACAATCTCATGGACAATCCTCCAACCCCGTAAGTGGGGCAGTTAGGGTGCAGGTGTGATGGTGATATTGTTACCGCTTTTTTTTGCGGGCAAATAATCCGTAGCCGTTTTCACACCATAGTAAGTCGTGAAGAAAATCAAGATTAGATCTTGTGTCTTATCCAACACGTGAAAGCATGCAGAAACAACGACGCACGTCATCGCTATCATCGCAACCAGTGAACGCTTCAATTCCATCTTTGTCAACTCCTTTCTTATGCAGCAAAATCCCCGAAAATCTGATCCGGCGAAAGCTCGGGGTGTCCTCCTAGTGCAACTTCAATTGAATCATATCCATCCCCACGCTTCACGCGATGCCAATGCTCGCCAAAAGTCTCATCAATATCTGCGTGAATGAATCGGCGCGGATAAATGATTACACGCGGGAAGGCCTGGATCGCAAAATTGAAAGCTGTCCAGATGCTTTTGTTCCGCAATCTAAAGTCCATCGCCAGCCCCATCATATGTCTGCTTGCCCGTGCTCCGCTGACTTCGAGATTATGCTTAGGGCAGCGATAGCCTGAGTTCACATACACCGGCTCCTGTACGAGAAATCGAAATCGCTCGGCGGCGTCGATCAACCCTTGCTCTACGTTCCACACCTGACAGCACGGACACATCATTTCAGCGACAGAGAAATGTGATCGTACGCCCTCGGAGGTCAGGAACTGTCCGCGTTCAATAAGCGCAAGCCCCATCTTACTGCCCTTTCGCTATCCATGTGATAAGCCCACCAAGCGCGAGTATAGCTATGGTTCCGAGGATGCCCTTGAGCCAGCGGAGATCATTCTTGATTTCCGTGCAGATAGTTTCAACGCCGGTCAGGCGTTTTGTGTTTTCTTCGCCTTCGCCATTCAATCTTTCGAGATGTTCACGTATGGCTTTGATCGCCTCCCATACGCCTTGAAGTTCAAGTGATGTCGTAGTCAGAGTCATTGCCCTCCTTCTTTCTGCTGCCGTTATTGTGGACTAAGAACATGCCCCTCGATAGAAATAAGCATAAAGTTCTTTCAGTTTCTTGGGCTGCAATATCCCTCCGGCGCCTCGTTGTCTAATCGGGCAGCTAACTCTAACCCGTTGAAACGGCGCAAGTATCTGCATGCCATTAGCTATGCTCGGGTTGCCAAGAATATATTGCGTTACAACGCTATCTGCCCCAGTTGCCGCATTGTAGGTAGCTGCGGAGAAATAGTCGCTATAGGTTCCCGCGATCCAAGTGGTTCCATCAAGACTATAATCTACCGCAAACCGCAAACTATCAATCACGGTATCCGCAACTGAGCGGAAAAAGAAAAGGCCAACCGTATCCTTTGGGTTTTCCGCAAACAAACCAGCTATCATAAATGCATTTGTCGTATCTACATCAACCGTTGCAGTTGTAGATTCCGAAAGAACGCTTGTGTAAAGCGAATCTATACCGCTCAGCGGCCATGTCAATTGCCAGAGGCGCGTACATGGGCTTGGGCTGGAACGTAGAGCATTCGGGGCAACATCCTTCACCAACACCTTTCCGTATACCGCTGGAACACAAACGAGAGAAAGAAGAACGAAAAGGAGCACAATCTTACTCATGCTAAACCTCCACTACTTGAATGTGATAAACCAATCCCTGCCCTTTTTTGAAGGTACTGGGGTTTTGCGTTACTTGAAATTGTTTGCTTGCCCATGTTACCGTCCCGCCGTACTTCGGATATACCATATGAGTATCAACGTCGGCATCGAATGTGATTATGTGTCCTACGCGCAAATCCACGGCATTGTGAAACGTAGAAAAAGATGGACGGAGAACAGGCGCAGCGCGGTCGAAAATATAATTGCGCAATGCAACCGCTGAATCTTTATCCGCAATCCAGGGGAAATCAGACTCAAATGTATTTTTCATTCCATAGGTGGTTTCTCGCGTTCCCGCATTCGTAACTCGCGTTCCATCCGTCCCACCCTCTCCGTCGTCACTCCCATCGGGTGAAATGAAAGCTGTGCGTAAGCACTTGTCTTGAGGTGCAAAGTAACGGTAATGGACATAGACGCGGGTGTAGATTTCGTCAACGGGTGTTTGCGAAAGCTCGAAAGGTGACTTTTGATCTATATGCGCATTCCAATTGAAAGCGGGTGAATAAATCTTTTCGGCACTAGGGCTAGATTGGTAGCATACCGCTTGCCACTTCCCGTCTATCGGTGAACGATATACAAGAAGTCCAGGGCAATGTCTTTGCATTTCTACCCGCGCTTCGTCAACCGTCGTTTCTTCTGTCATAGAAACGCAAAGTTTGTAATCGCCCGTGACAAGCGCATTCAAATCCGTTCGTGCCTGTATCCAGCTTCCAAGGGTTAGGTCGCCGTCTGTCGTGATATTGAAATCATCGGCAGCCACAAGACCATTTCCCCGTTTCACCATAAGATGACGAATCACATCGGCGGGGTTTTCGATCAAGGCTCCATTTGTTCCCGTAAACGTGCCAGACGTATCATCCTTCTGTGCTTTGTAGTTCCCGCAATACAAAAGACTCGGAGTCTGGTAGGTTGTCTTGTATTGCGGGATGGGAAGATTCCAAATGCCCGTTTTTATGTTGTAGAGCTTCATCCCCTAACCCCTTATCTTCGGCCCAAAGGGTTGCAATACGACGCGCTTCCAGGGAAACTTTCCCATCCAGGGCAATCTCGTGACATCCGTTTTCAAATCATAACGGTTCCACAACGCCATCCCCGTTATCCTACAATAACCAGTATCGTCAACAAACTCTGCACGTAGCTCTAACGGGAATTCGTTGCTTGATATGTCAACAACGACAAAGCGCCACTCGCGCCAATTGGCCAATAACGTTGTGATGCCGAGCAAATCATACTCGACCCCTGGCAATGCAATGGTTGTGCTTTGGTGATAGTCACTTGCCGCTACGTCCCAAAGACCATATTTTAGTGTTCCACTTGCGCTAGTATCATCCCAGTAGATGTAAACGGTGATGCTGCCCAGAATTCCTGGATTCCCCGTGTTGGGAATCGTGAGACTTAATATTTGCGCATCCATGATTGCAGTGTATGTCGTATGGTTACGATCCATCGCCTTGGCAGGATCACTCGCCGTGTTGCCATCGCCGATGCCCGTAGGAATTACGCAAACTTCACCGTAAGGATTCTGGTCAAATTCCATCTCTACTTTTTCTATGCTATTTGTGGGGCTGGGATAGCCCAATTCTTTAAGCGTAGTTAATTCACCGAGTGCATCATCCCACAGACGCAATGGGTCTGTCCCAAGTGTATGCGCTGCGGACGTGCCGTCATTATCACATACACGGATGACGGGCCGCCCATGATCAGGGCCACTTTTATCAACACAGATTGCTTGTGCAACCGGCCAATGCTCCCCAAGTATTGGATACCCGGAATATGTTGCACCGGTGAAATCCCCATAATGAAGAGGTACTCGCCTTCCCATGTTGTCATCCGGCGCTTCGGGGAAAGCAGCTCTTTCGATCACCGTTGGCGGGATTGTGACATCCCACTTATACTGCTCGGTTAAGTTAAACTCAACTTCCGAATCGTCGTAGCGCGCAATCTCCGTGATGTAGCCCTTGAAGAGTATCTGGCTTGTGCCTACGCCAACATGCCAGAGCGTGAATGTCACTGCTGCACCGGCAAAAGCGTATGTGCTTAAGACATCCCCGAATGTCTTTGCCGCTGTTGTCTGATAATTGAGCTTCCGATTCTGGACGGTGAACGATGCACTTAAGGGGGCAATCTCGCCCGTGAGAATATCAGCCCGCTGACCCGTGAGGCCGATGCTTACGAGCCTCTCTTCATAAACTGTGCCGCCATAAGTTGCGGCACGATCTGTGAGATAGAGCGTCCTTGCGCTTGGCTGTGTAAGTGCGATCTCACACAAAATTGCATAGTCCCCAAACTTCTTCCGTGCATCGTCTATAAAAGCCACATTAGCACTCCACTAAGCGAAAACCCAAATTGTATCTATCGCACTCGGCCAGACTAGATTCCAACTCATCGCCCTCTACGTATACCATGTATGCAGGGTTGTAGTTGTCTGCGCTGTAATATTCGTCCGTGAACCAGAAAGGTCTGTACCCTTCGGTGTATGTTTCGTCAAGCTCAGTGAAAATGTATGCGTAGTCGGTCGTGCGGGTGAGCTGTGTAAACTGCACGTCCCACACTTTCTTTTGCGGCCCCCACTTTGTGGCGCGCATATAGCCGCCCTTGGTGTAGCTACGACTGATATTCTTGCGCTTCCCGCGTACAAGACCAAGACGCGGAGAGCGTGTTAGTGTTCGCACAAGACCGAAAAGTCCAATCTCACCAATCTGTACCACGGCATCTTGACCCGTAATGCCGACCCACCAATAGCGCTTGCTCACGCTATCAACACTTATCACGGCATCCTTGTTGCCAATTGCTCCACTTGTAAGTGCGGTATACGTCGTAAGCTCTGCCCACAAATCCGTTGACGTATCGGTCGATGAATACTTGACGGTGATACTCGCCGTCTGTATCCCTAGCGTATGTCGAGCAATACCAAAACCAACAACGGCTGCGGCTGCGGTCAGATCATACCGCCACACGGTTGTAGCCGTTGTGTTGGGTTTACCTACTGTTTGCACGTCCTCGTCGCTCACGTTGACTAGCGGATAGCTTGCGTTCTCGGCTCCGTCCGTCACGGTGGGAGTCAAACCATAGATTCGATTATTGAGATATAACTTCCACGCCATTATGCGAGTCCTCTCGAAGCGCAGCGGGCAATAGCTTTCATGCCGCCACGAACAAGAAGCCAGTCCTCAACGCTTCGACTATCAAGCGCATGAATCGTAAAGTTGAAATTCGTAGTTCCGCCCGAGGGCGCCATTTTCCGTTGTGGCGTGACGCTCACATATTCCGTGCCGCGCTCGCCAGCAACAAACATCGTAGGGCGATTGACATAGCCCTGATAGCCTCCCTGAGCCGTGAAGAAATCCCAAAAGGTTTTTCCAACACCAAACCCCGAAAAAATGCCCTTGAGTGCGCTGAACACCGCAAATTGTGCTATCAATTGCGCAATCATTTGTGTTCCATAAGAAAGAATCGCATCGAAGAATGCCTTCCAATCCTTGAGGCCACTCATCAACCATGCATGAATGCCAGAGGTTAAGGCGCCCACGCTCCCACGGATTGCATCAAAGGCCCATTTCTGTTTACTGATCAGTCCTTCATAAAAGTTGTCAAAATCGCTCTTGATTGGTTCGAGAAGTTCCCGGATGTTAACGAGATCGGGTAATTTGCCGAACAAGTCTTTGATTGCCCTTTCAAACCTATCAATCGAAATGGGCCCCATGATAGCCTTGAAGAGCCAGTTACGACTTAGGGGCGGGTGACTAAGGAAAGATTTAATGGGCATCATGGCCTCGTTGATGAATACTTGGACTGACTCAGCAGCTTCCTTGCCAGCTTGCTTGGCCTTTGCTTTATCAAGACCCATGCGACTTACGAGTCCAGCAATATCTTTTTCAGTGATCGCGCCGCCTGTCGTTTTTCCAAGTGCTTCATCAACCCGTGGGCCAATTTCTATAATGGCCTTAATCATTTCATCGGTGTAGGAACGAACAGCTTGTCTTGCGGCGGCAATCGCAGCTTCTTGCGGCTTACCAAGTCCACCTGCGAGGATTCCCCACAAGTCAAAAGCCTTCAGGGTTGCAAGAATGGTGTGTCGCTTGATGATTTCATTGTAGAAAGCATCTGTGTCCTGTCGTGCCTTTGCGATTTTGTCTGCATAAGGGGCTAGGACATCATTTACAACGGCCCCAACGTCCTCATAGATGTCTTTGAAAACTATGCTGAGATTCCTAAAAGCTCCGACGTTACCTTTGTTTGTTTCTTCAGCTGCGCCTTTGATATTCTGTTCATAATACTTTATCCAGAAGGCTGCCTTCTGTGTAGCCGTCGCATGTTCTCCAAGTTGCGCGGCAGCAGTACGCATGGTTATGAATTGACGATTCATAAGCTCTATTTCGCCCATCAACGCAGCCGAAACCAACTTTGAAGCCATTGCTAAATCTAAAGTCTTTCTGCGAGCAACATCTAGTGCCATTGGCACAACCTTGAGAGCAAGGTCATAATCGCCAAGATTGTCAACAAGTTCAATCATGGCTTGAGCGGCCTGCTCATCCTCAAAGCCAGTCGTAACCTTGAGACGATCAAAATATCCTCGTAGCGAACCTTCGACTGCATCGTAACTCTTGCCTAGCGCCTCGACTTGAAATCTGAGAGCTTGATAGACTTGCTCCGATTCCAATGCTGCTTTGCTGGAAGTCCGGAGAAAGGTTACAATCTGATAGGCACCGAAGGCAACGCCAAGCGTAGCCGCCAATTTCTTGGCGCTACCGATGACTCTATCGAAGCTCTGTTGACTTTCCGCGCTCACATGGTCGCGGTAGAAGGCATCGACATAGACATTAGCTGCCACTTGCCAATCCTCCAAGCTCACGCGCTTTTACAAATCTCCGCACGCACGCTAGGGCCGTGACTTCCTCCAGCGTCAAATCGTTCATGCCGAAATTACATCCTGCATCGACAAAATCATTCAAGAAAAGCGCTCTCTCCGTCATGGGATCAATCCTGTCCTTTAACTCGCATTGGTCGCAGATGCGTTTCCAATCATCGGGGAAATCCAGTTTCGCCGGGCAAACATCACAGTTTCTGAAACGCGATTCCGCATGTGCCAAGTCCTCAAGATCATCTTGTACTTTCTTGGTGACATCACTCCGCAACCGTAAGTCGAAAAAACTGCGATACGAACTTCTCGAAATATGGAGCGTAGAAGGCATCCGCAATTAGGAGCTGCTTCCAGCCTTCAATTTCCATGATATTCACAGTTGTCTCATCACCCCTTGTGAACTGTACTTGTGCATCAATGAGGAAATCAGCCGCAATGCCCAAGTAAAGTTCCTCTCGTTCACCCGCGTCGATGTTCTCCAATGCCCCGCGCTTCTCTGAAAAGGCAGCAAGCCCGTCCATGCGTTCCCGCGTTGTGGGACGCTTGAAGGTCAGCGACTCCGGCTGTCCATTCTCATTCAGGAAGCTGAGGACTATCGGCTTCCGTATCTCGCTCAGCGGCATCGTGAACCTCCTTCACAAAGCTGTACCCAGGGTGATTTGCAAAAAGGTCTAGTGCCTCCTGCAACTCGGTTTCAAATTCCCCGTTCTCGTCCGTAATGGCAATGATGCGTCCATCGGGGAACGTCACTGCCACATCACGAACATGCGTGCGCTCGACTCTGAATTTTGGCATCATTACTCCTACGAGGCAGCTGCATATTCGACGTTATCGCCATTCCAGTGATATGCCTTCACCGTCGGATTCGTACCATCGGCCTGCACCGTGGCCGTGCAATTGAGATATTGTGGCCCGTTCGCACCGCTACGATCCGCACTTTCGAGTTGCACTTTCGGAAACAATAGTTTCCATCCGTGATAATAACCCGTGGCGATAAGAGTGCCGGTCACACAACTCCACTCAAAACCGAAGGGGATAAAAGCCCCAGCATTGTTAAGACAATACTGTTGCACGGCGGCAGTTGTCGTATTAAAATCGAGCACAAAAGTCAATGTCTGCGTTCGCCGTCCACGCGGGCATGAAGTACGCACGCCCGTCTCTGATGCGTTCGCCCCATATCCCTCATCGCCGAGAAGATAATTATCAATGATGTAATGTATCTCGCGCAGATGCGTTGAAAGCGCAAGCAACCCGCTGGCATCTAAGTCCGTGACACGAGTATTGGCGACCGTAGGCAAGGCAACGCTGAACGCATCTTCAAGGAATCCCGTCGAGAGCCATGCAGCCGTGTTGCCGAAAAGATAATACTCTAGCGGCCCCGAGAGATTGGCTTCAGTTTGAGCCGAACCGTCATTGTAATCACCCCTCGGAATGAGATCGGCGGAAAACGTGACCCATCCTTTACGTGTGGCAGTAAGCTCAAATCTATTCACCGTGCAGCCAGTCCATTGAAATGAACTTCCAGCAGTCGCATCTGCTGCTCCGATGCTATGCTGCTCATGGGTCAAAGAATATAGATCGGTCGTCAATCCGGCTGGTGCTATGAGATGCTGATAGCAGGCCACACCGCCGAGGGTTGATTTCGTATCAGCACCCAAGGCAAAACTAAGAAGAAGCGGCATGAGTTTATCGCTCGCCCAACCAGCGATTGGAATAGCTGCATCCTGTGCAAGAAGTCTTTTGGATGTTTCCTCTTCGTAGCCAACAGCCTCTTCCGTATCACTGTAGAAGACTGGTTTGGGCGTTCCCATCTCGTTGGTGAGATTGGCAACATGTGACAAATCCGTCAACGCTCCATAAGATGACTCTCGTTTGCGGCTGAAATAGTTCCTTCTTGTGATTCCTAGTTGTAGCATTTAGATCGCCTCCTGACGATTCTCAACATCCTTAGTTACCGTGAGCGCAAGATATCCTACGCCCTTACTCTCCGATGTTCTTATGTCAATCCGGCCAGGGCCGACTGTAAGGCTCGTAGCCCCGGCCCAAAAACCATCACCGCTGATATTGCCAGCCCGTTGTCTGCACACTCGTTCAATTTCACTTAACCTCCGTTTTGTGTTGTTATCAAGATATGTGATATCGGTTGCTCCCTGTACACAAGCGATGAGAATATGAATGGGGATTGTATAGACCCCAGCGGGCGAATCGGGCGAGTCCTCATCTTTCGCAAACGCATGGACAAAAATTGCTGGCATGGTATCCTGTGTCAAGCCTTCGAAGAGCGTATCGAAATCATCTTCCGTTATCGCCCGCGCCTCTATGTACTGTATGCCAGCATCGCCGCCGTCGCTTCGATGTGTGACTACGCCGGTCGTGGTGTTCCTCACATATTCAGCCCTCAGATATCCGTCAGCGTCAAGAATCTCTACGATTGCATCCTCTGCATCATTGTAGAGATCGCTTTCATACGGTATCTCCGGCACTGGCAGAAAGCCGTCGTCAAATCCCATTGTTGCCTCTTCGCTTCCTCATTTTACCACCGTGCACCAAGCCGCAAGCCACGCGCCCTGTCTTACGGGCCGCACTGCATACGTAGCACCCGAAGGGACGTAAACCGTGTAGCAACCGCTTCCATCTGTGCGGGCCCAGTATAGCACGGTAGATTTATCGCTGCTTAAGGCCACGATTATAGCTACGTCTGCAATCGGCGTGCCCGAAAGCTTCACAGTATCGCAATCCGCTTGTGTGATCGCAGACCAGCCCGCATCACTCGCATGGGTATCAATATCATATAGCCGCCCTCCGAAAGTCGTATCATAGACGCCCGAGTCCAATGCCTTGCCGATGCGATAGAGGATAACACTGTCTGCAATTGCCTTTGCATCCGCGCCTGAGATCGAGACTGAACCCGATGTCACAGTCTTCTCGGCTATTGTCTGAGCCCAGACCGAATCTGCAATAGCTGTGCGTTCGCCCGCTGTCAGCGTCTTTGCCGCCGCTACGGAGCCATCGAGGTTTCTGATGTTCCCATCCGCAGCGTGGAGCGAGTCTACAGTCCACGAGTCACTGGTTGCTACGACAAGACTCTGAATCGTAGTCCGATACTGCACCTCACCAAATCCATGGGTCGTGGAGCCACTACTTGCGTTGACCTTACCCCACACTCTGCCCGTTGTTGGAAGCCAGTATCGTATTGTGCTTCCAGCCATGCCCGTACTGTCGTAGAGCGTCCCATTCATATAGAAATAGGCCTTGACCGTCGTTGGGTTTTGCGGCGAAGGCTGTGTATCGTTCACCGCATAGTGCCAGATAAGCGTATCCGTTGGAGCGCATGGGCCGAGGTAGGCCCGCGCGGATTCACATCCCATACGCCCGAGCAACACAAGTCCTCCGACGGACAACGCCGTGAGCGCCACGAGCCAGACAATGCCTTGATGCTTTGGTCTCATTCGACATCTCCATATATCAGTTGTTTTCGTAGAGGCCACACGTCGGGACTGTCCGCTTTTATCTGTCCCCATGTGCGCTTTCGTTCGCCAGCCGTTGTTGTGTAAACTACGATATAAGGCTTATTCGTAGCATTGTTCACGGTCGTAAAAGTTATTCGGTCTTGTAGGCTTACGGTGCATCCGCAGACGGCTGGAATCTCGTTTGAAGTCGTTGCAATCCGTATATCGTATGTGTGACCAGAGCCAGCCGTGATTGAATCCGAGGTCACTTTGAAACTAACCCATGATGCTGCCGTGAATTGTGATACCGGCCATTGACGCTTCAGAATTGTGCATCTAGCTGAATCAGTTCCTGCAAGTATACCACTACAACTTGGTATGCCGCCCAAGATACAGCAATCGCCCACGTAGACACCGATATTGGCATCGCCCGTGCAGGTTGAGACGAGCGAAGGAACGTAAATAAAAACTCTTGCACTATCAACTGGCTCGGTGATCGTATCCAGAACAAAGCTGAAAAACGCACGATCAAAAAGATAAACGGCGCTGACAAAACTCCGATAACCTGCATAGGCAGCCGCGGTATTGTATGTGGCTACCCAGTCACTAAAATTATCGCAAACATAAGCCTCATCTGCTCGCTCCAAGTATCCATCTCTATTATCGGTCGCATAAATGGTTGTGCTTGTCGCACTGCCCAGCGATGCCGTCAGACACAGCGTCAACAGGCAAGCCGCAGACAAAATCAATATCACAACATAACCAACCCAGGTTTTCATTTTCCCATCCCTGTCTGCGCGATCATCTCATCAAGCCAGCCGTGAAAGGTTTGCTGCAACGAAGGCTCATCCTCCGGCGCATAGATTTCACACACGGAACGCCGCTTGTGCTGATATTCTGCGTATCCAACCTTTGGGCCTATGCGCATACGTGTCACCGTCAAGCTTATCGGGCTCGACACCATACTGCGAAACATCTGTTGTGTATCACGCATGAGCCATGAACCAGGGGTCACGCGGCCACGCACACGTTTGCGGGCTTTGACTACGCCCTTGCCGTAGAGTTTTTTCACTCCACCCCAGGCTGGCACCAAAGCGCCGTCTGTCTTGCGGATATACTGATATTGAAATGGACGCCATGTTATCCCGCGTGTAGAGCCACCCGTCGAGCCACGGCCAATCTGCATATACTTGAGTGTCTGCCTGGTTGCATACCAGCCAAACCAGCGCTTCAACGGTACTCGCCCGTCTTTTGCGCGGGCACCAACGAGCTTAGCCTTCTGCTCTAGGTCGATTAGATTTACGCGAACTTCTATAGGTTCGTTAGCCACGTTCGAGCACTCCCGTTCTTACCCCAAGGCGTTCAATCTCGCGCAAGCGCAGATAGCTATACTCATAACTCACATGAGTTGCGGCCTGCCCCAGGGTACTCAACCCGCGATATACCCACGTGCGATGTGCAATGCTGTAGTAGATTTGAAAATCCCTGTTGTATTCGGTCGGGGTTGCAGGCGTCACAACTTCGACCGTCTCTGGTATGATGTTCTTCTTTGTGAGTGGAGCTTCGTCTGTGTGAAGCGCTCCGCTATCCCCGCTGCCAAACACCAGGGCTTCACTTGTCACGCCTTCACGCGGAATGTCCCGCGTTTCATCATTGATTTCCTTAACAAGCTTGTCCGCCTCGTCCTGATAGTATTGAGCCAATGAATTGGGCTTTGTTCGGTTGGCCGCCGCAATCAAACCAAAAAGAATCCACATCGTTCTACATACTGCAATTCTTTGCACTATCGGCGGCGTCGGAGGCGATGCAGCAATGTCGGGAAAGTCCAGATGATTCGGCAAGTCCGAATCGGTGATACGCGAGCCAGTGAGTATCTCTTCGAGCACAACCGCCTGTGTCAAGGAGGGCGGCAGATTGCCCGCAAACTCGGCAACCACCTTTGAATACGTTGTGTATGATGCGTTGCTAGAGCCTTCGACTGTCATTGTAGTGGTATCGCCTTCCATGTTCCATGAATCTGCACGTAGAGCGTATCCCCGTCCGCGCTCGGCCACACGGGAACGTGTACATCGCGTTCACGAGGAACATTTGCCAATGCCGCCCCTGGCATATCGAATTGCACAAGAAATTTTCCCCCCGTCGGGAGCGTATGAGTATTGTCTGCATCGTGTATGAGCATCGTGACCTCTGTTGATAGATCGTATGCGAACACGGCCTCGGCCCCATTCTGCCAGCTCGTTCCAAAAGCATTGCGCAGGCCAATCAGAAGCGAATCATCGTTTGTACTGTATGAATAATTGCACATCGCCTCACCGATTATGAGCGGTTTGAGGCGTCCCCAAGTCCATAGGCGGCTGACATAAGAACTGCCGCTAAGGGGAGTCTGGCTTAATTGCCATTGTGGATCTGAAACGTAATAATGCATATCGTAGAAATCGACACAGTTTGCTAATCTCTGAAACGTCCGAGTATGGCCAGTGGACTGACTAACCGTCACGGGATGTCTGTAGTCGTGCGCACGAATGGAATCATAGCAATCTTCAAAGAAGGAAATCATCTGACGAACGGTTCCATAACCGCTTGTTGTCATTGCTGCGGCTTCGTTCATCAGGTCGTATCCCACAAGCACGTCATTATCGGCATACCGGATTGCCAGCGAATCAATCATCTTGAGGTAGTTGGTTCGCATCGTGGTGTGTAATCCATCGAGCGCTTGCCACTGGAAATTTGATGGTAGTTCCGAATGAAAGCACTCTTCGGGGTATCCCCACCAATTGAAGATACTGAGCAGAACTTTGATACCTAAAGGTCTGCAAATATCATTGAGAAATGTGTCCAGATGCCCGATATATGTCTGATTCCATGAGGAAAATCCCGTTGAATCGTTGAAAACTGTTGCTTGATCTAGCGCCCCGAAGACACGAATACAGTTGATTCCCATGCCACGAATATAATTGAGGTCGGCCCGTATCGTTGTGCTATTCCAATATTCGGATAACCAGCCATAGGCGTCACTAGCACTACCAGCATTCTCATATCCAGGCAGAACATAGTTCGCACATTTGTAAGGGAGACCCATCGAGCCAACGGGAATCAGAGAATCGGCGGTCGCATATTCGATCATTACATCATCGATATCAAGCGTATCGTTTGGGCTCCTCACGCTGAATCCAACGGCTACCTTCGCCGTACCAACGGGGTAGTGAGATGGCAACGGGCCTACCTGCACATAGCGCGTCCAAGTATTTCCTACATACCAGTTGAGAACATCGGCACAATCCACACCACTTGAAAGCTCATCAATCTGGTTATGCGAGGCATCAAAGAAATGAATGAACGTACGCCCGAGAGTCCCACGAAAGTAGATGGAGAATACAAACATCTTGGTCGTATCAATGGCGATAAGAGTCGCTGGGAAAGCATACACAAGTTCTGATCTATAACCGCCAGTACATGCTCCGTCGCTTCCTGTCGTGAGTCTAACGTAGGCATCGGCAGTGCCAGATCGTCCGCTAGTCGAATGCCAATAGAATTTACCACCCGTACTCGTGCAGGTGGTGTCCCACAGAAACGGGGCTGCCGTGGAATCAAAAGTCCCGTTCTCGAAGCTTGGGTTTGGGCACAGATTTGTGGCCGTCGTGCAGAAAGCACCCGCCGTCCATGCCTGACGCAAATAAGGGGCACGCGTCGCATTGCCAAGCGCAACCGCTGGAGATTGAACGTAGCCTGTAGCTGCAAGTCCATTCACGCTATCAACAGCTAGACCACGCACACCAACACTCCCCGTTGCCGTGATATTGGGTGCCGTCAATCGCGTCCCTATCGTTGCGCTATCCGCTGCCAAGCCTCGGGTACCTGTCGTAGTATTGCTTTTGAGCTTTGCGGCTGTGATAATTGTTGCCGCCGTCACACTATCTGTAGCTATGCCACGGGTAGCAATGTTCATCACCGTGGCACCTGTAGTTTCGTAGAGACCGCCGATCGCACCATTTACAACAAGCGTCTCGCCCGTTACAATCACAAAGCTACGTGTGTTCAGCGGATATCGTACCTGCTCGCTGTAATGCGCTGTCTGATAATTTGTGATCTCGATCCAGTAATAGCTATATGTATCGCTAAGAGTCAGCGCAAACGTGTAGCCGATTGTAGTCGTATCCGTGGTTGTACTCGTGTACGCAGTCTTGGAGTCCAGCGGATAGGCTGTGACCGTAGCCCCCTGTATCTTCTCCGCAATTCCATCCTGATTATCGTCGAAGGTGAAACTATCGCGGTAGATAAACGTGCCAGCCCGGGCATCATTCTCGCAGTTAAGATAGATGGCGGCAGCGAAAACTACGAGAAAAAACAGGAGCGGCAGTATCCAAGTTCTTGCCCTCACTTAACAACCTCCACGACACACAAGCTAGTAAGCAGAATAGCCACGAGCCACGGATAGATCGCAACAATCACTTCCAAGAGACCTCGCTTTCTCGAAGGTGAATTGCGGAGCGGGTATGATCCCGCCCCGCTCCCCGGTCCTCCTATTCGACCTTCTCGTAGTGACATACCCAAAGCCTAAAGCTTGCTATAGTTGTAGCCACCGAAACACCGTCCCAATGTTGAGCGATAAACCGTACCCAACGCCACATAGCCGAAGTAGGCATAGTGGCCGCCTCTACTAAGATATTGTGAGCCGTCCCAGTAGTAAATGTCGTGGCGGTTAATCCGACTGTTGGAAGCTGCGCAATGACACCCTTGGTCGTATTGACCGAAAACCAATTGGTATTATCAGGACTCCATTGCACCAGCACACCGATCGAATCATTAACGGCTGTTGCCGCAGCGAATGTAGCCATGAATCCTAGAAATGCACTGGCCCCCATCGGCGTTATCCAATTCGATGCGTCGTAGACCTGTGATGTCTCCGGTAGACCCACCATTCCAAAGCCAGTGCTCCCAACAAGCAGGGATACAACTTCGCTATCGGCCACCGCAGTTGTCCTGTCCTTGTGCCACATTATTTGTTGACATTTAAGCTCAGACTTGTTCGCGTTTCCGCCAGCCCCCGCTGCCAGGGCCATAGCCGGTGCAAGTAGGCACACGGCAATCAAAAGAGATATAAAAGTCCTTTTCATGTCATGCACCTCCTTACTGCGTTAGCCACGGAACGATGAACTTATCGTTCAGGATGGCGGACCCGTCTTGGTACTTGGCCATGATCAAACGCCCGTGCCCCTTGGTCGGGATCTCATCAATCGTGACCGTGAGCCCAGCTTGAGTACCGTGCACCATGCCCCTAGGGGCGGATACGATATTGTAATAGTTCGGTGCACTGTAGTAGACCTGAGTCGTGAAGATGATAAACAGACCAAGCACCGTTGCCGGTCGGCCCGTCTCCATCCTGTTGCCGCTACCCACATAGGCTGCATCAACA
>Ga0299915_10000333_pt1 | contig 36958 bp, 17 predicted proteins | sample RVTome_13_FD_200263 | JGI IMG/M metagenome (GOLD analysis project Ga0299915, IMG submission 200263) | Soil microbial communities from uranium-contaminated site in the Upper Colorado River Basin, Wyoming, United States - RVT92D227 (version 2) ...
ACTACGCCGATGGTGTCATTCGCACCATTGGACTCGGCAGCAGTCAAGGCAGCCTGGAGGCCTGTATGCGTGCCCCCTCCGCCGGGATCCACGCAGAACTCCGCTGCCCAAACCCCCCCTGCCAAAAAGGCCAGGGAGGCCAGAAAACAAAGGACTAACAGTAATACCTTCTTCATGATATCTTCCCTCGTTTCCCTTTTCGCACCTAAAAAAAGCCGACCTGCCTGGTGTGTGACCTTGACGATGTCACCCTCGGCAGCTCGGCTCTCCGCCTCATACGGATCCGTGGCTTTCCGCCCCCATCTCACGATGGGTTTGGCCTTCTCATATGACCTCAGTTTTCAGTTATCGGCTATCAATTGGCGGAAATAACGCCTCCTTTTCCCTTTCTGGCGTCCAGCCGTCCTTGGCTGGCGTATCCACGGCATTTTTTACCGTAAAACTACCGGTAACTGGACCGTGCTTGCTTACAATACAAAAAATCCGATTAAACGCAATACTGGATTATTGCGGATAAAATACGGATAGAATATCGGTATTATAATAGGGATAGGAGATGGGATCTGAGGTTTGCCTTTTTGTTCTTGATGCCGATCTTCCGCCTCATGTTGTCCCGGTGGGTATCAATGGTCCGGGGGGAGAGGCTCATGACCTCTGCTATCTCCTTGGTGGTCCTGCCCTCCTTGATGAGGCTTGCTACCTGGATCTCGGTCGGCGTCAGTCCCAGATACGTCGTGGACAATGCGCGTGTAAAGGGTGAGCAGATATTGTTCAGGTTTGCTTCAAGGACGCTCACATAGGCGGCTTGTTTGGGATCCAGCGGGCTCTTTTTCAGCTTTTCCAAAAAGGGGTAGACGAGCTCATGGACGTTAAACAGCACCACTTCATCACGTTCCTTCTTATCCTCATCACGCTTCTTCAAGAGCACCCGCAAGGCGGCATTCATCTCCTCAAGCGTTTTTGTCTTGATCTCCAGCTCTGCCTCCCGTTTTTTCAAAGAATCCTCCGTCTCCTGGCGCTCGGTAATGTCCTCAAAGATCGTGAGTTGTTGCCCGGTCTCCAGCACTACCGGCCTAAAGTGTATGATCTTCTCCGAGCCGTCTTTGCATCGCACCGTGAATGTCTGAGGAGGAGCTTCACCATACTTACAGTGCTCAAGATTGACGAGCCATGCGGCAATGACCTCTTTCCGGTAGTTCTTGTCCGGATACGCCTTGTGGAGCCAGTCGCGAACAGCCGGGATATCCTCTCTGGTGTAGCCGAACATCTCGACGAATTTGGGATTGATGTATTGGTATTGGCCACCGCCGTCATTCAAAGATATCCCCAGGGGGGATTGTTCCATCATGACGTGCAATTTCTCGTTTTCCCTCTTGAGGGCCTCCTCTGCTTGCTTGCGACTGCTGATGTCGATAAATGAGGCCAGCAGGCAGAGGGGCGTGCCGGCGCCATCTTTGACCACGCCCGTGGAGAGGTGGACATCAAAGACTGAGCCGTCCCTTCTCTTGGCGATTAGCTCGCCCACCCAAACATCCGTCTCTTTCAGGGTGTCGGCGACTGCCTGGGCTCCCTCTTGTTCCTGCCAGAATTCGACGGCGTTTTTCCCCAGGATTTCCTGCTTACTTTCATAACCCCACATCGTCAGGAATGCCTTGTTTACGTAGGTGAGGTTTGCTTCGAGGTCGGCCATGGCGATAGCATTGATGGAGGATTCGATCGCGTTTTCCTTGATTTGTAATGTCTCCTCTATGCGCTTGCGTTCAGAGATGTCCATCAAGATACCGCGGATACCGATGACTTTCCGGTCATGGACGATTGGACTGGAGCGCACCACGGCGGGAAAGGTGCTGCCGTCTTTCCTTTGCACTGTGTATTCCGCAAGGCCCACATCCTCCGTCGCCGCAACCCTGGCGATATTCTCCCTCGCCCGTACGCGATCCTCGGGAATTAATAGGTCAACGACGTACAATCCGTTGCTGAGGTCGTCCGGAGAATACCCTGTTAATTGAAACCCCCTGGTGTTGGAGAATCGAATCCGCCCTTGCGGATCTGTTTCAAAGATTACTTCCGGCAAGAGGTCGGCAAAGGCCTGGAACCGTTTCTGCCCCACCGATCCTTGCAACGCGGCCAGCTCCTGCTGCATCTTCTCCACTTCTTTGATCGGCTGGTCTTTGGTCTTTTCTTCGTTGTTCATGTTCGCCTCGCCGTGATCAGGCAGCAGCCCTCCTGCTCAGCCGACAAGAAGATAGACTCGTAGCCTTGTGTCTCTTATGCGCCGAGTTTGCTGGGATTGATTTGGCCGGGATTACATAATGGATTTGAGGCAGCAAGGGGGCTGAATGATGAGAAAAGACCTCGCTCCCTTTTGCTCGATAATAAACGGTTATCATCAATCCCCAGGCTAAGGCTCGTCGATTAACATCTCTAAGCATGCAACCGATAAGCAATCAGCTAATCCCTCTATACCTCCAGTATTGACAGGGGTTGCCCAGCCCTTTTCTTTATTACCGCACCTCCAGGTCTACCGCATACGAGGTACCGGGGTAGTAGGGGGGGGCGGTGAGAACCCAGCCGCTCACTGAGTTGTAGATTGCCCCGTCCTTATGCAGGATCACATAGGTACCGTTGCTTCCCACCAGCTCCAGGTCTCTGGCATACGCGGTGCCGGGATAATAGGGCGGGGCGGTCAGGATCCACCCTCCAGAGGTACTCCACAGGGCGCCGTCTTGGTGCAGGATCACATAGCCGCTCGCTCCAAGCTTCATATCCGCGGCATACGCAGTGCCGGGATAATAGGGGGGCGAGGTGGTGATCCAGCCTGTGGCTGAATCGTATATGGCGCCATCGTAGTGCAGGATCACGTAGCTCGCATCATCTCGCTTCTCCAGGGCCTTGGCATAGGCAGTGCCGGGGTAGTAGGGAGGGGCTGTCAGGGTCCAGCCGGTATCGGATGACCAGAGGGCGCCGTCCTGATGCAGGATGACTGTGTAGCCATCGTTCGCATACGCCGCATCTACGGCGTAGTTCGTACCGGGGTAGTAGGGGGGGGCGGTCGTGGTCCAGCCGGTGTTGCTGTTCCACAGGGCCCCATCGGTGTGCAGGATCGTGTAGCCGTCTGCCACGCGCTCCAGATCTACCGCATACGCGGTACCAGGGTAGTAGGGGGGTGCCGTGAGGGTCCAGCCTGCATCTGCATCCCAGATGGCGCCGTCTCTGTGCAGGATCACATAGATTGGCACAAACTCATCCGCCCCGATGTCCGCGGTCGCCGTGCCGTTATAGTCGCCATCGATGATACGAATATCACCCTCGAAGTCCTCGCTCAGGATGCTGGGGGCGGTGTTGAGACCCTTATCGATGCAGGGGGAGGCAGCGCGCAGGTGAAAGTCCCCGCCGCCGACAAACAGGGGATCGGCATCAATATTACCACCTGAATTATCCCAGTTGCCTGACATCGTTGCATAGTCATTATTGTAGCCGTTTGTATAGTCGTAAGAATCGATAAAGATATCCCCGCTTGTCGGACTGGTATTCCCCCAGATGATGTTGTTATAGCAATTGACAGCTCCGCTTGAGCCGCTATTATTATGAGCCCAAAAGTCCCCTCCACCGCCTCTCGTAGAAGCAGTATTTCCGGTGATGGTGTTGTTGGTGAGAAAGAGCTGGCCTGCCGTTCCTAATCCTCCCGCAATACCGGCATCTACCCCGCCGCCAAATCTGCCGGCATTATTTCCCGTGATCGTGTTGTTGGTGACGGTTATATCGCCCGCTGTACCAGAAGTTGTGGACGAATGGGCATAGACCCCCCCGCCGTCGTCGGCAGAATTGCTGTTTCCCGTGATCGTGTTGTTGGTGACGGTTATATCGCCCGCTGTACCAGAAGCTGAGTACGAACGGACAGAGGCCCCCGCGCCGCTGCCAGAAATGCTCCCATTCTGTATGGTAAAACCTGTCACCTGGATATCGCCGCCACTGCTATTATAGAGGTTAAACACCCTCCCCGTCGTGCCGCTACCATCGAGCACCGTGTTGGCGGGGTTGAGCACCCTGCTCGTGCACCCTGTGTTATACCCACCCGCCAGGGTGATGCTGTACCCTTGTGATGAGCTATAGCTGAAGTGCCCCGAGTAGAACCCCTGGACAACCTTGATGGTATCTGCCTCGGTATTTGCCGCAGCAGTGGCTAAAGCAGTCCCAAGATCCGTGGCGTTGCTCACACAGAACTCCGCTGCCCATCCCCCCCCTGCTAAAAGGGCCAGGGAGGCCAGAAAACAAATAACCAACCATATAACCTTTTTCATGATACCTTCCCTCCTTTCTCGCTCATAGACCCGAGGGAAAGGCCTCCATCAGGGCATGAGATACCCCGAGAGAGGCCCTTATTACGGCATCTTCTGCAACCTCTGTGTCGTCATCTGTTATCCGCCTCTTTCCTACCGCACCTCCAGGTCTACCGCATACGCGGTACCAGGGTAGTAAGGGGGGGCGGTCGTAACCCAGTCCGTGGCGGAGTTGTAGATTGCCCCGTCACGGTGCAGGATCACATAATTGCTCCCTGCCACCAGCTCCAGGGCGCGGGCATAGTCAGTCGTGGGGTAGTAGGGGGGTGCTGTCAGGGTCCAACCACCAGAGGTGCTCCAGATGGCGCCGTCTCGATGCAAGATCACATAGCCGCTCTCTGCAAGCTTCATATCTACGGCATAGGCCGTGCCGGGATAATAAGGCGGACTGGCTATGACCCAGCCTGTGGCGGAATCATAGATCGCGCCGTCCCTATGCAGGATCACGTAGCTGTTATCCCCTCGTACCTCCAGGGCCTTGGCATACGCCGTGCCGGGAAAGTAGGGCGGGGAGGTCAACGTCCACCCACCAGAGGAGGACCACAGGGCGCCGTCCTGATGGAGGATAATTTCTTCACCGCTGCCAATGACCTTTAAATCTACCGCATACGCGGTACCGGGGTAGTACGGAGGAGAGGTGGTGACCCAGCCGCTCACCGAGTCGTAGATTGCACCGTCCTTGTGCAGGATCACATAGTTACTCCCTACCAGCGCCAGGGCGCGGGCATAACCAGTGCCGGGGTAGTAGGGCGGGGTTGCTGTGTTCCAGCCGGTAGCGGATGACCACAGGGCACCGTCACGATGCAAGATGAGAGGGACCGGCACATAATACTCATCCGCACCCATGTCCACCGTGCCGGTGCCGTTGCTGTCCCCATCAATCACCCGGTCATCACCCTCAAAGTCAGTCGCAGGAATACTGGGGGCGCTGTTTAAGCCTGCGTCGAGGCACGGCGAGGTATGCTGCAGGTGGTAATCTCCACCCCCGACAAACTGGGGATCGGCATCGATGTTGCCACCTGCCCCGCCATTCCAGCTGCCGCTTAGATCATGATAGTCGTTGTTGTAGCCGTAGGCAGTACTTACAGAATGATAGATGTCTCCACCTGTATAGGCTAAATTCCCCCAGATGATGTTGTTGTAGCAATTGCCAGTGTTGCCATCAAGGCATGCTCCACCCCCATAGTGCGCAGAAATGTTTTCTACGATAGTGTTGTTGGTAAGGGTGACATCGCCTTCCGGGCCTGAAGTTGAATGAGATTGGGCATATACCCCGCCGCCAAAGGCTACGGCGTCGCTTGCGATGTTACCGACAATAATATTGTTGGTCAGTATGATATCGCCTGCCGTGGCTGAAGCTCCGTCGCCTTGCGCATAGGCATAGACCCCGCCGCCGTGTCCGTTGCTGCCTGTCGTAACGTTTCCCGTGACGGTGTTGCTCGTGAGGGTGATCGTTCCTCCTCCACTTGCGGTGTGTGTAGTGGCCTCAACCCCGCCGCCATCACCACCACCCCCATTACCTGTGATGGTGTTGCCCGTGAGGGTGACGGTACCAGCGGCACTGGACATTGACCAGGATCGGGCACAGACTCCGCCGCTGTGAGTCGAAGAGGTGTTGCCGGAGATGGTGTTATTCGTGAGGGTGACCGCGCCTCCCGTACCACTGCCCGTTGAATACGACAGGGCGTAAACACCGCCGCCATGATAATCAGCGGTGTTTCCCGTGATGGTATTATTGGTGAGCGTAACATCGCCTGCCGGACTCGATGAGGCAGATTCAGAATGGGCATAGACCCCGCCGCCTTGATACGTACCAGCAGCAGTACTGTTCCCGGTGATGGTGTTGTTGAGCAGGGTGATATTGCTTGATGCGCCTGAACTTGAATAACAATAAGCATGGACTCCGCCCCCAGAGCCTATCGCGCTGCCATTTTGTATGGTGAAACCATCCACCCGGATATCGCCGCCGCCTTGATCAGAGAAGTCAAGAACGCCACCGGAACTATTGCTGCCCAGGATCGTCAAAGAGGGGTCCACGTCCCTGCTGAGACACCCCGCAGTATAGCCACCACGCAATTCGATGCTGTGGCCCTCACTTGAGCCATAGCCGAAGCCTCCCGTACGGTTATAGGTCCCCTGGACGACCTTGATGAGGTCATTCTCGCCATTGGAACCTGCTGTGGTCAAGGCTGTCTGGAGCCCTGCGGCATCGCTCACACAGACCTCCGCTGCCCCTGCCCACCCTGCCAAAAGAGCCAGGGAGGCCAGCCCAAAGATAATTGCAAATAATCGCTTTTTCATAGAGCCTCCTTTCTCCTTAATCTCAAAATGGCAACAGGCCTGCCTGAGGGTATGCGATACCCTCTGGGAGGCCTGCCTGCGTAAAGCACCTTCTGGAAACCCCTGTTCCCCATCCCTACTCCCTGAAGGCTTGCTGGTATGTCGTTATAGTTCTGAGAATCAGACGTGTTGGTTATGCTATCTAATTCACAAGATAAGGTCAGAGTCAATAGGAAAGTAGATTGCTTGGGGAGATGGGCGCAGGGCGTAAAGACATTGATTTTCACAAAGGCCAGGCCTATATTTAAAGATAGTCTCGGTAACGAAAGGGTCTTCTTGTGGAATCAATAAAAAGGCACGCAGCTCTATGGGTGATAATCGGTGTTGTCCTGATCAGTGGTGGGTTGTTCTCCGCCCGCCCCTGCGAGGGGGTAACGATCCTTCACAGAGACGGGGCAATCTGGTCCTCTGACAGCGGTTGGGTGTTGACTATGCCTCCGTTTTATCCGGGGACCTCATATGCCCTTGATCTCGAGTACCGGGCTGATGGCACCTATGGCATCCTCCATACCGATGGTGCTATTTGGGATAGCAGCCGTGGGTGGCTGATGGATGCCCCCCCCTATTATCCCGGGACGGGTTACGCACAGGCACTGGCGTTGAAGCCGGGAACGGCGACGAGCATCATCGTCGAGGCATTCGACGGTGCCACCTTCCCCCCTGCCGGCTGGACAATCGTTAATAATGGCGGGGACTGTGTGTGGCAGAGGAATACGGCGTTGGGCAAAGGAAATTCCACCGGCGGCGGCGGCGCGTGCGCCCTGGCAGATGCCGATGCCTGCGGCAAGGACACCTTCATGGACACGGGGCTTTTGACCCCTCAATTCGCACTCCCCGCGGCTACCCTGGCAACCCTCTCTTTCTTGATTGATTTCAAGCGATGGAGCGGGAACGAGTATGCTGATATTGATATCAGCAGTGATGGGGGAACCACATGGGAGACCGTCGCTCGTGTGGCTGCGGCTGACAGGAAGGGACCATTCACGGCAGACCTGACGCCCTATTGTAAAGGTTCGGCGATCATCGTCGGATTCCACTACGCAAATGCCAACTATGATTGGTGGTTTGCGATTGACGACGTGCGCATCGAGGGCAAGACAGCGGATTTTACTGTCCTGCATAGAGACGGCGCCCTGTGGAATGAGACCGACGGGTGGCTACTGAGTACGCCACCATACTATCCGGGCACCGACTATGCCCGGGGCCTGAGGTACCGAGCTGACGGCAGCTATCTTATTCTGCACCGGGATGGAGCGATCTACGATTCGGTAACAGGCTGGATTGTCACCGCACCGCCCTATTACCCCGGTACTGCCTACGTGAGGGATATAGAAATTACCTCGGATGGATTCAACTATGCAATCCTCCATCGGGATGGAGCGATCTGGTTTTCCGACACCGGCTGGGTGCTGACTGCGCCCCCCTACTATCCAGGCACTGCGTATGCCATAGACCTGGGCTGCAAGGGCGATGAGTCGAGCTATCTGATCCTGCACAAGGATGGGGCGGTGTATGATTCTTTCGCCGGCTGGATCCTGGAGACTCCGCCATACTACCCGGCGTCAAACTGGGCAGTGGCAATTGAGCTGAGATAAAGGGCGTACCTTTTTTAAAGAGACTCGTGCCTGTCAAGGGCTGGGCGTGGCAAGGGGTTGATCTGAGACCCTGCAACGCCCTTTTTGTTTGATAAGGGCTTATGAAAGGATAGATACGGCGATTAGCGCACCAGGGGGATATCGCCGGCAACGCCCCAATAATAGGTGCCGCCCCCCTGTATATACCAGTAGCCGGTTGACGGCCTCCAGACGGCGATCTCCGTAGTGCCGTCGCCATTGTGATCACCAGGCACGGGGATATCGCCTGCTGTGCCCAACTGGTAGGTGCCTCCCCCCTGTATGAACCACTGGCCGGTTGACGGCCTCCAGATCGCCATCTCGGTAGCGCCGTCGCCATTGTAATCACCAGGCACGGGGATATCGCCCGGCTGACCCAGCACCTGGGGGGAAGCGCCCATGATCAGCCACTCACCTGTTGACGGCCTCCAGACTGCCATCTCGGCAACGCCGTCGCCATTGTAATCACCAGGCACGGGGATATCGCCGGCCTGCCCAAGCTGGTAAGACCCCACCTGGTTAATGTACCATTTCCCCGTGATCGGCCGCCACACGGCAATCTCCGTCCTGCCATCACCATTGTAGTCTCCTGGTACCGGGATATCGCCTGGCTGCCCCCACCCCTGCGGGGCCAGGCCCTTGATGTACCATCTGCCTTGCGACGGCCTCCAGATGGCGATCTCGGCAATGCCGTCGCCATTGTAGTCGCCTGGCACCGGGATATCGCCTGCCTGCCCCCACTGCACCGCGTTATTTCCCATAATGTACCAGCGGCCGTCTGTCGGCCTCCATACGGCCCTGTCGGCAGCGCCATCCCCATTGAAATCATGGGCCGCGCAGACGTAATACGAGGGGGCGCCGGCCACATGGAACCGCATATCGCTTTCCGTCTTGGTGACCTGATTCACAACAATACCGCTATTGCTGTTGTAGAGGCCGCCGCGTCCATTAATTGTGTCGCGGGCAGTTGTCAACCACGTGTTGATTCCGGCAAAATCCGGGTGATGGCGGCTATTGTTGTTGATGGGATAGAGGATATATTTGGCAGCTGCATAGTCGAGGGCAACCGGGTCCTGGCTGGCCATAAGCTGGTTGGCGCGATAGGTCGCGCTGGCCGGGTAGCCGGCAAGGGATAGGTGACAAACCCAGATGGCATCGATGATATTGAGGACCGGCGTCCTGACGGAGACCATCATCTTGCCGCAGGTCTCGCCCAAGCCGCCGTAGTGACGGAAGTTAATTTGACCGTCGGACATGGAGAGCATACCGTACATGAGCTTAAGGGATTCGGTAATCTCAGAACCGCCCTCATCGTGATGTTTGAGCACGGGGCAGTTGATCAGCTTGAGGTTTTGGCTATGGCCGCTCCCGTTCCAGATGCCCTCGCGCAATTCTATGCGGCGTCCTCCTTGTGAGGTGAAACAGGGATACGAGACATTTTCATAGATGCGGTAGCCGTGGGTCGTATGATCGCTTGCCTGGATAAACGTCCCGCCAATCGGATCAAAGAGATAGGCTGAGACACGCGGATCGTTAAAGACGGTATTGACCAGATAGAGAAAGCTGTGGCTTTCGTCATTGGCATTGGCGTGGACAGTAGCATCCGGATAGCTGCCACCGCCGGTAGTATCGCAATTGAGGCTCCCGCGTCCCTGCCCGTTTTCAATGATCACCACTTCCCCGGAGAAGCCGTCGGGATGATCCAAGACCCTCTGGATGAGCCCCCGGATAAGGTCGCTATTGGTGCAGCCGCGGTATTTCCACTGGGCGTTGACCTTGATGAGCACCACGTCATCGCGCGCGATCAAGCCCAGGGGGCCGCTGAGGAGGGACGTCTCGCCAGAGCGATAGAACTTCAATCCCCGGGCACCCATTAAAGAGAGGAGGTCCTCCATGCCGGCATGGTAGTTGCCATTCCATCCGCCCCCGCCTCCGCACACAAAGGGATAGTCAGGGACATTCCTGACCCAAAAGAGGTCATTGCCAGGGGGGCTTGCTGCCTTGGCAACACGGCTGAAGGGGTCGAGAAGCGACAGGCCCGCTCCCATGGCTGTCAGCCTCAGGAACTCCCGTCTGCTGATCCCTTTGATGCGCGAAGAGAGACTCATAAGATAGTATTGATGACCCTTATATTAAAACTAGTAACCTATGTTTCCGCTGTCAAGGGGCTCGCCTTGTGAGCCCCTTTTTTCTGTTGTCCTATTGCACCTCCATATCTACGGCGTAGTTCGTGCCCGGATAGTACGGCGGTGTGGTTGTGAGCCAGCCAGTGGCAGAATCGTAGATGGCGCCGTCCCGGTGCAGGATCTTGTAGTTGCTCCCCACGAGTGCCAGGGTGCGGGCGTAGTCCGTCGTGGGGTAGTAGGGCGGCGCGGTAACGATCCAGCCGCCGGTGCTGCTCCACAAGGCGCCGTCTTTGTGCAGGATCACATAGCCGCTTGCATCAAGCTTCAGATCCACTGCCCAGGTAGTACCAGGATGGTAGGGGGGGCTGGTGAGAAGCCAGCCTGCGGCGGAGTCGTATATGGCGCCATCGTAGTGCAGGATCACGTAGCTTGCATTCTCCCGTACTTCTAAGGCCTTGGCATAGGCAGTGCCGGGGTAGTAGGGAGGGGTGTCTGTTTCCCAGCCGGTTGCGGATGACCACAAGGCGCCGTCTTGATGCAGGATAATTGTTTCGCCGCTGCCTGTCACCTCCAGGTCTACCGCATACGCGGTACCAGGGTGATAGGGAGGGGCAGTTGTGTTCCAGCTGCCCACGGAATCATAGATTGCCCCGTCCTGGTGCAGGATCTTATAGCGATTGCCCACCAGATGCAGGGCGCGGGCATAGCTCGTGCCGGGGTAGTAGGGGGGCGTGCTTACCTCCCAGCCGGTTGTAACTGACCAGGATGACCAGCAAGCGCCGTCGCGGTGGAGGAGGCGCAGGTTTGTCCCATTTCTCCTCTTGGCAATGGCGCACCAGAGGTACCAGGCCGCATAGGCCTTGAGATTACCATTTAACGCCTGGGTGTGGGCAGGTGAACAATTATACCAATCAACCCCCTGCGTATGCAAAGTCTGCCAGTCGATTGCCCAGTTTTTATCCTGTGACCCGTTGCCATCCGAGTCATAATCACAATTGTCAGTTGCCAGTCTATCCAGGAAGTAGTTCCCGTCCGGGTCATAGCTTTCGATATCGGCAAAATCAAAAAGTATCTTATTGTGCTGTCGGCAGTACGCCCTTATTTGTTCGTTTCTGAGATGGAGATTGCCAATCAGCCCCCCTCCGTCCAGGTGTCCGGTCATATAGACGAAGCTCACCGCGGGATAGTCTTGTTCCAGACCCTCCATAAGGGTGAGATACGTGGTGATATCGGCCGCGCTCGCGCTGCTGACCTGGCCGCACCACGACCAGATCACCACATTGACCAGCGGGTTTGCATTTAAATAATTCCTGGTTGCGGTTGCCCAGGCGGTCCTGTCGGGGCTGCCTAAATCATCGGCGCCGGTGAACGGCTGATCACGAAGGTCTAAGGCGCCGCCTGATCCCCCAGGGTTGAAGGCGTATAAGGTGTCGTATCCCGGCTTAAAATAGCGTAGCCCATCCATGCCGGTTATAAGCTGGCTGCCATGGGAGGTATGTCCGTAAGCGATATGCAGGGTTGATTTGGCCAATGCCACGTCTGCCTCGGAGAGCAGCGACAGCCTTGCAGTCAGGTGGTCGGAGACCAGGGCAGCGGTTTGAGAATAGACAGGTCGGGTGAAGATGAGACTCAACATACACATGATGAAAAGCACAACGGATTTTTTCATTGTCCACCTCAGTGCGGCAGGTTGCTCTAATCTCATGGGCTCTCCTTTGAGGGTAGTCCCGTTGATTTCCACCTCAGGGCCTTAGGTACCCCCGTGTTTTTTTACTTTACTGCACCTCCATATCTATTGCATACGCGGTACCGGGGTACAAGGGCGGACGTACAACCCTCAGCCTTCATAATGGCGCCTGGTCGGCGCACGTCATCACGCGGTTGATTCTTTAATAGATGCAGCCTTGCCTTCTTGGAGGTATTGTAGCATAGAATATGCCAGGTGACCTCTAAAAAATCCTTTAAAGACTATGATCTTAACCATGCAGGGAGAGAGAGGTGACAGTGATAGGGACAATTTTCGGCAGGTTTTATTACCTATTTTGTCATATCGTGATCTGCTGGCTTATAAAATCCTTATTGTTAATGCTGCACATAAGAAGGCTTTTAAACCCATACCAGCCGGATGGCATGATTTGACGCCCTTCATCACGATAAGGCGCACCTGATGGATTGAAAAAGGGGTATGGGTATCGACTCGTTACTTACATAAAAAAGGGCTGACCGAGATCGGCCAGCCCCTTTTGTGTGTCCGTTTGCACTGCGTATCGGTTATCTCACCTCCAGGTCTACTGCATAGGCGGTGCCGGGGTAGTAAGGAGGGGCGGTGAGAACCCAGCCTGTGGCTGAGTTGTAGATGGCCCCGTCCTTATGCAGGATCACATAGGTACCGTTGGTCCCCACCAGCTCCAAGGTACGGGCGTAGGCAGTCGTGGGGTAGTAGGGGGGCGTGGTCATGGTCCAGCCTGTGTCGCTGTTCCAGATCGCGCCGTCTTTATGCAAGATCACATAGCCGCTTGCATTGAGCTTCAGATCAACGGCCCAGCTCGTACCGGGGTGGTACGGGGGGCTGGTGACAAGCCAGCCCGTGGCGGAATCATAAATGGCGCCATCGTAGTGCAGGATCACGTAGCTTGCATCTCCTCTCACTTCCAGGGCCTTGGTATAGGCAGTGCTGGGGTAGTAGGGAGGGGTGCCTGTTTCCCAACCGGTATCGGATGACCAGAGGGCGCCGTCCCGGTGCAGGATGACTATGTAACCATCGTTCGTATATGCCGCATCTACCGCATACGCAGTACCGGGGTAGTAGGGGGGTGCGGTCAGAGTCCAGCCCGTGGCTGTGTTGTAGATGGCGCCGTCTCTGTGCAGGATCGTTCCACTGTTTGCCACACGCTCGAGGGCTTTGGCATAGGCAGTGCCGGGGTAGTAGGGGGGTGCCGTGAGGGTCCAGCCTGTTGCTGCATCCCAGATGGCGCCGTCCTTGTGGAGGATCACATAGATTGGCACAAACTCATCAGCACCCATGTCCGCTGTCGCCGTACTGTCATAGTCACCATCGATGGTCCGGGTATCATTCTCAAAGTCCTCGCTCGGGATGCTGGGGGCGCTGTTTAAACCGGTGTCGATGCAGGGGGAGGCAGAGCGCAGGTGATAGTCCCCGCCGCCGACAAAGAGGGGGTCGGCATCAATGTGACCGACTTGAGTATCCCAGCTTCCGGCGATATCCGTATAGTCGTTATTATAGTCGTTGGCAGTACCGCTACCGCCAAACAAGTAGATATCCCCTCCGGCCGTGGCTGTGTTTCCCCAGATGATATTGTTGTAGCAATTGACGGTATTACTATTGTCGGCTGTAACCAACCCGCCGCCATATTGATCGGCGTCGTTTCCTGTGATGGTGTTGTTGAGCAGGGTTACATTGCCTGATGTACCAGTTGTTGCGTATGATTCGACCAAGGTCCCGCCGCCGTTATTGCCTGCATGGTTTCCGGCGATGATGTTGTTGAACAGGATAAAGGTGCCGGCGGTGCCGGAACTTGTGTATGAAACGGCATAAACGCCGCCGCCGTTGCTCTCGCTCGTGTTTTGCGTGACGATGTTGTTGGAGAGGGTGACTGTTCCTGACACGCCTGAATAGGAAGTAGAGACGGCATATACCCCGCCGCCATCATAGGCAGCGGTGTTATTGGTAACGATATTGTTGGCCAGGGTAACGTCGCCTGAAATGCCAGAGTATATAAATGATTGGGCATATACCCCGCCGCCGTAGTTAGGCGTATTGCCATTTTGTATGGTGAAGCCCTCCACTTGGATATCGCCGCCTTCACTATTGAGAATAAGCACCCCGCCGGCATTGTCCCCATCCAGGATCGTGTTGGCAGGGTTCATCTCCCTGCTCGCGCACCCCGCCTCGTACCCGCCTTCCAGGGTGATGCCGTAGCCTTCTGCTGAGTTATAGGCGAAGGTCCCGGTATAGGTCCCCTTGACGACCCGGATGATATCATCCGCACCATTACTATCTGCATAACCAAGAGCTGCCGTGAGCCCATCGGCATCGCTGACGCAGTGATAAACAGGGGGATTATACTCGTCCGCCCCCATGTCCACCGTACCATTAACGATCCGGTTGTCTCCATCGATGTCCTCGCTCGGGATGCTCGGGGCGGTATTGAGGCCTTGGTCGATGCAGGGAGAGCCTGGTTGGAGGTGAGAATCTGTAAACAGCAGGGGGGCCACATCGAGGTTGCTGCCCTGATAGATCGCCGGGACACACCCGGACTGGGTCTGGCAATTGGTTATGAAGTACGTAAAATCATTATTATACAGGTAGACGGGATAGCCGGTTGTATAAGGACTGACTGTATCATCCACATATATATCACGGCCAGAAGAGGCTCCAGTATTGCCCCGGCTTATATTGTTGTAGATATTTGCCCTGCAATTGGGATCCCAGGCCATCCACACAAAGAAACCGGCGCCTCTGTCCCGAGCATAGTTATTGGTAAAGGTATTGTTGGTCGCGGTTATCGTGTTGTTTAAGGTATAGAGATAGGCGCCGCCGCCGTCTTCATCGGCCCAGTTGTTATTAAAGATACTGTTGGTGAGAAATACCAGCGCATTGCTGGTATCCACCATCAGGCCGCCGCCGGCACCGGTATCGGCGGCGTTGTTCGTGAAGATACAGCTTGCAATGGTGACGGCGCCGGTCAAGGTTCTAAGATAGGCTCCGGCGCCGTAGCCGGAGGTATTATCCTTGAATTCCGCTTCCCGTACGGTTATGCTGGCGGCGTTTGTCCTAACATAAAGGGACGGCCCGGTACGCGCGTTCTGGGCAGTAATGCCTCTGACGGTTATGTGCGCGCCGGAGTCGGAGATAAGCGTGGTATCAAGAACCAGATTTTGCGTGGTAACCCCGCCATCAAGGATAGTTGCGCCTGTGCCTGCGCCCTGGATGGTCAGGGCATGGTTGTCGCTGCCAAAACCAGAACCCGTATCCCCCAGGTAGTAGTAGAGCGCCCCGCCGGATAGGTCATACGTCCCTGGTGCCACATTGATGGTATCATCCTCGGTGTTGTTTGATGCGGAGACAAGGGCATTCTGAAACCCTGTCACGTCGCTGACAGGGAAGACCGCTGCGCACACGATTGAAGGCAACGATACGAGAACCGCCGCAAAAAGAGCTACCAGGACTTGTATAGCCTTCATGGGATATGCCTCCTTTTCATTGGATTACAATTTTACTTGTGGCAAAGAAAACGAGATTCCCTCTCGTAGCAAAATTGCTTTAAAATTGCAAGTAAAAAAAGATTATTCACGATATGTGAAGAGTAATAATACCCTGCTCTGAGGGGATCAGGGGCGCGGTTCTTGTGGGCGCAAAAAAAGGCGGGAAGGCTCTATGGCCCTCCCGCCGTGCTGTTCTTATTTTACCTCCAGGTCTACCGCATACGCGGTACCAGGGTAGTAAGGCGGGGTGTCCGTGTTCCAGCCGATGCCGGAGTCGTAGATCGCACCATCCCTGTGCAGGATGACATAGGGAGGATCATTCGGGTTCGCGGCGCCGGTAAAATCGCGCGGGAACTCCAGGTCTACCGCATACGCGGTACCGGGGTAGTACGGCGGGGAGCTTGTTTTCCAGCCTTTGTCGGTGGACCACAGCGCTCCGTCCCGGTGGAGGATGACGTAGTCCGCGTCCCCTGCCTTGAGTTCCAGATCCACGGCCCAGTTCAGGCCGGGATAGTAGGGGGGGCTTGTGGTTAACCAATCAGAGGCTGAGTCATATACCGCCCCGTCCCTGTGCAGAATCAGATAGCTGCCGTTTGCCCGGTACTCCAAATCCACCGCATAGGCCGTGCCGGGGTAGTAAGGCGGGGTGCTGATATTCCAGCCGGTCACGCTATTCCACAGGGCGCCGTCTTTATGGAGGATGGTGGTCGCATCCGTCGTGATTTGCACGTCGTCCACCTCAAACCACCAAGACCACTCCGGCGCCACATAGTGAAACCTGATTATCACGGTGTTGCTGCCAGGGGCGCTGCCGCAGTAGGGGCTGATGTCCAGGGTGACCCGTTCACTCGGATGCGTCTCATCCCACGTCAGAAGGTTCGTCCAATTGGTGCCGCCGTCTGTGCTGATGTCCACTGCCGCATAGTCGTTCAGTACAGCAAACGCATTGTCTTCATACGAGGCGCGGAAGGAGAGGGTGGCGGAAGAAATCGCGGAGAGATCACGAACCGGCGTCAAGAGCTCGGTATCCATCACAGGCGGCCAGTGCGACACCCCGCATCGATCGGAGTCGGCATCGGCGCAGACCCCGCTGCCGCCCGTGAGATTGGACCGCGTCCAGGTTGAATTCAGGTCCCAGACGCAATTCCCAACATTATTCACGACGGTCCAGCCGGCGGGGGGAAAGGGGCTGCCATCAAAGGCCTCGGCGAAGATGGTGACGGTCTTCAATTCCAGGTCCCGCGCATAATCAGTACCTGGATGGTAGGGGGGTGCGGTGAGGAGCCAGCCGGTATCGGAATCGTAGAGCGCGCCGTCCTTGTGCAGGATGCGGTAGGTGCCGGTGGTGCCGCGCTCCGCCAGGCCTCTGGCATAGTCGGTACCGGGATAGTAGGGCGGCGCGGTTATGATCCAGCTGGCAACCGTATCGTATAAGGCCCCGTCTCTGTGCAGGATGGGATAGAAGCCGACGGCGGCGGCGAGATTGATCCTCGGCCTCGTGATGCTGATATGGCCGCCTTTGGTATCGGTAACCGGATCGCCGGTGCTCATGAGCCTTGACCGCACCTCGGTGGGCGACAAAAAGGAGCCGCGGGTCGTTCTGGCCCAGCTCTGCAGACAGGCCGCGGCACCTGCGGCATAGGGGCAGGCAGCCGAGGTCCCGGCGAAGTTGGGAAAATAATCTCCCGCATCGTACCCACCCGCACCCACGATATCGGTGGTGTAGGCATTGTTGCTGGGGGCAAGGAGACTGAGAAAGGTGGCGGTGTTGGAATAGCAGGTGACGCGGTCAGCAGCTGTTGTTGCGTCGTCGCACGCCCAGCCACAGGAAACAGGCTCAATATAGTAATTGCAGGAATCCTCGCTGATGCAGTAGCCGGTGGCCGGCCCGACATCGGCATCATAGACCGCTCCGACGGAATTAACATAGGAGATACAGGCAGGCGCCGCCATGCCATCACAATACCCGTCGTTGCCCGAGGAGACAAAGAGGGTGATGCCGGCGGCAACGCACAGCCTCGCAGCCTCGGTCAGGGCCGGATAATCGCCATTACAGCTGCTGGTATAGCGACCCCCGCCGAAGCTCGTGCTGATGATCATGATGGGGTAATGAACCTGGTCATACTGATGGGTGATACACCACTCCCACGCGGCGATCATGATATCGTCGGAGGACGATCCGCTGGCACCTTCGACTATCTTCACGGCATAGAGCTTGGCGCCTGGTGCCACCCCGCCGATATAGTCCCCCACAGGAACAGGATCGGGGTTTCCGGCGGCGATACCGGCACAGCAGGTGCCGTGACCCTGGGCATCGCTGGGATCGGGGTCACCATCGCCGACGTCATACCCGCCGATGACCTTGGTATTGGGGATCGGGGCCCCGCCCAGGTCGGGGTGGGTATAGTCGATGCCCGTGTCGCAGATGGCTATGGCAACGCCGAAGCCGTTGAAGGTGTTTCTCACGCTCGTGGCCTTCATCAGGGGTATGCCCTGGGCCAGGTGGGGTTTGAGGATCCTGGACTTGTTGATGGAGAGGACGTCGTCGAGTTGCGTTAATTGCTGGAGGCCCTCCAGGGTGACCTCGGCGGAGAAACCAAAGACATAGGTGAATCTCCTTTTCACCCGTACCGTGCTGGGATCGAGACGGCTGATCACCCGCTCCTGTGCCGCCTGCACCTGGGCCTGCACTGTGGCCCGATAGGCCATAGTCGTAAAATCCCCGCTCGCCCGGAACTGTGACGGCTTTACCAGGTTGACGATCACCAGGGTTGTCGTCTTTCCCTGCTCAAAATCCTTCATCACCAACGCTGGGTCGATGAGCTTGGTATTCTGGCGCAGGGTGCTGATGCGTTGCTGGATATCCGCCTGTGCAAGGCAGGGGGGGACGGGGACGCAAACAAAGGAAATAGCCGTGATTACTACCATGATTATAGGAAGCACGAGCGTTCTTTTCATCGCCATACTCCTTCTGGGTCTACTGCCTGTAGACCACACGTGTGATTGCCTTCTATCCTCTAATCAACCAGGCGTACTGATCGTTGCCGAATGCATCTGCATGCTGAAAGCTTATACGCTTTATCTTTGCATTGCTTTGGCTGTGGTATCACCCCCTCTCCGCGTGAGAAAAATATAGCAGAAAAACCTAATTTTTTCATTATCGATGCCTGGCGCCTTCAAAAATACTGCTTCGCAAGCGACCTTCTTGTCCAATAACCCCTTCACAAGTTGTGCCAATGTCACACATTGTGTGATTCAATTGGGCGAAATTGTAGCATAATTGTGAAAAAAAGCAACTCATATTTTAGGGAAAAGGAGCTAGGGGGAGGAGATGGTACCCAGGGAGGGCAGCAGCCAGTAAGGGGGTGCAGTAGTGTAAATCAGGGCAAAAAAGGGGGAGGGCTCTATGGCCCTCCCCCTTGGTATATCAAAGCTACCGCACCTCCAGGTCCACGGCGTAGTTTGTACCAGGGTAGTAGGGTGGTGCGGTCGTAACCCAGCCTGTTGCTGAATCGTAGATTGCCCCGTCCTGGTGCAGGATCGCATAGTTGCTCCCCACGAGCTGCAAGGCGCGGGCATAGTCGGTGCCGGGGTAGTAGGGCGGGGCTGTCAAGGTCCAGCCGCTATCGGATGACCACAAAGCACCATCCTGGTGCAGGATGACATACGCACTATTGTTCAGCTTCATATCCACAGCCCAGGCAGTGCCGGGATAGTACGGAGGACTGATGGCGACCCAGCCAGTGGCGGAGTCGTAGATGGCGCCATCGTAGTGCAGGATCACATAGCTTGCATCCTCCCGTACCTCCAGGTCCTTCGCATACGCCGTGCCGGGATAGTAGGGTGGGGCTGTCAGGGTCCATCCACCAGAGGAGGACCACAGGGCGCCGTCCCGGTGGAGGATAATCTCTTCACCTTCGCCGGTAACCTTTAAATCGACGGCATACGCCGTGCCGGGATAGTACGGGGGCGAGGTGGTGACCCAGCCTGAAGCAGAGTCGTAGATGGCGCCGTCCTTGTGCAGGCTCTGGTAGTACTTCCCGGGCCATGCCAGCGCCTTGGCATAGGCAGTACCAGGATAGTAGGGTGGGGTTGCTGTGTTCCAGCCGGTATCAGATGACCAGATGGCGCCGTCCTTGTGGAGAATGGAATACAGAGCAGGAGTAGGATTAGCAGGGCCATCGACCGTACCATCGTTCCCTATCCAATTGCCCATCCCTCGGTAATCTATTGCCCCATTAACCGTGTTTGCTCCACCTAATATGACGAAACCCTCGAGCATCTCATACAGAATAGCCGAAACGCTTGCCTCGTAGACTACCCTGCCGGGAGAGCTTTCAACAACCACCCACGCACCTCCCGACGCGGATGCAGCCGTTCCTTCAACGTATCCACCTATTATCCCATCGCCCTCGAATGTGATGGTATTTCCAGGTGAAATAACTGCTTTGACATGTTCGCTCACAACAAGCCCGTAATACCATTTTGTTTCATCTGTCTGGAGCCACGTAATACTTGAGATAGGTTCAACGGTCACGTCGCCTGGAAAATCATCTGTTGACGATTGCATTGGCGCACCTGCTAAAGCACCACGCTGGTAAAATGGGTTTACTGCCTCTGGGTCCGTGGGAGGAGGACCATCATACCACAATATGCCACCTGTTAGTTCACCTGCTTGATCTGTATTTGCTTTCAAATCAGCCTCGGACGCGTAGATTCTTATTTTCAAATTGTCTTCTCGGCTTTTATATTGGTACGCAATAACACGACCAACTATGTCTTTACCCTCAGCATTTTTACCAATGATTTCCAAATTAATCCATTTATATCCGCTCTTAGGTAGCGAATCATCATTAGGTAGCGAACTATATTTATTTTTTGCAATGCCAAAACAGCAGGCACCAATGTAGCCAGTTTCCCCCTGCTTTTCCCTTTTTAACCTGAAACCGGAGGCCCGACCGCACATTTTTAAAGGAACCCCCCCTTCTAATGTATCCCAGTCGTAACATTCTTCAGCATCACCTCTTAGTATGTAGCCTATAGTGCTTGCTTCAAACGTAGCATGCCGTGATGAGACACTATGACCATTATTTAGAACCTTAGAACAGCGTGTATTTAATGTGTAAACACCAGCTTTCGGTGATAATGGTACAAAGTGAAATTTACCTAAATAATAAATATGTTGCTCTCCGGGGTTATCAAATGGTACAAAATTCAGCAATACCCCATCGGTGCCTACCATACCACCTGAAGCAGAGGCTTCACTCTTTAAAAACATAGCTCCTGACGCGCCAAGATGATTAAACATTCCCGTCCAAGAGCTCCCGCCGCCGAAATGTACGGAACAATCATCAGGTTCCAATGGATCCCACGGCCTACGCCTCCACGTGTTGGCTGTCACCCTTATATGGCAGTAATCTGCCTCTGCCTCAACCCATCCCCCGCCACAAGAGCCAGGATATTGGTCATAGACCCCAACGGGGAGGGGATCGGGGGGAGAATTTTTTGTGTGGAGGTAACCGTCAGGTCCACTAACCGTAACTGTTGAAACGGCGGACAACCATTGAATTTGTTCAGGTTCTTCTGCTATGCAGAGTGGACTTTGCAAAAAGAGAGAAGTCAAGAAAGCGATTGCCACTGCCAGGAATAGCCGGCCACCCTGACCCTGCCCACAACGATACAAAAAGCGATTCGCCGACCATAATCTCAAAAGCGGTCGGGAAAATGCCCGTTGAGACCCACTCTGTCCTATATCATATTTATTATCGTTGATAGCCATAATCTCCCTCCCATTTTTCTGTTTACGCAATATAAATTTATAAAACTTCACCTTCCGAAAAGCTCTTCGATGATCCACGCCAGAAGGCTCAGATTATATTTCTCGGTTAGTCTTTTCATGGCGCAAAAGTCCGAGATAATTTCCCCTTTTGCTTTTCACCGCACCTCCAGGTCTACCGCATACGCGGTGCCGGGGTAATATGGCGGGATATCAATGTTCCAGCCATAGTCAGAGTCGTATATGGCACCGTCTCTGTGCAGAATGTAATAGTTTGTACCGTAGGGCCGGAATTCAAGATCTCTAGCATACCCCGTGCCGGGGTAATAGGGGGGTGTCGACAACTTCCATCCTGCATCCGGGGACCACAGGGCACCATCTCTGTGGAGGATGACGTAGGCCGTATCATTCGGCTTGAGTTTCAGATCCACGGCCCAGCCCGTGCCGGGATAGTAGGGGGGAGCAGAGGTTAACCAACCAGAGGCGGAGTCATATACCGCCCCGTCCTTGTGCAGGATCACATAGCTGCCGTCCGACCGGTACTCAAGATTCACCGCATATTTAGTGCCAGGGTAATAGGGGGGTGTCGAGAGGGTCCAGTCGTCGACACTATCCCACAGGGCACCATCTTGATGAAGTATTACGTCAGATGGCTCGCCTTCTATGCGAAAGGCAAAGTCCTGTTGCGTCAACCCATCTTGTCCCCATGAAGTGGGATCCGTCACATCTGTCCAGGTGGCGGGAAAACCGAATCCGCCGCCAGGATTCATAACCTTGGCAGTGTAACCGTTGGTGGTGTCGGAAACATGTCTGCCATATTGGCCCCACTCATCAGCGTTCAGTTGAGGATAAAAGACCAACCAGTATGTGCCTGCGGGAAGGTTAAGCGGGACACTTAGACTCAGCGTTACGTCGGAAAGCAACCCTCCAAATCCGGCGCTGAGTGTAACCTGGGGATCACCTGGCGGCAGAGAGAGGCTCCACACCGGCAGGTTGCCTCCACCATACGGGTCGCCAGCGGGGACACCACCTGCATCGGCATAGATCTGCCAGTGGAGACTATTGGCGTTCATGAGGCTGCTGCCAGGGTACCAAGTGAACCCAGGGATATAGATGGTTCTAATTGTCCAGGGCTCAGGCGCGGTAAAGTCATCGGCGATAAACATATCATACGCGTCGTAGATTGTCTCAAAGTCTTGGTTGCTATAAGCGTTGGTATTATTAGCGCTCAGTGTTTGATTCCATGCAATCCTCGACCTCTGTTCCAGATCCCTCGCATAGGCAGTGCCGGGGTAGTAGGGCGGAGTCGTCAAAAGCCATCCTGTCTCGCTGTCCCAAAGGGCCCCATCCTTGTGCAGGATGACGTAGTTGGTCTTGCCGCTCTTATGCTGCACTGCCTGCGCATAGCCGGTGCCGGGGTAGTAGGGAGGCATTGCGATATTCCAGCCAGAGGCGGAATCATACACTGCCCCATCCCTGTGTAAAATGGTGAAAAAATTCGCGTTGTGTATTAGCTTTGCAACAAAGGCATCCCAGCTATTTCCGGCAAGGGTTTCCTGATAAGGATTCTTGGTTGGAAAATCTCGAGAGATAGTCATTCCTACCACATAGGCATTTCCAGCGGAATCTACCGCAATACCACTACCAGTGTCACCATCGTTTCCTCCCAGGTAGGAGGAGTAAGATAGCATGTTGCCAGAAGGTTTTAACCTGATAACAAAGGCATCAACTCTCGCCCATATTGCTCCGCCGAAAGCATGCTGATACGGGTCCTCAGTGGGAAAGTCTGTTGACTCGGTACTTCCTGTCACATAGGCATTTCCAGCGGAATCTACCGCTATACCGTTGCCTACTTCTTGTTTGCTTCCTCCCAAATAGGTTGAATAGACAAGGGTGGTGCCATCAGAACTCAGCTTGGTGATAAAAACATCTATATATCCTCCATTCACGCCCTGGTAGGCGTTTTCGGTGGGAAAATCTGTTGACCAGGTACGGCCTGTCACATAGGCATTTCCAGCGGAATCAATAGCTATACCAAAGCCTTCTTCATCATTGCTTCCTCCCAAATAGGTAGAGTAGACAAGGGTGGTGCCATCGGGACTCAGCTTGGTGATAAAGGCATCCCCAGAAAAGACTCCACCTCTATAAGTCCCCTGAAATGGGTTTTCAGTAGGAAAGTCCGTTGACTCGGTACTTCCTGCCACATAGGCATTTCCAGCGGAATCTACCGCAATACTAGGGTTATATTCAAAGTCGCTTCCGCCGAGATAGGTTGAGTAGACAAGGGTGCTGCCATCGGCGCTCAGCTTGGTTACAAAGGCATCCTCCCATCCTCCTCCATAGGTCCCCTGATATGCGTTTGCAAGGGGGAAGTCTGTTGAGGCGGTTTCACCGGTCACATAGGCATTGCCAGCGGAATCAACCGCTATACCAAAGCCTTCTTCATCATCGCTTCCTCCCAAATAGGTTGAATAGACAAGGGTGGTGCCATCGGCACTCAGCTTGGTGATAAAGGCATCCCGATACTGGTCTCCACCTCTATTAGTTCCTTGAAATGGGTTTTCGGTAGGAAAGTCTGTTGACTCGGTATATCCTGTCACATAGGCATTGCCAGCGGAATCAACAGCTATGCTATAGCATCCGTCATCAGCGCTTCCTCCCAAATAGGTTGAATAGACAAGGGTGGTGCCATCGGCACTCAGCTTGGTGATAAAGGCATCCCATCCCCCTCCGCTGGTCCCCTGATATGGGTTTGCAAGGGGGAAGTCTGTTGAGGCGGTTTCACCGGTCACATAGGCATTGCCAGCGGAATCAACCGCTATATCACGACCCAGGTCGTGGGCTGGAAGAAAATTGCCATAGACAGGAGAACTTCCTCCGAGGTAAGTGGAATAAGACAAGGTCAAGGGATCTATGATAAGGGGGAGGCGGGTATCATAGTCCTGTATGGTAAAGGAAGCGGTATTGTCTGCCACCCTGAATGAGCCCTCTACAGGACATCGGTTCGCCCCTACCTCCTGATACATCAGGGGTTTGAGGTGTATGACATCACCGGGAGGGGCCTTGATGACAAGATTTTCATTGCTGTCAAGATATACACTATCAATTCCCTCAAACACCATCCGTATCACCCCTGGATCTACTCCCGGAGCAACGATAAAATCATACTCCATTTGATTGTTGGTACCATATACCTTGAGGTCGATGCCTGCATAGAGGTCCTTATAGATGACTTGCCTATAGAGAGGAATGCCAGTGCGCCACTTTGCAGGATCATTACCGATAAAGTAGCTCATTGTGCCTGGGAGCTTGTCCTGGGCATAGAGACGCACCATCTTGTTTGCCCCTAAGAGCTTCATGCTAAAGGCGTGATGTTTGATGAGACTGGGAGCAGTCCCTTTTGAACGCGTGGCAACCCCTGAGGCCAGGTCATATACAATGCCTTCCCTGGTGAAATAGATCATTCCCTGGCTCCCCTTCAGGTAGTACAGGACACGGTCATCCAAATGGCCTCTGTTTTCGATAAAGGAGAGAGGAAGTTTTCCATAGGATTCTGCCACCCGCGTTCTCGCACTATCATCAGGTCCAACGACGGAATTATCCGCGAGGGCGGGTGTAAGACAAAATACCACCAGCAAGAGGTTTATGAAAAAGCCGCATACCCTCATCAATAACACTTCCTTTAAAGATGTTATCCTACCGCACCTCTAAATCCACCGCATACGCGGTGCCGGGGTAATATGGCGGGGTGTCCATATACCAGCCATCCAGGGAGTCATAGATGGCGCCGTCACGGTGCAGGATGATGTATTTGGTCCCCACCAGCTCTAGGCCGCGGGCATAGTCCGTGCCGGGGTAGTAAGGGGGGGCGGTGAGGATCCACCCGCCAGAGCTACGCCAGATCGCGCCATCCTTGTGCAGGATTACATAGCCACTCCCATCCAGGTTCATATCCACTGCCCAGTTAGTCCCGGGATGGTATGGGGGGCTAGAAACAAGCCAGCCTGTTGCAGAGTCATAGATGGCGCCGTCCCGGTGCAGGATCACATAGCTTGCATCCTCCCGTACTGCCAAGGCCTTGGCATAGGCAGTGCTCGGGTAGTAGGGCGGCGTGGTCGTGATCCAGCCAGTTGCGGATGACCAGAGGGCGCCATCACGGTGCAGGATAATTTCGTCATTGCTGCCGGTGACCTTTAAATCAACCGCATAAGCGGTGCTGGGATAGTAGGGCGGCGTACTAATGACCCAGCCGCCGACAGAGTCATATATCGCACCATCCTGGTGCAGGATGACATAGCCGGCGGTTCTTTTCTCCAGGGCGCGGGCATAGGCAGTGCCGGGGTAGTAGGGAGGGGTGGTGGTGTTCCAGCCGGAGCTAGAGGACCAGAAGGCCCCATCTTTGTGCAGGACTTCGGGCGCAGCGTAGGTGGCCTCCACGTTGGCCATGGCGAATTGCAGGTTATAGCTATGGCCTGTGTAGGCCATCCAGAAGGTGCCGTCGCCGTTCGGACCGCCAGTTGCACCCCAGCTGTTCTTGAACAGCCACGCCCCTTTGCTGTCGTCCCAGCCGATGAGCAGGACGGCATGGCCTGCTAGGTACCCGCTTCTGAAATTGACATAGACGGCACCGGGAAAATATATACCCCAAAAGCGACCAAAATCTTCGTAGACACTAAAACTAAAGTAGGTGGGCCCATCATTGTACAGCGAGGCCTTGATCTCGTTGATGTCGCTCGTGTTCACGGTATAGTAGTTCAGGGTGTGGTAGGGGAGCGTGCTGCAGGAGGCGAGGGTGCTACAGGCCAGCGCTAATCCCGAATATGACGGATAGCCGGTGCAGCTCTCGAGCATGGGGCCTTGCGTATACCAGAATTGGAGGGCGGTCATATCACCGCCGCCGCATCCCAACATGGCGGTATTGCAGGAAACCTGCTGCTGCTCGGAGAGGTTGTAGAGCGATCTCCCCATCATCAGGACCTTTGACTCCAGGGCCCCGACCGAGGCAAAGGCCCAGCAACTGCCGCACGAGCCCTGGTCCTTGGGCGAGGTGACCATGCCATAATCGCGCCAGTCAAAGGAGGTAGGGAGCGCCTGAGCCACATAGGCGTCCAGATCAGGTATGATGTCTCTGAAGCGCTTGATGGTCTTGTCATAGTCAGGGGGCTTGCCCAAGTCCCCTAAGGCGTGCTGAGCGGCGGCAGGGGTCGCCAGCATCCCCAGAGCAATGATGGATGCGAGTAAAACTACGATAATCCTTTGCATCGCCATAGCCTCTTTTCTTTCCTAATTCTTCCTTATACCTTACGGCTGTACCATGCCTTACTCCTGGTATTAAGCACCCCTCTTTTCAGGCTATACCACTCACCATTTGCCTACCGCGCCTCCAAATCCACCGCATACTCGGTGCCGGGGTAGTAGGGGGGCGCAGTGGTAACCCAGCCGCTGACTGAATCATAGATCGCCCCGTCCTTGTGTAGGATTACATAGTTGCTCCCCACAAGCTGCAAGGCGCGAGCGTAGTCAGTGCCGGGGTAGTAGGGGGGAGCTGTCAGGATCCAGCCTTCAGAGGTGCTCCAGATGGCACCGTCTCTGTGCAGGATCACATAGGCCGTTGACTCAAGCTTCATATCCACTGCGTAGTTAGTCCCGGGATGGTAGGGGGGGCTGGAGACTACCCAGCCGGTGGCGGAGTCGTAGATGGCGCCATCGTAGTGCAGGATCACGTAGCTTCCATCCTCCCTTACTTCTAAGGCCTTGGCATAGGCAGTGCCCGGGTAGTAGGGCGGGGTACCAATCTCCCAGCCGGTGTCAGTGGACCAAAGGGCCCCGTCCCGATGCAGGATAATCTCTTCACCGTCGCTGGTGACCTTTAAATCAACCGCATAGTTGGTGCCAGGGTAGTAAGGGGGCGAACTCACGGTCCAGTTGCTGACAGAGTTATATATCGCCCCGTCGCGGTGCAGGATGGCGTAGCTGTCGGTTCTTATCTCCAGGGCACGGGCGTAGTCAGTGCCGGGGTAGTAGGGCGGGGTACTTACGACCCAGCCGGTATCGGAAAACCAGAGGGCGCCGTCTCGGTGCAGGATGACATACCGCATGGGAACATACTCATCCGCCCCTATGTCCGGTGCAGCCCCGATGACTCTGGGATCACCCTCAAAGTCCGTAACAGGGATGCCAGGGGCGCTGTTGAGGCCTTTGTCAATGCAGGGCGAGGTAGGCTGCAGGTGATAATCACCGCCCCCGACAAACAGGGGATCAAGGTTGATGGACGATATATCATAGTCGCCTCCTCCTACTGTTATATCTGTAGCGTCGTTGTTTGCGGCTGTGGTATGTCCAGCGCTATAGACATAGATATCCGCTCCCACGGGGGCTGTGTTACCCCAGACGATGTTGTTGTAGCAGAAGATAAGGCCGTCAGCGCCGCTATAGGAGGAGGCATCAAGGCTCGCCCCTCCGCCTACATCAGTAGCGCTGTTTTCAGTAATCGTGTTGTTGGTCATAGTGATTGTACCCGCAGCGCCGGTATTTGCGGACGAACTGGCGTATACCCCCCCCCCGCCATACTGCTCGGAGGTATTCCCCGTGATGATATTGTTGACCAAGGTGACGTTGCCTGCCGTACCTGGATCTGACCACGACCTCGCACTGATGCCCCCACCATATTCATGGGCGGTGTTTCCCGTGCAAATGTTCCCCTGGATGGTAATGTGGCCTGCTGTTCCTGGATATGATGAACTCGTGATGGCGTTGATACCTGCGCCCATATAAGAAGTAGCAGTATTTCCCGTGATGATATTGTTGGTGATGGTGATATTGACCGCCTTGCCTAAAGCTGCACTCCAACCAATAGCCGATAACCCACCACCGCCGTAGGTGGCATTGCCATTCTGTATGGTAAAGCCATCTACCACAATGTCACCACCAGTGCTATTACCGAGGCCAAGCGCCCTTCCGGAATGGTTGCCATCTAGGACAGTATTTGCAGGGTTAACCACTCTGCTGGCACACGCAGGGGCGTAGCCCCCTTGCAGGGTGATACTGTTACCTTCACTGGAGTCATAGGTGAAGTTACCAACATAGGTACCCTCGACAACCATGATGATGTCATCCGCCCCATTTGATTGAGCAGCAGTCAAGGCTGCCTGGAGCCCTGCGGCATCATTTACACAGATGGGCTGAGTAGAGCCATTAACAGAAATAGTAAGAGGGCTGGCAGTCGTTGTCGCACCGTCATCATCGACAACCGTTACCTTCGCCTGATATGTTCCTGCGGCGGTATAGATAGCTGAAGCAGTACCAGTGGCTGTGGTTTCATCTACAACATCATCGTTATTGTAATCCCAGCGGTATTCGACAATATTCCCATCCGGATCATGGGCGTTGCAGGTAAAGTCGACGGTCAGCGGAGCAGCTCCTGAGGTAGGATCAGCAGTAAATGAGTCAATAATCGGAGGATCAAACGCAGCGGGTGTTACCGTAAGCTGCCAGCTCTTAGTATCAAAACCGGCAGTGTTCGTAGCCTGAATGGTGATGGTGTGCGGGCTACCGCTTACTGTCGGGTTGGCCCATGATACCACACCCGTGCTGCTATTAATGCTCATCCCGCTCGGGCCAGTTGCTAACGACCATGTCACGGGCAGGGTGCCCTGGGATAAGGAAGGTGTCGGACCAGTATAGGGTGTGCCTTCACCAATCGACGCATCAGAAATGGGGTTAATCACTGGCGGACAGACTGTGGTGAAACCCAACGGAGTAGTAGGCCAGGCACCAGAACCGCAGGCATTATTCGCCCGAGCTCGCCACCAATATTCTGCGCCTTGACTCAAAGCTGGCGAAACCATCCACTGACTGCTTGTGCCTGGAACATTGGCTGATTGCATCACCGTGTTGCAATTACTATCACTGCAAACCTGTACATCATAAGAAGTTGCCCCTGAGACATCACTCCAATCGATAGTCGGCGTGGTCGAAACCCCACTCCCCGATGGACTGATTAAACTGGGAGCACCAAGAGTCGGGCAGACCGTAGTGAAGCTTAACGTGGTAGGCCATGCACCAGAGCCGCAGGAATTAATGGCCCTGGCTCGCCACCAATATTGTGTGCCTTGATTCAAGGTCTGAGAGACTTGCCATTGGCTGCTGCTCAAATCACTAGCCGACTGTACCACCGAAGAACAGCCACTGTCACTGCAGACCTGAACATCATAAGCGGTCGCCCCTGAGACATCACTCCAATCCAGGGTCGGCGTGGTCGAAACCCCACTCCCCGATGGACTGATTAAACTGGGAGCACCAAGAGTCGGGCAGATAGGTGTTGCATTTGCCGTGACCCCTGTTGAGGTGTTATTAGCATTATCAGTTGCGCAGACCCGGTAATAATAAGTCAATCCAGTTGTTAGCCCCGAATGGTTAAAAGATGTCGCAGGGCCAGAGTAGATCGGTGCACCGGCTGAACAAGAACTTGGGGTGCTAATAGGGCTGTAGACAAGTTTATAGCTGTTTATCCCGCTAGTGGCATCTGAGAACCCAGACCACGTCAATGACACCTGACCATTTCCAGCAGTTGCCGAAAGCGTTCCATCTATAGGTGTAGTGCCATCGAGTACTATAGTATCAGAATAAGGTGTCGAGTTTGCATTCCCTACAACATCCTTAAACCATGTATAAACCGTCTTTGTCCCATCTCCCGAAAGTAATGTCCATGGTTTAGTCGGGGCATAAGTTTCCCACGATGAGCAGGTATTGGTATTGCTTATGCACATTTCAGAAACACCATTTGTGTCCGAAGCGGAAAGGGTAAGGGTGACGGAGGTTGTCTTGGTATAAGCATCATTACTATTTATAGATATAGAGCCTGTAGGTGGACTGGTATCTATCTGATTAAAAGTGGCAGTTATAGTTTTGTTGATGTTGATTGTGATGGTAACCGGATTTGTGCTGCCAATTCCCGACCACGAGGAAAAACCCCACCCCGTACCAGGAACGGCCTCCAATTGGACTGAAGTTCCCGGTGGATAATTCCCTGTCCAAGGTAGGGAATGAGGTATACCGTCTACCTTTACTATTCCATTTCCGCTGGCCACAATGTAAAGATAATATGTAAAGTTATATGTAAGTATGTAGGGAGTTGAAGTGTTATAAGATCGGTGACCATTAGATAACATACCGCCAGAGACCTTGACATAGTAGGTGCCAGTGTCGTTGGTGTAAAGTTCAATTAATTCGTCACTGCCTGGGCCATTAGTTGAACCACTTACCCAGTTTGTTGGCGAATTCCAGTATAGGTCTAAATCATAGTCATCATTTGAAGAAGGGACCTTAAGGTTAAGCGAAATCATACCTGGGCTGGTTATATTCAGTTTGAACCAATCAACATCTGTCTCCGAACAAATCTTATCACCGTAGCTCACCCCTGGGGTCATAAAAAAGCTAAGGTTATTGGGATCGTCATTTGCATCAGTGCATGATGAAGAGGGCGTTGCATTATTTGTGGAACCAGTGGATTGATTACTGGCGTTATCGGTAGCACACAGACGATAATAATACGTAGTCCCATTTGTTCGGCCGGTATGGTTATAGGAAGTGTCTAAGCCAGTATAGATTGTTGTACCGCTTGAGCAAGAGGTTGGGGTAGTACCAGTGCTATAGACAAGTTTATAGCTAGCTATGCCGCTTACCGTATCAGAGAATCCGCTCCAACTCAAGCTAACCTGACCGTTTCCTGGGGTTGCAGATAGTGTACCATTGGCTGGAGCAATCCCGTCGTATTGGAAGGTAAATAATGTAACTGGGGAGCTCTGGCTTCCTGCGTTATCTTCAGTCTTCACTCTCAAATAATAAATACCAGAGGAGACTGCAGAGGGATCGCACCCCGCTGTGGTAGTCCAATTATTAGGATTTCCATTTGAATCTGCTCCAAAATACCAATAATACCCCTTCAGTCCCGATCCCGAGCCATCAGCGGCGCCACTCCAATTAAAGGCTGGATCGGCGACACCATTCTGCCAGATGTTGTCGGCGGCTCCATGGGTCTCGGAACAGGAGGTCGGATTGCCCGGTGGCGTGGTATCAGACGTTGACAAATATATTGTTCCCCTGTTTTCGTTCTCTCCAGAAGCAACATTGAATGTTCCGCTTGATGGATCTCTTTTATTGTCATGCCCTAATGCGCTTATAACCAAATAGTAGTTGTCCGGCTTAACAATTAAACCAAAAATTCCATCGTCGCCTGTTGACCATTGCTTGTACGGGGTGTTATCTTCTCTGTAGAGATCAATATTGGCTATTAGAGGGTTGTTTGTACCACTTTCTCTAACATATCCAAGGATATAGGCTGGATCAGTAGTGATTTGAATTGTATGAGACCAAGTATGATGATACGGGCCGTTAACAACCCAGTCGTAAGAAGCGATCTGATATCCGTACAGGGGGTCCATGTATTCGATCCAGCCTCCGTCAACTTGGTACCCATAGGCCACAAGCATATGACCTCCCCCCAAAATATAAGGATACCACCACCAACGCATTAAAAAGGGCCTGCCAGCATCGATCTCCTGAACGACTGCTGCCTGGCTGAGGCTAACTGATAAAGGAGGGTTAGAGCTTACCCCCCAATTCAAAAGTATGCTTGGTACCTGCGAAACGTTTCTTGTCGAATTACATGGATGATCGGTATTATATGACTCGCTGAGACCACAACAGTCATTTCGTCCTAATGCCCAATTCGCAATCTCACACTGTGAGACGGAATTCCCATAATACTCGAGCACAGCCATGCTTGACGCATCCCAACACCAATTGCTGTAATCTTGAAGTATGCTTGGTACCTCAAGTTTAACATTGGCGGCATTGCATACTTGAATCCAACAAGAAATGATAATGATAAAGAAAATGCATAAGCCTATTGACCACTGCAATAGTCCGGCTCGTACTTTCATGTTGATCTCCTTTGCGGGACTTGAGTTTCCATGCCGGCGATAAAGCTAAGCCTAATTCAATCAGTCACGGTCACAATGCATTATCAACGGTCCAACTGCAGATTTCTGCGCACAGCGGGTGCAACTCTTCTCATGGCATCGGAAAAATCATAGCTGTCGCCAGGATCGAAAGCCCTGTTCTTTAAACCCATGGCGAGTCTCGCGGAAGCGGTTGGTATGAGACCAAATGTTTGACCACGCCTAGCGCCCTCCACGAAACAGGCCCCGGCCTGATACACATGCACCAACCGAAACTCGTACCCTCTAGAAATCGGCCAGACTTCCAGAATACTTTGAAGCTCCATAGCTAAGCCGGACGACCCCAATCCGACTGCTGTCCATCGGCCATTCATGAGAGCAACCTTCAACAACGAAAGGGCTTTCCCATTTGCTACTATCAAAAACTCCCACGTATCTGTTTGTATTAGACTCTGCCTATCTATAACCGCATCCTGTGAGACCACCGCCGTTGGGGGAATCGTAAGCACCTGAAATCCTCTGCCAAGCGTTGCGCTTTCAATCTCATTCTGAGTTGAAAATCCAACTCTTTGTAAGCTCTGAGGTGACAGATTCTTCAGAAGAAATGCCAGGCCATCTGAAGCTGCTTGGACCACGTCCGGCGGGGGGGTCTCACCCATTGCTTTTGTATTAGCGACGGCGAAAACTGAAACAACTGTGAAAATAACCAATGTAAGGAAGACTGTTTTTTTCATTTCCTCCTCCTTTTCATGCTCGACTTAACTTTGGGGTCAGGCAATCATAGTAAAGTATTTCTTTCTTCAATATAAATCCCAGCTTCATCTCAGTGTAAACCAGGCTCTTAATTTTGCTACCACCTTTCATCCTCCCTCTTAGCTCATAGCGGAAAGTGCCTAAAAGCAGTGTGCATAGGTAATCTTTAGGGGCGTGTGAAATATTGACTTTTACCCCCGACAGCATCCTAAGTCATCTTCCCGGTTTCGTTTCAGTCTCGCTTCTTCACAATCTTTGGGTAACGTTGCTTTGCTCCTAAAACCACACAAAAAAACCGACCTGCCTTGTGTGTGACCTTGACGATGTCACCCTCGGCAGCTCGGCTCTCCTCCTCATACGGATCCGTGGCTTTCCGCCCCCATCTCACGATGGGTTTGGTTTTTTAGCAAGCATTCAGCGTTAAGTTATCAGATTTCAGTGAATTTACTCCTTCTCTGCATTTAGCAAAAAGTAAAAGTGCCCTACCTTCAAATGTGAATTAACGCCCTTTACCCATTGTACTCAGCGCAAAAAAGTAAAGGCCTGGCTTCGTTTTTTCGAATGCCAGGCCTCTTTGATATCCTCTCCCACCTTTTTCCTCCCCAAAGATGGATACTAATATCTCAAGAAATAATCGCCTAGTTCAACAGTGTTTCGGTGCTTTTATACGTGGATGGATTTTGGACATCTTATATATAGGCCCAAGGGCTTTGTCAAGGAGTTTTTTGAGAAGTATGGAAGATGGGTATAGACATACTTACCAGGGAGAAGGAGGAAGTGATAGAGGGTTAGGGGGCGAGGCAGCTAGGGGATAAGAAGGGGTTGGCACAGATTGACCAGTCCATCTTTTTGTGCTAAGTATCAACAATACTAGAAAATTTTAGGGGGTGTTTAGACCCGGGATAGGCAGGGCGGTGGTCTTCAATGTCGGGGTATTATCTTGGGGGGTATGGCCCCTCAGGGGCTATAGCTATACGCCCCCCTGATCTTGCCGGATAGAGACACTATGGGTCTCAGGTGAGGCATAACCATGAAAGGGCTGGCACAGGCGAGGAACGAAATAGCCCACGAGGCTGAACCCCTCGCGAGGACCTTTGAACAAGAAGGGAGGAAACCTGAGCGAAAGGGGACGCAAGGGGGGGGTAGGTCTATGCCCCAGTTGAAGAAGGTCCTCCTCAAGTTTTTAGTTGGTATTAACCTCATATTGCTGGTCTCCGTTGTTATTGCCTTCAGCAAGCCCGTGTGGGTGGGGCATGTCAAAGGCTGGTTTTTACCATCCCCCCAAAGGTCGGCGTTATATCAAAGATCTCCTGTCAGACCGTCTCTCACACCTGATTTCAACAGGACCATAACCCAGCGGCCACCGATTGCCGGGCGCACAACGCCTCCCATGCAGGCTCCGACAGTCCGGTCCCCGCAAGTGGCAAGGCTCCAACCGACTATCCCCCCTAAGGGTGAGATCCCCAAAACCTCTGCCCCCTCTTCCCTGCCGGCGACGGGACAGGATCAGGGGTTGGATGAGTATCTGGAGGTCGGCGCCCTCTATGCCCAAAAGGGGAGGTACCAAAAGGCGGAGGAGCTCTTTAAAAAGGTGACCCAGGGAAACCCCTCCTCTGCTCAGGCCCACAACAACCTTGGCTTTGTCTACCTCAAGCAGGGGAAGTACGAGGCGGCGGAGCGGGAGTTCAAGGAATCCCTCAGGATCGATCCTGCCTCTGCCCTCTCCAATTACAATCTTGCCTGCCTCTACAGCCGCAAGGGGCAGACGGCGGAGGCCCTTATCTACCTGAACCGGGCCCTGAAAAAGGATGCGCGGGTAAAGGCATGGGCAATGGGCGATGATGACTTTGATAAGATTCGGTCCGATGTGGTCTTTCAGGAGTTAGTAGGCGCCCCGGCCCCGGCTCCCAAGGCAGCGCCCCCGAAGCAGAAGGCAGTGCAAAAGCAAGAGGGGGTCCAGAAGCCTGTGGAGCCTCAGAAACCGGTGGAGCTTCAGAAACCGGTGGAGCTCCGGAAGCAGTTGGTGCCGCAGAAGCCCGTGGAGCCCCAAAAACAGGAAGGGACGCAAGGAGGCGCCCCGAAGCAAGTAGAGCCTCCGAAGCCCGTCGAGCCCCCGAAGCAAGTGGAGCCTCAAAAACAGGAAGGGGCGCAAGGTGGGGCTGCGCCCAATCAGAAAGGGTTAGATGGTGCGCACAATCAGGAAGGGACTCAAGGTGGCGCACACCAGGGCGTTCAAGGGGGTAATGCTAAATGATCGTGAGACAGCCGCGGCCTTCTCACGTCTCGGTGTTCCTTATCTCCGGTGTAGACACGAGCCCCTATGCTTTTGTTGCCGCCGAAAAAATAGTATTGATTTCTCTAATACGCTGTTTTATATAAGATGCGACAGATTTCGTAGAGATAACGCAGTAAAGGAGACACCTATGAAAGTTAAGAAGGAATGGGTACTTTTAATTGTTGCTCTATTTCTCATATGCTCCTGCGCACACACGCGGCCCACGGGAGGTGAAGCACCGGGTACGACCAAGCAGAAACAACGAGAGGAGAAGACCCAAAAGCCCCTGGCGGCAGAAGATGAGCTCAAGCAGGGCGACCAGTATCTCGGCAGGGGGGAGACGGCGGTAGCAATTGTCCACTATCAAAATGCCCTGAAGAAGGATCCATCGCTGGCCAAGGCCCATCTGCAGATGGCCAAGGCCTATGGCAAACAACGCACGATGGACCAGTATGAGAAAGAGCTCCAGGAGGCCATCAAGGTTGATCCCCAACTGGCAGAGGCCCGCTATCTCCTGGCCTCCTGGTATTTCACCTCCGGGCGCACTAAGGAGGCCTTGGCGGAAACAGAAACCCTTCTGAAGGCACAACCAGACAACGAGCAGTACCGTCTCTTTCGGGTAATGATCTTCGATGCCACGAAAGAGTATAAAAAGGCCATTGATGACCTGGAGTTCCTGGCCAAGGCCTATCCCCAGAAGGCCCAGTATCTCCTCTCTCTGGGAGGTATGTATCGCAAGATAGGAAACGCGAAGAAGTCGAGGCAGTACCTCCAGCAGGTCAAGGTAGTAGCCCCAAATAGTTATGAGGCCAAGATGGCGGAGGAGATGTTAAGGGAAGGAAAGGAGAAGAAAAAATGAAGGAGACTAAACTGTTGTTCGTTCTCACTATCTCCGCGGGGGCGCTTTCCTGCCTTCTCTATCGGGCAGTGGTAAATGCCCCGCTGCCCCAAGAAACACGTCCGGCGAAGAAGGCGGAATCAAGGCAGGGAGTAGCTCCGCCCGGGATGGTGTCTCCTACGAACCCGTCAACGGAGTCGAGCCAGGTCGCGAGCCCTCAGGGAGAGGCAAGCGGGAACATAATACAACCCCAAACAGATCCCTTCGCAGACAGCAAAAAACTCAGCCTGGAAGAGACAAAAAAGACCTTTGAAGAAAGCATGAAGGCCCAGACTACTGCCGGCAAGGGCACAGAAAAGGCATTTATGGACTCCATGCAGAAGGATCGTTCGGAGAAGACGTCTGATAAAAGCAAGGAGGAAACCTTCCAGCGTTCCATGGGCGGGGGGCTGAGCGAGGCGGAGCGCCAGGCACGCTTTAAGGAGTCTATGGGGATTAAATAAAGGGTCATGACTAGAACAGCAGGGTAAAACCATGCTAAGTTATGGTCATGACAGTAAAAAATAGGTATGTTAACCGTTCAAAAATTTCTGAGAAGAAATTTCGTGAAATTATACGGCTCTTTGCCCTTGATTTAGATGCTTCACAAATTGCAAACATAACGGACCTTAATCGTAATACGGTTAATCGATATCTTAAAGAAATACGGC
>Ga0299915_10000334_pt1 | contig 36878 bp, 36 predicted proteins | sample RVTome_13_FD_200263 | JGI IMG/M metagenome (GOLD analysis project Ga0299915, IMG submission 200263) | Soil microbial communities from uranium-contaminated site in the Upper Colorado River Basin, Wyoming, United States - RVT92D227 (version 2) ...
ATATAATTTAGGCACTACATAAATGTATCGTAATTTATATATTTATATGATGTGAGTTAATTAGATTAATAATAGAATGTAGTGTCAAATTTAATATACTATTATTAGTTAGAAGGTGTACTTAAAGCCACGATTCCATTTAGCATTGAATGGTGGAAATATCATAATTATAAGAGTTGTATGAATTATTATTATAAATATAAAATTTTATCATATTCTGATGGTACAAATGGTTGTGGTGATTTTGATGATTGGGCTAATTTAAATTTTTCTTATTTTAAAAACACAGTAATTGAGTGGCCTAGCAATTAATTTTCATTCCATTTTGTTAATAGGACGCCAGCGATGAAGAAAATAAATGCAAAAACAATTACTATTCCACCGTTGAATGCAGCTTTTCCAAAATCTAACTGAATCATTGCATTACGTAAACCTTCATTAACATAATAGAGGGGGAGTATCTGTGCAAATGTTTGAAGAAACTGTGGCATTTGTTGTAGAGGAAAAAAAGTACCTGCAAGAAACATCATAGGAAATGATATTGCACCTGCAGCCATATCTGCGGTTTCTTCTTCTTTTACGAATCTTCCAATAATCATTCCTATCCCAGAGAATAAAAAACTGTTAGCAATTAGAATGATTAACATCCAGATATTGAAATGGATGACAACACCCCAAGCAAGTATACCAATAATAATAGCTATCGCGGTAGAGAAAAATGAGAGAAACAACATAAACAGCATTTTTGAGAAAATCCATTCTGTTTTTGTAATTGGGGTGGTAAGAAGCTTTCTGAGAATACCATCTTTTCTATATTTGATGGTTCGTTCTATACTACCATAAATACAGAGTTGCATAATGGTAAAACCTATCATTCCTGGAATAAAGAAATCAATGTATTTGAATTTCTTGGTTATTGTACTTACTTGGTCCAAACCTATTACATGATAACCACCGGTAAGCCCAAGGTTTAATTCCTGAAGACTGCTTCCGATGATGCTACGTGTTACTGATGTTGCTCCTTGGTCAGATGGATCATAGTAGAAAGATAGATTTATCTTAGCGTTCTTATTAATAAATGACTCATTAATTTTATCTCCAAATCCTTTTGGTATCACTAAAGCCCCGCGCAGGTCATTCTCCTGGATATATTCAGTAACGGTCGCATTTTTATCGATTGATTCTATCTTAAGTACTGAAATGTTTTTAAGCATATCAAGATAGGTATGCGACCATGTAGACTCATCAAGATCCTGCACTTTAAGTGTATAAGTGGGGTTGTCTGAACCTGAGAAAATTGCGCCGAATAGTAAGATGAGTAGAACAGGAAAAACAATAGCCCAGAAGATTGTTCCTCTGCTTCGCATCCATCCTTTCATGCTAGCAACAAAATCTGCAGCAATTATTCGTGGATTCATTGTTCTTCCTCCTTGAGTTTTGCGCCTGTCATATTTAGAAAAACCTCTTCCAGGTTAGATCCTCGTATGCCAATGCTTTCGTAATCTATACAGTCGTGTCTTAAATATGATAGTACTTCTAGTACTCTTTCTTTATTGTCAATTTTTACTGAGATATCACCGTTTCCTTCAGGATAAGCCTTAAATCCCTTTTCATTAAGTAGTTTAATAGCATCTTTATCTGTACAGTTTTTTATATCAAGTATACTTCCTTTTCCATATTTTTCAATTAGCTTATCAAGAGATCCTTCTGCTATGATTTTTCCCTTATGGATAATTGCGATGTGGTCAGCAAGGTGCTCGGCTTCTTCCATATAATGAGTGGTTAGAAATATTGTTTTTCCTTTGTCACGTAAACCTTCGATAACATTCCATACCTCTCGTCTTGCTTTTGGATCTAAACCTGTTGTTGGTTCATCAAGGAAAATAATTTCAGGATCATTAACAAGAGCTATTGCAACACCAACTCGTTGCTTTAAACCTCCTGATAGATCTTTATATAATTTTTTTTCATGTTCTTTAAAATCTAATATATTAATGATATCATCGATATTAGCTCGTTTCTTATAAAATGCTGAAAAATATACAAGTGTTTCTCTAACTGTTAGACGTTCAAAAGAGTGAAACTCCTGAGGGAGAATGCTAATATATTCTTTAACCTGATTAAATGATTTACGGATATCTTTACCTAATATCTTGATTGTACCTGCAGTTGGTTGTCTGATTGATTCTATCATTTCAACGGTTGTTGTTTTTCCAGCTCCATTAGGGCCAAGAAATGCAAATACTTCTCCTTTTTTAACTGAAAAGGATATATTGTTTACTGCTACTAGACTGCCGTATTCTTTTCTAAGGTTATCAACTTCTATTGCAGTGTTTTCATTTGAAATATCAGGAGAAAAAGTTTTTTCAAACATTACTCTTCCAGTTAGATTACAAGAAGGACATTGCATTGTTATAGTATCACCAGGATTACCTGATGAGGTGAAAATTTGTCCACATTTTGGACATTGCATCTTTTTTGTAATCATAATGTTTCTCTCCTTGGTGATAAACCGGATAGATAACAAGTATTTAATTTTTATCTATATAAATAAAATAAAAAATATAAATTTTAATTCTTTTTTCATCATAATGTTTATTAACAAACTTAAATTATGAGTTTTAAAAAACCGATATTAGGAGAGAAGAGGAAATAATTATGGATTTAGATTTTATTAGTAAAATTGTAAAACATGCTGATACTAAAATTGTAATGCTTGTAATGGATGGAATTGGAGGATTGCCAAGAGGAACAGATAATAAAACTGAACTTGAAACAGCATATAAACCCAATCTTGATAACTTAGCAAATAAGGGCATTTGTGGTCTTCATCTTCCAGTCGGACCTGGTATAACACCAGGCAGCGGACCAGGTCATCTTGGCATTTTTGGTTTTAATCCAGAAAAATATCAAATCGGCAGGGGTGCTCTTGAAGCATTAGGTATTGATTTTGATCTAAAACCGGGTGATATTGCTGCTCGTGGAAATTTCTGTACAATCGATAAATATGGTAATATAACTGATAGGAGAGCAGGACGAATATCAACAGAAAGAAACCAGGAAATCTGTAAGCTTTTATCTGAACATATTAATATCCCTAGGGTAAAAGTTTTTATTGAAACTGTAAAAGAACATAGGTTTTTAATAGTTTTAAGGGGAGATGATCTAAAAGGAAATCTTATAGATACAGATCCTCAGGTGATAGGTGTGAAACCTTTAGAACCTAAAGGTGGACCTGGTTCTGATAAAACAGTTGAGATCGTTAAAAAATTTCTTAATCAAACCAGAGATATTATCTCAAATCATCAACCAGCAAACATGGTGTTACTTCGTGGTTTTTCAGAAAAACCTAGTTGGCCTAGTTTTTCAAAAGTGTTTGGTCTTCGTAGTGCTGCAATAGCATGTTATCCGATGTATCGTGGTCTTGCACGTTTAATTGGAATGGATTTACTTGAAACTGGGCAAACTATTGAAGATGAATTTAAAACACTTGAAGAAAACTGGGATAAATATGATTTCTTCTTTTTACATATTAAAAAAACTGATAGTTATGGTGAGGATGGAAATTTTGATGCTAAAGTGAAAGTAATTGAACAAGTAGATCAGCTTATCCCAAGGTTGATGAATTTGAATCCTGATGTAGTAATTGTTACTGGGGATCATTCTACACCATCTATTTTAAAATCTCATAGTTGGCATCCAGTACCATTGCTTATTTGGTCAAAGTATTGCCGTCCTGATAACGTAAAAGTGTTTGGTGAAAGAGAATGTGTAACAGGTGGTCTAGGACCAATGCTTCCTGCAGTTGAAATACTACCTATTGCTATGGCTAATGCTCTAAGACTTGAAAAGTTTGGAGCATAAAATAATGGAAAAGGTTTATTCATAATATAAAATAGCTCTGAGATTTTGTGATGGTGTAAAATGAGGAGGATAAAATCTATTGCTACCTCACAAAAAGTTATTAAGAAAAAATTGTTTTTCATCTTTTGTTGCGGATATGGTCTAGTAGTTAATCACAAGCCATTTTCTCTTATATTTTTCGCCGTAAATATCGTAGAAAAATTCAACGATATTTTCCACGGACTAACTAAAAACTTTCTTTTTTCTTTTTTTAAAATACCAAAGATATTTTGAGGTTTCTACTATACTTCCGTTGACGGTATAATAATTATCCAAAGTAATTGCTTTTATGGATAAAACGCTATACTTTTCAACGGATTTTTCACAAGTTGTCCTTACAGCGTAAATCAAGAGAGAGATTAAGAGGTCGCTGGTCTTAGATTGGAAAGGAAATACATATGTTCCCATCGAGCATATGCGTTAATAGTTGAATGCTCCCACAAATATAAACCTGCTTAATAATTGTAAATTGTTATTTCTTTTTTTGTTTTTCTAAAATACTTATTTAAATAAATAACTGTTGTGGAGTTATAAGCTAAGAAAGGAGTTTTTACAAGTACATTCAAAAAAATAACTAGTTGATATTGTATGAGTAATATTGAAGGTAAAAACAAGATAATAAGACATGCAAGATTCGAAGATGGACATCTGGTTTTATCATCAAAAAATAAAAATATGGAATACCTAGACAATAAGAGTGATGATGGAAAAAATCTGGATTATTTGTTTGTGTTGAAGGCATTACAGGAGATACCTTTTGGTGTTGGAAAGAAATTATTAATAGATTTTTTACAGGGTAACAGAATGAATAAATCTATTGTTAATAACAAGCTATATCTTAAGAAAAATTTTGGCAGCATGGTTTATGAAAAAGACGAGTTAACCGCTATGATAAATAATCTTATTCAAAATGATATGATTGAATTAAATTCTGTAAATGCTAATAAGCGTTGGAAAATGCTAGAGTTAAGTGTGAAGGGTAAGAAAGAGTTAGAGAATCCTATTTTATACAGACGAAAGTTGGCGTTTAATTTCAGGGAGACAGAAACAGAGATAACACACGAAGATAGGAGTTTGTTTGAAGAATTTAGTGTTTTTCTTTCAAGATTTAATGATGAGCAAAAGAAAGCAATAATTAGTGATAAGGCTCACGTATTATGCATAGCCGGGGCAGGTTCAGGTAAAACAGCAGTGCTTACAAAAAAGGTGGAGTTTTTGGTAAAGCACCGTTCTATTGATCCTGAGAAAATACTGGCGATAACATTTACCAGGAAGGCAAGACGGGAGATGATGACAAGGCTATCAGAAGGAGGTCTTCTAGATTCAGTTATGGTTGAAACGTTCAATTCGTTTTGTGAGAAGATCCTGAGGCAGCATAACTATCTGATTTATGACAAGCCAGTGAGAGTTATTAGTTATAAGGATAGGGCAATGATGGTTAATAACGCCCTATCCAAGATACATATGGATATGAGTAAAGCGGTAGATGTGTACTTTAGCGATGCTCAAATGAAAGGAAAGACAGAAGAACAGTTGGCAAACATATTCAGAAATGACTGCTTTTTTATTCGAGATTACTTCAAATTTAAAAACAAAAAGATTGCGGAATCATCTTTTGAAACAAGTAGTGTTAAACATGAAAAAAGCGTAAAAATGGTTATTGCTGTCTGTAATTATATTGAGGCATATATGAGACGCTATGGTCTAAGAGATTTTGCAGATCAGCTCATTGATACCATAGCTTTTTTTAAAAAACATAAGGATCTGATACCTAGGTTTGATCATATCCTTATAGATGAGTATCAGGATGTTAATTCAACGCAGATACAGCTTGTTGATTTTCTTTCTCCAGAGAATATATTTTGTGTAGGAGATCCAAGACAGTCAATATACGGATGGAGAGGATCTGATATACGATACATATTGAATTTTGAGGAGAAGTACCCTGATTGTGAAATCATTACACTGAGAAAGAACTACCGCTCAACCGGGCATATTGTGGATTTAATAAACAATTCAATTAAGAACATGAGGCTTGCAGATCTGCAGTCATCAATAGAAGGAAAGAAGGATATTAATCTCCTGAAATTTACATCAGAAGATGAGGAGTTTGAGTTTGTGATACAAAAAATAATTGAATCTGATCTTCCAAGGAATGAAATTTTTATACTTGCTAGGACTAATAGACAATTAAACGAGTTATCGCAGCTTATGAAAGCACAGGGAGTGAAACATGTCGTACGAAGCGATGAAATAAAAAAAAGTATTACCTCAAGAAAAAATGATATAACTCTTGCAACAATACATGCAATCAAGGGAATGGAAGCAGAAATGGTTTTTGTCATCGGATGTAACGGCATCAATTTTCCATGCAAGGGAAGTGAGCATCCAGTAATAGAAATGGTAAAAGTAGAAGAGTATGACAAGGAAGAAGAGGAGAGAAGATTGTTCTATGTTGCAATGAGCAGAGCAAAAAATAGTTTATATCTAACATATTCTGGAAACAAACCAACCTATTTTATATCAAACACTATGAAGAAGATGATAGAAGAAAAAGAAGTAAAAGTACAGCCAAAAGAAAAAGCTGAAATCAGTATCGATCAATCAAAAGATATGATAACAAGGCTTAAGGACTGGAGACGAAAGCTAAGCAAAGAACACAATGTCCCTGCGTATGTAATAATGCATGACCGTACACTAATAGACATCACACAGAAAATACCACGGGAATCTGCTGAGCTAGAAGAAATATATGGTTTTGGACCTGAAAAAATAATGAAATATGGGGAAGAAATCCTGAAGATTGTCAATGCTTGATAGTGAACCAATAGGGATTGGTGAACTCAAGCTGAGAAAAATATCATAACGTGCTCCCATCGGGAAGGGAACACGAATTTACTAGTAAAAATCGCTCCTTCATATAATAGGGCCAGTGGTCTAGTGGTTATAACGCCTGAGCGATCGTGCATATTTTCAACGATTATTTCGGCGAAAATGTCGACGAAAATTTAGCAGATATTTTTCACGATTTTCTTAAAACCTTCTTTTTTTTCTTTTTTTAAAAGCTCCCGTCGGGATTATACGCTAATAGTATAATGCTCCATTCTATAAAATATTATATATTTATGTAGTATTAACCTCACCTTTTTAATTTTTTCTGATAAATATTGAAGAGGTATCCCCTTCGGGAAGATAACACGAATTTTCCTGTAAAAAATCTTTGCAATAAGAAGGAAATATTAACTCCATTTTACCGGTAAATATATTTTATGAAAAGTTATTCGAAGACTTTTTCTGTCAGAGGTCACCCCTAATGTTTCAATCTCGAAATTCTCTGTTTAAAAATTTTTTCTAAATAGTGTAAATTTATATCTGATTCCATATATTCATCCATTGGATTTTTTAAGCCAAATTCTCGTAATTCAAGTGTAACTTTTAATGCATCGCGTAATATTTTGTATTCAACAGGATTTTTTTGATCCGATAAATAATCTCTTAAAAGACAAAACTGTGTCACATATTTTTCTTTGTATTTCAAACCCAATCTAAATCTATACTCATCTGTATTGATGAATGCTTCTTGTGCTTCTAAATCTGCATATAACCAACCATTCTCAAATTCAATAGAAATCCATCTTTGATGTGTCTCAGAAGAAACATATTTTCCACATATTAAATTTACATTACAATTTTCATTGATATGAATTTCTGCAGAAGTTAATGTTTCAGCGGGTTGAGATCCGTATACGCTTTTATACCATTCCAGGGTCTTCTTATGTATCGCAAGATGGACTTCTTCAATTGCTATAGGTATTGATGAATTAATAAAAGGATAAATTAAACATACAAGATGGTAAAATGCATCTAACGTGTTTCCCCCTGATGCTGGATCTAAAACCCATGATCGATGTTGTAATGAACCTGCACTTCCAACACCTTCAAGAAGTACACCATATATATTTTTTACTTCACCAAGAATATCGCGTATTTGTTTTAATTGATGAATATCCACCAAGGGGGTTAGATATGAAAAGTAATGTGGATGAATTTTTTCTGCTTTACCAAAAGCTAATAATGGTAGACCTTTCTCTATAAGATAGTATCCGAAAAAAAATATATTTCTAAAACCGTTTTTATTTATATAATAATCAAAGTTTTCAATATCTATAGTATTAATTGCATAGGGCTTCTCTATGGCAACATGTAATCCAAGCTTCAATAATTCCAGAGCATATGGAACATGATATTTTGTAGGGGTAGCAATAATAATAGGTTGGTTTGTTAATCCATTATCTTTAAAAAAGGATTTTAAGGTTTTAGGATTAGTGTCATGAAGTTGATAAAAATTTAATTTAGAAATATTTTTTTGTTTTAATTTTGAAAAAATTTCGGATTTAGTTTTAACATCGATAACATTGTTTATATTTAAATCATTTCGTAGTTTTTCATTGTCAAGTGCAGAAAAATAACGATTGACTACAATGTCACCTCCGCCCATTACAGTTAGATTATTCATTAAATTTTACTCCTTAAACAAGATTAACAATTTAATATTTATATTATAAAGATTATGGATTAATCATATTCGCTCGTTAGAATTTTTCATTGAGTTTAAATTTTTTTTATAAAAAAGGTTCTCAACAACTGTAATATTAATTTTTTTAGGTTCTGTTATAATATCTATGGTATCATTGTCTGATAATTTAGTATTATTTACCAAATTTTTGATATTTACCAAATGTAATTCATATAATAATTCATTTTCTTCATTGTTTTCGTCTAAGTAAATTGTGTCGTTTTCTTCAATCATTTGTAAATTTTTAATTGCTTGATCGAGGCTTCGTACGCCATATTTTGGTTTAGATTCACATAAAAGATATAATGTTCTTTTTCCTATCTTTTTAACATTTGGAAAATTTTTTTTAATTAAATCGACAACAATATAGATAATATCTGGTTTTCGTTCTTCGATATCTTTAATTTCGATTGGAAGATATCTTAAACGTGAAACCAAATCATCAAGTTTCTCTACTTTTTCTTTTTTCTCTACTTCTTCTTTTTTATTTTTACTTTTTTCCATTGTTTCAGATCCCAATAAACTTACTTTATCAGCCCAACGCTCACCACTTCCTGCAAGTAAAAAAATCACAGGTCCAATTTCTTTTTCCTCGCCATTTTTAGTATATTTTCGATCCCATAGAGGTGCAAGTAATTTACTATAGAGGTTTTGTGTTCCAATTTTCGAATCAATTTCATCCAGAAAAACCAATGGCGGTTTTCCATTTTTTCTAATTTGAGAGCTTCTTATTTTCTCACAGATTATAAAAAAATCATCAAAACTAACCCATTGAGCCACATTTCCTTCTATATATTCACAATCAACAATCTTTGCATATCTCTTTGCTAAATATGATTTCCCAGCACCAGGTTTTCCACATAACGCAACAACAAAAGGTTTTCTATTAATATCTGTATCTTCCACATATTTTTCAAATTGTTTTCGTAAATCCTCGAGTTTGATTCCAAAATCTTTATCTGTAGTAATATAATTCTCGAGATACCAATCGCTATTATGCATTTCAATTTTTTTGATATCTTTGATGTTTAAATTTTCTGAAGCATTTTTCCAATTAGTTTTTATTGTATCAAAATCACAGAGTTCTCCAACAATAGGTTCAACATTGTGTTTATAAGTGTAATTATTTTTCCCAAATTTAATTCCATAGAAATCTTCATAATCTACATATTTTGCATTTAAAGCATATTCTGATGCTTCTCTAATTACATCCTTATAAATATTAAAATAATAATTGTTATTTTTTAATTTTTCAGATGATGAATTTGCTAATTTTATAGCTAATTCAGCCATTAATACATCACCGGATCCAATACCTGCTAAATTTTTTATACTATCTTCGGGTCTTAATGTAATAGGGCCTATTTTTCCTTCTTTTGTTAATAAAATTCCACCTTCATAATCTAATTTTAAAAAAATATCTTGTTTGTCTTCGTTTTGATTGTAAACATTCCAACTTTTAAATTTTGTTAATAAATCATCGAAAATTTCAATTATATGGGGACTAATTGCAACAACTCCTCCATGTAATATTTTCAAGGCTCTTGGTCTAATATCTCTACTTTCTAAAATTCTTGCAAGATCTTCACGATTAGGAAGAAGTACAGTCCAGGGTAGGTCGGTTAATATTTTTTCTGCATTTAGTTTTCTTTGTTTTGTACGTAATAAAAAAGGGCATCCCTTATAATTTTTAAGTTTTTCTCTAATTTCCGGGATATTTAAAAGCCCTTTTGCAAAATCTGCTACTATCACAGCAGCAGTAGAATTTGGAGGTGGCCAATCAGTATCAGATATTATTGAATAATCGCCACTTTTAAGATCTATGTCATATCTAAATTCTAAATTAGAAGCGGATGAATAAATTCGCCATTTTAAAGTATCAAATTCAGTAGAAGCAAAACGTTCTAATTTGATTCTATCTCTTTTTTTGTGTGTAATTTCTGGAATTAATATTTCAGGTTCATCCTGGAGGGTTCTATTAAGTTTGTTACTCCACCCGCCAATTACATGAACCTTAAAATCATTAGATGAAGCAAGTATTCTTCGAGCTGGTGTTCCTGCTCCTGCAAGCATATCATTTTTTTTATTTGGACTCATTAATTTATGAGGTTTAATTCCACCATGGGCTTGGCTTGTAGTTTTAACAGAGTCGGAATGAATTAGCCAAGTCCGATCAATCATTAAATCTCCAACAATCAAGATTGTTTTATTTTTAGATTCCAATTTACTCCCCCAGACATTTTTTAAATCTGTTTTATTATGATTTTATTCCTCTCGGATAATAGTGAATGAAAATGTTATCTTAATAGATTCATTTAAATTTTTTGAAAAATGCTATTTTTTAGTAATTTTTTCATATATCGTGTTTTTTTCTAGAAAAACGATATATCTATATCGTGCTAAATAACGCTTTTTGACGTTAACGTGAAAGAATATCAGGGTGTTCTTTCTCTCCTGTTGGATTACAGGAAAAAAAATACTTGGTAGTCCTTTTTTGCTCCGGCATACCGAGAACTTGGTAACTCGGCGTACATTATATCCTAATGTATGATATAATGTTAATCCTAGACAGGCTGATAACAGAGTGATAACCTAATGACAACAGATATGACAAAAAAAAATAGTTTAGAGTTTCTCTATCCATTGCAGTAAATCTTCCTTCTCCAAACCCTTATATTTTTATTTTTTAACCAATATGATATTTCTTCTTGTATAAGTAACATTATTTAATGCATCTCCTTTAATTATTCATTTATTTTTTTTGCTTATAAACTGCTTATAAGCCAGTATCTTCTTCAGGTGGTATCATATTAAGGTCTTAGATTTGGAATTGGTTGCTTATATGCCAATGCATTATGCTTATAATCATTAAATTGATTAATTTTATGCTCGGTCTTTTTTTTGTTATTTACATATTCTGTGATTATTTGTCCTATTGCTTGGCTTCTGCTAAGAAAATGTCCCTTATCTACTTCTGAATCTATGTAATTTTTTACTTCATTTTTTACGATACCGCTTACTATTATGTATCCATATTTTATTTTTCCACCCATTTTTTTTCACCTCCTCTTTTTTATAAAAATATTAAATTATTTTGTTATTCAAATAGTTTTTTGGGCTAGTTTGGGATAAATTTGTTTTTATGTATCATTAAAAATTATTATTGATTATATTTTTATATTCATAATTGGATGATTATGAACAATCGTTACCCATTTTCAACTAGAAAGTTTGTATGATGGAGCAATAATAAATAAAAAAATAGTTCTATTTGGGAATTAATATTTCTATAATGAAGTATTAAGTAAAACGCGAATCTCAAGAGGCGGTCTATAGAATTATGAATAATACTAACGAAGATGAAAATCCAAGTATTAAGTTGGACCGAGGAATGACTAGAGATGAAGTAAGTATATTGTTAACAGCACCAATGGGCGGAGAGGGATTTAACTAAGCCAACGGGAGAAAAAAAGTTCAACAGAATCCCATTTTTGGACCTGTTGAATTTTAAAGCAGTCAAATCTATCTCACTAAAACTCTTTTTTTTCTTTTTTTGAGAAATGAAACTAGTGTAAAATCATAATAATAAGCCGGCAAAAGGTGTTAAACTTTTAAGTTAAAATCCTAAAAGCATAAAAAACATGTTCAAAAGGAGAAAAAATGGCTTGGCATGCCGTCTACCGAATACTGTAAAAAAGTACCTTTGAACAAGGTAAAACATTGGTTAAAAATGATATTGATAACTAGCAGGTTTTTTGTCTAATTATTAACCTATGATTTGAGGTTAATGTTTATATGGAGAAAAACTAGGTGAAAAGTGCAATTTATGATTAGATAATGAGACAATTACTAGCAGGTTTTAGATAGTTCTTGCCGGGATTAAGATTTATTTTAAGATAAGATTTGTAGTTAAAATAGTATTTTCATTCATTATCTGTTTTATTCTTATTTTCTACTATCTTCATCTTATTATCAATCTTATATTGTATCTTATTAAATACCTTGTTCAAATCTCCAGAATCAATTTCTTTCTCAATTTTTTCAAATGTTCTATTAAAAAGCTCAGTATCCCCTTCCTTTTCTTTTTTATCAGCAATATATTTTTCAAAAATATCAATTAGGTCCTTTTTTCCTTCTTGAATGTTTAATTCCCAGATCATGTTGTAAATATCTACTATTAAAATAATTTCATGGTTTTCTAATTCTTTTTTATCCCAAGGTAATTTTTTCATAAGATTTCTAAAAGATACAACAATACTATCTCGTTCATCTTGTTCTGCAAAATCTTTTAATTTTATAGCTCGCTTCATTCCCACTAACCATCTTATCAAAAGTGTGCTTCTTTCTTCAGGGTCATCTAATTTATTTAAACTCTGTTTTGTAAACGAGGATAGATTATCAACTACCTCCATAAAATCAGCACTAGCTATTATTTTCATTTTGATATCAGAAGCTGATGCAATATCACCTGCTTTATTTGAAATTACAATAGAATGTGATGAAAAATAAAATGATAAAAACGCAATTCCAACTGGCAGAACAAATTTAAATAAATCAATTAGGGCAGCGTTATTAAATATTATTCCTGAAATTAATAATACAAAACTAAGAAAAACGATTATTAAGGCGCTATATAGAAATTTTTTCCTCCAGCTTTTAAAATCTACATTTTTCATATTATCTTCCATATTAGACGCATTAGAAATATTTTCACTAAATTTTGCTAAAAAATTTTTAAAATGTTTTTCATTTTTATCTATAATTTTCATTAGAATTGTAGCAAGAGTTAATACCACAACAAGTAGTGCAAGCGAGATAGTTTTATTAGTTGACTCAATTTGAAGTTTTGACCATTTTGTTTGTAGCTCTATGGATAATGGCTGAACTTCAATCAGAGGGCCAATGAACACTGCATCATATTCAATAAGCTTAGGATTTGAAATATTTACATATGATACTGTCAAACGACCGCTATATTTTGATGACAAATTTAAAAATGTACTATAATAGACATAATAAAAATCTTGATCACGTCTGTTCATTCTTATGCCCAGAGTATGTCCACCTTGAAAGGGCATGTATTGACCTTCAGAGGTTACTAATGCAAAATCTACAGAAGAAATGGGTAAAATGCTGTTATTATAAATTCTTTTCAAACTTCCACTAATATTAATTTTTTCACGGACTAAAAAATAAGGTTTTTGAGTTGTAAATTTTACATCTAGACTAAATGTGCTATTATAATTATCTTCAAATATGATATTTTGATAATATATGGATTCATTCTTTTCATCAGGAACACTTTTAAAAAGATATTGTAGCGAAAAAAATCCAGAAAGCATTATCAGAGCAGTGATGACCAGAAATGTAATTATAAAACTATTTTTTCTCATTTTTTACTTTTTCTCCTTCAATTTTTCAACCTCTGAAGGTGTTTAACCATTTTTTTCCTCAAATAATCAACAACAAATAATTGAAAAAAGGAGAGTTTAATTCTTTTTCCAATGAAATACCATATTCTTTTGAATATGCATTGCATATTTTCTTCAAGTAGTTGACAATTTTGTGGTCTAAGTCTTTTAATTTTTTGCTCAAAACGTTTAGTTCTTCTAAAAGGTTTTTAAAATCTTGCTCTCTTAAAGTTAGTAGTTCTTTTTCATTTTTTTTCCAAAAGGATTTTTCTGGTTCTCCTAATAAAATATGATTCTCATCTGGATTCTCCATGATAGTAATTAATAGAGTTTTTGATAATGAAGAGATATTATTTTCAGATATTTTTGTTGTTGAATTTTTATTAAATTCGCTTAGCATATTTTTAATTTTTAATTGATACCGAGACTCATTAAATTTTTTTGATATTAAATTACAATTATTTTTTATTTGATTGATACACTCGTCATGAGTATATATCATTTTACTGAAAGATAATTGATTCTGAATAAATTCATCATATACCATTTTCTTGATATCATTTTTTGAAATGTCTTCATAAAAAGGTTCAAATTTTTCAATAATAAAAAATCTTTTTTTATCGATATTTTTTATTTCATTATTGCATTGATGGATGATTGGAATTATTATTGATTCAATTTCATCTTTTTTTCTTGAGCGAAGATTTGTATCGATTGTTTTTTCCCCATAGATATTTTTTATTTTAATTTTTCCTTTTTTTATTTTGTTTGGTTGATTTTTATATCTGTAAATAAAAATTCCGAATAATAAAATTAAAATTAGTATCACAATTATTAAAACAAATAGTATGATTGTATTCTGAGACAGATCTAGAGTATTAGATGATTGTCCAGCTTCTATATTTACAGGTTCTACTAATTCCCCGATTGAATCATTATTTTTACTTAATAATAAAATATTTAAATGCCATGTTCCGTAAATTTTTAATGGTGCTTCTTCATTATAATTTACAATAAAACTTATTTTTTTATTAAGATCATTGAAACCTTCATTACTAGTTAGATTTGTTACAGCATTATTTGGGTATTCATATCTGACTATTCCATTAGGGTCAACAAAAAATGCTCTTACTTTCGCCAGATCGTCGTTTGTCTTTATTATAAATTGAACTTTCAATTCAATTGCATTTCGATTTAAATCATTATAATCAGAGGGTTTTGAAATTATATCAATTTTTGAAATAACATCAGATTTTATTTCAGAGAATTGAATTAATATATCTTTGTAAAATGTTTTTTCATCAATTGACACTAAATAATCCGTGATGGAATCTTCAGGTTTTTCTTTTGTCATAGAAATATAAGAAAAATATGCAAGAATCAAACTAGTAAAAGCAATTACAAAAGTTATGTACCATTTGAAATCCAATAATGCTTTTTTTGTTGATTCTTTCATATCAGTGACTCTTATTTTTTTGATTCTTCTTTATCTCTGTCTTTTTTGATTAAACTACTTCTTTGCATCATTATTCTAACAAAAAGGAAAATTATTAACAATATGTATAGAGCAATAAATGTTCCAAAAATTTGACCGAGGTCTCCGTAAAAAATTCCTGCTAACTCTATAAAAAAATATAGCGAAAGAAGTAGAATTGAAATAAACAAAGAGATAAATATTGAATATTTAAAAACCATTTGCAATTTTTTTTCAAATAGAACCAAATCATCTTTTTCTTTAGTATCTTTTTCAACCATAACCTTCGACCCCCATAATTTAATAAAACAAATTGCTCCTAATAAATATATTCTTTTTCTTCTGTTTCAACAGAAATACTTCCAGTCACCCCAACGGGCGTATATACGGAGGAAAAACTTACTTTTTTACCATAATACGGGTGGTTGTTATGATCTCAAAGCTCGGGGACATCCCCGAGCTTCAAACAACCATGTAAACCCTAAAATCATCCAGAAAAAAGCACGACACAGAAAAATTGAGACAACGCTACAATATGATCATGTAAGTGATGATATGGTGAGAGAATTTTTTGAGAAACAACAAATTGAGACGGAAAAAATTAGACTTGTTCATTCTTCTTTGATTTAATTATTTCCTCAGCTAAACTGAAATCGTTGCTACGAGAATAGATAAATCTGGTTGCCGAAAAAAATTGCAGTGAATTCTCATAAATTATATTATCTTCCAGCTTAGGGATTCTTATTTCAGTAATATGCGGGAAGGCAATAGGATCTAAAAGGATTAATGAAAGATCGCTACTAATTGGGAAGTGAACTTCAATTCCAACACACGCGAGACCACAGTTACTCAAACCCGAAGGTGAAGGTAATTGATTTACAAAGAAAATAGGATTATCCGAGGTCCAAAAAGGTAACGCAGTTTTATTGATTATCAGACACCATTTTAAATCTAAAATTAAAGGATAAATTGCATTAGCAATTTTCATAATATTATCGGTTTGATATTCCTTTGCTTTTTCTGCTGCGATCTCTGGAACTGCATCTGTTTTTTGTCCGTGCGCCTTTAATAGTATGGTATATATCTTCTCTAATGTTTGTTGATAATTTATCCTTAAGGCCGGAGTTCTATTCAACTGTATGGCAATAAATTTGGATAGCGTCGTTTTTGTTTCTTTAGATAAATTCTTTGTGTTTCTTTTTTTAATTATTTCATTTATAGCTAAAGAAAATTCTGATTCAAATTTACTTAGAAGTTTTTCAAATTTTTTTGCTTGATCAAATCTATAAAAATTATTTTCACAAGCAACAGAATCTACATTTGAAGTAAAAGATTTAATGCATTCTATATCAAAAACGTTTATACAAAATTTACCTTTTTCATTGTAACCAAAATTTTTTAAAAAAAATTGGGGGACATAATGTTGTTTCATTGAAAAACAATTTCATATCAAAAACTAGCTAATAAAAGTTGTACTTTTTATTTATCATTATGCTTTCTGGGATTTCTCTATCTCATTTCTATGCTTTTTTCTACTCCGGACTATTACTAAATACACAGCGAGTATAAACCAAATAACTAACATGGAGTAAGAGACAATCTGTAATATTACTCTTTGATCATTAGGTATTACATTCATTAATTTGCTACCAAAATTATTTAAAAAATGGGCATTTATCGATTATATAGTTACGTAGGGGTACCAAAAATAGAAGAAAATATAGGTAACATATAAATATGGCTATTTTTAGCTATATAGGTAATGTTTATATATGTGTTTTTATTGCTATATTTTGTGAAAGGTAAAAAAAGAGAAAGGATTCTAAGGACTTTACTAACACATTCTGATGGCTCATTATATCAATTTCTTGTATCAAAGGAAGCTGGATGTTCACAACCGTGGACGCATTCATTTTTAAAAAGATTAAAAAAAAAGAATCTTATTAAAGAAAATCAGATTCTTGATATTCCGGGATTATTTAATTACTGGCTGGAAATAAACGAGTATCCTCCATATAGAGAATATAATATACAAAATCCTTTGGATCTTATAAAAAAAACGTCTCTAAAATACGCCTTAACAACATACTATGCTGAATCCCTTATACAAAACTATTTGTTTCCATCTCGTATCGAGATTTATATAGAAGAAAAGGAGGCAATAGCATGGCATAAGTTACTTACAGAAAACGGTCTTGTTGGAAAAGGAAATTTCAGGTTATTCCTAGAGGACAACCATATATTTTATCATAATATAAAAAAGGAAGGCATTAATATTGTTTCAATACCTCAACTAATATTAGACCTTTTAAGAGAAAAGGGTGTTGCAGAAGAGGCAGGAAAAATGCTGATGGCGAGAGAATATCATGACCTTATATCAAAAATATGAAACAGATAATTCATACAAATATTTACAGCAGATTATAGACCTTTTGGAAGAGCCGATCTGTATTTTAGGTGGCTGGGCAGTATTTTTTACTATAAATGAAATTTATAAAAAAGAAATAGGATCTAGCTATTTAGGGTCAAAAGATATTGACTTAGGATTTCATATAGATATGAGTTTTAAGGAGCAGCAATTAAAAAATACAACGATAGGAAAAACGATATCACTGTTGGAAAAAAACGGGTTTCAACCACAAGGATCTAGATATTACAAAGACATATCTATTGGAAGTGGAAAGGAATTAACGTCTGAGGAATCAAAAAATGAACCTTCACACAATGTATTCAAAATGTATATTGATTTGATGGTAGATAATGTGCATCCATCGTTCAGGAGGATTTTCAAATTTGATCCACTTGATGAAAATTTATTATCTATGGTTTTTGAAAAAACCAAGAAGAGAACAGAACTTAAAAAATTCAAAAAACTTTTATGGCTCCCAGCACCTGAAATATTACTTTCCACAAAGATAAAAAGTTTACCTAATAGAACAGAAGATAAAAAAATAAAGGATATCTGTGATATCTACGCGATATCTTTTTTTTCGAAGAAAAATGTTAAGGAATTGATTGTAGAAGCAAAGATCATATTAGAAAAAAATAGATTTGAAAAGTTAAAACCATTATTAGAATCTGACGAAGAATTTTTGAAAGCTGCGGAGCATCTACTTGTTGATGGCGAGTCAATAAAAAATCTTTTTAAAGAGCTGATAAAAACTTAAAATTAAATTCAAGGTTTAGTTGGCATCTAATTATGATTTTTGATTGTACCATTTCTAGCTCTAATCATAATTTTGTTTAACACGAAGAGCCAATCATGATTCCTTGATGTAAATCTTAACCTTGCAAAATAATTTAAACAAACCAAGGGCAGATGAATATAGATATTGAAAGAAAAATCTTAGAAAATTCCTCTGCTGCCATTTATATGTTCGGGTAGTCTATACTATTCTATAGAAAAAAAAATTTCATTTAAACAAATTGGTTATAAGATTATTATGTTTCAATCATATTCGTTATTTTAAATGCTCTAGGAATTCATCAATCTCATGACTAATGTTTGGATACCTATCTTTATTTTTTTTATTGTTAACAGCCAAATCCGGCCTGTTAACATCGTTTTCACTTTCATCTTTAAAGTAGTATTTAGTTAATGCTTCTCGTATGATAATTGTATTTGGCCTACCATCTTCTTTCATTTTATCGTATAATATGTCATTAATCCGCGCACCAACAACCTTATTCATGTTTTAACCTGTTTATTTTGTTTAAGGTGTTCATCTTTTCTTACCATTCTTTTTTTATTAATCGTCTTTAAAATGATATTGAATAAATTAAATAAATCTTCATCTGAATCAAGATCATATTTATCATCAGATTCATCTAAATATTTTTTTAGATACGGATATTTTTTTAACTTAATATCTTCAGTTTTTTTCTTCATATTTATTCTTCTAATTGTTGTTTGAAATATTAGCTATTTCTAATTTGATTATTTTGGTTATGTATCCTCCACAACCTACAAATGGGTCCATTATTCAAATCAATCCCATCATCACTAGTTTTTCTAATTGTTTTTAAATTAATCGTGCTATCATTATATTTAAAAGAATTAAAATATTCATCAGAATCAGTTGAATTAAATTTTGTTAGCTTTATATCTGATTTTTTAGAAAATATATGGAACTGTTTCTTTATAAACTTAACATAATATTTTGCAAAGTAAATTATACTATCTTCTAATAAAAAAAATTGTATTAATAAATTTTTTTTAATTATTGTTTTTGTATTAATTTTGTAAGTGCATCTAGAGTTTGGAGAGCTAAGTCTCTGTCTTGAAGAAAATTTAAAAAATTTATATTAAAATCATCCTTTGTTTTCTCAAATGCTGTAACAGATAATAGATCTAAACCTAAACTACAGTTACTACAGAATTTGCTACCTGGTGAATTCTTTGTTTTACAACGTGGGCAGTTTACCGTTATAAATTTACTTTTTTTCTCTTCCTCATCATCTACTATCCCATGCATTTTTAGAACTGCATTATCTATATCACGTCCAGATAGATGAACATAGGTTGCTGCTTCTTTACTACCTTGCACCCATCCAAGGTATTCACATAGCTGGCTATCGGTAAAACTTTTAGCAAGTTCTGTAGCTCTACTGTGCCTAAAATGATGTGGGTTTACTGGTTTGTTTATATTTGCTTTTTTAGCGGTTTCTTTTAAGAGTTTATTTATGGTGTTATAGCCTATTTCTTCTCCTCGTTTTTTTCCCCAGATGCCGCAGAATAGAAAAGCATTTTTATTTTGTCTGTTTGGGTGTTCTAGCAGCCAGTTGTTTATACTGGGTGATGATGCGATTATTCTGATTTTCCTTGGTCCTTTTTTTCCTGATAGGTTAATTAGTGATCCATATTTGTCGTTTTCAAGATCTTTGATTCTTATGTTTAATATTTCTCCTATTCGTGCTCCGCTTTCATAAATGGATAGTATGATTGCTCTATCTCGGAGGTTGTTTGCTTTTTCAGCTAGTTTTTTTATATCTTCTATGTTTAGGAGTTCAGAGGGTAGTTTTTTCTTGTTTTGTTTTTTTCCTGTGTTGATCCATTTTACTTCATCAGGGTATTCATATTTACTGTAATTTAGTCCTTGTTCTTCGCGTAGCCATTTGTAGAATTTTTTTATTATTATTTTGAAATCTCGTTTTGTCCAGTATTCGTATGTTGAAGTATTTATCCAACTTACAAATTCTTCTATATCTCTTTTATTTGCTTGTGTAAAAGTTTTTTTAAAATTTTTATATATAGTTTTGAGTGTGTAAAAATACTTTAACCGGCGTACTGGTGATATGTCGTTAGCTATTAGATAATCTATGAACTCGATGATTTTTCCTTTATTTTCATCATTTTCATTTGTTTGTAAAAAATTGTATTCTGCTCTTTCAAGTCTTTTTGAATAATCTACCCCCATTGTATCACACTTCTATTTATGTAATAGGGGCATTTAACTATAACCGTAAATGCTCCCGTCGGGATTTAAGACTCACGGATATAAAGTCCACAATAGATGTAGGAAGATTTGGATTCGTATTTTGTTAACACATTTGTTGGTTTTTCAGGATGTGAAAGGGAGGAGATTTAAGCACGAATTTGCTTGTAAAAAATTCCCAGCCAAAAGGTTTATGTATGTAACAATGTTATATAGTGGTGTGTGTAAAGATAATATATGCGGGTATCCTGAAAGAAGATGGATGCAGTTCCTAATCTTACGAACTATTTATGAAAAGCCTTCATACGGCTATGAAATTATAAAAAAAATCGAAGAAATCAGCGAAGGGAGACACAAGATCGAATCTGGGACAATGTACACCATTTTAAGAAGGATGGAACAAAACGAAGTAGTGACTTCAAGTTGGAAAAAAAGCAAAGGCGGCCCCGATAAAAGAACGTATAAAGTGACGAAGAAAGGTGAAAAATACCTGAAAGCGTGGTTGGAGATGATTATCGAGAGGAAAACCATGATTGATAAAATGGCTACATTCTATGATAAGCACTTTGGGAGGTAACCAGGATGTATATCGAAAACCTATTGGCACAAAAAGAATTTTCAATAGAAAAACCTGTGAAGAAGGATGTGCTGAAATCAAAAAAATTCAACATTGCCCTCGTTTGTCTGGAAAAAGACCAGGAAATACCGCCTCATTCAGAACCTTACGCTGTATTCTTTCTTGTTCTTGAAGGAAAAGGAATATTCACAAATAGTACAGGAAAATATGAACTCAGAAAAAACTCCAGTATATACATGAAGGCAAATGAGAAGCGAGGAATCAAATGTATTGAAAAAATGGTTGTGTTAGGTGTACAGGATGGACATGAAACAGCAAAATCACCATAGTATCGAAGTTATACACTTGAAAAAATATTATGAGACGTTTCTCGCAGTAGATGATATCAGTTTCAATGTTAATAAAGGGGAGATTTTTGGTTTCCTCGGTCCAAATGGTGCTGGGAAGACAACTACGATAAAAATGTTGACTGGGCTGGTAAAACCAAGTGATGGGACTGCAACAATACAGGGAAAAGACATACGAAAACAGATTGTCGAGATCAAAAAAATAATCGGTGTCGTCACTGAAGATTCTAATCTGTATGATGAGCTCAGCGTGGTTGATAATCTTCAGTTTGTGGGGCAGCTGTATGGTGTTCCTCGATTAGAGCGTCAGAGGAAGATAGAGGAACTTTTAAAAAAACTTGAGCTTGAACCGAAGAAAGAAGTCAAGTTTGCAAAGCTTTCTAAAGGTATGAAACGGAAGGTGACCATTGCTGCGGCATTGGTACATACACCACAAGTAATATTTTTAGATGAACCAACAACTGGTCTAGATGTGCTCTCTGCACGAACCTTGCGTGCGATGGTAAAAGAGCTGAATGCGATGGGTGTAACGATTTTTCTAACAACTCATTATATCGAGGAAGCAGAGCAACTCTGTGATCATGTGGCGATACTTGTCAACGGTAGAATAAAGACAGTTGATACACCGACAAACCTAATTAAAGCGACGAAATCGAACAACTTGGAAGAAGCTTTTATCGAACTTACCGGCCTCAAAGAAGAGATCATGTTGGTTGAAAAAGAGGGAAAGATGAGCAATGTTTAAAGAGGAAGTCAAAGGGTCGCTTTATATTGCATTGAAAGACCTGAAAACGTATTATTTTAAACCCCCGAACATCAGCTGGGGAATCATGTTTCCTATAGTTATGGCGTTAGCATTCATTCTTCGGAACCCTGGAGGGATTAACGATTTAGCCCCTGGTTTAATTGCGATGTCCATTCTTTTTGCTGCAACATCAGCAGAGGCTATCGTCATTGTTTTTGAACGAAGGACGAAAACGTTTGAACGACTGTTGCTTGCCCCGTTGTCGCTTCAATCAATTCTATTTGGAAAAATTATTGGTGGTGTGGTATTTGGTTTCCTTATCTCCAGTATATTTCTTATAGGTTCAATTTTATTTTTAGAAATCCCGGCATTAAACATCATATTTTTGCTCTTATCTCTGATTTTGTCGGCATTCGTGTTTTCAGTTTTTGGAACATTGGTCTCCGTGTATGTTAAAGAGATATTTGATGCGATGACCTTGGCAAACTTTTTCCGTTTTCCAATGATTTTTCTTTGCGGTGTCTTCATTCCTGTTAGTTCTCTGCCATCGTTTCTTCAGCCTGTGGCATATGTCTTTCCGTTGACCTATTCAGTTGATTTGATTCGTTTCTTTGTCACAGGAACCTATGATGTAGTACATCCGTTGATTAGTGCCTTTATTCTTATCATCTATTCGATGATTCTGTTTTATCTATCAGTATTTGTTTTAAAAAAGAGATTAGACCAGTAGAAAATAGTGATGAACCAGAATTTCAGTTGAAACAGCGGCTGGGCGATATCTTTCATCCTGTCAATGATGACTAGTTGCAGCCCCCCCTTTTTTTTCTTTTTTTGATTAACTATTTTACATCATCTAAGTATTGCTTGTTTCTCCGTTAGATCACGCTCACTTGCTCCATTTTTTGATAAGGCTGCGCGTTCACCTTCCAACTTAAATCTTGTTCCCGTCAGAGCCAGGAAAAACGTTAAACACGATGAAGCGAGAGTGACTAAAATCTTAAGAGTCGCTTCACAGTCGTTCAGCTCCTTCTTAATGATTTTCTATGAAGGTATAAAAAACTTACAATTGCCATAGGCATCACACTCTCACTCTCGGTTGCAATGCAAGCTGTGAAAGCGCCCTGCGGGCGAATTATGATTAGAGAAAGTAGAGCACAGAAAAGTGTTCTGCTTTAAATGGAGGTGAGATAATGGATGCAGCTACTTTGAAACAAAAAGCATTCATAAAAAAATTGTTGGTCAAGTTCGGGGTGCCAAGTAGTGTGTTAACTGAACTAGACCAGTGGAAAATCAGCAAGGAGGAAGCGAGCGGTCTCATAACCGAGCTCCTAATACTCGCTAGGTGCGGCTGGGGTGGACTTCAAGAGATAATCGGCAACAAATCTGGAAAATAAAAATGTCTCCAGGCACGTGGTCAAGACAGTCGACCAGCTTGAGGAGGAGCCTGCGCGTCCTGACTGGGAGATGGAAGTCCAGAGGAGCGGATGAGGTGATTTCATGGACGAAGACATCTTCAACCACTTTGATGAAAGAGTTCCAGTTCTTGAAAAGGACATCGAAATCCTTATTGACATGTTCAATGAGTTTTCCCAAGAGTTGAGTGAGCTGAGACAGAAAGCAAAAGCACCACGCTGGGATTTGCTCGGCTGCAAGCCCCCTCCTTTTTCTTTTTATAGAGGTTTAAACCTGTAAAACATTTATTTCTCCACTTTTAATTAATAAAAAGCAAAGGGCTAAACTATAAGTGTTTAAAACCTATTCGTTTCCATATACCCTTTGATTTATGGTGGGAGTGGTAATAAAAAAAGGACGATATAAATGAAATGGTCAATATCTGCACACTATCTTTTTCGCAAATGTCAGCGTGCATATTTCTTCGCTCATGTAATGGCCCATTATAGCAAAAAGGACCCGTTGAGACGTGAAGCCTACATTCTAAAGCAATTAAAATCCATGCATGAATGGAGGGGAAATCTTGCACATCAAACAATAAGCAACTTTTACGTCCCTAGTCTCAATAATGGGACTAAAATTCACTTTGAAAAACTCAAAGACAAGGGTCTTGAGATGCAAAAGGAATCAATGATCGGATGACGAATGCTGAAAAAGAAGTTGCAAATGTATTGAAAGAATTCGGGATTCAATGGTCTTTTGAACAACCTATTTTCGTCGGGGATGAAAACAAACGACCACGGGTGTGGGCACCTGACTTCTATTTGATACATTTCGGTATCTACGTAGAGGTTTGTGGCTCAGAAAAATTCGATTATAGCTACAGACAGAAGATATTTGATAAGAATGGATATCGAGTGATATTTTTACATCTCTTCAAAGATTCTGATAGATGGATTGCCCATCTCTCGGATTATCTCCAATTATTCACTATAAAAAGAAACAACAAATTAAATGAAATACTACGATAAGGGCCTTGTATGGCTCTTGATAAATAGGAGATTCTCTCCATTTTTACAACCATATAAAGTTTTTAATAACAATTGCTATATGATAAACGCAATGAATGAAGAAATGTCTATAGATCTCGAAAAAGAAGAGTCAACGATAACAAAAGAACTTGAACGATTAAATCAAGAATACAATTACGTTAAATTAATCGGTGGATTAGTTACTATATTCATTGGTTTAGGGATTAGTTTTCAATTGGATTTATTGTACACATGGATACCCGCATCTTTTCTTCTTATGTTTTTATGGTTGATATATTCAACAATAAACATTACACGGAAAAACATACTTGGTAACAAGGCGAATGAAAATCTAAAGATAATCAAACAGTTTAAAAAACCGTTCAAAATGTATATCATTAAAATATTTTTTAAAAATTTAAATGCTTTAATGAAGGCTATAACCGTAATTTATCTGGTTAACATAGGCATTGTATTACTTCATCTATCTGGAAAAATAAGTTTACCCTTTGATGGAAAGCTTGAATTAATTTTCATAAGTCTGATTTCAATTTATTTTTCCATTGGCATTTTATTTATTGATAGATTTACAAAATTTATAGATAAAAAAGCGTTACCCATTCTTCAGAGTCTAAAGGAATATACGACATCTATGAAAATAGGCGCAGTAATATTTTTCATATTGCTTGTTGTCATCCCTGGTTGGATTTTTTTCATGGTAGTTACTTCAGTAGGAAATTGGTGGTTTTTATTAGTTGTTTTAATTATTCAGGTCATTACTATTATTTTGCTTTATTCGTTTTTTAGTCTGCAACAACTTAAATCAGAATTTCATAGAACTCTTAATAACCTACAAAAAATAAAGGATTGTTACGACGAATTGGCCCTGATAAAGGTGGATATTGGGAGGTAAATCAATGAAATTAAAATCCGAGGGAGTATATAGGTTTTGTAACAAAACGTTTTCTGCAGCAGCAATGTCGCGACATCTGCAATACTGCGGAGAACGAAAAAAGAGGTGATATTTTGATTGGAGTTAATAATGAATTGGTTGACATTGAAAAAAGACTTTCGGATCTTTTACATCAATGCAGTCTTGATTCATTTGTATCTGTTGGCACTCTCAAGAGATGGATGAAAGATATGAATGATGAAGATCCAATGACATCAGTGAAAATGCTTACGGGTCTGCTAGATAATGAAAAACTTGTTGAAATGGATATATTTCAAAATTTAATAAACGCAATGATCGATCTTAGTCATCATTTGCCTTCACAGAAGCTTAATGGTGTAACATTTTCAGATGAGCTAAAAAGACGAGAGAAACAAGGAGAACCATCCAATGTATATATTACTGAAACAACGCTTCCACCAATGGAATGGACTACATATTATCACAAAGCTATGTATAATATTAGTAAACAAGATTTTTTTCAAGCTTCAAAAGAATTCGATAGAACCTTTGAAAAACTCCTTGAAACAAAAACAACAAGTCAAGATATTTATCGAGTTTTTTGTAATTCCGGGTTGTCTTATTTATTTTCAGGAAAACCACTTCTTGGCGTTCAATGCTTTGAGGCGGCCCATAAGCTTAACCCGCAATATGCATTTGCATCAGAACAATTACATAAGTATCAACGAGGGGACTTTAATGAAATTATTCAACTGGGGATTCTTACGGAGTTAAACAACAATTTTAAGGAATGGGAAAAAAAACCTGATTATCTAAATTTTGATGCAGCGATGAAATGGTCTGAAAAAAAGATACTCAATAAACTTATTTCATTTGGTGTCACTGTCGATAAGAAAGAATTTATTAAAGTAGCAAAAACAGTTAATCATCCTGAAGCTCTTGCTAAAAAACTCTTCTATCCCCAAATAAACATAACAGGAGAAGATGAGGATTTTATCTGGATGGCAGCATATGCATTATGGGATATTTACTGTCCTGATGAACCATCTATTTCTGGTTTCAATGATGTACTACATGAAGCGTTCTTATTCATCTCAAAAACTGATGGAAAAAAGAAAGTAAAAGAATCTTTTAAAGAAACTTGCACCAATTATTTTAAAAGACTGCAAACATATATTTTTTCTGATAAAAAAGATTTTTTAAAAGAATGGCAAAAAACAATTGAGATTGAAATGGATCCCAGTTATGAATTAAATACTTTTTTGACATCTCTTTTAGCCAATCCTGGTCTTGAAAAAGATGTACTTACGGTTGTGCATCACCTTAATAAACAGATTCCTCATCCAACTTGGATAGGTATAGAAATCATTAACAACATTATCCATAACAATCCTCAAAGCAATGAATTGTATAGAGAATTAAAACATAATCATCCTTTTTATTGTTATGTCGCCCATGATATAGCAAACTACTATTTGGAAAAAGAAGATTATTTGCATGCCGAGTTGTATCTAACGGATGCACTTGAAATCATTGATAGTCGAGCTAAAAATAACAAGTTGTCAATTGATACAACAGAAACGACGATTTATGATGATTATATTAATGTGATTACTCTTCTTGAAGAGATTTTTGAAAAAAGTAATGCTAATTCAAAAAAGAAAAAATTATTAAAAGTGAAAAAACAAGCCATTGAAAAAAAATCAGATATCTATTCAAAATCACCAAAACTTGAAAAGATAGATAATGCAATGAATGAATTATTTGCCAAGGTGGAAATGGATCAAGCTGAAAAAAGTAATGCAATTCAATATTATGACTATCTCAAAAAGTTTGATATCAATTTTGAGACTGAAGAACCGATTACAACTAAAGAAATACGCTTGAATATTCATCCCAAAAGCATTCTTAACGTAGGTGAATCAAAAGGAAAAAATCATTCGAACGAGAAATTCCATTCAAAGATTGGTCGTAATGATCCATGTTATTGTGGTTCTGGGAAGAAATATAAGAAATGCTGTCTGGAGCGGGACAGAAAAGAGAATAGTCTGGGTCGAAAGATACCAGTAGAACATCGATGAGGCGTGTAAACTATGAATACAAACGTATCAAGGGATGAACAGGAACAACGAATCCTTCACGTCTTTCAACTTCAGAAGAATCTCCCGGAAGTAGATACTGATGTATTAGAGAAATATTTTGCGTTCCTAACGAAAAACTTACTGTTTCCCATCCAGGGAACATTTGACCAAGAAATGGGTCCACTTCATCACACAACCTATCCTGTAATTGTGAAACATCTATCAGAAGATATCGACGAATTTTATGGGATATACGCTGAGGGTATCGCTACAAAGAAACATGTAGAAATCCCACTCGCTGATTTCGATTGTAACATAACAGATCACAGAAATTATCAGCTGATAGATGATTACAAAACATGGTTTTGGAACAACAGATGAAAAAAAGAAACGTATACGAAGGGATATGAGGGTCGATAAATTGAAACTCACTATCGATTTCGAAGAGTTAGTAGATGCCTTTGAAGAATCTGATGTTATGCACCATTATTTTATTGACACACAGAAAAACGAGCTTATCTACATTAACGAGGCAGTTGATGATGACTACGAAAAGCGACTTGAGGAAATGGAAGATGATCGATACCTCATGATCCCTGCGCGACTTCCTCAGGATAACTTCATGATCGTGGAAACGTTCGTCTACGAAAAAATACACGATCCTAAAATAGCTGAAAAATTTAACCAAGTACTCGAAAGAAAAAAACCGTTTAGAAACTTCAAAGACTTACTCTTCGACTACCCTGACCTCCGTGAACAATGGTTCGTCTACCACCGCGAACACTTGAAAAATGAAACAATCAACTGGCTTTGTACCAACAGCATTGAATTAGCGAACCAATGCCTTATTCCAGAAATAAACATACGAGAGTTAACACAGGACGAAATCATCACTCTCACCGATGAAATAAAAGAATTTGGTCCTGTCAGATGTATGAACTGTCATAACGAAAAGGGATTTACCAGACGACTGTTTATGATCAATGTTTCCCCCGAGAATCGACTCATCGAACAAGAAACAAAACACATCATGAAAGAACAATTCAACATCGCGCATTATGGCTGGTGGAGCGGAGAAGACCCTAACATTCTGACGGTCTCACGATGCCCGAAATGTAAGAGTGAACATATTATCTGGGACTATTGACATGGTTCAAACGAACCTCTCCATGTTTCTCAAAGAAGACACACCATCATACGGAGAGAGCAACACCTACGTCCACCACCCATATATTCGGGAAAACACAATTCATACACGGCAGTATCAACTCGATATCGCACGCCATGCCCTCCACAAAAATACGGCAGTGATTCTTCCCACAGGTCTAGGAAAAACCATTATCGCATTTCTCGTCATGACAGACATCCTCCCAAAACGAATATTGTTTCTTGCACCAACCAAACCATTGGTACAACAGCACTATGAAAGTTGTAAGAAGTTCCTCACGATTGATGAACAAGCGATCCAGATGCTTGCAGGGAATATCTCAGCAAAGAAACGAACAGCCATTTTCAACCGGGCAACCATCGTCGTCGCCACACCACAAACCATCCAGAACGACCTCGATAACAAGAGATACACCCTCAACGACTTTGGGCTTGTCATTTTTGATGAGATGCACCGGGCCGTAGAACGCTATGCCTACGTCACCATCGCGAAACACTGCCATGGTAGGATTCTTGGTCTCACTGCATCCCCTGGCTCAAAAAAGAAAAAGATCAACAAAATCCTAGAAAATCTCAAGATAACCCATATCGAGAGTAGAATACGAGACGATTTTGATGTCAAAGACCATGTCAAAGAAATCCTCATCGACTGGATCAAAATACCCATGGATACAAACCTGCGAGCCATTCAGAAACCATTACATGACCTGTATCTAGAAAAACTGGGAAAACTCAACAAACTTGGGATTCTCACCTACAAAAAACCAGAATACCTCTCCAAAAAAGACGTACTCGGTGCACGGGCAACCATACAGAAACGATTTCGAAGGAAACCATTTGTATTCGCAACTTACAACAACCATACCGTCCTCTTACATACCTACCACTGTCTCGAACTCATCGAAACACAAGGGATCGAATCTTTTCTGAAATACATAGAGAAATACACGAAGAAACAGAAACGCTCCAGGTCAGAGCAGATGTTTTTCAACCATCCATCACTACAACAAGCAGTTGCCCTCGCAAAAAAAGAACGAACACCTTCTCATCCAAAATTAGCGGTACTCCAACAGATCGTTGAACATCAATTCGACGAAGAACCAGATTCTCTCATCCTCATTTTCACCCAATATAGAGACACCATTGATTCCATCGAAGGAACACTGAAACGCATCCCCCAAGCACGGTTTCACCGGTTCATCGGTCAAGCAGGACAAGGAACAACAAAAGGCATGAGTCAAAAAGAACAACAACAGATCATTGATCAGTTCAGAAAAAGAGAAATCAACATCCTGATTGCTACCTCCATCGGCGAAGAGGGAATCGATATCCCAAATGTGAACAAGGTAATCTTTTATGAGCCGATTCCTTCAGAGATTCGAGGAATTCAACGAAAAGGGAGAACAGGACGAAGCCATATCGGGAAAGTCACGATTCTTATCACTGAAGGAACACGAGACGAAGCGTATTTCTATGCAGAAAAGCAGAAAGAACAGAAGATGCACAACATTGTACGAAAGATGAGATAACTTCGTTATCCTTTGTCTTTAAAACTTCCATCCCTCACTTCTACACATCTCAATCATGGTAATACAGTCAATATTATACTGTTTATACACAAATGGTATTTTAACTCTTGAACCATGCAAACGTTCCTCGGATACAACGATTCGTTTTTTAATTGAAGGATCCAAAGTCTTTTGAGGATCTTTTGAAAGTACTACCGCTAAAGCAATTACAAAAGGGTCTGCTGCAGGGATTTCGCTATCTGATTTGGCTAACACAGGATATTTCTTTAGAATTTCTTTAACAAGGGTAATTTGATATGCATCCAACTCTCGAAATAACCTTTTTTTGCTTTTGCGCCCATTTCTTCAAATCATCATCTTTTGCAGATAGCTCTTTGAGAACCTCTCTAGGAGAAATCATAAAACCTTTGTCTATCAAATCCTCTATATTTTTCCATAAAGAAGGAAAAATATCATCAGGAAACCTTTTCAGTTCTATGAATGAACTTGTATCAACGACGTAATAATTTTTTCCGTTCATTTTTTAACTCGGCTTAAAATTTTCTCAAGATTTTTTGATTTGATAGAAAGATAATCAAGAGCATCACTACGAGTGATTAGTCCTTGTTCAAAATTATTAACAACTAATGAAACGAATTTTTGGCCTTTTTCTCGTATGCAACGTTTATCAGCACTTACTCCAAAACCAGTAGATGGTCCTTTTACCTTGTCAAATTTGTAACGTTTTTGAACTGCGTCATATTCTTTTTTAGAGATGTACTGAAGTTTGAACATATTGTAGAGCAACATCGCTTTACTGACTTTGTATTGCCGTGAGAGTTTGTTAAGTGTCGATGTTTCTGTAAGAGTTTGTTTGTATTTTGGGAATTCTGACTCTGCAATTGATCTTGTGAGTAAAAATCCTGCAGCAAAATCATTACACCATTTTTCAACAGGTCCTACTCGTTTCGCAAATAAGGTTCGTTCGGGCATGCTCACACCGGATTCATGCAAGAGAACATGGCCAAACTCATGCATCAAAGTGAAAATCCGTGCTTCGATCTGATCTTTTGAGTTCGCAACAAGAACCTCAGGAGAGTTATCAACAAGAGCGAAACCTCTTGCATCCTCAAGAAGCATAGGAATCTGGAATACAATAATGTTCTTTTCTTCAAGAGCATCCCGCAAGAAAGTAAAAACTTCATAGGGCGTTTTCAGTTTTGTTTGCAACTCACTAGAGAAATTCAACTCTTTTCTATAGCATTCTGCTATCTTTTTTGGATCATCAGATTGTTTTACATATGATATCACCGTGCGTAAAGGGACATTGAGATTTTCTGCGAGATCTTTGCTAATATTTTGAAGTCGTCGCGCTCGTCGAATCGCAAGGATGGTTTTTTTATCAAATTTTCCTTCTTTTTCAGGTAGCATCCGGTAATCTTTCGGCAGTGGTTGTTCTTTCGGTGGTTTTGAAAGGAAAAACGTTGCTAACGGCCGTTTCAATGTCGTAGATAATACTTCAAGTTGTTTAACAGTAGGTTGGACATTCCCAGTAAACCAGTTCTGAAACGTTGTAGGGCTGATTTTTAATTTCTTTGTAATCTCTGCATGAGCCCAACCTGATGTTTCTACTGCCCATTGAAGAACGGTTGGTTCAACCTCAACATTAAGAGATGGTTTTCGGGACATTGTTTTCTTTATCTCCAATCAGGATTTCATGTTTTCCGTTAAAACGAGTTTATACTATGTTTATTTTTTTGATTCTACTTTTTCTTTTAAGAGGAGTATTGCCTGTTCTATAAGATCAGATACAGATCGGAATGATTTGTTCTCTACCACTGAGCCTACGTTATCTTGGACCCATTCTAAGAGAGATGGATGAATAGTAATTGATAGTCTTTCTCGTTTTGGATCTGTTTTTTTAGGTCTAGCCATAATTACATATGAATACGCATCGAAACATATAAATATTACTATCATTATTACATATAATTACATACAAAAACATATAATAATTGGGTTGATAAAAATGTTTCACTGGAATCAAATTTGGAAACATATGTGAATGATAACAAACAAAGACATCGAAAAAAGAGCAATCTGGGAACTAATAGGCTATTTCGAAACCCAGATAGACGCAGTAATCAAACAAAGCGTAATCGAATTAAACAAACTTAACAAACTCAACGAAATACAAGGATTAGATCCTAAATCAAGAATAGATAAAGAATGTATAAAAAATGCAATAAAAACTATAAATTCAGATGATTATTCATCAATGTTCGAAAGGACAGGAGGTATCATAAAAAGAGAAGAAAAATTTGAGAGACGTTCGCAAAACTTGAATGTTCTCGCGGAGGTTATAAAATAAATGAATGAAAAAATACTAGAACGATACTGGCAACATCTCCGTGGGAAATATCGTAAAAAAGGAACAAGAAGAGTCGAATACACCGCGGTAAAACTATGCCTACAATGGATAAACAAACCAGTAAACCAGATTACAAAACAAGACCTTAACAGATGGAAAACATATATAATCGAACATTTCAAACCAAATGGAAACAGCCGAAGAGTATCCTGCATAAACCATTTCTTCAAATGGTACGGGAAAAAACACTTCAAACTACCAACACCCAAACAAGAAATGACCAATAAAATAGTCCTCAGCGACAAAGAACTCAATGATTACCTGGAAGCAAGTAAAAAAGATCCACTATGGCACATGATTGCACTAATGCAAATAGATGGTCTAATAAGACCTGGTGAACTAAGAGACATCAAAATCAATAACATAGACTTTGATAACCAAAAACTCTACTTAGATGACACAAAAACAGGTGACAACTATATCATTATGAGCCCAAGACTATCAGAAGCAATCAAAAACTATCTACCATATAGAAACCCACTACCTGAATACAAAGACTACCTACTCATAGTCCCAACTGGTAACTACATCGGTAAAAGACTTGGTGAACAAGCAGCATATGTTAAAACACTTACTAGAAAAATAGCAGTAGAAGTAAAAATCACCAAACAAGTAACACCATATATCATCAAACCATCAGCAATAACAAATGACTTCAACAAAAACATCAACCCAAGAATTATACAAAGAAAAGCACGGCATAAAAACATAGAAACCACCCTTAGATACGACCACACAGATGACGAAATGGTTAAAAGACATTTCAATCAACAAAAACCATCATTTGGCTCACTTGATAACGAAGAGAAAACAAGAGTTATGCTAGATCAATTTCTCAAAGGCGAAATAGACCTAGAAACCTACAAACAAAGTATAGACCTATTACACAAAAAAGATAGGGATTCTGGTGGTGTCGGTTACGTTTAAATCAGCTATGAACATGTGGTTCTGCTATGAACATATGACTTGCGGATATGATCTAGTGGTTATGATATTGGCTTCCCAAGCCAATCACGCGGGTTCGAATCCCGCTATCCGCACTTGATATTTGTGACTTACTTACATCGTTGATGATTGCGAGGTATTCTCGGGAAGCATGCAGAGATTTTAACAATCTATTAACTGAAGGCAAATCTGAATAATAAAAATAATTAATCAAGAGAAGCTGACTAACAATTATAGTGCATTAGCTCATGCACTCTTGAGATAAGTAAGGTTTATTCAACTGGTCTTTTAAGTATAATATCTGATTTCATTTCACAAAAAATAGAAAAAAAGAGTTAGAGTTTGGTTTTTTTAGTTATAGTATAAATTTAGTATCTTTTCAAGCAAGGGAAAACGATAGATAAGATATTCATAGATATTAAGGAAGGTAAATGCCTTGCTTTTAGATACTGTTATAGATACTGGTATTACTTCCTTATCACTTGGGTTATCCTTGTTTATTATAGTCATATTCCCTGTGAAATCTTCAGTTTTAGTTTTATAAAGATTATATAAAAGGGATATGCTTTTTGCTTTTGGTGCCAAAATTGTCACCTGTACTGTTATTATTCCAGCTTCTGGTGTTAGATCTGATCCATTAGATGGTGTAAATGTCCAAGTTCCCCAATCTGGATAACTGTTTACTTCCCAGTTTAATTTTGTTCCTTGTCCACCATTGTTTCTAACAGTGAAAGAACCATTTACTGTCGTCCCTTGTTTTATATTGGTCCAGCTTAATGTTCCCTCGCATTCTAAGTCTTCCATTAATTCTGATATGGTAGCTGTTGTTTTATCATCATCTGTTTTACCATTATCATCAGTAACAGTAAGAGTTACATTATAAACCCCAGGTATTCCATATATAAAAGTTGGATTCTGCAAGGTGCTGTCTACTTGTATTCCATCATTATCATCAAAATCCCAGCTGTATGAATAAGGTGTGGTACCACCAAAAACACTACCTGTAAACTGTATTGTCTCATCAACCTTACCTTGATATGGTCCATTTGCATTAGCTGTTGGTTCCTCTATATCGCCACTTACATATGCATGAGTATAATCATAACCATTCACTCCCTTTGAATCAGTAGCTAATAAAGCAACTTGGTATCCTTCTTGTGAACTAGGTTCAGAATAGGCATGTGTTGGATTTTGTTGATTAGAAGTTCCTCCATCACCAAAATTCCATTGATATGAATATGGTGGTGTTCCCTTTGATGCAACTCCATTAAACTGTATTGGCACATTTACCTCTCCGTAATATGGACCACCAGCATCAACATCTAGACCAGAAGCAAGTATAGTAGCAGTCGTAGTATCAACGTCATTATAACCTTTATTATCAGTTACTGTAAGAGTAACAGTGAATACCCCCGTGCTTGAATAGGAATGCGTTGGGTTTTGTTGATTAGAAGTTCCTCCATCACCAAAATTCCAGCTGTAGGTGTAAGGTGTACAGCCTCCAGTTGCACTACCTTCAAAATCAATAGGTATACCAGTATACCCGTTATATGGACCATTTGCCTCTGCAACTAATGTAGGAGTTGAAATGGTAACAGATGCAGTATCTGTATCCGTACTTCCTTTGTTATCAGTAACAGTTACAGTTGCTGTATAGCTTCCATCAGCTGTATATTGATGTGTTGGATTCTGACCAGATCCTGAACCACCATCACCAAAAGCCCAACTATAACTATAAGGTGTACAACCTCCACTTGCACTACCTGAAAAAGAAATAGCATTACATATAGTCCCAGTATATGGTCCACCTGCTTCAGCAACAAGTGCTGGTGTTGTTATTGTTACAGGTGCTGTGTCAACTGCTTGGACTGATTGGCTATCAGTTACTGTTAGTGTTGCAGTATATGAGCCATCACTAGTATATTGATGTGTTGGATTCTGACCAGATCCTGAACCACCATCACCAAAAGTCCAACTATAAGTATATGGTGGATGACCACCAGTCGCTGTTCCTGCGAATTGTACAACACTACATATAGTCCCAGTGTATGGCCCATTTGCATCACAACTAAGAGCAGGGTTTACAGTTATAACTACAGTATCAGTATCTGTATTAACACATGTATCAGTAACTGTCAAAACTACTGTTTTGGTCCCAGTAGTACTGTAAGAATGGGTTGGATTTTGTAGATTAGAAGTTTGTCCATCACCAAAATTCCAGGACCAACTATAAGGTGTTGCACCACCAGTTGCAGAACCAGTAAAATATACTGTTTCACCTACGACAACAATCGTCGGGTTTGCATTTGCATCAGCTATTAATGTTGGTGGATTAAGAGTAATAGTGCCCATATCATTAAAGTAGCCACTAACTGTACCAGATGTGCTTCCGAACCATCCAGCATGACCACCTTGCCCAACTATCTGTACAGTGAAAGGTGTACCTGTTGGCCATACATCAGGATCTCCTACATCTACCTGCCAGTAACCAGTTGCCCAGCCACCTGCTGGTCCCACCCAAGTTGTTTTCTGTTTACCTATGCTTGATGCGTTAACGTATACTTTTGCACCATCAGCATATCCACCGCTGCAGTAACTAGCGTAACCAATTATTGGGTGTGGTGTTCTAGCTGTTACTAACTCTATCGAGGTTATTAGTAATGACGCCATTAATATTGCCGTGATAAAAAATACTTTTGTTTGTTTACCAGCTTTATTTTTTCTAAAATATTTTTTTATTTTATTCATAGAATTTTTCCCCCACAATTTCTCTATATTTAATAGCATTATATCCATTTTTTTATCCTTCTCCATACCAGATACTTGCCACATTAACCAGTATGAAAAGACCCATACCTCTTGTAATTGTAAAATCATAACCAGGTACACCAACAATATGTGTCTTGAAAGTCTGATATATTGGATCAAACCAACTTACCATC
>Ga0299915_10000335_pt1 | contig 36666 bp, 30 predicted proteins | sample RVTome_13_FD_200263 | JGI IMG/M metagenome (GOLD analysis project Ga0299915, IMG submission 200263) | Soil microbial communities from uranium-contaminated site in the Upper Colorado River Basin, Wyoming, United States - RVT92D227 (version 2) ...
CTGTGGCTCTTCGTGCGGTTTTGAATCCTTTTTTTTCTTTGATTTTGTAGTAATAGTTCTGGAACCTTGGATCTAGCATTAATGCTCTTCCTGAGCATTCGTATATGATCCATTTCAGCCATTTGTTCACAGCAGTATTATGGACATTTCTTTCGGTTGATCCTGTTTGGTATATACCGCTGCAGAGACCTGCGTAACTTACTAGTTCCTTTGAGGAGGGGAAGCGTTTTATGTCACCGATTTCTGCTAGTATCATTAGTGATGAGAATTCTGCGATACCTGGCATGCTCATCATTAGGGTTGTTTGTTTCATGTTTTGTGAGATTCTTTTGATTCTTCTCATTACCTCTCTTTCTTCTTCTTTTATGCAGTTGTATACATGTACAAGGTTTTTGATGTCTGGATCTTCTTTTGCTAGTGTTGACAGTGTTTCTTCTTTGGAGAGTTTGTTGTATTTTGCGCCTTTTCTTAGTAGGTATCCTCGTATCTTGCCTTGGATTTGTGTTTTTAGGCGTGTGAGGTTGGATTTATGTCGTGTTAGATCCCGGAATTTTAGTGTTTGTTCATCAGGTATCCATACTTCAGGTAAGTAATGGGTTCGTAGTAGATCTGCAAGTGTTTTGGCATCTATTTTATCCATTTTTTTACTCCCGGCGATGTCATGGGTTTTCTTTGGGTTTGCTAGTTTTACTTGGTATCCTATTTCTATCAGTATTTTGTGTGTTCCTCTCCACATTCCACATGCTTCTATTGCGATTGTTGTGTCTGAGTTTGGTATATTGCATAGGAATTTTTCGATTGCTTTTTTTGAAGATGGAAAAGTGTGTTCTCTGGTGATGTTTCCATCTTTGTCCATTATGCATCCTGCAAGTTTTTCCTTGTGGATGTCTATTCCTGCGTAGAGTTTTTCCATACTTTTTTATCACCTCAATTTTAAGTGCTTATTAATGGCAATAAGCACTTTTTAGATTTATTTTCAGAAAAAGAGTTCTACTGCCATCACCAGATTACCGGTAAAATTAGAGTTTTAATTATTCTTTGAAAAGTGAACTCCTCCGTCGATTATATCTCAAGTATTACATTCTCACCTTCGATGGTGACCTTATAGCTTCTTAAATCTAAAGCTTTGGCAAACGGGATTCGCGGCTTCTTGAGGTTCTTACCGTTAGTAACATCATATTCGGCACCATGTTTCGGGCAGGTTACTACCTTTCCGACCAGATGGCCGTTGCTCAGGATACCATCAGCATGTGCACACCTACCGTCAATGGCGAATAACAAGCCGTCGATATTAGAGATGATGTAAGGCTTTCCCTGAATGCTTACTTCTTTTATTGATCCCTGTGAGAAGTCTCTTAATTTACCTATAATCGAGCCCATATTTTTTTACGATATAGGAATTTTTTGAGCGGTATAAAAAATTTATTAAAAAAACAAATAAAAAACAACTTCAAAAAAGTGCAGGGGAAGGGATTTTGACTCCAAGTACAAATTACATTTTTTAAAAAGGATTTATTTTATAAAATTTAATCATCCAAAATGAGAAAAAAAGCTTAGAGAACCGTTGAGGGAATAACGAAGTATAAGTTAGAATTCCCCTACCTTATTTAATGTCGGAGGCGAACATGTTTCCTAGGGGTTACAGTTCTCTCCATTAAACCGTCTGAAATCGTGTCGGTTTAACCTCATGTTTTTGTGCGAATCAAATGAAGAAAAGATATTATGGCGGGTAAGTCTATCTGATCGGATCGAGAGATATATGGTGACCGTAGTTGCTGTTCTCGCAGCCGTCATTGTCTATAGATTCTATTGGTTTTTTTGCGAAACGAAAAAAATCGTTGATTACACACCAAGACTGAGAAAAAATCTTTTGAGGGATATGGGATGATGAAGGCAATGATATGGTCTTATGAAGCATGGTGTGTACCAGATAGTGTACCAGATTGGAAAAAAAATATGGAGAAAATCAAACTGGTACAGAACCTGGTACACTCATTAAGAATAGCACATTGAGATATCTCATGGCAGTATGCGACATGCCAGGATTACTCAACTAAAATATGTCAATATATCATTTTCACATATAGTAAATTTTATAGTTACGGACTAGATAAGAAAATGGGAGTGAATGAAATGAATGTTCTTCCTATTGAAAAACAATTTGAAATTATGGATTTGATATACAAAAAATTGCCAACACGCGTCATAGCCAGACAAGCCAATGTATCCAAAAGCACTGTTCAAGACTATAAAAAACGAGGGCCTCCCGTCTATCGCAAATACTCAAAGAATTCCCCTGATAACCCCTATCCGACAACAGTACAAGAAGAAATCAAAGCAGCAAGAAAACAATTTCAGGAAATCCAACTACTTAATAATAAACTCATTATTGAAAGAAACACTGCAAATAGGAACGTCAATGATTTAGAAAAGGACAATACCTGGAAAGACACAGAAATTGGTAGATTGAACAACGAAAACAAACTAAAAGAAATACAACTGAATCACGCATATGAAAGAGTTGATGAAGTGATATCTCTAGCCAAAGACCTAATCAAAAACATTAACAAACTCAAAAACGAGAAAGGACAACAGGAGGATAAAATAAAAAACATAGAAGAAAAATTTGGACAATGCGAGATAGATTTAGTAAAAGCCTACGAGTTACAGAACTTTTCTAAAAGTACGATTCATGACCTTACTATAGAACGGGATGAGTTCAAAGATAAAGCAGAGAGAATAGAAAGAAAACACGAATCTGATTGGATACGAAACCTGGTAGTTGATGTAACATGTTTTATGGCAGGTATAGTTGTTGATCATACGGTGATACCGAAAATTCGAAATTTTATATTATCTTGGGGAGTTGAACATGGAATAAACACGGCAGACTATGCAGATCTAACCTCACCGATCAAAGTACCTCGACCTGATATTCACTACAAATACAGCGGGGCAATACCTATAACAATTGCTTCCAGTACCTTTTGGTCAGGGACGTTTTTTAATCCTTATGGAGAAACGTATGGTTACGAACCGGTTCCAAATCACAAGGATGCTATAGCCCAACCCGAAATTTACCACATAGATAACGGAGTAACATCGGAAACAAATACATCTGGAGTCCTCTATTCTGGAGCATATCCTCCTACGCATGGAAACAACACAGGCGCTGAAGATACCGTTTTTCCAAATACCAAGGATGGATTGCTTCAATCTGGTATACACAGAACTAGTGGTGAGTTCATGATCAGCTCATACACCTCCGGCACCATTCAAACTTCAGGAGCAGTGATAATTAACAATATAGAGACCCCATCCGTTTTCTTCAACCCTTTCTCGTTACCCCCGTACCAAGCGAACTCATAGGCCCCTATGGCTGGATACCGATAAAGAAGATGAATTGGAAACAGTCTACGCCATTCCTTTGTTGGCTATTCGAACAATTCGGTTACAAAGTCACACGGTTGCCAAAATCGCATGACAAGGGTGGCGATATTCTTCTCGAAGGATATGGAGAGATAATCATCATTCAGGTGAAACACCAAAAAGACCATACCGGAACAAGCGCCCTTCAGGAGGTGCTGTTTGCGAAAAAAATGCACGGTGCGACCAAATCCAGAGTCATCAGTTTCACCCCCTTCACCAAAGAAGCGTTAAAGGATGCTAAGAAAGCTGAAATCGAACTATGGGACCTGGTACGACTCATCAGTGAGGTTCGCAGTCACAATGTCTACTATCCCGTAGAATAAACACCTCATCTCTTGTTACTCCTTTTTCCTTTTTTTTTTTATCATTTGATTCACACAAAAACTATAGTTATCTAAAGGACTTGAAAATCAGGACAATAGACACACAAAGATGATACGGGAAATAGACGAAACCTACTAAGACCCCCGAGAGGTCTTATAGACCCTCTTCTTTAAGATATTAACTTTTTTTAAGGTCGGCTAAACGTTTTTAAAGAAGAAATTGTTATAAAAACCAGTATTTTGACGAGGAAAAATGGATCAAATTTCAGAAGATGATAGAAGATTTTATAAAATTGCTTTGAATGAAGCAAAAAAAAGTTTATCTGAAAATGGGGTTCCTGTTGGTGCTGTTCTAGTAAAAGATGGAAAAATAATTTCTAGTGGACATAATCAACGTGTCCAAAAAAACAATCCAATTGCGCATGGGGAAATGGATTGTATAGAAAAAGCAGGAAGGCAAACAAGTTACAAAGGTATGACTTTGTATACAACTCTTAGTCCTTGTATGATGTGTTCTGGAGCAATTATACAATTTAAAATACCAAGATTAGTTATCGGAGAAAATAAAAATTTTGATGGTAATATAGAAATTCTAAAAAAAAATGGAGTCGAAATAATAATATTAAATGATAACGATAGCGTTACAATGATGAATAATTTTATTAAATTACACCCTGAGTTATGGGATGAGGACATTCAAAAACATGTGTTTTAAAAAAAACATGTGTTAAAACCGTGCTAATGCTTACCGATCATACTATATAAAGATATCTTTTTTTATATTTTATTTCAAATTTAGTCAATAATATATCTGAGTCAGCTAAAATATTTCTTCTTAAAATTGATACATAAACTGGTACAGAACTTACAGAACTATTGCTGCGTTGCTTGCTTAACGTTTTTAATGGGTTTTAGCCCGGCATCGTGATAAAACTGTTGATGATAGACTAGGTGGATATTGACGAAATTATGTTTTAAAAAAACTGAATAAAGAAGCATGTAAATAATGATACAAAAATGTCAATAAAGGTTTCTATAATAACCGGAAATCATGCAGTAATGGCAGTTAAACCTAAAATATCTTCAAGTTAATTTAACGACTTTATAATAAATATAAAACATAATTGTGGGGGAATCGGGCGTTTATTTTTTAATTATCCTTGTTTTTTTTGTGTGACGATGTAAATCGCATTTGGCTCCCCTCAACTTCCAAATACCATGTTACATTATAGGAATCGGAAATGGAAGACCCATCCTTTACCATAATATTGGTCCACCAAATTCCCCCAAATCAAATGAATACATTTTTTCACATTTAAAGTTTTACAATTTTTCAAAAAATTCCGCTCAAATTTTCAAAAATGATTTATTTTACAAATTTTACAAAAAAAAACTAATCTAAATAAGTAATAAATAAAAAAATAATATTTTAATATCAAATATGAAAAAATAATTATCCTACGTAATGTGACATTCCTTTATAATCTTCTTTTTTACTATTTTCTTTAACAGCTACGACATCTATTAGAAGTATAACATGAAGTGGTATAATGCGTATCTTTCCAGCTAAAACACCATGGTTTTTACTAAGTTGCATTAGAAGACCTGTTTCATCTACACCAATTGATATAAAACCTTTGAAAGTACCTTCTGTCTCAAGAGGTTGGTCGCGTCCTCCAAGAGTTGTAATCTTATATATCGATCCTTCAGTTAATTCCAATTTATCTTTTTCATCATTCATTTTACATTCTTCCTTTGTTTTTCAGTAAGAGTTTGTAAATGCTCTACCGTTTTTGCATAATTTTCAATTGCAACTTTTAAGTGTGCCTCGACGAAGTTCCAGGCTTTTTGAATGTTTCCATATCTAAGACGATATGCCTTTTTATTTTGTTTAGTAGTTTCATCAAGAACCTGGACTTCTTCAAGTATATCAAAACCTTTTAGTTTATTTAGATGTCTATAAACAGTAGGTTTAGATGTATTTAGTTTTGTAGAAATCTCTTCTACATACCATGCTTTGTTAGGATGTTTTATAAAAAAATCATTAAAAATTTTAAAGGGGATATTTGGATCACTACCTTTTGAAAGATAACCAATTTGTTCAAAAAATTTTTTTGCCACAATTTCAGGGTCATCTTCTCCAACAAGAGGAGTATTACTTACAATTTGCATTTCAAAGCTCATAATACGGCACCTTAAAAAAGAGAATATGCAATGTTGTTAAAAACATTTCTTTAATTTGAAAACATTAGAAAATAAAAAATATTGAAATAGCCTTAAATAACAGGTAAATATTTTTCAAGCTCCCATTGAGTAATTTGCATTCTATATTTTTCCCATTCGTTACGTTTTACATACAAGAAATTATTAAAAATATGTTCGCCTAAAACCTTTTTTAAAAGATCACTTTCTTGCATAAGGCTTAGGGCATGTCCAAGGCTTTCAGGTAAATGATGGATTTTGTATTTTACCATTTCTTTTTTTGATAAAGCATAAATATTTTTTTCAACAGGTTCAGGAGGTATAACTTTTTTTTCTAATCCTTTAAGTCCTGCGGCAAGCATTACTGCAAACTGTAGATAAGGATTACCTGAAAGATCAGGGCTACGTAGTTCACAACGGGTACCGTCACCCCGCTCTGTAGGTATTCTGATTAGAGCACTGCGGTTTCTGTTTGCCCAGCAAATATATGTTGGTGCTTCGTAACCTGGAACTAATCTTTTGTATGAGTTAACAGTTGGATTAAGAATAGCCGTAATTTCTTTTATATTTTTTAGAAGACCACCTATGAAATAGCGTGCAATTTCACTTAATTGATTTTTATCTTTAGGATCATAAAAAGCATTTTTTCCATTTGCTGTAAAAAGACTGAGATGTGTATGCATACCTGAACCATTTAAACCAAAAATCGGCTTTGGCATGAAACTTGCATGTAAATTATGTTTTTTAGCAATAACTTTTGTAACATATTTAAGAGTTATAACTCTGTCTGCAACAGTAATTGCATCACTATAATTAAAGTTGATTTCATGTTGCCCGTCAGAACATTCATGATGACTTGTATATGTTTGAATCCCCATTGCGTTTAATGCAAGTGAGATATCTGCACGAACGCCTTCTGCAAGATCTCGATGAGATAAATCAAAATAACCTGCAGCATCGTTTGGAATGGTAGTATATTCATCATTTTCTTTTTTAAATAAGAAAAATTCACATTCAGGGCCAGCTTTGTACATATAACCCATTTTATCAGCTTTTTCAATCATTTTTTCAAGGACATATTTTGTATCACCAAAAAATCGTTTTCCATTCGGCTCAAATATATCGCAGTTAATTTTAGCAGTTTTTCTTTTTTCAACTTCTTCAGGAAGTATTACAAAACTATTGGGATCAGGTTTTGCAATTTTATCAGATTCTTCAATTGTTGCGTAACCTGCAATTGAGGATCCATCAAAAGGTATTCCCCTGTCGAAAGCATCTCCTAAGCGTGAAGGAGGAATAACAATATTTTTTGGTATTCCAAGAATATCAATGAATTGTAAACGGATAAATAAAACATTTTCTTTTTCAACAACATTAAGCACGTCTTCTTTTATATAATTAATATTATCCATCTATTTTTCTCTCCGTTCTAAACAAATACAACCAATTTAATAGTAGTAATAAAAAATCATTATTAAAAGCTAATCAAATATTAAAAAAATTAAAATTTCGTCTGTTATTAACAGGATACTTTTATGAATAAATACGTTGAAAGCTTTATGTAAAAAGTTAAACAAACTCCTTAGCTTTAATTTTTTTAGGCAATAATCTATTTAACCCCGTCTTTGATTCATTAATATAAATTTTATTGGGGTAATGCTTTATGGTTGATCATTGTGAGATTTGTGGTAAGAAACTTACTGAGGAAGAAGAGGAAGAAGGCGTTTGTGAAAAATGTAAAAAATCTAGTGATGAAGATGAAAAATACGAGAAAGATGAAGATTTTAATGACCCTGCGGTAACTTGATTTTTTAAAACTATTATAAATATAAATTGAAATAACAAAATTAAAAAATTTTTTATTTTTATTCTTAAATTTTTGTATAACTTACAATCAATAAGACATCAAAAGGTATTACTTTGTCAAGTACTTTATCTAATCTATTTGGAGATATAACTATATTTTTAGGCATTCTTAAAATATCTAAAAATTACAATCGAAAAAACAAAACATTTCTTTTTCAGTTAGATTTAAACTTCCTCTTTATTCCTCTTTATAAGAAATAAATATGAAAAAGTTTTAATATATATCTTTTATACAAAAACCACTACTCTTAGGGGGTTTATTATGGAAAAAGATATCGAATCGTTCATGGAAAAAGTAAAAAATAAAAACCCAGGTGAAAAAGAATTTCATCAAGCGGTGCAAGAAGTTGTTGAAAGTTTAATGCCTTTTATTAAGAAAAACCCAAAATATCAGAAACATAAAGTTCTTGATAGAATTATAGAACCTGAAAGAACTATAATGTTTCGTGTTCCTTGGTTAGATGATCACGGAGAAATCCAAGTCAATAGAGGATATCGTATTGAGATGAACAGTGCAATCGGCCCATATAAAGGAGGACTTCGTTTTCATCCAAGTGTGAATCTAAGTATTTTAAAATTTTTAGCATTTGAGCAAATTTTTAAAAATAGTTTGACCACTTTACCCATGGGTGGTGGAAAAGGAGGATCTGATTTTGATCCTAAAGGAAAAACTGACAACGAAGTAATGAAATTCTGCCAAAGTTTTATGACTGAACTCTTTAGACACATTGGTCCTGATACCGATGTTCCTGCAGGAGATATAGGCGTTGGCGGTCGTGAAATTGGATTCATGTATGGTCAATATAAAAGATTACGTAACGAATTTACAGGTGTATTGACTGGTAAAGGATTAAATTGGGGTGGTAGTCTTATAAGGCCTGAAGCAACAGGATATGGTGCCACCTATTTTGCCCAGGAAATGCTAAAAACAAAAGGAGAGTCTTTAAAAGGTAAAACATGTGTAGTTTCTGGCTCGGGAAATGTAGCACAATACACCGTTGAAAAAATCAATCAACTTGGTGGAAAAGTAGTTACACTCTCTGACTCATCCGGTACTATCTATGATCCTAAAGGTATAGATGAAAAAAAACTTGTGTATATCAAGGAACTCAAAAATGTTCAACGTGGTAGAATTAAAGAATATGCTGATAAATTTGGCTGTGAATACGAATCAGGTAAAACTCCATGGCAATTTGAATGTAATATGGCATTTCCATCTGCAACACAAAATGAAATCAGCAAAGAGGATGCGAAAACATTAGTTGACAACGGCTGCATTTGCGTTACAGAGGGAGCAAATATGCCTACTACATCTGAAGGAGTAGAAATCTTTATTGAAAACAAAATACTCTTTGGTCCAGGCAAAGCAGCAAACGCTGGCGGCGTTGCCACAAGCGGCCTTGAAATGTCACAAAATAGCATGAGAATGTCCTGGAGCAGAGAAGAAGTCGATAAAAAACTTCAATGGATTATGTCTCAGATACACCAATCCTGTGTAAAATACGGGAAAGAAGATAACTTTGTTAACTACGTTAGAGGAGCCAACATCGCAGGATTTGTTAAAATTGCTGATGCAATGATTGATCAGGGTTTAGTTTAAAGAAGGAAATTCTCTTTCTTCCATTTTTTTATATTTTATAGAGTTTATATTTAAATATTTCACCCTTTCTATTTTTCTATTACTAAATTATTTATATAGGATTATGATACTGGGCGAATGAGAGGCGATTAAAGTATGCAATTAAAACCAGACAAAGGTACTACAGGAGTTTTTAGAAAAGAAAAAGAAGGTTTTAATCCATTTAAAATGGCTCAGCAGCAATTCGATAGAATTGCTGATAAACTAAACTTAGATGAACCAATCAGAGAGCTTTTAAGAAATCCTCTGAGGGAATACAGTTTTGCAATACCAATCAGGATGGATGACGGGAGTGTGAAAATATTTAGAGGATTCAGGGTGCAACATAATGATGCGCGAGGTCCTTGCAAAGGAGGCATAAGGTTCCACCCACAAGAAACACTTGATACGGTTCGTGCTCTTTCTATGTGGATGACTTGGAAATGTTCAGTTGCTGATATTCCACTTGGCGGGGGTAAAGGTGGAATAATATGTGACCCACACAACCTATCCGAAAGAGAACAAGAAAAACTATGCCGAGGTTGGGTTAGGCAGATTGCTCGGGATATCGGGCCGGTTCGGGATGTACCTGCTCCTGATGTTATGACTAGTGGTCAACATATGCTTTGGATCATGGATGAATACCAAACTATCATGGGCGGTCAATACCCAGGATTAATAACAGGAAAACCTGTTGAGCTCGGTGGCTCACTGGGACGTACAGAAGCGACAGGTTACGGTATAGTCTACATATTAAGAGAGGTATTAAAAGAGTTAAAGATGGAAATCACCAAAACAACAGCTTCCATCCAGGGTTTTGGAAACGTAGCCCGCTATTCAGCACAATTATATATACAATACGGCGGAAAGGTTGTATCTGTTTCATGTTGGGACCAGGTAGATAATTGTACTTATAGTTATGTCAAAGAAAAAGGAGTTAATGTAGAAGAACTTGTTAAGATTACAGATCGATTTGGTACTATTGATAAAAAACAGGCAGAAAGATTAGGTTACAAAGTTCATTCAGGTGAGGAATGGCTTAAACAAGAAGTAGATATACTTATCCCTGCTGCACTAGAAAACGCAATTACACAGGAAAATGTTAATCAGATTAAACCCAGCGTTAAAATAATCATATGTGGGGCTAATGGCCCAGTTACTCCAGAAGCTGAAGACACCCTTGAAAAGAAAGGCGTTACTGTAATACCTGATTTTCTTGCTAACGCAGGTGGTGTTATCTGCAGCTATTACGAACAAGTACAGAGCAACCAAAACTACTACTGGACAAAAGAAGAAGTACTTGGTAAACTTGATAATAAAATGACAGATGCTTTTTACAAAGTCTGGGAACTAGCAAAACGTAAAAAAGTAAGGGTAAGCGACGCTGCATACATGATTGCAATTTCGAGAGTGGCCGACGCATGCAAAATGCGTGGCTGGGTGTAACATAACTTATGAAAATCTCGGTGGATGATAAAGAAAAAAAGATTGTATCATGTATTGAAGAAATAACAGGCATAAAACCAAAAATTGATCAAGAAATTACAATTAAAAAGGTAGATAATTTACGAAAATATCGAATTAAAAAAATTCTCTTACTCGCCTCTTCCTATGATTATTTTTTGTTAGAAGAAGAAGGTAGACTAAGCAACCTCTTCAAAGAAAGACATACATACGATAGCGAATTACCACCAGAAACAACTCATATAGAATCCGGTGGCGAATGTTTAAAACTTGTAAGTAAAAATAATTTTGATTTTATAATTATTTTCAATAAACCAAAAGATCAGGATATTCACACCTTATCAAAAAAAATTAAAACTATTTCTAAAGCTCCAATTATATTGTTGTGGAACAATATCCATGAACTATCCAAGATTGTAGAAAAAGATCAAGGGAAAACAATAGATAAAGCATTCACCTGGAATGGTGATGGAAAGATCATTTTGGCAATAGTCCAACACATCGAAGATTCTATTAATATAAAAAAAGACAAATCAATTTTTAAGGAATGCAAATTTATATTACTTATAGAAAATTCAATACAGTTTTATTCTACATATCTTTCAATAATTTATGAAGAAATTTGGGATTTTGTAAAAACTATAATGCAAGACGACATGAATGTCGAGCAAAGATTCTTACGATACAATAGACGACCATATGTGATTCATGCTCTAAATTTTGAGGAAGGCAGAAAACTTTATGAAAAATATAAAAATAACATTTTATGTATAATTACAGACAATCAGCAGGATTATGGTAAAGATAGAGGTAAGCAAATAGGTTTGGAACTTGCTTCTAAAATAAGAAATGAAAAACCTAGTTTGCCTATCTTGATTCAATCTTCAGAATCAATTAAAAAAGATAAATCAATAGATAAGAATATAAAGTTCATTTCAAAAAAAGCTCCTAATCTAATTATTTATCTAAAAGAATTTATAAAAGAATGTTTAGGTCCAAAAGAAATTATTTTCAAAGACGATAAAGATAAAGAGATATCTAGAGTATTAAATATGAAGGATCTTGAAAATGTCATATTATCAATAAGAGAAGATATTTTAGTAAAATATGCAAAACAACATGATTTTTCAAAATGGTTGCAAATAAGAGGAGAAGTAGAATTAGCTGAAAAATTTTTTTTAATAGAGAAAGAAGAAATTAAAAATAAGGGGCGTCTAAAAAAAAAGTTGCTGGATCTTTTCGAGGAATATAGATACTCTCATACCCAAGCCTCTGTAACAAGTTTCCAACGTGATACCCCAGAAACACAGACAAATATAAACCGTATCGGAAATGGTTCTCTTGGTGGAAAAGCACGTGGATTGACTTTTTTAGCAAAACTTGTATCAAAGTATATATGTGATGAAATGTTCCCGGATTTAAAAATTACTGTACCTAGAACAATTGTTTTATCAACTGATGTATTTGATACATTTATCCATCAGAATAATTTATTGACTCCTGATCTCTACCAATTACCAGATGAAAGGATAGCTTCAAGATTTATGAGTGCTAGTCTTCCGGCTACTATACTTGGTGACCTTCGTTCTTTTATTGGAAAAACAAGAAAACCAATGGTTGTTAGATCATCAGGGGTTCTTGAGGATTCACTTTTACAATCTTTTGCAGGAATATATGATTCCATATTATTGCCAAATGAATCATGGGAAACAGATTTTAGGTTTCAAGATGTCTGTAACGCTATAAAATACGTTTATGCATCAACCTATTTTGAGAAGGCAAGAACGTATATTAAATCTACTCCAAAAAATATTGGAGACGAAAAAATGGCTGTATTAATCCAAGAAGTCGTTGGAACTAAACATGAGAATTATTTTTATCCAACCATCTCAGGGGTAGCAAAATCATATAATTATTATCCCTCAGGTCCTTGTAAATCTGAAGAAGGAATTGTGTATCTGGCTCTTGGTCTAGGAAAAGCTATCGTTGATGGTGGTTGTAGCTATTGTTTTTGTCCTGAATGCCCAAATGTTCCTATGTTTGGGACTCCAAAGGATTTCATAAGATATTCACAGAAAAAATTCTATGCGTTAAACCTAAAATCAATATACCAAATCGTAAATAGAAATGAAGAAACATCTTTAATTAAACTCGATACAGAGATTGCTAAAAAACATGGTACTCTAGATAAAATCGCTTCTACATATCTTATAAAAGATGATAGTCTTTATCCAGGGATTTATGACGAAGGATCTATTGTCATAGATTTTAGCCCTATTACCAATTATGATGCAATCCCCCTGGCAAAGGCATTGAAGCTTCTTCTCCGTATTAGTGAAATTGCTTTAGGATATCCTGTGGAAATTGAATTTGCTGTTAATCTTAATGGAACTGAATCAGGCAAAGCAGAATTAGTTATATTACAGATAAGAAGCATGTTACCACCAGGAAAAACACATGATATTACTATTACGGAATACAACCCAGCTAGTGATATTTGTTATAGTGAAAATGCTCTAGGTAATGGGATCATTGACGACATTAGGGATATCGTGTATGTTAAATCATCTTTTGATATGTCAAATTCCAATCTTTTAGTAGGCCAGATTCGAAAAATTAATAATAAGTTAATCGAAGAAGGTAAACAATTTATTCTTATTGGACCCGGACGATGGGGTTCAGCAGATCCGTGGTTAGGAATACCTGTGATATGGAGTGATATTGCGGGTGTTAAAGTAATCGTAGAAACACCATTTAAGGAAAGAACAATAGATCCCTCTCAAGGCTCACATTTTTTCCATGATCTTGTATCTTCTCAAGTTGGATATTTAATAACTAAAACAGGAAAAGGAAATATTAATTGGAAGTGGCTTGAATCTCTTCAAATCGTTGAGGACATGCAAGACATTAGACATGCTTTTACACCTTTTTTACTCGAAGTAAAAATTGATGGAAAATCTGGGAAAGCAGTCATAAGAAAAAAAGATAAATAGATTAAAACTATAGGAGCATTAAATGGAAAACGGGTGGGAAATAGCAATGGATCAAAAATTTGATCATAAAAAATATGAGGAAAAAAATATTGGAATATCTACCAATAATATGATGGATGAACTTAAAGAACGAGTTAAAGAATTAGATTGTTTTTATAGAATCACTAAAATTGTTAAAAGTAGTAAATTGTCTGTAGATGAAGCATTACAGCAAATTATAGAGCAGATACCATATGCTTGGCAGTACCCAAATGCAACCTGTGTGCAAATAACCCTAAGAAGTGGAAAGAAATTCCAAACCTCCAATTTTAAGGAGACGAAATGGTCTCTCATAAGTAATATTGTCGTGGATGAGGAAAAAATTGGACAACTAGAAGTTTACTATCTTGAAAAAAAACCTCAAGGTGATGAAGGCCCATTCCTCATAGAGGAACGGAGACTACTAGATGCGATTTCTGATCTTATTGGGCAATTTATTGGAGAGCGACAAATTAGAGAAGAACTTAAACATCAGCGCAAGAAATTAGATACCGCTGAAAATAATAAGTTAACTGGAGTAAAAAAGTCTCTATTAGAAGAAGATACAACTGAGAAAAAACATGACTGGGAGGTTATACTTGATCTTCTAACAAAAACAGATCCAAGAACATTATTACGGATTACAAGAAAGATGATGTATTATCTATATAGTAGAATAGAAAACGAAAAAATAATAACGTTACTAAATAAACTTACACCTGTTGAAAAGGACTCAACTGCAGTAGAATGGCGTGGCATAAATATGCCAAATCTTAGACAAGATCTCGATTCTTTCATAAACCTTCAAAAACAGGTTTTCGAAATAGCAAAAGAAAGCATCCCTTCAGAAGTCATTTCAAACTTATTTGAAAATTGGATGAAGCAAGACAAGGCGCGTCCATTACTATTATCATCACAAAGAACAGGTATACCCTTGGCAGAAATTACTGATGAACTTATCAGATTTTTTGATCAAGAAGATACAAAAACCGCGATGTCTCCTGAAGATGAAATGAGCATAAAGACCGCGTTAGTCAGACGTTTTTTTACAGAACGATTGGAATATGTGAATGTTGCAAAAATGTTTTTTGAAATTGAGGATTTTGTTTCACTATTGGAACATGTTATAGGTCCTGCACAAGGTTCTGGGAAACTAGGTGGTAAATCTTCTGGTGTTTTACTAGCAGAAAAAATTATAAAAGAAGAGATGAAAAAAGATGATGTCCTAAAAGATATAGATTTTACTGATAGTTGGTATATTAGCTCTGATACAATATTCTCTTTTATCCACTATAATGATTTAGATGAAGTTACCCATGTTAAATATTTAGACCCCATTGAAATACGACAAGAACAACCACTGTTAGAACAAATTTTTAAAAATGCTTCTTATCCTTTTGAAATAGTTGAAGGATTACGAAGGATTATAAGAGATTTTAAAGACAAACCTATAATTGTTCGTTCATCAAGTCTTCTTGAAGATAGCTTCGGATTTTCTTTCTCAGGAAAATACAAAAGCTTATTCGTTCCGAATATAGGCACTGAAGAAGAAAGACTTGCTGCAATTATGGATGCGATTGCAGAGGTTTATGCTTCAACTTTTAGTCCAGATCCAATAGAGTATAGACGAGAGAGAGGATTACTTGATTTTAATGAAGAGATGGGGATATTAATCCAGGAGGTAGTAGGAACTAAGGTTGGACCTTATTTTTTACCTTCTTATGCGGGAGTAGCATTCAGTAGGAATGAATTCAGATGGTCTCCACGCATAAAGAGAGAGGATGGTATGATCCGTATAGTTCCCGGGTTAGGTACAAGAGCAGTAGACAGAATGGGAAATGATTACCCGATTTTAATTTCACCAAAAAGACCTAACTTACAAGTTAATCCTTTGGTTGAGGAGAAGATAAAGTACTCACCAAGATTTATGGATGTTATAAACTTAGAAATTGGTACCATTCAGACTGTTGATGCTGTAAGCTTTTTCAGAAAATATGCAGATGAATTCCCAATATTAAGTGATATTATTTCGATCCATGAAAGTGGGCGTCTTTCTCCACCTAATATTCTTTTCGATCCTGAGAAATCCGATATGGTGGTTACTTTCTCAAATCTTTTTGAAAAAAGTGATTTTTTAGAAAAAATGAAGCGCATTCTTACTATTTTAGAAGAAAAGATAGGAACCCCTGTAGATGTAGAGTTTGCATCAGATGGAGAAAAACTCTATATACTTCAATGTAGGCCTCAGAGCCAAGGCCGAGGAATGGAACGACAACCTATTCCTAAAGATATACCTGAAGACAGAAAAATCTTTTCCACAAAAAAGCATGTAACAACTGGTCAAATAGAAAACGTTGAATACATCGTATACGTAGTTCCAGAGAATTATGTGAATTTAGAAAAAAGGGAACAAATGCAAAACGTTGCTAAAATAGTTAATGAGCTTAATAATAAACTTCCAAAGAAAAAGTTTATTCTAATGGGCCCAGGGAGATGGGGAAGTAGAGGAGATATCAAACTTGGAGTACCAGTCAAATATGCAGATATCAATAATACGTCTCTACTGGTAGAAGTTGCAAAAGAAAAAGGAGATTATATTCCTGAGCTATCTTTTGGTACACACTTCTTCCAAGATTTAGTTGAATCTGGGATACGATACCTACCTTTATATCCTGATAAGAAAGATAGTATGTTTTATGAGGATTTATTACTAAATTCAGAAAATAAATTATTTGAGATATTGCCAGCCTATAAAAATTTTGAAAAGGTTGTACGTGTCATAAAAGTATCAGATATAATTCCTGGGGGTACGCTCTCAATAATTATGGATGGAGATGCAAGAGAAGCACTAGCCTATTTAAAACCACCAGATCATTTAAGTTGGCGAACACAAAAAATAGAAGAAATTGCAGAAGCACTTGATCCAACACTATATCAAATTGAGGCTATATATCTTATTGGAAGTACAAAAGAAGGCAAGGCAGGTCCAACAAGTGATATAGACCTTTTAGTTCATTTCAAAGGCACTGAAGAACAAAAAGATAATTTAATGGCTTGGTTTGACGAATGGGGTAAAAAACTAGCAAAAGAAAACAAAGAACGAACAGGTTTTGAGACCGAAGGATTATTGGACGTTCATATCATCACCGATGAAGATATTAAAAACAGAAATTCTTGGGCAACTCACATTACTTCACCATATCAAACAGTTAGAAAAATCCCCCTAAAAAAGGGTAGCTAGGAAATTAGGATGAGTTCTCTACTTGCGTTCTCTAAATTATTAGTATCAAATCTTATTAAAGCAAGTTCTGGTCCATCATGAGCTGCTGTAAAAGAATATGTTCTTCCAAATTTTTCTTTCCAGTATCCTGTTAATCTTGCTGATTCATGAACGTGACCATGTAGAGTTAAAAAGGGTTGTTTTTTATTAATAAATTGTTGTATTGCAATACTGCCAACATGAACATCTAAAGGAGCATGATCTACCATCTTTCCATATAACTCTGCTCTATCAAGAAATGAATTATAAGGCGGTGAATGAAAAAGAAAAATTGTTTTATCCATGAATAAATTTTTTGAGAGTTCATTTAAATCTTCGGCTATAGTGACATATTTTATTTTATCGGACGGTACATTAACTGTCCTCTTCCCTTTTTCAGGTGAAATAGCACCAACATCTATATATCGTGAAATATCGTATCGTTCCCAATCTTTTAGATGAAAGGGTGTTGGAGGTATACATGAGTATCCTGCGATGTATAATCCTTTAAATCTTATTGTTTTATTGTGTACGTAATTAATTAAATTTTTTTTATCTGCCTCTTCAAAAATATGCTCATACATCCTTGGATCATCATTACCAAGTATTATAAAAAATCTGATTTCTTTATTGATTTCATACTTAATATCTCTTATTTTTGAAAAAATATTATGATTAACAAAACCATCCATATTTGACTCTATTTTAAAGGTTTTTGGGAGTAAATCTCCCCCTAAAAATACTGCGTCTGGTTTTTCTTTTTTTGTTATTTGAAAAAGTTTTTCGTATAGTTTTATTTTCCCATGAATATCTGATACAAATATACAATTCAACCTAAACACCAAGTTTTGTTTTATTTTTAAGTTCATTAAATCTTGCTTAATAAATTTTAGGATTATCTAAATAATTGATTTTATAGGGAAACTTTTAAAAAATATCTTTATTACAGGTTATCACTATTAACGAACCAAGATGTGTTTCATATGTACGAAATTATAGAAAAAAAGGTATTATCAGAAACTGTTAAACTCATGAAAATAAAAGCACCTCTTATTGCTAAAAAAGCTCAAGCTGGTCAATTTGTCATTGTTAGAATAAATGAAAAAGGAGAACGGATTCCTTTGACGATTGCTGATTTTGATCGGAAAAATGGTACAATAACTATTATTTTCATGGAAATTGGTAAAACTACTAAACAACTTGGCTTACTTAATGTGGGTGATTTTTTACTAAATTTTGCTGGACCTCTTGGTGTTCCATCTGATATTGAAAAATATGGTATTGTTGTTTGTATTGGTGGGGGTGTTGGTATAGCACCTCTTTATCCAATTATTCGCGCACTTAAACAAAAAGGAAATTATGTTATAAGCATTCTTGGTGCACGTAATGAAAAACTTTTAATGCTTGAAAAAGAAATAAATGAAGTTAGCGATGAACTATATATATGCACTGATGATGGTTCAAAAGGTCAAAAAGGTTTTGTTAGTGATGTCCTGCAGAAACTTATTGATGAAAAAAAGAAAATCAATATCGTTTGGGCGATTGGTCCTGTTATTATGATGAAAGTTTTGTCTAACTTAACTAAAAAATATAGTATTAAAACAATTGTTAGTCTTAATCCAATTATGATTGATGGTACTGGTATGTGCGGTGGTTGCCGAGTTTCCATAGGCGGTAAAATTAAATTTGTGTGTGTTGATGGTCCTGAGTTTGATGGTCACTTGGTTGATTTTGATAATCTTATGCTTCGTAACCGTCGTTTCATATGTCAAGAAGAAGAATCTTGTAAGATCAAAGAGGTTTAAAACATGGCTGTGAGAAAAACAAAATATGAAATGCCTGAGCAAACACCACAAAAGAGAATCAAAAATTTCGATGAGGTTCCATATGGCTATAGCAAAGAGGTTGCTGTTGAGGAAGCAAAGCGTTGTCTGCAGTGTAAAAATAAACCTTGTATGAAAGGATGTCCTGTTGAGATTGATATTCCTGGTTTTATTCGTTATATTGCTCAAGGAAAGTTTGACAAAGCAGCAGAGATAATAAAAGCTAAAAGCAATCTTTCTGCTATTTGTGGGCGTGTTTGCCCGTATGAGAGTCAGTGCGAAGGAGAATGTACCCTTAAAAAAATTGGTGAACCAGTTGGTATCGGTAGACTTGAACGTTTTATCGCTGATTACGAACGAAACCATGGTGTTAAAATACCAAAAAAAGCAAAATCGACTGGTAAAAAAATTGCTGTTATCGGCTCGGGACCAGCAGGTCTTACGTGTGCTGGTGACCTAGCAAAAATGGGGCATAATGTTGTTATTTTTGAAGCCCTTCACGATCCTGGTGGTGTACTAATGTATGGCATACCAGAGTTTCGTCTGCCAAAAGAGATTGTAAAAGCTGAAGTTAATTATATTAAAAAACTTGGTGTGAAAATACAGTATGATGTTGTTGTTGGAAAAACAATTACTATTGACGAACTTACGAAAGAATTTGATGCAATTTTTATTGGAACTGGTGCCGGGCTTCCAAACTGGCTAAATATCGCTGGTGAAAATCTTGATGGTGTATATTCTGCAAATGAATTTTTAACCCGAGTGAATATGATGAAAGCCTATAAATTTCCTGAATATGATACTCCTGTTAAAATTGGAAAAGTTGTTGCAACATTTGGTGCTGGTAATGTTGCAATGGATTGCGCAAGAACATCACTAAGACTTGGAGCTCAAAAATCATATATCCTATATCGTCGAACAGAGGTTGAGATGCCAGCGCGAATAGAGGAAATACATCATGCAAAAGAAGAAGGAGTTATTTTTCATCTACTAACAAACCCAATTCGTTTTATTGGAAATGAGAAAGGTCTACTTACTGAGGTTGAATGTCTGCAAATGAAACTTGGTGAGTCAGATGAATCAGGACGTAGACGGCCAGTTCCCATACCTGGTTCTGAGTTTAAAATTAAGATTGATACAGCACTTGTTGCCATTGGACAGAGTCCAAATCCATTGATTCCCCATACAATAAAAGGTTTAAAAGTTGGTAAACATGGTAATATTGAGACAGATGAGAAGGGTCATACAAACATCCCAGGTATTTTTGCCGGTGGAGATATTGCAACAGGTGCTGCAACGGTAATACTAGCTATGGGTGCAGGTAAAACAGCAGCTAAAGCAATCAATGAATATTTAAGTGGTGATGGAAATATTATAGAGTAACTTCTTATATTATCTAATATTATCAAAAAGGGACAAGAAAAATAATTTTTTATTATAAGTTATAAGAGCACCGAGTACACCTAATATTACAAATATTAATGTTAAGAATAGTAGTCCTGTATCAAAATATGGTAGAAGTCTAAAACCTAATAAGCTGAATTTAAAAAATACTATTAAAATAAGATATAAAACAAATCATTTCCTTTTTTTAGCAGCTTGTATAAGTCCATCAAAAAGAGGTGCCGGACGTAATGGTCGTGATTTAAACTCGGGATGAGCTTGGGTTCCAACAAAATAAGGGTGATTTGGTAATTCCATAAACTCCATTAAAATCCCATCAGGAGATCTGCCAGAAAATACAATTCCGCAACTTTCAAGTTTTTCAACAAACTGAGGATTTACCTCATACCTATGTCTATGTCTTTCAGAAACATTTGTTTCTTTATACAAACTATAAATTATTGTTCCTTTTTTTAAGACGGCAGGATAAGCACCAAGCCTCATAGTTGCTCCATATCTACTATCCTGCAAAATTTTAACTTGCTCAGGAATAAAATCAATCACTGGATAAGGTGTTTTTTTATCAACCTCTGTGCTATGAGCATCAGTCATGCCACAAGCATTTCTTGCATATTCAACAACAGCAAGTTGCATTCCTAAACAAAGACCTAAATAAGGAATATTTTTCTCACGACAATAACGAATTGTTGCAATTTTGCCATCAATACCTGAAAGACCAAAGCCACCCGGTACAATAATTCCATCAAGTTTATCTAATGTTTTTACTTTGGTTGGCTCTATTTCAAAAAGCTTTGAATCAATCCATTTAATATCAGGTTTTAAATTATTATTCCATGCTGCATGCTTAACTGCTTCAATAACAGATATATACGAATCAGAAAGTTGAGACGCTCCAATATCAAAATATTTACCAACAATACCAATTTTTACAGTATTTTGTAATCTATTTATTTTCTTTATGAATTTTTTCCATTCCTTAAGATTATCCTTATCCTTTCTAAGATTCAGTTTTTTAAGTATTTTCCTGCAAAGATCTTGTTTTTCAAATAGCAAACTAACCGCATAAATATTATCAACATCTTCATTACTGATGACATCATCCTGAGAAACATTACAAAACATCGCAATTTTCTCACGACGAACATTATCAAGAGTTTTTTCAGAGCGTGTAATAATAAAATCAGGCATAATACCTATTTCACGAAGTTGTTTTACAGAATGTTGAGTAGGTTTAGTTTTTGCTTCGCCAAGTGCATCAAGCATAGGAACATATGTTACATGAACAAAAACAACCTTATCGCCTTCGTGTTTCATCTGACGAACAGCTTCTAAGAATAACACATTTTCATAGTCGCCAACAGTACCGCCAATCTCAACTAATACAAAATCCCAATTATGTTGACTTGCAGGAAGACGAATTCTTTCTTTAATTTCATCAGTTACATGCGGAATAGGCTGTACTGTTTTACCAAGATATTTACCTTTACGTTCTTTTTCTATTACTGCACTATAGACTTGACCAGTAGTAATATTATGTGATTTAGGTATGTTTATATCTAAAAAACGTTCGTAATGCCCTAAATCTTGATCAATTTCTCCGCCATCTTCAGTAACCCATACTTCTCCGTGTTCAGTAGGTCTAAGAGTTCCTGCATCAAAATTCATGTAAGGGTCTATTTTTATCGCTGTTACATTGTAACCATGAAGTTGCAGAATCTTGCCGATTGAAGCGGTAGTAATTCCTTTGCCTAAACCAGAAATAACCCCGCCTGTTACAATAATATAATTTACCATCCCTATCAACAGGCAAGGTGAATATGTTTCTAGATTTAAATCATTTCGCTTTATTAAAAAAGGTAAAAAAATAATAATTAAAAAAAAAATATTATTAGCACTAAAAAAATAAAAGAAAGATACAACTATTGCTTGTTTGTTTTAGACATAATTGCAAAGTCGTTGTATCGGTTTTTAACTAGGCTTTTTTCTTTGTTGTCATAAGAGCAATTTCTATAGAAGATACGTTAGAATTACGTCCTTCCTCATTTGTGATGCTCTCAGTCCCGATTTTGATATCTTTTACTTTTGCGTTTTGTACAAATCTGTTTCTTACTATTTCTGCTGTATCTACCGCACGGCTGATTGCTCTGCCACGGGCTTTTATTACTACTTCATCAGATCCTCCGTTGAACTGTGTAACTACTGCAAGCACATAGCTCATCGGTGGTTTGTTTCCAACAAATATTGTGTTTTCGTCTGGATTTATTACTTTTTCTGTCATAATCTTTCCTCCCTGTTTTTAACATTGAATTGTTTTTAGTCTCCCTAAGAACCAAATTTTTATTTATAAAGTTTTCGAAGGTGCATTTTGTTTCATTAAAAATATCTTATTGCCTAGATTCATTATACTTTTTTCTCCATATGACTCAGATAATTTTATATGCCATGCTCTTTTACCATGCAAGGGGAAAACAATTATTTAAACTACTTATTATGAGGTTTGAAAAAAATGGAAATAATTAAAGACAAACCTGGTGAAAAAATACTTCTTCTTGGAAACGAAGCAATAACCCGTGGAGCATTAGAGGCAGGAGTAGCTGTTGCAACAACTTACCCGGGGACGCCTGCTTCTGAAATTGCAGATACTTTTTCTGCTATTGCAAAATATTTTATCAAACAAAAAAAAGACCCAGGGTTTTATTTTGAATATTCTATAAATGAAAAAGTAGCACTTGAGATAGCAGGCGCAGCAGCAATATCTGGTCTTAGAGCAATAACAAGTATGAAACATGTTGGTTTGAATGTTGCAAGTGATACTTTCATGACCTATATGTATATAGGTTGTCGAGGCGGACATTTAATTGTTACTGCAGATGATCCATATTGTCATTCCTCGCAAAATGAACAGGATAATCGTTATTATGCACTTTTTGGCGGAGCACCAATGCTTGAGCCTTCAACACCTAATGAAGCAAAAGAGATGACAAGGATTGGTTTTGAAATCTCAGAAAAACTTCAGTCGCCAATACTTCTAAGAACTACTACAAGGCTTAATCATGTTCGCAGTAGTATAGAGCTTAAAAAAATGCAGAAACCAAAGCGAATCGGTAATTTTGAAAAAAACCCTATGTGGGTTACAACACCAGATATTGCTCGTGTTCGTCATCCAGAGCTACTTAAAATGCTTAAAGTTGCAGAGGAATTAAGTGGGAAATCAGAATTTAATAAAATAATAAACATAGGGAAACCTTCTGATTGGGGAGTTGTCACATCTGGTGTATCGTTTAATTATGTAAAAGAAGTAGTAGAGGATTTGAAACTTGATGTTAGAATTCTAAAACTTGGAATGAGCAATCCTTTGCCAAAAAAAATGTGTGAAAACTTTATTAAATCATGTAAAAACGTAATTGTTGTCGAAGAACTTGAACCTATTTTAGAAAACCAGTTTAAAGTAATTGCGTATGAACTAGGTGAAAAAGTTAAATTCTATGACAAATCATCAGGTCATTTCTCTCGTTTATTTGAATACAACCCAGATATCATAGCAGAGGCTTTTTCTAAGATATTTAAAGTTAAAAATCCTTATATTGCTGCTAAAATAAGTGATATAAAACTTCCTAGTAGACCTCCTGCTCTTTGCCCAGGATGTCCACATCGTGCAACATATTATGCTGCAAAAAAAGCACAGCCTAAAGATGTTATTTATCCTACAGATATTGGTTGTTACACGTTAGGTCGTGCAAAGCCACTTGAAATGGCTGATCTTCTTCTTTGCATGGGAAGTAACGCAGGTACTGCTTGTGGTCTTGCTGCGGCAACAGATAAAAAAATTATAAGTTTCATGGGTGATAGTACATTTTTCCATTCAGGTATTCCACCAGTTGTTAATGCAGTTCATCATAATCATGATGTAGTAATTACTGTTCTTGATAATCGGACTACAGCTATGACTGGTCATCAGCCTCATCCAGGTACAGATTTTGATGGAATGGGTCGCCCTGCTAAAAAAATAATTGTTGAGGATGTTTGCAAAGGCTGTGGTGTAGAACATATCGAAGTTGTTGACCCAAATAGCATTAAAGAGACTATTGAAGCATTTAAACGAGCTCTTAATTTTAAGGGTACATCAGTTGTTGTTAGTAAATCACCTTGTATTCTTCTTGAAAACCGAGATAAAATAAAACGTGGTGAAAAAATACTAGTCTATCAGATAGATCAAGGAAAATGTCAAAGATGCAAAACATGTATTGGTAGGTTTGGTTGTCCTGCAATCTATTTTGGCAAGGATGAAAGTATATTAATTGATGAGCAGCAGTGCAATGGTTGTGGTAATTGCGCAACAATTTGTCCTTTTGGCGCAATACATGTAAAGGAGGAGAAATAAAATGAAAGAAAAGATAAACATAACATTAACTGGTGTTGGCGGTCAAGGGGTTGTTACTGCTGCAAATATACTTGGTATAACCGCGGTGAGAGCAGGGATTAATGTATTTGTCTCAGAGGTTCATGGTATGGCCCAGCGCGGAGGAAGTGTAAACTGTACAGTTCGACTTGGAGATGTATCTGGTCCTCTTATTCCAAATGGTTCTGCAAATGCAGTTCTTAGTATGGAGCCTTCTGAAGCATTACGCTACATTCGATATTCAAATAAAAAAACTAAAATTATAACAGATATAGTACCAGTTATTCCTTTTACTGTAGCAACAGGTGATGAAAAATATCCTGAACTTGAAAAAATTTTCAATGAACTTGAAAAATATGGGGAACTCTATAAAGTCGATGCCGCAAAACTAGCAAAAGAAGCAGGTGCTCTTATTACAAAAAATATTGTGATGTTAGGTGCTCTTGCAGGTGCAGATATTTTACCTTTTAAACCAGATTTTTTGATTGGGGTAATTCTTGAAAGCGTTCCCAATGAATATATAGGTATTAACAAGAAGGCATTTGAACTAGGTTTTAAATCAATTAAAAAATAAAAATTTATTTTTTGTAGATTTTTTCCATCAGATAAACATCTAGTTTTTTTCCAAACTTATATCCTACTTCTTTATAGATTCCAACATGCTTAAAACCTACAATATCATGTAAATGAATACTTATTTTGTTTCCCTCTGCAATCCTTGAAATTATTGCATGAATACCTGTTTTTTCTCCTGCATCAACAATTTCTTTGATTAGCTTCTTTCCAATGCCTTTTCCTCGATATTTTTCTTTTACATATATTGATATCTCTGCAGTATCTGAATATGCACAACGAGTAGAATATTTACTAAGTGATGAAAAACCAACTATTTCTTTATCAATTTCTGCGACAACAATAGGGTTTTTAGAACCATGTTCTTTGAACCATTTCTTTTGTTCTTGAATTGTTTTTGGTTCTGTATCAAAAGTTGCAGTAGTATTAAGTATCGCATGATTATAAATTTCAGTTATACCTTTTAAATCTTTTAACGTAGCTGCTCTAATTTTAATCAAAATACAATCACTTAACATGATATTACAACCTCAATACTTATAATATACGGATTATATAATCCTTCTAAAACCTGGTATGAAATTATGTTTTGTGTAGAATGCGGAATGGAAGGAGAAATATACAAAGATGGCGTATGCATAAAATGCTACCTTAAAAATAAAAAGTTTTCAAAAGGCCCAGAAATATTAGATTTACCTGTATGTGTACACTGCCAAGGACATAAATACAAAAATACTTGGACAAATGATCTTTTAGACGATATTCTGCGCAGGATTATAAAAAATAATTTTGAGATAAGTAAAGAACTACAAAATTTAGATATAAACATAGATTTCAATGAAACACCCCGTGGGCTTGAATGTACAGTTTACATATCAGGTTTAATACAAGAAAAAGAAATCAATGAAGAACATGATTTGCTTGTTCGACTTAGAAAAACAGTATGTGAGGTTTGTTCAAGGCAATTCGGTGGGTATCACGAGGCAATAATACAAGTTAGAACTGAAAAAAGAAAATTTTCAAAAGAAGAGCTTATAAATATAAAGGCAACGGTTGAAACAATAATTGAAAACATGCAAGGTAAAGGAAATAGAACTCTTTTTATTGCAGATATAGCTGAGGAGCATGGCGGATTAGATTTTTACATTAGTGATAAAAATGCAGCATTTAATATTTCAAAGATGCTTTTAGATAAATATGGCGGTTTTATAAAACAATCATCAACAAATACAGGTATGAAAGATAGTAAACAAATCTACAAGATGACTTATTTAGTTAGAATCCCACCTTATAAAAAAGGAGATTGCATACAAATTGATGATAATTATTATCAAATAAAATATTTGCAGGCAAACAAAATAAAAATAATAAATTTATTAACTTGGGAAGAACGCTCAACAGATCTAAAAAACTTGGAAAAAGCAAGAATATTTAGTGGACAAGATTTATTAAGAGATATGATAGTTGTAAGTCAAACAAAAAGTGAGTTGCAGTTGATGGATGAAAAAACATATGAACTGCACATCGTTAAAAAACCAGAAGAAATTGAATATGTATCCAAAAAAATTCAAGTAATAAAAATAGATGATTTGTTGTTTATCTCTCCAAAATTACACAATTAATAAATAAGTAGTTTTTATTATTTGCTTATAAAGAGGGATAATATTATGGTTAAGACTTCTATGAATTTAGAAGAAAACATGGCTTCTGCTCTTTGTTATGTATTATTCTGGGTCACTGGAATAATTTTTTATATTTTGGAGAAAAACAATAAAATAGTAAGATTCCATGCAATGCAGTCTATATTGTTATTTTTACCTTTGCAAATTCTTTCCATGTTCGGATTCTGGTTTTTATGGTGGTTGGCCGGGCTTATATGGCTATTTGTGTTTATTCTTTGGTTAATATTAATGTTAAAAGCATATCAAGGAGAAAAATTCAAATTACCAATAATTGGTGACATAGCAGAAAAACAAGCATAAAAATGTTTAAACATTTTTTCTTTTTTTATAAAAAAGCATCACTGCGAGTACGTATAGATATTTCTCCTGCAATATTTTTTCTCATGATTTCTTCTACTTCATCATGTTTTTTACTATGCCCTAATGCCCACATAAGTTTTACATAAGCAGTCTCAGGAAGCATATCTTTACATGATATTACACCTGCTTTTAGAAGATCTCGACCAGTTGAATAAACACTCATGTTTATTCTACCAAATATACATTGTGAAGTCATAGCAAAAACAGTTCCTTTATCTGTTAATTCTTTAATTCTTGGAATTATTTTTTCAGGTACATGGCCAAGACCTGTACCGATAAATACAACTCCTTTTTTATCAGGAATATCCCCAGGTTTTAGACCAGGATATGCATAAATCATTGCAACATCGGTCTCCATTTTATCATCAACAACAACTTTCCCTTTGGATTTTTTGTTATAATCTGTGTTTAGTTTTATCTCACCATTTTTTACAAAACCAATTATCTCCTCATTTACTGTTTTAAAAGCATCTCTGCGGCTAGTATGTAACTTACGAACCTTTGTACCACGATGAATAACATTACATGTATCAGAAATTTCATTGTGCATAACTACAACTACTTCACCAATATCAGATTTTGATGCTACAATTGCAGCAGATAAAAGATTCAACTCAGCATCACTAGACGGTCTATCACTACTACGCTGAGCACCTACAAGAACCACAGGTCCGGTTAAATTTTTAATCATAAATGAAAGAGCAGCTGCAGTATAACCCAAAGTATCAGTACCATGAGGAATAATAACTCCTTTTGCTCCATTGTTTAGTTCTTCGGCAACGATATGAGCAATTTTTTTCCAGTTTTCAACTTCAAAATTTTCACTTAAGATTTGAAAAGCAACCTGGGTTTTAACGTTACAAATATCAAAAATCTCTGGAACTGCAAACGCAAGGTCTTTAGCAGAGCTTGCAGGATGGACAGCACCTGTTCTATAATCAACATAACAGGCTATTGTCCCACCAGTTCCAATAATAGAAATTGTAGGTTTGTTTTTATCAAAAGTAATATCTTTGGTTTTTTTAATAGATTGTTTATGTTTTTCAAGTAAAGTAATTTTTGTATCTTTATTAACTGCTATACCAATGTTATATCCATTATCAAGTTTAATTGTAATAACATCGTCGTCACTAAACTGATGATGAGGCAAAAGAACGCCTTCTTTTTTTATAGTTTTAGAGTCTATTCTTATTTTGTCACCAATTTCAATTTTTGCTTTTTTTAATTTTTCTTTGATCGATTTTTTCCCTGTCATAATGCTGTATGAACAGTATGTTTTATCTTTTTAAAGAATTATCCTATATATGATTGTAATGAGAGTTGCTTTAAAATTTGCATATAATGGTAAAAACTTTTATGGCTATGCTCGTCAACCCAAACTTAGGACAATAGAAGAAGAGATAATAAATTCATTAGTAAAATATGAGTTAATAAAAGATCCTAAACTATCCTGTTTTAGATCGTCTAGTAGAACTGATAAAGGTGTTTCGGCGTTAGGTAATGTTATTGCTTTTAATACTGAAAATTTTAAAAAAGAAGTACTAAATAAATTAAACAAAGAAAATGAAGACATACTATTTTATGCTTTCAAAATTGTTGATGATGATTTTTATCCCAGATATGCTTGTCTTAGACAATATCGATATTATTTAGATGTTACAAATAAGGATTTTAAAAAAGTAATAAAAGGGCTCTCTTTTTTTACAGGTGAGCATGATTTATCTAATTTTGCAAGAGTTGAAAAAGATAAAAATCCTGTTAGAATAATTGATAATATTATTATTAGTAAATTTGAACGATTCTTAGTAATTGATTTTTTTGCACAAACTTTTCTTTGGAATCAGATTAGAAGGATTATTTCTGCAGTTGAAAAATTAGGTTGTGGAAAAATAACTCAAGGTGAAATAATTAATGCTTTGGATAATCCTAAAAAAATTGTTGATCTTGGGGTTGCATCTCCTGAACTACTTATTTTAAAAGATGTTTTTTATGATTTTGAGTTTGAACTAGATAAAAAAATAAAATTAGAGAAATTAGAAAAAGAGATAATTTCATCAATTAAAAATCATTAAAATCTATTTTTTGATTGCCCTGTAAATAAAATATGCAAGTCCGCTATAACATAATGTAGCACCGAATACTAACATAATAATTATTGGCAGAAAACAACAATTCTGAAGATAAAATATTAAAAAAGTCTGAAAATAAACCATTTTTACTAGTAATATTAATGTAATATTATTTGATTTAGCAGTTTTGTGAAACCTAATTTAATAATAATTAGATATAGTGAAATTGGCCTTAAGGCAAAATTTACTCGTAAAACATTTGAAAATATACTTCAGAAAAATATTAAGGATATTTTGAAAAAAGAAAACATTATTTTTAATCTCGATAAAACCGGTGGCAGATTTTTTATTTATACAAAAGAAATCAAAAAAACAACTACTGTTTTAAAAAAAATATTTGGAATAAAATCCGTTAGTCCTTGTTTTAAAACAGATAGTAGTATTGATTCTATGAAAAAAATTGCTCTTAAAGTGATAAAAGATAAAATAAACAAAGATACTTCTTTTGCATTAAAAGTAAAACGTGAAGGAAACCATGATTACACAAGCCAAGATGTTGCTATAATATTAGGCGACGAAATAGTTAAAAAAACAAATGCAAAGGTAAATCTTAGTAAACCAGATATAAAACTATTTATAGAAATTCGACAAGGCAATACTTTTTTCTTTTTTGAAAAAATTCCTGGACCTGGTGGTTTACCACTTGGTTCTCAAGGTAAAGTATTGTCTCTTGTAGAATCAAAAGGCAATAAATTTCTTGCTACTTGGTACATGATGCGCAGAGGTTGTATACCTGTTTTTTTAACTCTAGAAAAAGAGTTTATAGAAAATATAAAAACTTTTACTAATAAATGGTATTTTAACGCAGAAGTAGTTAAATGTAACAAAAATACTTTTTATGTAACTATTAGCAAAGTTATTTCTGAATATGGTTGTGAAGCTGTTGTAACAGATTATTTTTTCTCAGATGATTATCCTGAAATGTTAAAGGAAGTCATAAAATTAAAAAATTATGCTAATGTACCGTTTTTACAACCTTTAATTATTATGGATGATGCATTTATCCAAGAAAAAAGCAAGGAGATAGATTTGTAACTATGAATATTGTTATTTTTGGTGCAGGTGCGATAGGTTCATTGTTTGGAGGTATTCTTGCTAAAAATAACAATGTTTATTTAATCGGCAGAAAAAATCATGTTGAACAGATAAGAAAAAAAGGTCTTAAAATAAAAGGTAAAACAAATCTAAATGTTAAAGTTTTAGCATGTGAAAAAGTTGAAGATATTTTGTTTTCACCAGATCTTATTATTATTTCTGTTAAGTCTTATGATACAGAAAATGCAGTATACGAAATTAAAAAAATCATAGGTAAAAATACGTTTGTTATGTCTTTACAAAATGGTCTTGATAATATCGAAAAAATAGAAAAAATAGTAGATAAAAAGAAATTATTTGTTTGTGTTACTACACACGGTTCTGTTTTTTCTAAACCAGGTGTTATTATTCATACAGGTATTGGTAAAACAAAAATCGGTGCAATTGTAAAAAATTTGTTTGATGAAAACAGATTTGTTGAAATGTTTAATAAATCTGGTATTAACACAGTTATTTCTGATGACATTATGCATGATATTTGGGCTAAAGGTGTTGTAAATTCTAGTATTAACCCTTTAACTTGTTTTTTTAAATGTAAAAATGGTTATATTTTGAAAAACCCTATTTTGGAAAAACTCATGGAACAAGTTTGTTATGAATCTGTAAGTGTTGCTAATGCTTGTGGTTTTAGTCTTGTTTATGAGGATACACTTAATTTTACAAAAGAAGTTATTAGTGATACTGGTGAGAATTTTTCTTCGATGCTTCAAAGCGTCCAAAATGGTTGTAAAACTGAGATTGATAGTATTAATGGATTTATTGTAAAGGCAGGTAAGAATTTTGGTTTAGATGTTACTTTAAATGAAATCATTGTTTATGTCATTAACAACCTTTGTTAGTTTTTTATTTCAGGCAAAAAACTTATTTATTAACAATTTTTAACTAGTTTTGTTTTCAAAATTAGTAAAAAACAAAATATCTATATAAAATATAATTAATTATAAAAAAGTGTAAAAAAATGAAAATATTTGTCACTAGAAAAATACCAGAACCTGGACTTGATTTTTTAAGAAAATATCATGAAATTGAAGTAAATCCTCATGATAGAGTTCTTTCAAAACAGGAAATATTACAAGGGCTCAAAGGAAAAGACGGACTGCTTTGCCTTCTTACAGATATAATTAATAAGGAAATAATAGAATCAGAACCAAACCTTAAGATGATCGCAAACTATGCTGTAGGATACAACAATATAGATGTAAAAACTGCAACTAAACATAAAATCCCTGTTAGCAACACACCAGATGTTTTAACAGATACTACTGCAGAGATGGCATGGGCTTTACTCTTCTCAGTTGCTCGTCGGGTTGTAGAAGCAGATAGATTTACAAGGCAAGGTAAATTTAAAGGATGGGCACCGATGCTTATGCATGGGCAAGATGTAACCGGTAAAACCCTTGGCGTTGTAGGTACTGGTCGTATTGGTTCGGCCTTTGCATTGAAAAGTAAAGGATTCAAAATGAATATTTTGTATTATGATCAAGTAAAAAATAAACAAATTGAAGAAGAATTATCTGCAAAAAAAGTAGAGTTAGACAGATTATTAAAAGAATCAGATTTTATATCATTACATATGCCACTTCTATCAGAAACTCATCATCTAATCGGTGAAAAACAACTTAAAATGATGAAGAAAACTGCGATATTAATTAACACATCACGTGGTCCTATCGTAGATGAGCAAGCTCTTGTAAAGGCACTAAAAAATAACTGGATTTTTGGTGCGGGTCTTGATGTTTATGAGCACGAACCTGAGATAAACAAAGAACTTTTTAAGTTTGATAATATTGTTTTGCAGCCTCATTCTGCATCTGCAACCACAGAGACGCGAACTAAAATGGCAATTATGGCTGCTGAAAACATGATAGCAGGTTTAAAAGGAGGAATTCCGCCTAATTGCATAAATCCTGAAATATTTAAAATTTAAAGAGTAAAAGCCCAAACCTCTGGTTTTTCAGGTAAATCTTCTTTTTCTATATCTATTTCATTACCTACGTGAAGTACATCATAAGGGTTTTGTTCAAGAAAAGCATCAATTCCTGCAATTGGTAAAGAAAGCCCGCCTATTTTAAAATGCATAGGAACAATAATTTTAGGCTTAATTTTTTTAATAACATTCCATGCTTTTTTATCATCAACAGTAAAAACCCCGCCAATTGGAATAAACAAAACATCAACATCTCCAATTTTTGAAACAGTTTCATCATCAAGTTTGTGACCTAAATCTCCAAGATGACAAAAAGTTATGTTATCGATTATAAATTTAAACATTATAATCTTACCACGTTTGGCACCATTTTCTTCATCATGAAATGCATCTATTCCATAAATTTCAACATTATCTATATTGCGCTTACGACCATCGGTAATAATTTTACTATCAGGTTTTTCAACGGTTTTTACACTGTTGTGATCATAATGATCATGAGAAACAAGGATGATATCACCTTGTACACTAGGCGCAGGTATACCTATACTTTTTCCATCATGTGGATCAGTAACTATTGTTTTATCATTAGTTATTCCAAAACATGAATGTCCATGCCAACGTAGCTGTAACATATTACTGTTTTCCTCCCAAGGTAAGCAACATGTAACACAAATAGATTATAAAAAAATTATGGCCTTAAACGACCAAATTTGATGTATTCTATTTTATTTTTTTCAACGCAGGCAAAAATAATTTCTTTATTTACAGAATGAGCAAGTCTGATTGCACGGCTCATCTCCGACCATGCGCTTTTAAATTTTTCATCGATAATGTGAACTAAGTATTCGGCATGAATTTCGTCAGGGTTTCGTGTATAACAGCGAAAATCAGTACCAAATTTAAAACCAGTTTTAGTAACAAGGCCACGTTTTTTCAAATCGCAATATACCTTAAATCTATCATCAAACATAGGGTCTATATCTATTATTTTTTTAACAAAATCCTTACGAGAAATATCAATCTCTTTTATATTTTTAATGTCTAATATTTTTTCATCAGAAAGATATAAACTTTCGGCATAAGAAAGACGTAATCCACTGCCAAAAGGTTTTCCAAAAAACTCTTTTTCAAACAAATTATCTTTTAGTTTTTCATCAAAAACAATAACTGAGTTTTCAAATAAAAATCCTTTATTTTTTGAATAATTTGCTTTTTTATTAAAACCTTTGAAATCAATAATTGAAACATCATAATATGTAACATCCCCTTCACAGTCGACTACCGCAAACCAAAGTTTTGCATTTTTTTTTGCAACTCTAAAGATAATGTCAATTGTTTCTTTTACATCAAAAAAACTATTTTCAGAGAAAACGCAGACAAAAAATTCTTTTTTATAATCAGAGAAAGTAACGCCTTTTAAATCATTGTAAAGTTTTATAGAACATCCTCTGTTTTTAAGTTCTTTAAAAACAATGTATTTAATATCAAAATTTTTAATTTTTTCAGAGGCAATACATACAAGCTTCTCAAAATTTATTTTTATTTCATCTTTTTTTATACTTATTTTATCTTCATCAAGTAAAAAACAACTTTCAATAAGGTCGAGCTCAAGTTTGTTGCCGCTAAGAGGTTTACCAAAATGACTTTTGTTAAAAAGTCTACCTATTTCTTTTGGTTTTTCAATGATTATTTTTTCATCTATAAATTTGCCCTGTGTTTTCATCTTTATAAAAAACCATTATTAGAAACTAGTATTATTTGTTTTTCCTGTAATAATCTTTAATGCTTTTTGGTACTTCATTATTTTGATAACTATAATCTCTGTAACTTTCGTAACTACTTTTTTCTTTTTTAGCTTTAACATCATTTTTTGATGATTTATCATTTAATAACGTAGCGGTTACTAGACCAAGACCTAATCCCCCAATTCCACCTAAGATAAAAACTATTAGTATTATACCAAACTGTGAAAAAATATCGATAATATGCTTTGGTGAATTAATCTTTGGAATACCTTCATATCTTGAGGAAGTAGTTCCTTTGCTAACATTAGTAAAACTTAGAGCACCGGCGATCATTCCACTAAAGCGATAATAGAAAAGTGCTGTAGTAAAGTCCTCTTCATCAAGGAGGCTATCAGCATATTCATAATAACATACTGGAAGAACGGGTTTAACGCCATAACCTATACTTTTTAAAATATTGGAGCTGGCGCTATCATTAATTCTATTTATTTTTTCTTTGTATTCATCTTCACTGCTCACACCAATTGTTTCAATTTCAAGATTAGCTTTTGTTATTGCATCAAGTGCTTCAAAAAGTGCTGCCGCAGGATAACCATTTTCTCTTTCGTTTTTTGCAATATCAAGCATGTTCTGAGCATCAGAAAGATAATTAGAACCAGAATTCATTTCATCTAGAAGAACGCTAGAATATGTTATAGCCTGCTGTGCTTCTTCTATATATTCAAGAGCAAGATTGTCTATATCAGAAGTGCTAATGTTACCTGATTCATTAAAAAAATTTGTTATGTTAAGCCACCAATTAACACTTTCACTACGTTCTTTTGCCTTTGCAAGATAACTTAAACTAGATAGATAATCACCTGCTTTATAGCTACTATTTGCATTTGTCAGGTAATCATTTGCTTCAGATGCACGTTTCTGAGCACCACCAACACACTGCAAAGATACAAAACCAGTTATCTTACTATTCCTGGCTTCATTATTTTTTTCATCGCAGAAGAGATTTATTTCATCAATAAGATTTTCTACATAATTTGGTCTATCTTCTTCAGATGTATTAAAATAATTACAAGCATACTGTACATAACGAGAATTAATAAGAGATAAGAACGATTTAGTTGTACTAGTATAATACATTTTACGGTCAAACCATGTTTTTGATTCTTCAATTAATAGTTTTGCACCATCTAATTCATCTTCTATTTCACTACGATAATAAATCCAAGTGAAGCGATCCCAATCCCAAACCTTGTTTGGAATATTAGAACGTGAATTATTAAACAATTCCATTGATACAGTATATAGTTCTTGAGATTTTTCAAGTAAAGAACTTGAAAGAGTCAAAAACGCAGTGGTATACTCATCAGTTTTGAATTCCTCATCGGAAACAAAAGACGAAAAACTGTACCCTGTAAAGTTATTTACTGCTTGATTAACATCTTCTACTTCAACCACTTCTATATCATAACCTTTGCTTACTATATAATCCTCAATGTTTCTTGTAACAGTTTTAATTTGAGTCTGGGTCCAGCCATTGTTAGTTACAGTTTCTTGTATTGTTTCAAGATAAGTTCCTTGACCTTTTGGAATTAAAAAACGTTTTGCGCCAACTTCATATGCAGCATCAACTTTGTAAGGTATGCCCCCAATAGGGCCTATGCTTCCATCTGGATTAATCATACCTGTCATAATAGTATGTTCATCTAAAGGCCAATTCTCAAGAAGGGCAACAGTTGCAACAGTCATAATACCTCCAGCACTTGGTCCACCGATAACTGGTGCATCAGTACGAACAACAAAAAAATAATCAAAAAAACTAGGATTAATACTGCAATTAGCATCATTTTTTACAAGAGCACTAGCAACTTTTACTGCAAGACGAGCAGAGCCCTGCATATCGACTTGTGTCAAAGGAAGTGTATCAACAAAAACCTTACCGCTACCATTGCTTTGAATGGTAACAGTAATAGTTGACATAACGCCAACATATCCGTCATCAGTACTTGCAACAGCAGGGGCATAGACTGTTACATTACGATAAATAATAGATGAATTATCTTCATAAATTTCACCAGGTATAGGTGCAGAAATAGAGATATCTGTATAAGACATAAAAAGTAGTGCAAATACAATTCCCATTATTACAATTTTTTTTGTCAATATTATGCCCCCTAAATTAAATTTAAGAACTAGAAGTACAATAAAAAATTCTACTATAAAAATTTATTCCCAAATTAGTCAAAGACATAAGTAGTTGGACACATCGAAGTTGAATTTTTTTCCTCCTAAGAATTGATCGATCTTCATCTGCATATTCTCGATGGTTGGAAAATAGGTGGAGTTTGTGACTGTAG
>Ga0299915_10000336_pt1 | contig 36622 bp, 29 predicted proteins | sample RVTome_13_FD_200263 | JGI IMG/M metagenome (GOLD analysis project Ga0299915, IMG submission 200263) | Soil microbial communities from uranium-contaminated site in the Upper Colorado River Basin, Wyoming, United States - RVT92D227 (version 2) ...
GCCTCTGCCGCTCCCTGACGCACAGTCGGGGACACATCAGCGAGAAGAGCGTGTAGCTTGGGTAGCACACGCGGGACATCTGCGTCCGTGGTCACCCGCCCAGCGTCGCGGGCCCCTCCTTCGCGGAGGATCGCATCGGAAGAAGACATGAGAGCGAGGCAGGACACCGCCGTGCGCCTCTCGCCAAGCTCCACCACTCTGCCAGACTGTGTGTACTCTATGCGGCCGCGGCCACACAGATATACCCACTGATCACCGCATCGCCTGAAGCAAAGGCGAGTGCCCGGCTCTACCGTCACCTTGGCTTCGCCGAGGTCGACACTTCCAGCAAACCTCACCTCGCTGCCATCGCCCCTCGCAAACACCACCGTGGCGTCCGCGAAGAAGATGAGCAGCTTGTCCCCTGGACGTTCGCGTGACAACCACAAGAGGGGCCCTTTCCCTGGCCATCCCACGAAGCTAATTGCCCCCGCATCTTCATCGGCGTGATATTCACAGGTTGCCTCCCAAGGAATACTGCCACGTTTTAATTCGAATAGCAGGTCCCCCCGCGCTACGACGCTTCGGGGAGCAGTCCCTATCGGGAGGGCGACGCTGACGCGTTGTTCGATGAGATCAGGCTGCACATTGTCCTGCGGTACTCCTGCAGTCGCAAGCATCCCGGTCACAAGTATCGTCCCGGCGGCGCACAGCGCTGCTTTCCAAGACCTTTCTCTTCTCATAGCGCACATCCCATTCCCGCTTGCCAAGCGCGCCGCTCGCAGTGGCGTGCGGCTTAGAAGACCTCGCTTCCGGGGAAGATGTCCAGGGCCTGGGAGAGGAGGGAATCGGCCCCCGCGGGCGCAGCCTGCTCCGGGCCTCCGTGCAACTTGCACTCCACGCGAAGCCGCCTGCCCAGGACCTTTTCCATGGTCTTTTCCAGGAGGGCCCTCTTTTCCTGTTTGCTCATCTCGGCATGGTTGAATTCATAAGCGAAGGTCAGAGTCAGCAGGTCGCCTTCCACTTTGGAGGGAATGGCATCTTCGGCAATGCTGCGAAGACCAGCCTGTTTCTCTTTCCTCAAGGCCTCAAGCACCTCCGGCCATCTTCTCTTGACCTCCTCCAGGTCGCTGATGACCACCTCCGGCTTCTCCGGAGCAGGGGCCGCCTTTGCCGGCACCGCCTCCGGAGCCGGCTTCTCCTGCGGCGCCGCGGGCTTCGGCGCGGCCGGCGCTTCAACGGGCCTTGTCGGCGCGATTCTTTCGGCTTCTCCCAGGCCGCAGGCGCGCGCCGCAAAAAGTTCCAGGAGCAGCCTCTGCTCGCCGGAGAAGCGCAGTTCGCTCTCCGCCCGGCAGAGCAAATCTATCATCTCGAGCAGTTGTTCCTGGGGGAATTCCCTCGCCTGTTGACGCATTCGAGGAAGATACTCCGGCGGCAGGGAAATCTCAACCTGGGCGAGGTCTCCCTCTCTGCCGCGAGCCGAAATCCTTATCAAGAGCAGGTCGCGCAGGTATTTCATCAACTCTTTCGTCAATTGCACGAGGTCTTTTCCCTCGGCCACCACACGACCGACCAGAGCGAAGGCGGCCTCCGCCTCCCGCCGGCCCAGCAAGCCGCAGAACTCCATGAGAAGTTCAGGCTCTATGCCTCCCAGAATCGCTCTCGCTTCCACGGCGGTAATCTCATCTCCGGCAAAGGCCGAAGCCTGTTCCAGCAGAGAAAGGGCGTCCCGCGCGGAGCCCTCTGCGGAGTGGGCCAGCAAGGAAAGCGCGGCCTCCTCAATCTTCAATCCCTCTCTGCCGGATACGAAACGCAGCCGTTCCTCCAGTTCCTTTGAGCCAATGCGGTGAAAATCAAACCTCTGACACCGGGAAAGGATGGTGGGCTTCACCTTGTGGGCCTCGGTCGTGGCAAGCACAAAGACTACCTGCGCGGGCGGCTCCTCCAACACCTTCAAGAGCATATCGAAGGCCGGATCCGAGAGTTGGTGAACTTCATCAATGATATAGACTTTGTAGCGCGTCTGGCCCGGGGCGAACTGAAAGCGGCGGCGAAGTTCTTCCATGTCATCCACGCCCCGATGGCTGGCGGCGTCGAACTCGATAACATCCAGGCTTGCCCCGCGCCTGATTTCCAGGCAGGCCTCGCAACTCCCGCAGGGCTCGGAAGTGGGGCCCTTTTCACAGTTGAGGGCCATGGCAAGGACCCTGGCGGTAGTCGTTTTGCCCGTCCCCCTGGGCCCGCAGAAAAGATAAGCATGTGAGATGCGCCCGACCTTTATGGCGTTCGCGACGGTCTGGGTCACATGCCGCTGGCCGATTATCTCGGAAAAGCGGGCCGGGCGATATTTTCGATATAGAGATTGGTATTCCGCAGACATTGCTGAGCAGAGTCCTCCACTGTAATAGGAGTTTCGACAACTCCACGATGATTCCTACAACTGCTTCGCCAAAGGCCCGATTTCGGCGAAGGTGCCTATCTGCCTGCCTTCAGCCGATCGCCCGCCGATAGACCTCCACCATGCGGCGCGCACAGTTGGCCGAGGAGAATTCCCCTGCCCGCTTTTTGGCCTTTTGGCCCATCGCCTCACGCTCTGTGGGATTCTCCAGCAGCCGGAGGAGAGCGCCCGCAAAAGCCTCGATAGTGGGCTCTACGACCAATCCCTCCTCACCGTCGCGCAGAATCTCCGCCACCGCGCCCGACCTTGCCGCCACCGCAGGAAGCCCGCAGGCCATGGCTTCCAGCACCACGATTCCCTGCGTATCAGTGAGAGAGGGAAAAGCAAAAATCTGGCAATGGCTGAGCGCGTGGAATACCTCCCGCCGGGGAAGAAAGCCGCTGAAGTGAGCCGCCTGCTCGAGGCCCAGTTGCCTGATGAGCCGCGAAATCTCGCTCTCCCAGGGCCCGCCTCCGATGAAAAGCAGGTGAGCGGAGGGAATCCGCTGAAGCAGCCGCGAGAAGGCGTTCAAAAGGAGTCCTAGGTTCTTTTCCCTGGCGATTCGCCCGGCAAAGGCGATGACCGGCGCCCCTTCCGGGATGACCCAACGCTGGCGGATGGGAGCAGAGAAGGACTCTTCCGCCAGAGAGAGGTCCGCGCCGGTCGGGATGACCTCTATGGGAGTCTTGACCCCATAGGAGCGCAGTGCCTGCAGGGCGGCCGGCCCGGGAGCGATGACAAAATCCGCTCCGTCAGCAAAGCGGCGGCTAACCCGGCGGGCAAGCCAGCGGACCAGAATCTGGGGAAGGGGGATGTAATGAGAATAGTCTTCCAGCAGGGTATGGTATGTAAATACCAGCGGCAGGCCCAGTCTGCGCGCCGTCCTGGCCGCGGCGCGACCCATGCCAAAAAGGGAATGGGTGTGGATGACCTCAGGAGCGAACTCCTGGAGAAAGCCGCGGAGACGGCGCGGGAAAATGGGGATTCCCAAGGGATAGCGAGGGTTCGTCGGAAGGGAAAGCGAAGGAAGGCGGAAAACATTAGTATCAGTGTCTTCATGCCCAGGGTAGGCCGGGGCGAAAAGACACACTTCATGACCCAGACGGAGGAGTTCCTGGCGGAGGGTGGAGACGGCCACAACTACGCCGTTTACTATGGGGGAATAGCATTCACTGAACAGCGCTATCCTCATGTTCATTGACTCGAACCGGCTAACCTTAGCACGCTCCGAAAAACCGGTCAACCGAGGCGGAAAATGCCAGCGGTACGTTTCCCCGCGGTAGCAGGGGCCTTTTATGAGAGCAACCCGCAGAGGCTCAAAGCCTCTATGGAGGAATGTTTCCTCCATCGGCTGGGGCCAGGCCACTTGCCCGCGCCTTCAGAAGAGGGCCCGCGGCGAATCCTCGGACTGATTTGCCCTCACGCCGGCTTCCAATTCTCCGGCCCGTCGGCGGCCTGCGCTTATGCTGCGCTGGCCGCGGATGGAAAGCCCAAGACTGTGGTCCTGCTGGGCACCAATCACCGTCTTGCCGGCCTGCCTGCCGCCTTTGACACGGCGGAGTGTTGGGCTACCCCCCTGGGCCGCATCCCGGTTGATGTCGGGCTGCGCGATGCCCTCCGTTCCTGTAAACTATTGGAGGAGGATGATGTTGCTCATGAATATGAGCATTCCATCGAGGTCCAACTCCCCTGGCTGCAGTTCCTCTACGGCGACACCGTGCCGATCTATCCTGTTTCACTCGGTCATCTGGGCCATCACGCCATGCACTCCCTCGCGGAGGCGCTGGCCGAGGCGTTATTCTCTCGAGATGCCGTCATAATCGCGACCACTGACTTTTCTCACTACCTCCCGGAAGATTCCGCAGAGATGCTTGATCGGGCAGCATTGCAGCAGATTCTCGCTCTCGACCCGGATGCTTTTCTCGCCGTGGTGAAGGAAAAGGGGATTACCATGTGCGGTGTGGCTCCAGTCGCCATTATGCTCGCGGCCTGTCGCCGGCTGGGAGCCAGTCAGGGGAGGCTTCTCTCCCACTATACTTCGGGCGACGTCGCCGGCGATCGAGATGCGGTAGTCGGATATGCCTCCGTCGCTGTGGAAAGGGAGAACTAGGGAAACGATATCGCCCTGCGTCCAAGATCGTTTTGACTGATTCCGGGGGAGGGGTAAGATGAGTTGGGTAGATTTCTTGGCGGTTGCAATCGTCATCGGCATTGCATTTGCCGAGAGCCACCGCGGCTTCGGCCTCGCCCTATTCGATACCATCGGCGCGGTCATATCGGTGAAGCTCGCCATCGCGCTGGCTCCTTCCGTCGCCCGGGGCGTTTCTTTGGGCTTTTCCTCGGGGGAGGCTGAAGCCTTTTGGCTGGCTGCATTATTTTTCGTATTCGCGGTGCTGACTCTCCTCGCGAGCAGGCTTATTTATCAGACTACCCAACTCTCTCTGGACGTGATGGACCCGACCATAGGCGCGATTCTGGGAGTCGTTTCAGGCCTCATCACCGCCCACATAGTAGTGCGGACAATGGTGCTCGGCGCGGCCGGCACTCAACTTGGAAGGGAACTTGCACAGACCTTTGTGGTGCGGCAATTGATCGAATTTCAAGGTTACCAGTCTTTTCTCGAAGTCGTGCGGCATCTGGGGGAATAGAACCGCTTATGCCATCGGGCCTTCAAGGTATTCCCTGCCTCAGGCAGGGCTGCAGGCCTCTGACCCGGCTTGGGCGCGGTTTGCCCTCCTCTTGACGCCGCCGCGGGGCCGCCCTAGAATGAGGGCGAGAAGCAGAGCGACACAAAAGCAGGGAGGTTCGAGTAAAGAAGTTGGCGCATTCATATTCTCCTTCCACCACAGAATTACAGGCAGAACTTCAGCGGCTGCGGGCCGACATTGCAAGGCTGGAACAAGCCAGACGTGAACTCGAGGCCCAGCTGGCCGGCTCTACCGGAGCCGCGGCCCCCATTACCACCACCGCTGAACTTCAGGCCACCCTCCGCCGTTTCCTCAAACAGGTAGGGCTCATCATTCAGGCGGAAAAGTGCGTCATCATGCTCTATGACGAGGAAAGCGGCGAACTGGCCGCAATCAGTCCCGCCCTCGGAATCAGCGATGAAGAGGTGGCGAAGTTCCGCATTCCGGCCACTCACGGCATCTCCGGCGAGGTCTTCCGGGAGGTGAAACCCGTCATCTGTCATGACTGCATGTCCGATCCGCGCACTCTCAAGGAACTGTCCGCCCTGCTCAAGGTGCACAATTCCCTCTCCGTCCCGCTGGTGGCGGAGCGCAAGAACGCGGAAGACATGGTGGTTGAACGCAAGACCATAGGAGTCTTTCACGCCTACAACAAGCGCTTCGCGGCCAGTTTCGGCGAGGAAGATATCACCCTGTTGAAGTCCCTGGCGCGGAACGCCGCGGCCGTCATCTCGACGGCCCAGGCCTATATCGCCGTCGCCGATGAGAAGCGGGAACTTGAGCATACTCTGCAGAGCATGCTCTCCGGGGTGCTGGTAGTCACCAGGGACGGCAAGGTGAGGCTCATGAACGCCGCCGCTCGTCAGGCCTTCGGCGTTCCCAGAGGAGAGCGCATTGTCGGGCCCCTGCAGGAGGTCATTTTCAACTCTGATGTCGAAAACCTGGTGAAGGCCTCCCTGGCGAATGCGGAGGAGAACACCCGGGAACTCTCCATCTTCACCCCGGAGGAGCGCGTATTCCAGGTCCAGACGGCTTTGCTGAGGGACGATGACCAGCAGATTTCCGGGGTTGTCACCACCTTCAATGACATCACCGAACTGCGTAATGTGGAGAGGATGAAAACCGAGTTCGTTTCCAGCGTCTCCCACGAACTTCGCACCCCTCTCACCTCCATCAAGGGATTCGTCCGCACCATGCTGGATGACACCAATGGCTACTATGACCGGGAGATGCAGCGTGAATTCATGGGGATCATTGACAGCGAATGTGACCGCCTTGTGAGGCTCATTTCGGACCTGTTGAATGTCTCCCGCATTGAGAGCGGCCGCTCTTTGGAACTTGTGCTCAAGCCTGTCAATCTGCCGGAATTGATCGAGCGGCGGGTGAGCAGCCAGCGCTCCTACACCAGCCGGCACGAGTTCGAAATCAAGTGTGATGAGCCCTTCCCGCAGATCGTCGCGGATGAAGACAAGGTTGATCAAATCCTCACCAATCTTCTCTCCAACGCGGTGAAATACAGCCCAGAGGGCGGCAAGATTACAGCGGAGGCTCACGATCTCGGCGACGCCGTTTCCGTCAGTGTTTCAGACCAGGGGATCGGGATCCCCCCTGAGCATCTCGATAAGGTTTTCATTCGCTTCCACCGTGTGGACAATCGCGACACCCGGCAGGCGGGAGGCACAGGCATTGGCCTTTATCTGGTGAAACACCTGGTGGATGCCCATCGGGGCACCGTTGAAGTGAAGAGTGAAGTGGGCAAGGGCTCCACCTTCACCTTTACCCTCCCCAAGACGCAGCCCGAACAGGAGGGGCCCGCTGGATGAAGGTGGCGCTGGGCGCAGACCACGCCGGCTTCCAACTCAAGGAATCCCTCAAGGAATTACTCGATAAGAAGGGCCTCTCCTATCAGGACCTTGGCTGCGATTCCTCCGCAGAATCAGACTATCCGGATTTTGCCAGGGCGGTCGCCCTGGCCGTAGCCCACGGAGAGGCGGATCGCGGTATCATCATCTGCGGCACTGGCATAGGCTCTTGCATAGCGGCCAACAAGATCCCCGGGGTTCGCGCCGCCCTCTGCCACGAAACTTTTGCCGCCGCCGCCTCGCGCCAGCACAATGACGCAAACGTTCTCTGCCTGGGGGCGAGGATACTGGGGGAACGGCTGGCTCACCACATCGTCAATACCTGGTTGGATACTCCTTTTTCAGGAGGAGAGCGCCACCTCCGCCGCCTGGAAAAAATCGCCCAGATTGAACGAGAAGCCTGCCGGCCAGAAGGGACTCACCGGTGAGAGGTGGAAAGCCTGCCCTCTGCGATGGAAGAAGAAAGAATGAATGAGCGGCCGGACTGGGATGAGTATTTCATGGATATCGCCCTCACAGTAGCGAAGCGGGCAACCTGCCTGCGGCGCCAGATGGGGGCCCTGCTTGTGAAGGAACGGCGCATTCTCACCACAGGCTACAACGGCGCCCCCTCGGGTCTGCCGCACTGTGAAGAAACCGGGTGTCTGCGCCAGCAGTTGGGCGTGCCCTCGGGAGAGCGCCAGGAACTCTGCCGCGCGCTCCACGCGGAACAGAACGCAATCATCCTTGCTGCGCTTCACGGGGTCTCCTTGTCCGGCGCAACCCTTTATTGCACCCACCAGCCCTGCATTACTTGCGCCAAGATGCTGATAAATGCAGGGATAAGACGGGTTGTCATCCTTAATGATTATCCCGACCCCCTGGCGGCGGAGTTTCTCGCCCAAGCCGGAGTTGAAATGGTGCGCCTGGAGCGATCCCCCCAATGCGCCCCGCGCCCAGAATCAACCATCGAGGCTCGCTCCCAGATCCCAGATCCTGAACTCTAGACGCTAAGATCATGCTCTCACCAATTGCGGCCCTGGGACTCTCCTTTCTCATCGGCGGTGGCGCGGCCGCTCTTCTCACCCCGCTTGTCAAGAGGCTGGCTATTCGCGCGGGAGCCCTGGCCCATCCCGGGGAGAGACACATCCATGAATCTCCCACTCCCTCCTGGGGGGGAATGGCCATCGTAGCAGGCTTTATCATTTCAGTCGCTGTCTCCTTTCTTCTCTCCTCCGCCCAGCACTTGCCTTCCCGCCAGTTCACGGGACTTATCCTGGGCGCAGTGCTGGTTACAGCCATGGGCGCGGTAGATGACCGTTTCCATCTTCCGGCCCGCTTCAAATTTGCCGGGCAAATCCTTGCCGCCGCTCTTCTGCCCATCTTCGGCGCCGGGATCAAGGTCGTCTCCAATCCCCTTGGCGGCGGCTGGCTGGCCCCCTCGCCCTGGCTGGCGTGGGTATTGACCGTGGCCTGGGTGGTGGCCGTCACCAATGCCATAAACCTCATTGACGGCATAGACGGGCTGGCCGCAGGGGTATCGGCCATCGCCTGCATCGCCCTGGCCGCCATAGGCCTATTGCGCGATCAGGCGGCGGTCGCGCTTTTGGCGGCTTCCCTCGCCGGCAGCGCGGCCGGCTTCTTGGGCTGGAACTTCAACCCGGCGAAGATCTTCATGGGCGATACCGGGGCCTATTTTTTGGGCTTCATGATTGGAGGCGTCACCGTTTTGGGGGCCTTCAAGATTGCCGCTTCAATCTCTATCTTCATCCCCTTGCTCGTGCTGATTGTTCCCCTCCTGGAGGCCGGGCTCTCCACTCTGCGGAGATACCTCCGGGGGCAGCCGGTCTTTGCGCCGGACCGCGAGCATATTCATCACCGTCTCCTCGCCATGGGCCTCTCCCAGCGCGCCATCGCTATCCTGATGTATTTCGTCACCGCAGTCTGTTGTATAATTGCCATCTGGATTTCCCGGCCGCAGTAACAGGCGGAAAGGCCCTGAGAAGGAGCGCGGGTGAGAGATCGTAAACTCGGAAAAATTGACCTCATGGTCATCCTGGGGACTCGCCCGGAGGCCACGAAACTCGCCCCCGTCATTCTGGAACTGCGCCGCCCGCCGGCGGAGTTCCAGGTGGAGATCATTGCCACCGGCCAGCACCGCGAGATGCTTCCCCAGGCCCTCGCTATCTTTGGGGTCGCCCCGGACCGCAGCCTGAACATAATGAAGCGAAACCAAAGCCTCGAGCACATCTCCAGCGCGGCGCTGACGCGCCTGGAAGCCGTTTTCGCTTCCCGCCGGCCTGACCTGGTGTTGGTGGAGGGTGATACGACCACCGTTTTCGCCGCAGCCCTGGCCGCCTTTTATCATCATATCCCGGCCGCGCACCTGGAAGCCGGACTGCGCACCAATGACCTTTACAACCCCTTTCCCGAGGAGATCAATCGCCGTCTCTGTTCCGTCCTGGCTTCTCTTCATCTTGCTCCCACCCAGGCGGCGAAGGAGAACCTCTTGGCGGAGGGCCATGACCCAGCCTCGCTTTATGTCACCGGCAATACGGCAGTTGATGCGGTATTGTGGTGTGCCTCCAGGCCTTGTCCGGCACTCCCGAAAGCCGTGCAAAAGGCAAAAAAGATGCTTCTCGTAACCGCCCATCGTCGAGAAAACTGGGGAGAGCCTCTCAGGCGGATTTGCCTGGCCCTGCTGGAGATCACCCGACGCTTCCCGGAGGTGGAGGTCTTCTTCCCGGTCCATCCTAATCCCAGGGTGAGGAAAACCGTGGGAGAGGTGCTTTCAGGAAAAGAACGAATCCATCTCCTTAAGCCTATGGATTACCTGCCCTTCGTCCACATGATGAGAAAGTCTTACTTGATTCTTACCGATTCGGGGGGATTGCAGGAGGAGGCCCCTTCTCTGGATAAACCCGTATTAGTCTTGAGGGAAAAGACGGAAAGAGCGGAAGGATTGGCCGCCGGCACTTCCCGGCTTGTCGGCACTGACGCCGGGAGGATCGTGCGGGAAGCAAGCCGCCTTCTGCGTGATGAAGGAGCCTATGCGGCCATGGCCCGCGCAGCCAATCCTTTCGGAGACGGGCGCGCGGCAGGGCGGGTTCGTCAGGCCATTCTGCATTACCTGGGAAGGCGACACCGCCGGCCGGAAGAGTTCGCGCCTCCAACTGACAAGAGAGCAGGATAGAGGCCTAGGAAAGCGATGAGCGGAATCTTCTCCATGCCGCGTGAGTCCTGGCTTCGTTATCTGGTGCGGCTGGCTCTGGCCGCGGCGATAATCTACGCCATCTGGCAGGTGCGGCTGGTCCTGATCATCCTGCTGCTGGCAGGGCTGCTGGCCTATACCCTACTGCCACTGGTGCTCGCCTTTCAGCGGCTGGGAAGCGGGCGATGGAAGGTTCGCCGCAGCCTGGCCGTCACTTTTGCTTTTGTGGTGGTAATCGCCTTCTTGTGGGCAATGATTGTATCTCTAGTGCCGCCCCTTGCGCAGGAAGTCGCCGAACTGAAGACCAAATATCCGGAACATCAACAGGCTTTTGCCAATGTCTGGAGTTCCGCCCGTGACTTCTACCAGACAAACCTTCCGGAAAGCGTAAGGAGCGCCCTGGACGATTCCTTCGCCGAATGGGAGACCCGCCTGGCCGCGATCAGTTCGAGGATGGTATCGGCCACTTTTCGCGGCCTCGGATTCGTCGCGGAACTCTTTCTGGTTCCAATCCTTGCCTTCTACTTCCTCGCCGATGCCGGAGGCTTGCGCCGCCAGGTTACCTTCTTCGTGCCCAGACACCTCCAGGCCGGATTCGATCACTCGCTCGACGGCCTCAATGACATCATGTATCGCTATGTGATAGGCCAATTGATCCTCTGTCTGATCGCCTTCGCCGTGGTGAGCGCGGCGCTGCTGGCCTTGGGCATAAAGTTCTGGCTGCTGCTGGGCCTGCTCGCCGGCATTACTCGCGCCGTGCCCATCATCGGCCCGCTGCTGGGGGGGATTCCCGTGGTCGCTGCGGTCTTAGCCCAATCGCAGTCTCTTCCCTTCGGTATCGGGGTGACTGTCGGCTTCGCTCTGCTTCACCTCATCGAGAGCAAGTATCTGATGCCGGCCATCTTGGGTCGCCAGTTGGGCCTCCACCCGGTGCTCATCATATTCGCCCTGCTAGTAGGGGCGGAATTCCTCGGCCTCATTGGCATGTTTATCGCTGTGCCGGTGCTGGCCGCCATCAAGTTCCTCATCACGGATTACCGCTCCCGGGTTCCCCCTATCGCCGAGGTATAAAGATCCGCCAGCCGTCTGGCGCTTTCCGCCCAGCGATGAACCCGCTCCACATAGGCCCTTGCGCATTTCCCTATCTGCCTGGCGAAGTCCGGGCGCCGCAGGAGTTCCACCACGGCCCCGGCAAACTGTGACTTTCCATCAGCCACAATGATCTCTTTTCCCTCTTGAGCAGAGAAGGCGCGGCAGACCAGTGATGTCGCCACCACCGGTTTTGCCATCGCCATCGCCTCCAGCACCTTATTTTGCACTCCCACCGCGGTCAGCATGGGGCAGATGACCAGAGAAGCCCTTCTCAGATAGGGCCTCAGGTCTTCAACATATCCGGTCACTTCAATATCCGCCTCTTTCCCCAGTCGCTGCAGTTCAGATGGGGGATCTGCTCCCGCCAGGATCAATCTCGCTCCCGGCCTTTGCGCTTTGATGAGCGGAAATATCTCCCTTATGAAGTACTGCGCGGCCTCGGCATTGTTGTAAAAACTCATCCGCCCGGAGAAGATCAGGGTCTCTTCCTCCGGCGCCTCCTGGGAGGGCTGGAAGTAGTCCAGATCAACGCCGTTCGGAACGACCTCCACACGCTTCCCGTCTTGGCCCATCAACTCCGCCAAGGCCTCTCTTTCCGATTCGGAGGTGATGATCACCCGGTCGAAAAGCCTTGCCGCGTTCGGCTCAAATTCCCTCATTCTCGCCGCCTCGAGGCGATAAAGCAGCCTGCGAAAGCCCGTCGTGGAGCGCTCCGCATACTGGGCCAGAAGGCCGCTTATGCAATCCACCGCGTCAAAGATCATTGCCGGCCGAGGCCTCTTCTTTCTGGTCTCCAACAGCAGCGGCAGCAGAAACAGGGAACGCACATGCTCCACATGGATGACAGCATAATCATTCTCTTCCAGGCTTTGCCGCACCGTTTCTGAGAAGTGCGGGTTTCGACCATAGGCCACCCAAAGCGGTTCTCGTTTCAGCATCGCCAAAGCGCAGTTCGCGGGCGGACGCCAGGCAGACAAATTAACCGCCTTTACGCTCACATTCTCCAGTCGGGAAAGAGAATCCGCGTCTTCCCTGTCACGCGCGCCTGCAGCCTGCGCGGCAACGTGCAGCAGGTGCCCTTCTCCCGTCAGCCCCCGAATGAGGTTATACGGCCTCACCCTTATCGGAGAAGGCACATAGGGAGCGATAAAGAGAATCTTCATCCTATCCATCTCATGCAGACGGGGCTCTCGCCTCTTCTGGCGCCAGCAATTGGGCCTTTAGCCGGCTCCACACTTCGCGAACCCGCACAACTTCCGATTGCGCCGGAGGAACCAGCGAATAGGCGGCCTGGGAATAGGCCCAGGTCAGATAGGCCAGATCGGTCTGGTCAAGCGCGCTCCTCTGAACGAGGATATGAAGGATTTCGAAAGGAGGGCAATGGACCCTGCGAAGCCATCCCCGCTCTGCTGTGTATTCCAGGAGCAGATGGAAGGTCGCCATTATGATCTGCGCCGCAGAAAGGCGCCCCATCGCCTCCCCATCTTCAAAGACATCGTGGAAGCGCTCGCCTCCAGGCTCTCCTGCCTTGCTCTCCGCGGCCATCTCCAGGGCGCCCGGCCGGCCGCGCAGCAGCCGCTTGACCCATTGGCGCAATCTTGACAGGAAAAGGCGCGCCTGCTTCATAAGCCTCTCCCAGGTCCGCGCCCTTCTCAGCCGCCGCCACAACAGCCAGCCAAAGAAACTCGCCAAGGCCAGGACGAGCAAGAGAAGCAGCCACCCGCCCGCTCCCAAGAGGAGCAGTCGAATATCGAATACACCTTCGCCGGTTCCCGCCGGGGAAGGCTGGGGCTGGAGGCCCCTTTGAGGAGGCTGAATGCGCATAAACTCACCCAGCCTCACGAGCGCTTTGAGCGGCAAGAGCGCAGACAAGAAACAGACAATCAGGATTCCCAGTCCGGCCGGAGCCGCCCAGTCCAAGCCGGCCGAGTCTCTCTTCTGATGAATTCCCGCGAAGGCCAGGTGCTCACTCCTTGCCAACAGATGAAGAGAATGAAAGCGGCTGAGAGCAAGCAGCCCGAGCAGAGCAATGGCGAAGGCCACCACAATGACTACCATGCTCTGCCTGCTCCAGAGATAGGGCCCGGCCTCGGGCGCGGAATGAATGGCAAAAGCAAAAACAAAGAGAGCAATCATGGCCAGCCCGATAAGCGCAGGATGAATCGGCGCGGCGTATTTCCTGGCGGCGCGCCCGGCCTGAGCGACCTGAAAGGCCGCATAGAGGCCGTGGGCGCGGCTTTCTCCCGGCCTCCTTGCCAATTCCTTCACCAGGTAATGAGCAAAAAACCAAGAGAAACCGTTCAACACGGCCACAAAGGCAGCAGTAATAAGAAGCAGGAGGCCCGAGTAGATTTCCGCTACGGGCCCCCAGGCCAGCAGGCCGCCGAGAAGAGAAAAGACCAGCGGCAAAGCCGCCGCCGCGGCGGCTACGACCGGGTAATGGCGACTCCTCTTTTCTGCGCCCTCGGAGGCAACAACTTCCGCTTCCGGCCGCGCGGCTGCCGCAAATTCCGAACCCACAGCGAAAGCGGCGAAGATCGCCGCGCCGATAAACGCCCCCAGGGCAATGGCTCGCGCCCCTTCGGAAATCGCCTCCAGCCAGTTCCCCAAGCACAGGGAGAGCGCCGCTGCCGGAGCCATTACAGCCAGCCAGGCGAAGGCCTGCGCCAGGTACCAGTGTCCGGAGTCCCAGGCCTCCTGGGTCTCGGCTGCCGGCTCGCGCCCTTGCCAAGCGCCTTCAGGCAAAGAGGCCACCAATATCCTCCTCGCGCATCATTCTGCGGGAAGGGATGCCGGCCGCGGTCAGCCGCAGGTGCGCCCTCGAGGCCAGCGGGAAATCTCCCACCACCAAAGCAAGGACTAGGAAGCCGGCGTGGCTGATGCTGGCCAGTGCTTGCACAGCGGAGTCGTCAACCGAAGGGGTAATAACTACCACGGTTTCTCCCCAGGAAAGTTCCCGGCTCACCTCCTCCAGGAGAGAACTCAAGGCGCGACCGTTGGCGGGCTGCAGCCTGGCGAGAAGGCTCAGCATCTCCAGGGCCCGCTCCGGCGACCGGCTGGGAGACAGGAAAATCCGGCGCCGTTTGGCAAGTTCGTCGGAAAGCCGCGCCAGGCTCTCCGGAAGAAGAGCCACCTCCGCCTCCTTCAGGAAGTCATCTCTCTCGCGGAGGTCAATCCCGTTGGAAATCAGGCCCACCCGCTGACTGGCGGAAAGCAGATGGAGCGCCAGGGAAGCCGCCAGGGAACAGGCAATCTCACTGGCTTGCTCTGCTTCCGAAGGCCCTAGAGGATAATCGGGCCGGCAGAAATTCAGCACGATCAGGGCCTGCAAAGTTGTGCACAGATCATAGAGTTTCGATTGAGGCCGGCCGGAGTGGGCGGTCGCCCTCCAGTGAACGCGCCGCAGGGGATCACCCTGCTGGTAGGTGCGAACTCCCGCCGGCCGCGTGGAATCCTCGAAGGTTCGGCGTATGGTTTGCAGTTCTCCCGGGGCCCGCGCGATCGGCAGCCGCACTCTGCGCATCTCAACCACTCGCGGAAATACCGTAATACTTTCGGCCTCCAGCAGAGTTCGCCTTCCTTCCCCAAAGCCGAAACTGTCTCCATAGCGGAGATTGAGCGGCCCCACCGGGAAATAGCCGCGCCGGGTTGCCTCCAGAGTGTAGCTGAATTCACTATCCCTGCCGGCCGCGGGCCCCAGCATGATCCCGCGCTCTCCTCGCAGAGGCAGGGGAGGAGTGGCATCGCTCACCTGAAGCCAGCCCCAGGCGCGGCGAGCCAGATGCAGTCTAACCCAGACCCTGACCTTCTCGCCCGGATGAATATAGTTGGCGGAAAGCATGCGGCTGGCCTGCGCATGCGGAGTGAAGCGAACCAGCAGCCGGGAGGCGGCGAGAACCAGAATCAGAACCGCGGTCACCCACGCCAGGGCCACGCTCTCCGCGAACCAAGAGAGAGCCAACGCGAGGACGGCAAGCAAGATCCAAAGGAAGTTGTTCACACTCGCAGTCCGAAATCACTCAGGGCCAGGCTTGGCGAGGAATTCCTCTGCAAACTCTTTTCCCACCGGCGCGGCAACGGTCTCTGCTATCTCCTGCAGAATCGTCTCCGCGCTCCGGCCCCGCAGCCGGCTCTCCGGTTTCACAATGGCCCGATGGGCAAGAACCGGCGGAACCATCAACTTGATGTGGTCCGGCAGCACATAGTCCAGGTCTTCCATAGCGGCCAGGGCCTGCCCGCAGCGGAAGAGGCCCAGCGAACCCCGCGGACTCGCCCCCAACGCCAGATGAGGATGATTCCGCGTCGCCGCCACCAGCCGGACGATGTAATCTCTCACCTTCGGATGCACAAAGACCTCCCGCGCCGCCTGCTGCGCCTGCGTCAGTTCCTCTATCGAAACCACGGCCTGGGTGCGTTCCACCGGATGGCCCAACTGGAACCTCGCCAACATTTCATTCTCGTCCTCAAGCCCGGGATACCCGATGGTCAGTTTCAGCAGAAAGCGGTCCAGTTGCGCCTCCGGCAGGGGGAAAGTGCCTTCATATTCAATCGGGTTTTGAGTGGCCAGAACGATGAACGGACTGGCCAGCCGGTGAGTCACACCGTCAACGCTTATCTGCCTCTCCGCCATGCACTCCAACAGGGCGGACTGGGTGCGGGGAGTGGCGCGGTTGATCTCATCCGCCAGCAGGACATTGGACATCGCCGGCCCGGGCAGGAACTCGAAGGCGCCGCTGCGCTGGTTGAAGACGGTCACTCCGGTGATATCTGAAGGCAGCAAATCGGGTGTGCACTGAAGACGCTTGAAAACTCCCCCGATAGAAAGCGCCAGGCTTCGAGCGAGCATCGTCTTGGCCACACCGGGCACGTCCTCAATCAAGACATGGCCCTCGGCAAAAAGCGCCGCCAGCGCCAGACGAATTGCCTGGCGCTTCCCAATAATCACCCGCTCAATGCTCTCTATCAGCCGCCGGCAGACTTCAGCAATGATGTTCATGGTCAGATTATAGCATTTCCCATCTGACATTAGGGTCTAGGGTCGAGAGTCTGGGGTCAAGGGTCGAGGGCCTGCCCGTTCCTAGGGTTCGTAGTAGGGCGATTAATCGCCCGTCAACGTAGGCGCCATGAATGGCGCCACTACGAACTGTACCGTTTCCGAAATGGCCTCCAGACCCTGGACCTATAGCGAGGATTGGTGAAACTCTTCACTGATTGGCTGCGCCTATTTTTGTGGATTGTCGCGGCTTTTCTGCTGGCAGGGAGGCAGGTGTGGTATCATAAAAGTGGAGGGAGACGGCCGCTGCCCCAACTCGTGCTTCACGGCGCAGTGAGGTGACCGGCAATGGCACTCGGCTTCGCTGTCGGCATCCTCATAATCTCTATCAGACTCCTGATTAGAGGCTTCATCTTCGCCTTGCCTCGCCTCGCCTCGTGAGAATTCATCCTTCGCCTCTGCATTGAGAAATTATCTCTTTACGCGCTTCAGAAATTCCTCCTCGGTGAGGGTGGGCACGCCCAACTCCTGGCCCTTTGTTCGTTGGGCAGGAGTTCACCTCCTGCCCAGAACTGAAAGCGCAGGCTGAAAGCCCTCCTAAGGCGGGCAGGCCTGCGCCTACCAGTTTTCTGGGTTATCTGGGCTGATCTGCGGCCAGATTCTTTTCTTTTGGGAGGCCGCCGGGGGATGGTTCGGCTTCGCTCACCACAAGTGGCACCCCTGCCCTACAACACCATTCGGGCGCATGCAATGCGCCCCTACAGATGTCTTTGCGCCCTTTGCGTCCTTCGGCTTCGCTCAGGACAAGTCTTTGCGGTGAGAAATCTCACTTTCCAATGCGCTTCAGAAATTCTCCTTCGGTGAGGATGGGCACTCCCAATTCGGCGGCTTTAGCATATTTGGAGCCGGGGGAAGCACCGACAACCACATAATCGGTCTTCTTGCTCACACTGCTGGAGGGTTTGCCGCCCTGGGCTTTTACGAGGGCCTGGGCTTCGTCTCTTGATATGCTGCTCATATCTCCGGTAAATACCACCGTCTTGCCTGTGAAGAAGCCTTGCTTGACCGCGACTTTCTCCATCCTGGGCCAGACGCCGGCGCGGCGCAGTTTTTCCAGGAGTTTCTTCGTCTGCTCCTGGCGGAAGAAGGCGGCCACGCTTTCTGCAATCTTGGGGCCCACTTCTCCAGTCTCGCTCAATTCCTCAAGGGTCGCCTTGCTCAGAGCATCAAGGCTGCCGAAGCGCTCCGCCAGCACCTCCGCGATATGTTCTCCCACGTGGCGGATTCCCAGAGCATTGATTAGCCGGCTGAGGGGCCGAGATTTGCTCGCTTCCAGCGCGGCCAGGATATTAGAGGCCGATTTATCCGCCATTCGCTCCAGGCCGGCCAGAGTTTTCTTGTCCAGATCATAGAGATCGCCGACATCTTTCACCAGGCCGCTCTCGACCAGTTGATTAACCAGCGATTCTCCCAGGCCCTCTACATCCATTGCGCTGCGGGAGCCGAAGTGGAAGAGGTGTTCCTTCAATTGCGCGGCACAGGCGACACCGGTGCAGCGCGCCACGGCCTCGCCTTCGGGCCGTATTACATCGGCCCCGCACACCGAGCACCTCTTGGGCATCACAAAGGGCCGCTCTTTGCCGGTGCGCTTTTCTTTCACCACAGCCACGACCTCGGGAATCACCTCTCCCGCTTTTTGAATGATGACCGTGTCGCCAATGCGGACATCCTTGCGGCGAATCTCATCTTCATTGTGCAGGGTGGCGCGGCTCACCGTGCTGCCGCTTATCCTCACCGGCTCCAGCAGGGCTGTGGGAGTGAGCGCCCCCGTGCGCCCCACGGAAACGAAGATGTCAACCACCTTTGTCATCTTCTGCTCAGGAGGATACTTGTAGGCGATTGCCCAGCGCGGGCTGCGAGAAACCTGGCCCAAATCCGCCTGCATCGCCAAAGAATTGACCTTCACCACTACTCCGTCAATCTCATAGGTCAGGTTATGGCGGCGGGTCTCCCATTCCTCACAGTAGGCGATAACAGCCTCCATCCCCTTGCAGGCCCGAGAGGTGGGATTGGTGCGAAAGCCGGCCTTTTTGAGATATTCCAGTTCCTCCCAGTGAGTTGAAAAAGTGCGCCCCTGCGCCGCGCCGATGCCATAAATGAAACTGTTCAGCCGCCGGCTGGCGGTAATGCGGGAATCCAACTGGCGCACGGAGCCGGCCGCGGCATTGCGAGGATTGGCGAAGAGCGGCTCACCGTTCTCTTCCCGCTCCTCGTTAATGCGCTCGAATTCCTTCTTGTCCAGATAGACCTCGCCCCTGGCTTCCAAGAGCGCGGGAGGGTGAGCCTCCTGCAAACGAAGCGGAATGCTCCTTACGGTTCGCAAGTTCTGCGTGATCTCCTCGCCGACAAGGCCGTCTCCCCGGGTAGCGCCGGCGATAAAGATTCCGTCCTCATAGGTCAAGGCCACCGCCAGGCCGTCAATCTTGAGTTCGCAGACATAATCAATCTTCTCGCCCGCAGGCAGGCCCGACATCCGCTTTATGCGAGCATCGAAGGCGTGCAGTTCCTCCTGCGCGAAAGCATTCGCCAGGCTGAGCATGGGGGTGCCATGGGTAACTGTTCCGAAGGCTTCTACAGGCGGCGCGCCGACGCGCTGGGTGGGGGAATCAGATTTTGCGAGTTCGGGATGCTCTTCCTCCAGTTGCACCAGCCTGCGAAAAAGCCGGTCATATTCGGCATCGCTGATCTCCGGCTTGTCCAGCACATAATAGAGGTGGTTGTGATGCTCGATGAGCCGTCGGAGCCTCTCGACCTCTTTCTTCACTTCCGGCGATGCTTTCTTCATCTCAGCCTCCGCGGCTGAACCCTCTATTTAGCGGCAGCCTCTGTGGAAGGCTTTTCCGGCAGGTTGGCGTCAACTTCCACTTCGCCGGAAGCATCGAAGGTGCGCTCCTTCAGATCTAAATTGATCCTGAGAGCGCGAATGTCATAGCTTCTCGCGGCTGCTTGTGAGGCAGCCTGGCCTCCTGCTGCAGGCGTCGCCGGAATCGTCTCCACGGCGTGGACACGGGCCTTCGGGGCCGCCTTGTCACTGGAAACCGTCGCCTTTCCTTCCTGCATATTGTAAACCAGGGAGTCGCCTTCCCCATCCATGACCACGGTGGAGCCGTCTTTGCTCGTCTGCGTCAAATGGAAACTGACTTTCCCATTCGCCTCCAGGCTCTGAACCGCGCCTTGCTTGGGAGCAAAAAGCCAGGTCACCGTGCCGGCGTGAAGAGTTATCTCCTCACTGGTGACAACCACTCCGCCGCTGGCCGTCATTTTCTCCCCGATAGTTCCCAAAAAGCGAGGCGCCTGAATCTTCAGGTTGCGAGTCGCATATTCCGCCGCGGAAATCCAAGCCGCGTTCAGCAGAAAGAGCAGGCAGGCCGACAGAAGCATAATAGTGAAAAGCCGCGGATAACGCTGATTTGGGTTGATCTTCACCTTTTCTCTCCTCCGTCCAGGAGTTCAATTGAGTGCAATGCAAAATCAGTTCTCAATGTCCGGCCCTGCAGGTTTCCTTCCGGGAGGACAACCCTCACCCTTCCCCGCGCCTCAACCTCCCGCTCCCCCAGCGCCAATGTCACCTCATCTGCGTTCAACTTCGTGTCTTTATCCGGCCACTTCGCCTCTACGCCTCCTCGCAGAAGCACCTGGCGATTCTCCCGCCGATAAATGGCCTCGCCGGCCTGCGCGGTAAGCACGGGCCTTTCATTTTCCAGCAGCGTGCACTTCACTCCCAGCATCTTTCCTTCGCCGCCCAGAAAATCTCCTTCTATCAAGTCCGCCTGCGCCTCCCACTGCCGGCGGCCCTTGGCATCCGCCAGATAGACCTTGCCCCCGCGGACCGTCACCAGCCCTCTCGCCGCCTTCTCTTCCTTTTTCACCTCGGCCGGCCCGGTTCTTTGCGCGCCGCCGCACCCTATGGTCATGGCTGCGCACAAGGCCAGCAGGAGGCTTTCCCAACGAGGCAGTTTCATCTCTTTTGCTCCGGCCGGCCTTCAGCCAGGCCCCACCTCGAAAACCGCGAAGCCCCGCCTGCTGTCCCCGAGCACCTGCCTGAGTTTCCCCTCGGAGATCAGGCCCTGGAGCGATTTGTTGAGAGCATCCCGTTCTGAGGAGATTGCAAGCCGTGCCGCCTCCGACACGAGCAGGTGCGTCACTCCCAACCGCTGCAGCGCCGCGGCCAGAAGCTGCGGACTTGCGGTCTGCGCCGGTGAAATGAGATTATTGTGGCCCATTCCCCAGAGATACTCCCGGTCAAGATAGAATCCCCGGGTCTCCCCGAGCAGCATCACCCTGGCATTCTTGGGCAAAGAAGAATTGACTCTCCGAGAGATGGGATAGATATCCAGGGTGCGGGAGAGATACTCGTTCTGTGACTCCAGCCCCACCACCACCGGAATCTGCGGCCCGATCAGGATAAGACAAGTCGCCGTTCCCAGGAGAAGTTCGAGGATCACGACGCCAATGCTCAGCCGCCACAACCAGCGAAGACGCTGCAGCAGCCCGACTATGGCTCCCGCCGCTCCCAGAGACAGAACGGGGAAGATGGGCATCAGATACCGGCTCTGCTGAGTAAGCAAGAACCAGACAACGGCTGCCACGCCGCAATAAGAGAGCAGAAAACGCAAAAGCGAGTCCCGGCGGGATTGCCACACCATCAGCGGCAAAAAAGCCAAAAAAAGTGGGCCCAGGACAGTGATGAAGAGATTGAAGAAATGGGGCTTCGGCTGGTCGTAGAAGCAACGGCCATACATCGTCAGCGTCCAGGGCAAGGCGAAGAGCCAGCCCGGCCCGTGCCCCAGGCCGAACTGCCCCTGCAGGCGGCCATATTCCACCGCCAGGTCTTCTGACCAGAAACGGCCGTCGAAAAGCCCGTAGAAAAACGGATAGACCGGGTTTCCCGTCCAGAGATAGGACTTCAGATACCAGGGCGCAGCGATCACAAGCGCGGGAACGAGCCAGAGCGCCAATGACTTCAATCTCCCCGGCTGAGGCGCGCTCGCGGGAGACTCGTCCGCAGATTTGCGCCATAGAATTGCCAACAGCATGAAGACTACGAGAAATCCGGCCAACGTCTTTGTCCCCAGGGCAAGCCCTGCAAAGACGCCGGAAAGGAGTATCCACCCGCTTGGGCTACCCTCCGTTCTCTTCCACCAGGCCCAAATGGAAAGCAGACAAAAGAGGGCGAAGGCAAGTTCATTGTAGGCGACCGTCGCCTCCCAGAGGACCAATGGCACAGAGGCGAAGATCGCCGCGGCGAGCGGGCCTGCTCCTTTTCCGAAAGAGCCTCTTCCCCAGCAATAGACCGCCAGGCCGATGAGCGCGCCAAAGCCCAGATGGAAAAGTTTTGCCAGCGCCTGCCCGCGCAGCGCAAGCCCGAGGAGATAGAGCATCTCCATCGTAAAAGGAAAATTGGAGTGAGAAACCCAGGGGAGAAGCAATATCCGGTGATGTTGAAGGTAAATCCTGGGAACGGCCAGATGATAGGCGAGGCCGTCCCAGTCGGTCCCCCCGGCCGGAGCCAGCGCTCCCACCAACGCCAGACCGAGCATCGCCGCGCACCAGACTCCGAGACCGCCGGAGAAGTAAGGAAGTCTCGTCTTGAAACCCCGCTGCAGCCCGCCGCCGATTCCCTTCAGAAGTCGAAGAAGGTCGCCCCTGACCAAGACGGCGAGGAGGAGCAGGAGAAGGGCGAAAGCCCAGATATAGAGCAAGCGGCAGACTCCCAGGGCCAGAACAAGATAGGCCAGCAGCCCCAGGCCCAGGGAAGTGGCGAAGACAAACTCCTCCGCAGAAGGAGAAGGATTCGACTTTGGCGTTCGGACCGGCGGAAAAAGCCCGGCCAGGCGCAGCAGCCTCGCGCCGGCACCGAAAGAGATGAGAAGGATTATCAAGAAAAGAAGGATGGCGAGCAAAGCATCACCTTGTCGGGCCGAAGAGCCACCTTAACTGGGGAGCGTGATACCAGAGCACTACGAGAACCATCCAGCCGCCCAGCAGGAGCGCTCCTATCTTTTGCGGCCGCCCTTCTGCCGCACGGGTTCGCTGAGCCGCTTTAGAGCGGCCTCTACCTTTATTACTTTTCCGCATTCCACCATTACCTCGGCCCGGCCGATGCTCCGGCCCAGGCATCCAGTGTGCAGGATCGGCGCGCCCCCGCCCTCCTCAAATACTTCCACGTGGCTGTGGCCCCCCAATATCAGGTCAACGCCTTCTATCTTGGCGAGTTTCCTATCGGTCTCGATCCCGCAGTGAGAGAGAATCACCAGGATGTCGGCCTTCTTCCGCAGTTTCGCCGCCAAACCCGCGGCGGTCTTCTCCGGCGCATCGAAAAGATAATCTGTCACCCGGCTCCACCAGGAGCGCGGCGCGGTCATCTGAGGTGCGAGGCCGATTATCGCCACCCGAAGGCCATTGGGCAATTGCCGGAGGATATGGTCTTTCACCACTGCCGGCAAAGGCTGGCGCTTTGCCATCAGGTTCGCCGCAAGGATAGGAAACCTTGCCGCGGCGAGTTTCCGCTCCAGCAGTTTGCGGAAAGGGTGGGATTCACGATTCCCCATCGCCAGGGCCGCATAGCCCAGGCGGTTCATCCGCTCCAGGATCGGGCTCTTCCGCCGGCCCCCGCCAAGATTTCCCGCCTCAACCGCATCACCGGCGTCCAGCAGAAGGGTATTTTCATCTTCACGGCGGAGGGCGGAAATGCGCTTTTCCGCCTCCTCCGAGAGCCGCCCATGAAGATCGCCCGTGAGCAGAAAGATGCACTTTTCCACAGGGCCACGTTAGCAAAAGCCTATAGCCCTGTCAACGCGTTACTCAAAGAGCCCGGAGACAGATTCGCCTGTATGGATGCGCTTGATAGCCTCCCCGAAGAGGGAGGCCACGGAGAGCAGCCGAATTTTGCTCACCCGCTTGCTCTCCGGCAAAGGCACGGTGTCGGTGACCACCACCTCTTCCAGGGCGTCGAGCGCTTGCAGCCTCTCTGTGGCATCTTCCGTGAAGACCCCGTGGGTGGCTGCGGCCCTGACCTCTTTGACGTTCAAGGGCCGAGTCGCCTTCACCGCCTCAATGAGAGAAGTGCCCCGGCAGATCTCATCATCAAAGATGATCACTCGTTTGCCCGCCACATCGCCAACCACGGCGCGTGCCTCCACTTCGTCATCACTTACGCGGCGCTTGTCTATGAAGGCCAGCGGCAACTTGAGCCGGGTGGCGTAGGCGCCGGCACGACGCGCGCTCCCCGCGTCCGTGGCGAGAACTACTGTCTGTTCCACTCCCAGGCCCTCGAAATAATCGCAAAAGGTGCGAATGGGATTGAGCTGGTCAATGGGGATGCGGAAGAATCCCATCACCTGGTCGGAATGGAGAGACATGGTGAGGACGCGGTTGGCCCCCGCGGTCTGGAGCAGGTCCGCAACCAGACGGCCGGCGATGGAGATGCGCGGCATATCCTTTTTGTCCGAGCGGGCATAGGAGAAATAGGGGATGACCGCGGTTATCCGCCGCGCCGAAGCATGGCGGAGGCTGTCAAGTATTAAGAGAAGTTCAACCAGGTTGTCACTCACCGGACAGCAGAGCGGCTGAACGATGAAGACATCCCGCTCCCGCACATTCTCCTTGACTTGAACGAAGAGATTGTCATTGGAGAAGCGGGAGATTTCGACCTCTCCCAGGGGAATGCTCAAATAATCGCAGAGCGCCTGCGCCAGCTGCCGATTACCGCTGCCGCTGAAGACCTTTATCTTGTCAACCATGGAGAACACCACGCTTCAACTGTTTACCGGACAGATTCGCCGCTGACCCGCCATATCCCTGCCTGGTCATTGGGCGAGCAGGGAGAAATCGGCGGCCGCCCCCGCGGCCTGGCCGCTCCGAATGCGGCGGGGAAGAGTGGGGAAGTCCCGGGGAGTGCCTCTCCGGTTCGTAGCAGGGCGATTCATCCCTCGACGTTGCTCGGGATGGTGAGCCTGTCGAACCATCGCCTGTCGTTCGTAGTGAGGCGATTTATCGCCGTGAAAGATAAGCCACGCCATGAATGGCGCTACTACGAACCCGACCCTAGACCTTGGGCTCTGCGCCCAGTTTCTCCATCACCGACTTGACCTTATACTCCATGGTCAAGTCCTTGTCTCTGCGGTCGTCAATCTTGATGAGGGTCTGCACCCGCGGATAGCCCATGGTGAAGCACATCTCGTGCATCTCCCGCGCCACCCGAAGCAGCACCTCAAGCTCTCCCTCCAGGGTTGTGCCCATAGGGTTGAGTTCGAATTTCACGCCGTGCTGCCGGGCAATCTTCAGCGCATTTGCCACCATATCACTCAGGCTGGCCCCAACCTTACCGCTCGGCAGCAGGCTTATTTCCAGCATCACTGCCATGGCAATTACCTCCAACAAGACTCCGTCTGGTGTCAGGTTCAGGTTTCAGGGGCCAGGTTTCAGGTGTTCCCGAAACCTGAAACCCGACACCTGAAACCCGACACCCGATCCGGCTATCTTCTCGCCGCGGCCAGCCGTTGGGCCGCGTTTTCCCAGTTCACCAGGTGTTCCATGAAGGCCTGCGTCCACTCCGGCCGGCGGTTCTGATACTTCAGGTAGTAGGCATGTTCCCACACATCCAGCACCAGAATCGGCTGCACTCCCCACTGGGTCAGGTTCTCATGTTTCTCTGCCTGAAGAATCACGAGGGAATCATCCAAGGTGCGCCAAGCGAGAATTCCCCAGCCCGAGCCTTCCACCGCGTTGGTCGCCGCCAGGAAGGCGGCCTTGAAGGCGCTGTAACCGCCAAAAGCCTGGTTGATTGCCCGGGCCAACTCTCCCTGCGGCTCGCCTCCGCCGCCCGGCTTCATATTTGTCCAGAAGATGGAGTGTAGGATGTGTCCGGAGCCGTGGAAAGCGAGTTCCTTGCACAGCGGCTTCATGGCCGCGTAATCACCCGATTTGAGCATCGCCGCCAGCCGTTCCTCCGCGGCGTTCAACCCTTTAACATAGGCGGCATGGTGCAAGTCGTGATGCAGACGCAGGGTCTGCTGGTCATAATAGGGCTCCAGCGCGGCATAATCGTAAGGGAGCGGGGGCAATTCGTGAGGCATCTTTCGACTCTCCTTTCCATTTGCGGTCAGGCCGCCGTGGCGGAAACCGCGAATTTGTGACGCAATAGCGTTCTCCAAGGCGAGGCTGCTTATCCCAAGGCCGCAGAAGTAGAGAAACTGCCGGCGGCTCATTTCCGCCTTGTTCGCCATACCCAGCAATTCCGGCAAAAGGATGCCCGCCCTGCCATAGTCTCTGACAATTTGTTGAGTTTGGGAACAAGTTCGGGGGCCACACGTCAGGGGTCAGGGGCCGGGCTTTCCTGAAACCCGATACCTGACACCTGAAACCCGACACTCGCGTCATTTTCCATCTCAACTATTGTGGAATCTGTGGAAAAGTGGGCTGGGGGCAGTGTCATAGTAGGGGCAGGTGCATGGTTGAGTTCCTGAGGACTCTAGCCAAGGGCGGAGCAGTGATGATCCCCCTTGGCATTTGTTCATTGGCCTCGCTCACAGTTTTGATTGAGCGAATCATTATCCTTCGCCGCGCCTCGGCGAGCAATGAGGGCCTAATGGCCGGCATCCGAGCCTGTGTTGCAAAAGGCAACCTTGGCGGCGCGCTGGAAAAGGCGCAAGCCTCCCGCGGGCCTGCGGCATCGGTCTTGGTGCGCGGTCTGAGCGCATTTCTCACTGGTTTGAATCCCCAGGAGGCCATGGATGAGGAGGCGCTTGCTCAACTCCCTCTCCTGCAGCGCCGCCTGGTGGTGCTGGATACGGTTGTCACCATTGCTCCGCTGCTGGGGTTGTTGGGGACGGTCATCGGGATGATTTCTTCATTTCATATTTTGGCCCTTTCCGGCACGGAACACCCCGCCGGAATCACCGCGGGCATCGCCGAAGCCCTCATCGCCACCGCCACGGGCCTGGTGATTGCCATCTTCTCCCTGGTCGGATTCAACTGGTGCCAGGAGAGGGTGCGCACTATAGGCGCGGAGATCGAGAGGCGCGCGGTTCAACTGGGCAACTCGCTGGCGGAAATGGAAAGAAGAGATGAGGTTACGCTCGCAACTTTCTAAGACTCGCAAGGCGAGAATCGAACTCATCCCCATGATAGACACCATGGTCTTTCTCCTCGTCTTCTTCATGATGGCCTCCCTCGCCATGTCCCGACAGAGGGGCCTGCCGGTGGCTCTGCCCCGGGCCGATTCGGCCCCCAAGGCGGCCTGGGCGGACCGCGCTGTCGTCATCACGGAAAGCGCGGAAGGCGTCATCTATCTCGACAAGACACGGACCTCGCGGCAAGCGTTGGCCGCAGTCCTTTCCGCGCGGCTGAAAAGCAAGCCGAATCTCGTTGTTGTGATAAATGCGGACGAAAACCTTCGCCACCGCGAGGTGGTTTGGCTGATGGATGAAGCGAGAAAGGCCGGAGCGATACAGATGGCCATCGCCACCGACGGCAGAGAGCTCACGGGAAAAGTTACCGGTCAATAGAGAGATTTCTTGATGGGCCACCAAATCTGTGCGACAACTGCAGACTTGAACAATGGCTCCAGCGCCTGGAGTTCAGGCGATGGGAGAGTCCTGCGCGGCGCGCTGGCCGCGGCCATTGCCATTCATCTTGCCGTCCTGTTTGCTTTTGCGCTGCTCCCTTCCTGGCGGGCAAACGGCGTGGATATAGAAAAGATCAATGTCTTCGAAAGCGCCGCCGCCTCTTTCGCCCATCCGGTGGAAATGGTCAGCCTGCAGGAGTTGGAGCAGCCCCCACAAATAGAGACCGCAGCAATATTCCTCCCCGCTCCGCTGACACAACCGCACTCAATCAGCAATCGAGCGGCCAGAACGGTGCCGCCTGCAATCGCCAGCACCCGTCACTCCGCAATGCGCCCCGGGAGGCCGGGCCAACCCTCTGCGAAGAGAGAGCCTTCTCGGACTGCGCCCCCCCCGGCGGGTTCCGGCGGGCCGATTCAATCTTTCACACCAGGCGGCGGAGGCGGCGGGCCGAGACTTCCATTGCTCCCGGCAAGCCCCTCAAATCCCGGTCCCTCCATCGGCCCGGGCGGAAACACGCCTTTGGGTGAGATCCCTGGCAGTGGCACGGGAAGCGGGTTGGGCACTGGAACCGGCACAGGCACGGGAAGCGGCAGTGGCACGGGAAGCGGGATCGGCGCCGGCAGCGGCTCTTCCGGCGAGGGCTCCGGCACGGGAATAGGCTCTGGCAGTGCTGCTGGCACAGGTGAAGGTGGAGAGGGTGGGGGAGGCTTCTCTTCCCGGCTGGCAGAGAGGGCGGAGCCGAAAGTCACCTACAAAGGCGTTCTCTCTTATCCACGCGAGGCGGCGGAAGAAGGGGTCGAAGGAGCAGTCATCTTGAAAGTCCTGGTGGATGAGAAGGGGCAGGTGGCAGATTCCCAAATCACTTCCTCTTCGGGTGACAAGCGCCTGGACGCGGCCGCCCTGGAATGGGTGAAGAGGTGGCGCTATTTGCCTGCGGTTCAAGACGGCCGCCCGCGCCGGGTTTGGACCAGAGCGAAAGTGACTTTTCATTTGGAGTGAATTCTTCTCTTGAGGTGATCGAATACTTCATTCATCTCAATTCTAGAAAAAGGAGAACGTCTCGTGAGAAATGCTCGTGGAATCATCTGTCTCATCTTTTTCCTGCTGGTCTCCTTCTACTTCGCGGCGGGGCCAGCGAAAGCGGCCCTGACCGGCGTCATTTCAGGGAGCGTGAAAGACGCCAACAGCGCCGCGCCCCTCGCCGGCGCCAACGTGGTCCTCGCCCCAATCGGCTATTCCACCGTCACCGACAAGAACGGGAAATATCTCTTCACCGCGGTGCCGCCGGGAACCTATACCCTCACCGTCAGCCTGGTTGGTTATGCCGAGGAGAAGGTCGTCAACCTCGCCGTGACCCAAGACCATACCAGTACGGTGGAGAGCGCCCTCAAGCCGGCTGTGGTGGAAGCAAAGGGAGCGGAGGCTGTCGTGGTGGCGGCGAGGGTGAACCTGCATCCTGAACAGACCGGTTCGGCCTATGTAGAGACTTCGGAAGATGAACGCGCAACCCTCTCCCAGCCCAATGATCGCTACCAGTTCCCCGGCCTCGTCTTCACCCAGCCCGGAGTGGTGCCGGACAGCACCTTCTTCCCCCACATTCGCGGGGCACGGGAAACCCAGGTGGGATACATGATTGACGGAATTCCCATTGTGGAGCCCAATAACAATGCCTTCGCCACCAACCTGGTCACCGTGGGATTGAACCGGATGGAACTCCTCACCGGCGGCTGGGACGCCCAGTATGGCAGCCAGGTGGGAGGGGTCATAAATGAGGTGGTGAAGCGCGGAGACCAGGTGAGGGGCGGCTTTTTCGAAACCACCGCGGGAAGCCCGACGGGACTCCATCAATTCATCTTCGAAAGCGGGGACGCCGGCCGCAGACCCGGAAGCAGTTGGTACTTCAGCGGCAGCGCCTGGAGAAGCAGATTCCCGGGCGACAACTTTCTCAACCGCACCCCCATGGTGCTGGACAGTATCTTCAAGGGCGTCCTGCCGTTAAAAGGGAAGGATTCTCTCACCCTGCTCGCCAATCACGGCTACGGAGCCTTCAATTTCCACTATTCCCACACGCGAGAGTTTGATACGGCCACCGGCCTTTTCGAGGACTCCCCGGAAAATCTCGACAATTCCACCCAGGCCTACAACCTGGACGCCCTCACCTATTCGCACACCGTCAATGACAAATCCTACTGGACGGCGCGGCTCTACCGGCTGAACAATTTCATCACCATCCATGCGGGTTCCGATATCTTCATGATCTTCCAGCGCCGCCAGCAGGCGATGTCGGGGCTGCAACTGGACTATGTTTCCCAGCAATCTGCCGACCATCGCTTCTATGCAGGCCTTTGGAGAATTGACTCCAAGAACCGCTGGCGCAATGCTATGGACTACCCACCCGTTTTCGGCCCTCTTGACCAGGAGGCGAACAACAACACCCGCAACCTGCAGATGTATGTGCAGGACACGCGCCGCATCGCTCCTCGCCTGAACCTGGGCCTGGGGCTGCGCTATGAGGAGATGAAATATGTCAGGCCGGTATATGGAGATCTCAATCTCGCCGCGGTCAGTCCCCGGGTGGGACTCACCTACGAACTCGTGCCCGGCAAACTGCTGGTGCGCGCCTCGGGGGGAAGATACGTCCAGTTCCCGCCGGCAACCAGAACCGGTGTCGTATTTCGCGAGGGCAATCCCTTCACCCCGGATGATCCTCTCTCGTGGTATCTGGTTCAGGAGGGGCGCTCTCAACTGAAGCCCCAGAAAGATACCAACCGGGAGTTGGGGCTGGAATACAAACTCGACAACAATACCCTCATCTCCCTCTCCGCCTTCAGCCGCAACTCCACCCAGATGCTGCAGCGCTGGGCGGGCCCTTCAGATAACATTGATGACTTCGACCCGGCCACCTTCTGGGACTACCCGTTCCGGTTTGCCTCCAATGGTCAAGGAAGATACCGCGGCCTGGAGTTGAAGATTGACCGCAAGATGGCGAAGGACCTTCGCGCCTGGGTCTCCTATACCCGCCTGAACGCAAAGGCTACGGCTTCGGCGGAGAACGCCTTCCCCCTGGGGATCTCCACCACGGATGACCCGGATGAGCTCTTCCCGGTGGACTGGGATCAGCGAGATACCCTGGCCCTTGCCGCCAACTGGAAGGTCAAGCGGCTTCAGGTTTCTCCCTGGGCGATATGGGGAAGCGGCTTCCCCTTCGCCCTCCAGAGCGGTTTGGATATTGACCCCACCGGAGACTTCAACTTCATTCATGATGGGGATGGAAATGAGATTCCCATCCTTATCAATGGCCAGCCCCAGGAGGAGACCGCCCCCGGCAAACTGCGTACGGGCCGCAACCTGGTGGTGAGCCTGAACCTCAACTTCCAGGCGAAAGAGAACACGGAGTGCTTCGTTGAGATCTACAATATCTTCGACCGCCGGGATGTGACCAACATGGTCTGGTATCATCCTGACAGCGGAGCCGTTTTGGGGACGCAGCCGCCGAATGCGACTTATCCCAACGGCTATATCGAATATGTCCCGTTCACGACCACACTGCCGCGTTCCTTTGCCTTCGGCTTCCGGGTGAGATTCTAGCCGGAACGCAGAATACGCCAGCAGCGCGGGGCGGGCCGTCAGGCCCGCCCCGCTGCTTTTACCCTATCCGCCCCCTCGGTAGAAGGATAAGCCCCGCCCTGCAGGGAATTCCGTTCCCAACGTGCCAATCTCCCTGCTTCCGGAGTCCCAGGATGACCATTGAGACCAAGACCGCCCCGCAAACTCCAAAGACCGCTCAGCCCACCCGCTGGCAGAGATTCACCCTCCTCTGGCTGGTCTTCTGCGGCGGGGTGGCCGTGATGGGGCTGGAGATGACCGCCTCCCAACTCATCGCCCCCTATTTCGGCAGCACCATCTCCGTCTGGACGAGCCTCATCGGCCTGGTCCTGGTCTTTCTCACCGCGGGCTACTACCTGGGGGGCGCGCTGGCTGACCGGCGGCCCTCCCGCGGGAGGCTGGGGGCGATTGTGCTGACAGCAGGAGTAAGCATGATTGTCGTGCCCCTGGTAAGCGCTCCGGTGCTGCGCGCCGCCTGGCAGCTCACCCCGAAGGCGGGCCTGCTGGCCGGCTCCCTGGCGGGCACATTCATCCTCTTCTCTGTGCCCAATATCCTGCTCGGCTGCGTCTGCCCGTTCGCGATGAAACTGAGCATACGCGACCTGGGCCGGACCGGGAGGGCCTCCGGCAACATCTACGCCATCTCCGCCGTAGGGAGCGTGGTGGGCACTTTCCTTCCTGCTCTCTTCACCATTGAGGCCTTCGGAGTGCGCCGCTCCATCATGCTCTTTGGCTCGCTCCTGATCGTGGCCGCAATCCTCCTCCTCGGCCGCCTGCGCTTTGCGCCCGCGGTCGGGGCCGTACTGCTGCTGGCCCTGCCGCTTCCCCCGCTGCTTCCTACCCAGGGGATGATAGTGGAGCGGGAATCTCCCTACAACTACCTGCAAGTGGTGGGTATGGGGGAAACGCGGCTCCTGATCGTGGACTGGGGGGCCTTCTCTTTCTACACCCCGGGGGAGTTCCGCACCGGTCAATACTATGACTATCTCCTGCTGGCCCCGCTCATGCGCCCAGAGCCCCCGGCAAAATGGCTGAAGCGCGCCCTGGTTATCGGCCTTGGCGCAGGGACGATTTCCAAACAGGCTACCCAGGCCTACGGCCCCATCGAGATTGACGGGGTTGAGATTGACCCCGCTATCGTGGACTTGGGCCGAACTTACTTCGACATGGAGGAGCCGAATCTGCGCGTCTATGAGACCGATGGGCGGGCCTTCCTCGCGGCCTCTGGCAAGCCCTATGACTGGGTGGTCCTGGACGCCTATCAGGGCTCGGAGATTCCCGCGCACCTGGTCACAAGAGAGTTCTTCCAGTTGCTCAAGAGTCACATGACCCCGGACGGGGTGCTGGCAATCAATGTCGCCTGGTGGGAGCCGGATGATACCGAACTACTGCAGCGGCTGGCCGCGACGGTAAGGACGGCCTTCCCCACGGTATGCGCCGTGACCGGCATCGCGGGGAAGTCGGCGGTCTTGTTGGCCGGAGGAGCGGATGCGGCCCCTGAGAGAATCCTGCAAAACGCGAAGTTGACGCGGCACCAGGGCCTGATAGAGATCGCCAGCGAGATTCAGGCCAACCAGCCGCCGCAGTTGGAGTATCCCCAAGGCCTGGGCGCGCCCCTGACCGATGACCGCGCGCCGGTGGACAAGTTGGTTGACCGGATGTACCTCAAGGCCCGCAAAGACGCCTACGCCCAAGAACGCAAAGCGCTGAGGCAGTAACAGCAGGGGCAAAGAAAACAGCGAGGGCGGACACCCTCGCTGTTGCAGCCCCTGAAAACTCAGCCGGTCTTTTGCCTACTTGGCCCGCCTTCGCCTGATTATCGTCGTCAGCCCGATCAGCCCGGTTCCCAGCAGAGCAAGGGAAGCGGGTTCCGGCACGGGATCCGTTTGAAGGCTCGACCGCCCCCGATCCTGCCCGGTCGTGCTGACAAAGTCCAAGTGATAGTTATAAGCATTGATGGGGTGTATGGTCGTGATTTGCGCCGACCAGGTGGTGGAGGCCGCTTGAGCGGAGGTCAAGCCATTGGTGGTGTCGTAGTTGCCCAGGCTGCCGTCTCCATTTCCGAACCACTGCAGCCAGCCGTCCGAGGGATTGGCGAAGGTCCACCCGCTTGGCGCCATCAGGCTGGAGAAGGAACTCGGAGTTCCATCAGGCTGGAAACCCATCCCAACCAACAGGAAATCCGACTGCCAATCCAGAGTGGGAACTATTGTCCAGGTGAATGTGTATGTGCTAGCCGGGCTCCCCACAGCCGGGCCCACTACCTGGCCCGTCGCCCAGGAATTGGTATCCACCGCCCCCGCGCTCTGCACCAGCGCTACTGACAAAAGTATGGCGAGAATAGCGATTGTCCTTCTCATTTCCCTTCCTCCAGCCTCAGGTGACATCCTCTCGGAAGCGCGATTTATGTCGCTTCTGCGGCCCATGATACGCAAGTAGCGTGCCAAAAGCAAGTAAATTTGCCGCCCGACAGACAAAAATGAGAGATTTTTTCCGCCTCGCTTCTCCCCAGAAGCCGGCCCTCCAGCGGGCCTATGCTAACCGAATCTACCTGCCGTATTCCGCCAAGGATTCCCGCCCGTTGGGCAGGCTGGCGGTTACCCAGTTTCGGAGGATGGGAAGAAACTTCTGCCTTGAGCGAACGTTAACTGCATAAGAGCGCCTCCTGGCCTCTCAGGGGGGTCGGCTGGAGGACATTCCTCCCCCTTGATGGGGGAGGAATAAGGCTACTTCGCCCTGCGTAGCCGGGCTTCGTAGCCCGCGAAGCAGGGTGGGGGTGAAGCCCCCCGCCCCAACCCTCCCCCACAAAGTGGGGAGGGAGAGGCATTGAATCCGGCTTCCACAAGTACAGCAGATGGAAACTGGGTAACCGCCCGTTGGGCAGGACCTTGCGTCCTGCCCCCCTTATCTGAGCCTGTGCGGTGAGAATTCACTTTACCAACCGAATATCCCTGTGGTATTCCTGCAGGGATTTGACGGTGCTGTTGCGCTCCCGGGCGGACTTTATCCCTTCCGCCGCGGCGACCGCGGCGGCGCAGGTGGTTATATAGGGAATCTTGTGCTTGATGGCCGCCCGCCGGATGTAACTGTCATCATAGGCGCTCTCTTTGCCTGATGGAGTGTTTATCACCAACTGGATCTCTCCATTTGCCAGGGCATCCAGGATATTCGGCCGCCCCTCGTGGAGTTTCTTTATCGGTTTCGCCTGAATTCCTTCCTGGGCAAGACGTGCGCCGGTATTCTCGGTTGCAACAATGGCGAAGCCCATCTCCACCAGTTTCTTCACCGCGGGAATGACGCTCTCCTTATCTCGATTCGCCACGGTCACAAGAACTGCGCCTTTCTTGGGAAGAGTGAGCCCGGTGGCGGTCTGCGCCTTATAGAAGGCCAGGCCGAAACAGTCCGCCATCCCCAGCACTTCTCCGGTGGAGCGCATCTCCGGCCCCAGAATCGGGTCAACTTCGGGGAACATGTTGAAGGGGAAGACGGCCTCTTTCACTCCGTAGTGCGGATACCGCCGCGGCTGCAGGCCCAAATCCCGCAGGCGCGCGCCCAGCATCGCCTGGGTGGCAATGCGGGACATCGAGACTGCGGTCACCTTGGAGACCAGCGGCACCGTGCGAGAAGCGCGTGGATTCGCCTCCAATACATAGACGATGTCATTGGCGATGGCATACTGAATGTTCATCAGGCCCACGACATTCAATTGCACCGCGATGCGCCGGGTGTATTCCTCAATCATCTCAATCTGCTTCTTCGGAATCGTCAGGGGCGGAATCACACAGGCGCTGTCACCGGAATGGATGCCCGCAAGTTCGATATGCTCCATCACCGAAGGAACGAAGGCCTCCTCGCCGTCGGCAATGGCGTCGGCCTCGGCCTCGATGGCGTTCTCCAGGAACTTGTCTATCAAGATGGGGCGCTCCGGCGAAATCTCCACCGCCGCAGCCACATAGCTTCTCAGCATCTGCTCATCGTAAACCGCTTCCATCCCGCGCCCTCCCAAAACATAAGAGGGCCGCACCATCACGGGATAGCCGATGCGGCGGGCCACGATGAGCGCTTCTTCCACCGAAGAGGCCATCCCGTGTTCAGGCTGAGGAATGCCGGCCTTTTTCATCATTGCGGCGAAGCGCTCACGGTCCTCCGCCAAATCTATGCTCTCCGGCGAGGTGCCGAGAATCTTCACTCCCGCAGCCTCCAGTTCCGCGGCGATGTTCAGCGGGGTCTGTCCGCCGAACTGCACGATGACTCCTTCCGGCTTCTCCTTTTCATAGATGCTCAGGACGTCCTCGACTGTGAGCGGCTCGAAATAGAGTTTGTTGGAGGTGTCGTAATCCGTAGATACAGTCTCCGGGTTGCAGTTGACCATGATGGATTCATAGCCCAGGTCCCGCAAGGCGAAGGCGGCGTGAACACAGGTGTAGTCGAACTCAATCCCCTGACCGATGCGGTTGGGCCCGCCGCCGAGAATCATTATCTTCTTTTTGGGAGAGACCGAGACCGCATCCGGCGCGTTGTAGGTGGAGTAGTAGTAGGCGGCGTCCGCGCCGCTCACCGGAACTGCATCCCAGGCCTGCTTTACTCCGAGCCTCAGCCTTCGCGCGCGCACCTCGCTTTCGCTGACATGGAAGAGTTTCGCCAGATACTTGTCAGCAAAGCCGTCCTTCTTGGCACGTATCAGCAGCGCGTCGGAGAGATTGTCCCACTTGTGGGTGAGCAACTCCTCTTCCAGTTCCACCAGCTCCTTCATCTGCTGGATGAACCAGGGCTTTATGTGGGTGAGGTTGTAGAGTTCCTCAACCGAGATACCTTTGCGCAGGGCCTCATACATGATGAACTGGCGCTCGGAAGAGGGTTCGGCAAGGAGTTTGCGCAGTTCATCAAGCGGGAGGTTATTGAAATTCTTGGCGAAGCCGAGGCCATAGCGGCCGATTTCCAGGGAGCGGATGGACTTCTGGAAAGCCTCCTTGTAGGTTTTGCCGATGCTCATCACCTCACCTACGGCCCGCATCTGCGTGCCCAGTCTGTCTATCGCCCCGGGGAATTTCTCGAAGGCCCAGCGGGAAAACTTCACCACCACGTAGTCACCGGAGGGTGTGTATTTATCCAGCGTGCCCTCCCGCCAGTAAGGCAGTTCCTCCAGGTTCAGGCCGGCGGCGAGTTTGGAGGAGATGAAGGCGATGGGGAAGCCGGTCGCCTTCGACGCCAGCGCGGAGGAGCGTGAGGTGCGCGGGTTTATCTCAATCACCACCACCCGGCCCGTCTTCGGGTCATGAGCAAACTGGATATTCGTTCCGCCGATGACTCCGATAGCCTCCACTATGCGATAGGAGTATTCCTGCAGCCGCTCCTGGAGTTCCTTCGAGATTGTCAGCATGGGGGCGACACAATAACTATCTCCGGTATGAACCCCCATGGCGTCAACATTCTCTATGAAACAGACAGTGATCATGTCATTCTTGGCGTCCCGGACGACTTCCAGTTCCAGTTCTTCCCAGCCGAGCACGGATTCCTCGATAAGAACCTGCCCGACAAGGCTGAAGGAGATGCCGCGGGCGGCGCCGGCGCGCAGTTCCTCTACATTCCAGGCGATCCCGCCGCCGGTCCCGCCCATGGTGTAGGCCGGCCGAATCACCACCGGATAGCCCAAACGCTGGGCGATCTTCTCCGCCTCCTCGACACTGAAGGCAAGGTCGCTCTGCGGCATCTCGATTCCCAGGGAATTCATCGTCTCTTTGAAGGCCTTGCGGTCTTCGCCTCGCTCGATGGCATCGGCCTGCACCCCGATGATCCGCACTCCGAACTTGTCCAATATCCCGCGCCGGTGCAACTCCGAAGTCAGGTTCAGGCCGGTCTGGCCGCCCAGATTGGGAAGCACCGCGTCGGGCCGCTCCTTCTCGATAATCTGCGCCAGGCTTTCCACAGTAAGGGGTTCGAGATAGGTGGTGTCGGCCATGCCCGGGTCGGTCATGATGGTAGCGGGGTTGGAATTCACCAGGACAATCTCATAGCCCACTTCGCGCAAGGCCTTGCACGCCTGGGTGCCCGAGTAATCGAACTCACAGGCCTGTCCGATGATGATGGGGCCGGAACCGATGATGAGGACTTTGCGAATATCTTCACGGCGGGGCATATTGGCTGCTGC
>Ga0299915_10000337_pt1 | contig 36576 bp, 31 predicted proteins | sample RVTome_13_FD_200263 | JGI IMG/M metagenome (GOLD analysis project Ga0299915, IMG submission 200263) | Soil microbial communities from uranium-contaminated site in the Upper Colorado River Basin, Wyoming, United States - RVT92D227 (version 2) ...
AATTCCACCGCTGTTAAAAAGGCCGCTGCGTTAAGACCTACATAACCCGCTACCCCTGCTGCCCACACCCTTCTGTTTGAACCAACAGGGGCATTGCGGCTTAGCGCCTTGTAGAGATAATATCCCATAAAAGGTAACACAAAGGCCATGTTAAAACAATTAGCCCCAATCGCGGTAATGCCGCCGTCTCCGAATAGCAATGCCTGAACGACCAGGGCCACGGTTATGGCGATGCATGCCGCCCACGGCCCGAGCAGGATGGCTGCTAAGACACCGCCGACTGCATGGCCGGTGGAGCCGCCGGGTATGGGGATATTGAACATCATGATCACAAAGCTAAAGGCAGCGCCGATGGCCAAGAGGGGAACCTGCTTTGCCTTGAGGGTCTTCTTCACTATCCTGGCAGCTGCGGTCCATATCGGCAGCATCGCCACGTAAAAAAAACCGCTGGTCGCCGGTCCCAGATATCCGTCTGGTATGTGCATATCTTCTCCTTTCTCATTTAAAATGTGTAGACACAGGTTAAAGCTACTGAGTCGTTGGCATCTGTGTTAGTGCCCATGACAACCCTCTGGTACCCCAAGAGTATTTGTAATTTATCACAAGACCAGCCTATTGCGGGAGCAATTATAAGATATTTCACAGCAGAGTTAGGGATTCTTACGCCATCCTCTTTTATGTCTCCCTGGAAGAACGCATTCGCTTCCATCATGAGATTGAATCCCTTGGGCAGGAAATATTCCACAGCAAAATCACACGTGAGGTAGTTGGCATACCACGTCTTGACACCATTAATGCGTACCCGCTGCGGGAAACTATAGGTGATATCAGCATGGAATATAAACGGCTTAAGCTTTTTGGTCACAATCAAGCCGAATCCGGGATCCCAAGAACCCGTGCCAATTAAATCCCCCCCGAGCTTCTCTGAAGCTTCGTGTTGATATTTACCGGTGGGCATTTTAAGTTGCAGCAATGCTGTTATATGGGGCAGCCATCTTTTCTCTTCAAGGGCACAATAACGCAAGAAAAGGAAACTATCGCCAAAACCGCTGGCATGTTTTTTTACACGGCCAAAGCTAATATAATTTTCCTGATAGACTGCTAGTGCGTCAATTTCAAGCCTATCGATGATACCGAACTGGAGAAATAGCTGTTGCTGAAACTGGTATTCCTCGTCATCTTTGGGGAAGGCGTTATAATGGCCTCTAGAATCGAACTCACCACGCGTATGGCTATAAAAGAAAAAGGGCTGAATTACAAATTTACCCTTGCCGCATAACGGGGCCGTCCAGGTGGTGATCGGCCCTGCCGAAGGTGGGTTCCACTCTTCCTGGGTTGCTGGCGTCTCTTTAGAGGCGGCATCTGCCTCTTTTTGGGCTACAGGTGCCTCTTGGGCAATGACATTTTGCTCTACGACGACGAGCGAGAAACACATGAGAAAGAAGAACATAATCTTTGGTAGCATGCATAGCTCCTTTCGTGCTATTAATATTTTATTCGTGCTACTCAGGGGCAAAAAAATAATACCCCCTTAGGAGATATCCTTGCCTGTCGTTGACATGCTTAATGTCCCATGTTTCACTCCTTTTACTGATTTCAAGCTGTCGGCTAATTTTTGAGCCTCTTTGGGAGAACCTTTGAATGCAATGATCTCCAGGCAATTGCTGTGATCCAAATGAACGTGCTGAGAAGAGATGATCAGAGTGCCGAAATCATGCTGGATATCCATAAGCTTATTGACCAATTCCCTTTTGTGGTGGTCGTAGATGAGCGTGATGGCGCCGGCGATCTCCTTGCCCTCTTGCCATTGCTTTTGCACCAGCTCCTGGCGCATTAAATCCCTAAATGCCTCGGAACGACTGGTATAGTTTCTGTCTCTTACTAGCCGGTCAAATTTGTCTAATAATTCTTGGTCCAGTGATACCCCAAATCTGACAAGTTTTGACATGCAGCTTCCTCGTGTTACTAATTTTAAAAAAATAGCATGAACTATATCTTATGTCAATCACAATTTTTATAACCTTGACAATAAAGAAGGCACGAGACTATAGTATCCCCGCGCGCAAGGAGGGGGATATCGTTATGATGACAAAGAAGTGGCGTCGAAAATGGGAGGCGGTCGGCGAAAAGCTCACCTTCGTCTTCGCCCCTCCTATCATTCTCCTGCTCAAGCTCATACCCTTGTCAGGGGTCTACCTGCTGGGCAGGTTTTTTGCAAGCGTGGTGGATCTCTTTCCCGGCAGGAGGAAAAAGATCGCCTTTGCCAACCTGCGCCTGGTCTTCGGCGCGAGAAAGAATGAGGAAGAGATCAACGCCATCTATAGGGAGTGCCTCACCAGGACCGTCACGAGTTTCGTGGAGGCAATGAAGTTTTGTTTTCTCCCTCCAGCGGTGGCAAAGGGGCGCATCGAGATTGTAGGTAAAGAAATACTCGATGCAACACTCATGAAAGGGAAAGGGATTATCATCGCTGGGCTCCATTTGGGCAACTTTCCCTTGCTTGCGGCTAAACTGGCCCTGGAAGGATATCCCATCGAGGTCATCATCAAAAAACCCAGGAACAGGTATCTCGCACGGCTCTACACCCGCATGACAGACGCAGTAGGGGTCGGCTTTATCAATGGCGGGGAGAGGAAGGAGGCGGCGCAACAATCCTTGCGACAGCTGCGCAGCGGCGGGATCGTCTACATCATCATAGACCAAAACCCCCCCTATCCCGACATCATGGTCGATTTTTTCGGGTATGCCGTCCCGTCATTCAAGGGGCCGGTGGTCCTTGCTATGCGGACAGGTGCTACCATTCTACCCGCCTTTATCGTCTATAGTAATGGATGGAGGCAAAAGCTCTATATTGAAAAACCCTTCGTGTTGGAAAAGACAGGGGATCAGGAGCGGGATGTTGCCCACAATCTCGCCCGACTGATGAAGCTCACCGAGCGATATATCGAGCAATACCCTGAGCAGTGGTGGTGGTGGCACCGGAGGTGGAAGAGGCACATAGACTACAAGCACCTCTAATTTTCATCGGTTCTTGCCCAAAACCTTCACCGGGAGGCCACATCTTCTGAGAGCACGGTCTTCATAATCAGGAAGAGTCCCCGTTTTAGCTCGGCCTGGAACTCGGGTTTTCGCTCCATCATGGCCTTGGGGGGTAAGGGCTCTCGGAGATCCGTCAGGACAAACCCATTTTTTCGGAGGGTACGCGCATAGTCCTCTAAGGTGCGGCAGAAATAGTAGGTCTCCTGGGTGTCGCAGACAAATAAGACATTGCGGGCGGCAAGCCGCAGGTGATAATTATCCGTCTTCCATCCGATCCGCTTCTCCTTGCCGGCAGCCTGCGTATCATCCATGATCCAATCTGAGCCCGGGGTCAAGAAACAAGGGTGGAGTAATGAAAAAACAAAGATGCCCTGCGGCTTTAAGGCACGGGCGACCTCGTGAATGGCGTCCTCATATCGCTTAATAAACATGAGGGCCATGTTGCAGATCGCAATGTCAAATGCCTTCGATGGCACCTGATCCATGCGGCTCGCGTCCCCCACCTGAAACTGGATACAATTCGCGAATGCCTTGTTTCTCTGTTTGGCAATCTCGATCAGCGTCTCCGATGCATCGACGCCGGTTATCCGGATGTTCCCCTTGGCCAACTCTGCCAGCTTTCGCGACAAGTGTCCCTCCCCGCACGCCACATCGAGAACCGCCTTACCTTCAACCGGGCCGAGCAGGTCGAGAATAGCCGGGTTGATCATATACTTGTGGAAGAATTCCTCGTGCCGCTCAAAGCGCGCGGCAAACTCTTCACCGGCCGCATTCCAGCCTTCTATCGCCTCTTCTTGGCTGATGGCGTCGGGCGATACTAGTTTTTCTTTGCTCATCGCATTCTTCTCACGTTAAAAACCGCTCAGCTCCATAAAGAGGAAACTGTCCATGATCTCGTCCCGGAAGAGCTCCATCACCCGATTTCTCACCTCGAAGAACTGATCGCTCTCAGTTACCTTATAATCCCGCGGACGGGGGAGGTTGGTCTCGATTACCTCCACTACCCGGGCGGGTCTCTTGCTGAAGACCACCACCTTGTCGGCCAGGTAGACTGCTTCGTGGATGTTGTGAGATATGAACAGGACGGTCACCCCGGTCTTTTCCCAGACCTCCATGATCTTGTCGTGCATATAGAGGGTCGTCTGGAAGTCGAGGGAGCTAAAGGGCTCATCCAAGAGAAGGATATCCGGTTCATAGACCAGGGCCCTGAGGATGCCGAGCATCTGCTGCTGCCCTCCGGAGAGCTCATAGGGATAGGCGTCCTCACGCACGCTCATATCGAGCCGCCAGAGGAATTCATCCACCTTTTTCCTCCGCTCCCGCCGCGGTACTCCATCAAGCTCCAGGGCGACCATGAGGTTACCGAGACAGGTGCGCCAGGGGTAGAGGGATTCTCGGTAGTTCTGGAAGACGTATCCGATCTTGGCCTCTTTGACGGTCTTGCCCCCGATGAGGATCTTGCCATAGTCCATATCCTCGAGGTCGGACAACATGCGGAAGAAGGTGCTCTTGCCGCAACCGTTGGGGCCCACGATGGTGACGAACTCTCCCTTTTTGGCGGTGAAGGAGATGTTGTCGAGCACCCGCAGGCCCCCGCTCCCCATACGGGGATCAGGGGCCGTGTCATAGTGCTTGCTTACGCCGCGAACATAAAGATATGGTCTTTCCTGCGCCATGTTATTCGTAGTAGAGCGTGGTGGTATCGATCTTCTTTTGGTACGCCCCCTCTTTATAGAGGACATCAAAGAAGAGCTGGGGGGCCTTCTTATCCAGATTCTTTATCTTGATCCACTTCTCAAAGGGGATCCGGGCAGCCACCGGCGGGGGAAGCTGGGCATACTTTGACAGGTAACCCCTGGCCTCCTGCTCATTGGTCTTGATGTAGTCCACCCCTTTCTCGATGGCGGCCTTGACCTTTTTGGCCACCTCGGGTCTCTCCTGCAGGAACTTGGCAGAGAAGGAAAAGGCACCTCCGACGATACCCTTCTTCAATCCGAGCAATGTACAGGGGCTCTTTATGAGATACCTGCCGATGCCTTGATAGACTGCTATCATACCGAACGGCTCAGGGGAAAAGAAGGCATCGATCTGGCCGGCTGCCAGGGCTGGGACGATATTAGGAGGGGCGATCTCGGTAAATATGACTGTCTCCGGGGCCAGCTTGGTGCGGATGACCGCCTTGGCCAGGGCCACAGAGGTGGCACCGGGGAAGGTCCCCACCTTCTTTCCCTTCAAGCCCTTGAGGTCCTTCAGCGGCGAGTCCTTCTTGACCACCACCACCATGGTGTTGTCCACAGTGGAATCGGCCGCGTAGACGAGAAAGATCTTGAACTTGTCCGGCACAGCCTGTGCGGCAAACCAATGTCCGGTGATGGCGCTCATGCAGTTGGCATCGATCCTCCCTGCCACCAGGGCGTCTACGATATCGGTCCCGGATTGGAAGGGAACCAATTCCACCTCCAGCCCCTCCTGGGCAAAGAAGCCCTTTTCCATCGCCACATAGGTGGGAAGGCTCGGCACTATGGCGAGGTGCCCTATCGTTACTTTCTCAGCGCTCAATGCCTGCCCTGCCGTCATTACCAGGAAAACCATGAGTAAAACCGATACGAATCTCTTCATGTAACCCTCCTTAAATTTTTTCACACGTCTTAGTTTTCATAGTACAATTTCGTGGTATCAAGCCACTCCTTGTAAGCCCCCTCTTTATACAGGAGATCAAAGTATTTCTGTGTCGACTGCTTGTTGAGCTTTTCGATCTTGATCCAGTATTGGATAGGTACCTTCATGGCAACCGGCTCGGTTATCCCTATGTATTTCACCAGCAGGGGCCGTAAGGCATCTTTGTCCTTATTTATAAGGTCTGCGGCCTTGTAGTAAGCGGTCTTAAGTTTTTTGGCTCGCTCAGGGTTCTCTTTTATAAATTGGGTGGAAAAACCATACGCTGCGCCGGCGAATCCCTCTTTAATGCCGAGCAGACCCAAAGGCTCCTTTACCAGATCCCTCCCGACGCCCTGAGATCTGGCCATCATCCCCATGGGCTCGGGTGCAAAGAAGGCGTCAATCTGCCCGGCTGCCAGGGCGGAGATGAGGTTGGGCGGGGGAAGTTCCGTGTAGGTGACTGCCTCGGGGTCCATCTGCGTGCGGATGATGGCCTTGGCCAAGGCGATGGAGGTGGCACCGGGGTAGGTACCGACCTTCTTCCCCTTGAGGTCCTTTAAGCCCTTCAGGGGGGAATCCTTTTTCACTATCGCCACAAAGGTCGGGTTCGCCAGAGAAGGGGTCCCGTACGTTAGAAAGATCTTGAACCGATCCGGCGCCGCCTGCGCGGCAAACCAGAACCCAGTAATGGAATTGCTGCCGATGACATCGATCCTCCCCGCTATCAGGGCGTCCGTGATGGCCGTACCTGAATCAAAGGGGATCAGCTCCACCTTGAGTCCCTCCTGTTCGAAGAGGCCCTTGTCCTGCGCCACAAAGGTCGCCAGACTCGTCGTGATGCGCAGATAGCCGATCTTTACCGTCTCTGCTGCACTGGCAGGCATTGACGCACAGACGATCAAGACGAACGCCACCATCAATACAGCTACTCTCTTCATGTTCTTCATATTCTGTCCCTCCTTTTTTTACTATGATTTTTTATACTATCCAGAAGCTCTTTAGTAATAGAGCTCCGTGGTATCGACCCGCTCTTTATAGGCCCCCTCTTTGTACAGGAGGTCAAAGTACTCCTGGCCTGCCCGCTTGTCGAACTCGTCAAGCTTTATCCACTGATCAAAGCTGATAGACATAGCGACGGCCTCGGGGAGACCGGTGTATTTGACCAGAAAAGGACGGGCCTCCTTTTCATTGGTCCTGATATAATCAACGGCCTTGTCCAGGCAAGCCTTGAGCTTCGTAGCCTGCTCTGGCCGCTGCTGCAAGAGCTTGGCCGAGAAGGCAAAGGCGGCACCCGGGATCCCCCTCTTCAACTTCAAGAGGGTCAGGGGGCTTTTGACCAGGTATCTCCCCACCCCCTGAGCAACTGCTATCATACCGGAGGGCTCAGGGGTAAAAAAGGCGTCGATCTGGCCGGCTGCCAGGGCCTGGATCATATTGGGGGGTGCGATCTCGGTGAAGATGACCGTTGCCGGGTCTATCTGCGTGCGGATGACCGCCTTGGCCAGGGCCACAGAGGTAGCACCGGGGTAGGTCCCCACCTTTTTGCCTTTTAGGTCTTTGAGGCCCTTCAGTGCTGAGCCCTTCTTGACCACCACCGAAAAGGCATTGTCTTCCTTCATAGATGTTGTTCCATATAAGAGAAAAATCTTGAACCGTTCCGGCGCCGCCTGCGCAGCGAACCAGAACCCCGGGGTGCCGGTGCTGCCGATGCAATCGATCCTGCCTGCCATCAGGGCGTCTATGATGGCCGTACCTGAATCGAAGGGGATCAGCTCCACCTTTAGTCCTTCCTCGGCGAACAGGCCCTTTTCCTGCGCCACATAGGTGGGGAGACTCATCACAATGCGCAGATGACCGACCTTCACCACCGCTTCCGCGGCGAAGACTCCTGCGGTTGCCCCTAACAGAAAGATCGCCACTGCTATGAGAGCCCATATCTTTTTCATACCTCTCTCCTCCTTTTTGTTAGGTTATACGGTCGTATCACCACCTCGAACCACACCCATTCTTAAGGTCCTGCATCTATCTGCCGGCCCAGTGGATCACCTTGTCCTCCAACTTGACGAACCCCTGGTTGATAAAATACCCGATGAGGCCCGCCAAGACAATGTAGGCGTACATGTCGGGTATCTGGTAGGTCATGTGGGAGTTGTAGATCAGATAACCCAACCCCCGGGTGGTCCCGATAAACATCTCCAGGACCACGACGATGATGAGGCTCAGCGAGAGGGCAAGCCGGAGCCCTGCGGCTATCTGGGGGAGGGCCTCAGGCAGGACGACCTTGGCCATGATATAGGTCTCCGATGCCTTCATGGTCTCCGCCACCATCTTGCGGGTACGGCTGCCTCCATGGACCCCATAGGTGGTATTGACCAGTATAAGGAGCGAGCAGCCGAAGACCACGAGGGCGATCTTGGATCCATCCCCGAGGCCGAAGGCAAGCATAAAGAGGGGGAACATGGCAGTGGCGGGGAAGGAGCGGAAGAAATCTATGATGAACTCCACCGATTCATAGATCTTCTCCCAATAGCCGAGGACGATGCCCAACGGCACCCCGATGCCCGCTGCTATGGCATACCCTGCCATCATGCGATAAAAGGTCATCACGATGTGCTCGTATGTCACCCCCTGCAAGAGCAGTGTCCCTAGTTGTTTCCCGACGATATACGGAGAGGGGAGAAAGAAGGGATCTACCATCTTGGTTAAAGTAACGAGAAACCAGACAGCGACGAGGGCGAGCGGTCCGATCCACTTTTTATGGTCTCCCAGAAACTCCCGATACTTTTTCAACCCCTCCTCGACAACCTTTAATTCCCGCTTGGCCACCTTGCCGGTGCGAGATCGAGGGAGGCTGTCGCGAAATTCTATGACCTTCGGAAGCTTAAAGTTGGCGAGCCGCTCACGGCAGAACCGCATCAGCTCCCGCTTGGAGACTTCTTCTCCAACCTTGGGGACGATTACCGCCTTCAAGGCCTGCCCCCTCTCAGCATCCTGTATCCCCACCACCGCAACCTCAGCCACCTTGTCGTGGGCAATGAGGACATTTTCCAGCTCCGAAGGATAGACGTTCATCCCCCCGATGATGATCATGTCATCAGCACGTCCCAGGATATAGATATAGCCGTCTTCGTCGAACCTCCCCAGATCGCCGGTGTAATACCAGCCGTCCTTGATCTTATCCGCGGTGGCCTTGGGGTTTTTGAAGTATCCCTTCATGATCTGCGGGCCGCGGGCAATCACCTCTCCCACCTCGCCGGTGGGGAGCTCCTTGCCTTCCTTGTCCACGATCTTGATCTCAGCCCTGGGGGCGACACGACCGGCGCTGGCCATCTTACGGGGGGCATCGTCATAGTGGGTGAGGGTTAGCAGGGGAGAGGTTTCCGTGGCACCATACCCCTGCAGGGCCCGGCAATGAGGGAACGCCTCGACCCACTCCTCCATGAGTTCTTCCGGGACCACCGTCCCCATCATGGAGACATAGTTCAGGCTGCTCACATCATAACGGTCCCGGTTCGGCAGGTTGAGGATCATCTTATAAATGGGGGGTACGGCGTGGAAGTAGTTGATCTTGTTCCGCTGTATTTCTTCAAGGATCTTCTTGGGCCTGATCTCGTCGATGATAGCTATGGTGTGGCCCGCGTCCACCAGCAAGTTAAGGACGATGGGCCCTGAGATATGGGACATGGGAAGCACAGATCCCTGTACTTCCTCTCCGCTTATGGGCTTCATGGCCTTCATCGTTTCGGGGAAATAGGTGAGGTGATCGTACGTCAGGATCACCCCCTTTGGCTTGCCTGTGGTGCCCGACGTATAGAGGTAGAGGGCCTCATCTTCCTCGCGCAGGGTGACAGTCGGTTCTTTTTTATCCCCCTTCTCTACGATCCGCTCATAGCGGTAGACCCCCTCTTCCTTCTCTTTTGCTCCTCCTTCATCCCCCAGTAAAACGACGTATTGAAGCTCCTTCTTTTCTCGCAGCATCCGCAGGGCGAAGGTCTTCTGCTTGGCATGGGTGATGATGACCTTTGCCTCTGTCTCGTCGAAGATGGGGGCCATCTCCGCGGGGCTCAGGCGAACATCGAGAATCACGGCGACAATCCCGATCTTCATCAGGGCGAAGTAGACCACGGCGAACTCGGCGCAGTTGGGGAGCAACATCACCGCGCGGCCGCCCTTTTTCAACCCTTGGGCAAGGAGCCAGTTGGCGAGCCTATTGGTCTTGAGGTTGATATCGGAGAAGGTCATCTGCACCTCGTTACAGATGATCGCAACCTTATCGGGCCTCTCGAGCGCCTGTCGCTGCAGATATTTACCGACGATCATGCTCTTTTTTCACCTCATTAAAAACTTTCGCCTTATCCAAGCTCCCTTGGGAAAACGCCTCCATCAGATCCCGCACAAACTCCATCTCGGCCTCGGTAAACCTGATGTTATGGGCCGTGATGATATATTCCCTCCTCCTCGCGGCATCCAGCTTTAACCCCTTCTTCTGGCGATCGAGCAAAAACTTCACCTTGCGCAATTCCCGCAGCCGCCCTTTCAATGTTTTTACCACATCAGGGGAGTTGAGGAAGTTGAGAAAATAGAGAGAGATATCGAGATTAAAGGAGGGGCGATGCAGATACGTGATATTCTTGAGGAGGAGATCCTTGATCTCCTCCTGCCCCTTGGCAGTCAAGCTGTAGACATCCTTCTTCGGTCTCCTCCCGGAGACCGTGCTCCACTTGGTGACCAACCCCTCCTGCTCCAGTTTCTTTAATGTATAGTAGAGGGGGGTAGCGGAGACCTCGAAAAAGGGACTGAGGTCCCTTTCCAGGGTTTGCTTCAGGTCATATCCATGTGTGGGCCCTTTCATCAAGAGCCCCATGATCACCAAACGCAGGTCCACCCTTTATTCCAATCTTTAATAGTCAAATTTGACTATTAAAGCATAAAATCCGAAAAAAACAAAGGGGAAAAATTTGGGGTCCCTCGATTACCCGGGCCGGCTTATAGCAGGCGTCTCCAGGAGGCGGGCGCCATCAAGCCTGCACCCCCCCATCAACAACGATCGTGTGACCAGTGATATAGGAAGAGGCGTCAGAGGCCAAGAAGAGGGCCGCCCCCACGATATCTTCTGGCACGGCAATTCTTCCGAGGGGGATTGCCGATGCGAACCGTTTGAGGGTTTCGGGCTTGCTCCAGGCGGATGCCGACCCCTCGGTCCGCACTATGCCCGGCGCAATGGCGTTAACCCTGATATTATCCTTTGCCAGCTCCACGGCCAGTACCCGGGTAAGCATCAACTCGCCGGCCTTGGCAACGCCATAGGCCCCCATGAAGGGGGCTGCCTTCAGGCCGAGCCGTGAAGATATATTGATAATAGTGCCCCTTTTTCTCCCCATCATCCACTTTCCAGCTGCTTGAGAGCAAAGGAAATACCCCTTGAGGTCAACGTTCATAATGCCATCCCAATCGCCCTCCTCCGTATCCATGAGGGGCGCACTGATAGATACGGCAGCATTATTCACCAGGATATCAATGGCACCAAAGGCCTCTATGACCTTTTGCACCATGGTGTCCACATCGGCCTTTTGAGAGACGTCCGCCTGTATCGCCAGGCAGCGCTGGCCGCGTTGCCGGACTTCATCAGCCACCGCCTCAAGCTGACCATCGTCAACAGCCCGACTGCAGACCGCCACCGAGGCCCCTGCCTCGGCAAAGGCCAGGGCAATAGCCTTACCAATGCCGCGCTTCGCTCCGGTGATAACGGCCACCTTTCCTTCCAGTGCAAAACTCGGTAGGCTCATGACTGACCCCTTTCTTTGACCCGGCCATCGAGAGATTCCAAGGTATCTTGATCACCCGCATCTAAGGCTCGCATAGGGCAGGCCTCCACACAAATTGGCCTTTTCCCCTCTGCCCACCTGTCGTAGCACAGATCGCATTTTTGCATCCTGGGATTCGGCTCTGTTCCAAATTGAGGTGCATCATGAGGGCAGGCCTTTTGGCAGGCGCCGCCGCAAGCCTCCCTGCCGAGGCATAGCTCTTTATCCACTACGACGATGCCATCCTCAGCCCGTTTGCTGATAGCCCCGGCCGGGCAAGCTGCAATGCACAGGGGCTTATCACAATGATGGCAGGCAGTGGAGACAAAACGGACCGAGACCCGAGGGTAGTGGCCCTTCTCGGTGATGACAACACGCCTGAAGAACACCGGCCCAGGGGGGATATCATGCCAGTCCTTGCAGGCGACCACACACGCGTAGCAGCCCGTGCATCGTGCATCATTAAAATAAAAGGCGAGCTTAAGGCCTTTCCTCATCAACCTTTGCAACCTCAACCAGCGCGGTATTGTGGCACGCGGCACCGCCGGGGGAGTGTTTGTCCCGTGTCAGGACATTGGCGCAGCCTCCCCGGTCTATTCCTTGTTTGTCGGGGTCGTACCATGCCCCTTGCGGCAGATCGACCACGCGGGGCATAATCCTCTCGGTTACTTTTGCCTGGATGCGTATCTCACCTCTTTCGTTAAATACCTTTACCGTATCACCATCTCGTATGCCGCGCGCCTCGGCATCTCGGGTATTGATCGATATCGCCTGGGGCATCAATTCTCGAAGCCAGGGCACCCGGTCAAACTGCGTATGTGCCCGCCGCTTGAAGTGCGTCGTAATAAGTTGCAGCGGATACTTGTTTGCCAGGGGATCTCGGGGGCCTTCCCATGGCTCGATATAGGTGGGGATCGGTGGGATCTCCGGCGAGTTCATGGCGGCCAGCTCTTGCGAATATATCTCGATCTTGCCCGACGCTGTGGGAAAGGGGTTGTGCTCTGGATCTTCAATCTGTTGTTTAAAGGCCACGTGCGGTTCCGCGGATTTTATGCGGTAGATCACCTGCTCCTTGAAGGCGTCATAGTCGGGAACATGGCTTTTCTCTGCCAGCTCTCTCAGCCAATCGTCATCGGTTTTGCCCTCGTACAAGGAGATATCGAGCCGGCTGGCAAGTCCCTGACACATCTCCAGCGGCGATCTGGACTCATAGAGCGGTTCTATGACCTTTTTTACGTAGCCGTAGAAAGGCGGCACCCCCCCTACGGCGATGTCATTTCTTTCTAAAGAGGTAGAGCAAGGGAGCACGATGTCGGCGAATTTTGCGGTAGCGCTCATCACCTGCTCGGCAACAACAAGGAATTCCAGTTTCCTGAGGGCCTGCACCATCTTATTGGTGTTGGGATACTGGTTAACGGGATTGGTGTGCATTATCAGGGCCATTTTAATGTCTGCTGGATAGCCGCCTGCCCTTCCCTTCAGGATGGCATCGGCGATCTCAGCCGTGTGTATCCTTGCCCCACTGTCGGAGCCTTTCAGCGTCGGCAGCCCTTCCTTACGCGGAGGAACCCCGCGCTCAATGGGATTGCCGCCGCCATCCGGCATCTTGCCCAATTTAAAATCATATCCTCCGAACTGGACTTGCGGCACGCTCGATCTGCCTGCCCAGCCGCCATGGATGCCGATATTACCGGTCATAGCAGCGAGGGTCTTGGAGGCGCGGTGGTACTGCTCCCCGTAGGCGCTGCGTCCCGGACCGATACCGGCGACCAACGCCGCCGGCTTTGTTGTGGCGTACTCCCGCGCGAGATCTTTAATGACCTGTGCGGATGCCCCTGAGATGGCCTCGGCCCAGGCTGGCGTCTTGGGTATGCCATCCGCCTCTCCCAGGACGTATGACCTAAACTTTTCAAACCCAATGGTATAGGCATCAAGAAAGGCTTTGTCAAAAAGGTCCTCCATAATCATCACGTAGGCCATGGCGATGAGCACGGCGGTATCGGTACCTGGTCGAAGAGGTATCCACTGGCTAGCCAGAACGGCAGCTGAATCTGTATACCGCGGGTCAACGGTGATGATCTTTGCACCGGCTTCCTTGGCCTGGAGCAGATACCAGCTCGTATTGGTCTCATGTATGGTAGTGACGGGGTTCCACCCCCACATAATTATGAGGCGAGAATTCAGGAGGTCGTCAAATGCGTTGTGCGAAGAGAGGGTGCCATATGTCGCCAGTGAAGCGAAGAGACCCCCTTCAAAGGACTGGATCCCCCATTTATCGGTATAACCGCCGGTCATGGCCAACAATCCTCCCAGCAGCCGGGAGGTGTGCAGCTGGGTGGCGTCTCCCCCGCCACCCAAAAAGAGAACGGCTGAGGGGCCATAGGTGCCCCGGACACGGTTTAACTCATCAACGATCGTATCGAGGGCTTCGTCCCAGGAGATGCGCTCAAAGCGACCCTCGCCACGCTGGCCGGTTCTCCTCATCGGGTAGTGAAGGCGGTCCGGATCATAGACACGCTGACGGTAGGCGCGGCATCTGAGGCAGGCCCTCAGCTGCGGTTCCTCACCCCTGTCGGTTTCTATGCGGGTGATGACCCCATCTTGCACATGTACCTCGAGCAGGCACCTGCCTCCGCAATGACTCGAACAGGCGGTCTTTACTACTTTTTCTTTGCCCTTTGGTTTCTGCTTCGGGGGCATCGCCAAATCTCACCACGCGGGCTTCGTATGTTCGACAAAGAGATGCAAGACGGAGAGATAGCTCTCCATATTAAAGACTATCTGCTTGTGACTGAGGACAAGATTTCAATCCGCGGTGCCCGCTTGCACGTGGTACCCCACCATATCCACCGGGCGTGGAAAAGTCAAGAAGACCATCGTCATGCGGTTGGATGGGTAGAGACATAGTGAGCAGGCGATCCATCATGACGGAGCGTCACCCACGAACCATAAAAATCCCCCTTGATCCCCCTTTGCTCAAGGGGGAAGAGTTCCTCCCTTTTGTAAAAGGAAGTGAGGAGGGATTTAGGTGGTCTATTTTCTAAACAAAGGAAAGTTTAAGCACGAAGGTCACGAAGAAACAAGAAGGTTAGGAATAGAAAAAGATCGAGCATTTTTCGCGCACTTCGTGTTCTTCGTGGTGAAAAATTAAATTAAGGAAGAGCAATCCTTCATGACGGATACGTCACCCACGAACTATAAAAATTCTCTCTTGCCCCCCTTAGAAAGGGGGGGGTGGGGGGATTAAAGACAAAACTAATGGTTGCGTGGCACGTGCATCAAGGAGCCTGAACGTGAGTGAAAGCGGGGAAGGAACTGCTCCATCTCTTACTCGAACGTAAACCCCTTCTCAATAAAGACCCTCGTGCAGATATCAACCACCTCAGGGTCATAGATAATACCCCTATGCTTTGTAACCTTCTCTAACGCAACCGCAATGCTGCGGGCAGGTCGGTAGGGCCGGTGAGAGGCTATGGCCTCCACCACATCAGCCACCGCCAAGATCCGCGCTTCCAGCATGATCTCTTCCCCCCTAAGCCCCTGGGGATAGCCAGAGCCATCCAGCCGCTCGTGGTGTTGCAGCACGATCTGGGCAACGGGCCAGGGAAACTCTATCTCCTTCAGTAGATCGTGGCCAGCCTGGGGGTGGATCTTGATGATATTGAATTCGGTATCGCTTATCCGACCGGACTTGTTGAGGATCTCAGCAGGTACGTTGATCTTGCCGATATCATGGATCAGCCCGGCCATGCGGAGCCCATAAAACTGCTCCTCCGTTAACCCCATTTCCTCTGCAATGGCACAGGCGAGAATGGTCACCCGGCGTTGATGACCCGCGGTATAGGGATCCTTCATCTCAACCGTCGAGGCAAGGGTGTTAACCGTCGCAATCAAGGATTCCCGCAACTTATGGTAACTGTTTTGCAATGCTTGTTCTCCCTGCTTGCGCTCGGTGACGTCAATCCCAGTACAAACAGCACAGGTGGTATTTTCAAATTTTGTGCGTAGTCCCATGATGTGAAAGGGAGTTTTCTTTCCGGGTTTCGACAGTACGTTTATTTCTAATGAAGACTGGCCTTTGGTGAGGACTTCCTGCACGGCCTCGGCAGCGATCTTTTGATCTTCTTTTGCAACGAAATCCAAAACATTCATTTTTGATATCTCTTTTGCAGAATATTCAGTGACTTTCTCTGCATTCCCATTCCATTGTATAATATTTCCCTTATCGTCAAAGACAAAAAGGAGGCCCGGTGAACTGTTCATTACGGCGGCGGAAAAATTTTTTTCTCTTAATAAAGCTTTCTCTGCCTCCCTGCGCTCGGTGATGTCACGGGATACCCCGCATACTGCGGTTATAGTGCCATGCTTATCGCGCAAGGGGATAACGGTTGTCTCACAGACACCCTCAGTGCCATCCTTGCGGGTGAAGTCCATCTCACCGGTCCAGCGACCATCGCGTAATTTTCCGTTGATAATTCTTGTCGCCAACATATCAAGGGGCTTGCGAAATGCCTCGCTTTCATAATAACCGAATATCCTCTCTGCTGCAGGGTTCCATCTGATGATGTTGCCCTCCAGGTCTGCTACGATGATGCCATCGTGTATATTCTCAAAGATGAGGGCCTGCCCACGTAATTCCTCCTCAGTTCGCTTGCGCTCGATGGCATAGCGGATGGTGCGCACCAACGCGTGGCTATCCAAGTGCCCCTTGACCAGATAGTCCTGCGCACCTTCCTGAACGGTCTTAATGGCCAGTTGTTCATCGGCGAGACCGCTCAACACCACGATCGGCAACCCTGGGGCCTGTGCGTATGTCTTGGTAAAGGTATCAAACCCCTGGCTGTCAGGCAAGCCGAGATCCAATAAAACTAACCCGATATCATTGCTGGCCAGGCGCTCCAGCCCCGCCGAGAGCCGATCAGCGCACTCCAGTTTAAACCGGTCAGCCCCTCCCTCGGCCATCATCTCTCGGATCAGCCGGGCGTCGCCGGGGTTATCCTCGATCAGGAGGACTGTGGCAGGTCTGTCGCTCATATCCCTTATTTCTCTGGTATTGTCGCGGCCGTCAGCCAAAAGTCGTCGATGGCCTTTATGACAACAATGAGTCCATTCAGATCGACTGGTTTGGCAATATAGCAGTTTGCTTGCAAATCGTAGGCGTGCCGGATGTCATCTTCTGACTTAGAAACACTAAAAATTATTACCGGGATGTTTTTTAAACCAGCATCGGCCTTGATCTCCGCCAGCACCTCAAAACCGTCTTTCTTCGGCATGGTCAGATCGAGCATGATGAGGTCCGGGCGCATTGCATCGGGATACTTGCCCTGCCGACGCAAAAACGCCATGGCCTCCACGCCGTCCCCCACCACATGTAGGTTGGCGCGCACCTTGGCATCCAGGATGGCCTCCTGCGCAAGGAGCACATCGCCGGGTTTGTCCTCCACTAACAAGATGTCTTTCGGCCTTTGCATCTTTTCCCAAGTCACGGTAGCGTACCCCTTTTATCCTCGATCAGCAGGGCTGTGCTCGGGTTAACCCTCAACTCTTTTCATTTCGGTGGTAGTTTCACGATGGTCAGCCAGAACTCCTCGATGCTCTTCACCACCTTCATAAATTGTTCAAAGTCGATCGGTTTAGTAATATAGCAGTTTGCGTGCAGATTGTACGTCTTGAGAATATCTTCTTCATCCTTGGAGACCGTCAAGATCACCACCGGAATGAGTTTGAGGCGCTCATCGGTCTTGATCTCTGCCAGTACCTCTCGCCCGTCTTTCTTCGGCAGGTTCAGGTCGAGCAGGATGAGGTCCGGGCGCGCCACATCGGCGTACTTCCCCTGCCGGCGCAAAAACGCCATGGCCTCCACGCCATCCCCGACTGTATGTAGGATGTTGCGCACCTTGGCATCCTTGAAGGCCTCCTGCGCAAGCCGTATATCAGCAGGGTTATCCTCTACCAACAAAATCTCAATGGTCTTGCTGCTCTCTTCATTATTCATGGTTTTCCCCTCCCCTCACAGGAATTGTAAAATAAAATGTGGAGCCCTTCCCGTACTCTGACTCCACCCAGATGCGCCCGCCGTGGCGCTCAATAATCCTTTTGCAGATAGCCAGGCCGATCCCGGTGCCAGGATATTCTCCCTTGCTCTGCAGGCGTTGGAATATGACAAAGACGCGTTCGTAATACTGGGGGTCTATGCCCTTACCGTTGTCCTTGACGGAGAAGATCCACTCCTTTTCGGTTTTCTCTGCCGATACGTGTATGCGCGGCGGCTCCTCTGCATGGAACTTGATGGCGTTGCCGATCAGGTTCTGGAATACCTGAACCAACTGCGTTTCGTCAGCCATCACAATCGGGAGTTCATCATGGATAACAATAGCGTTGTTCTCCTCGATGGCCACGCTGAGATTGATGCGTACATGGCCAAGGACGGCATTGCAATCAGTTGGTGTGAGGGGCCTTCCTCTCGAGCTCACCCGCGAATAGGCAAGCAGGTCTTGAATCAGCCGCTGCATCCGGTTTGCCCCGTCTACGGCATAGGCAATGAATTCTTTGGCATCGGCATCGAGCTTATCTTTGTAGCGGCGCTCCAAGAGCTGTGTGTAGCTCGATACCATGCGCAGAGGCTCCTGCAAATCATGCGAGGCCACATAGGCAAATTGCTCTAATTCTTTATTGGAATGCTCTAAATCCTCCAAGGTTTTCTTCAGCTTTTCTTCAGCAAGCCTTTCTTCGGTGATATCCCAGAATATACCTAATAGGCCAACCACCGCGCCGCTTTCGTCTCTGATCGGGGTTTTGACGGTATGGACAATGAGTCCCTGTTCATCCTTGATATAGCCCTCATCGAACTCCTCTGTTGCTCCGGACTCCATAATCCTTTTATCATCCGATCTGTATTTGTCAGCAAGTTCCTTGAGAAAGAAGTCGTAGTCCGTTTTGCCGCCGAACTCCTCAATTTCAATACCCAAATCCCGAGCAAAACTTGCATTGCATGATACGTAGACCATATTTCTATCTTTCAAGAAGACCTTTTGCGGAAGGTTGTCGACCAGCGTTTTGTATCGGGATTCGCTTTTTTGCAGCGCCTCCTCCGCCTGCTTGCGCTCGGTGATGTCGCGCTCGACCGAAATAGCTAGAGTTTTCGAACCGATTTGCATCTCCGTCACCGAGCACTCGAAATCCCGGATCGTGCCGTCCTTGCAGCGGTGACTTGCCTCGAATGTTGTCGTCCCCAATCTGGAAAGGACATTTTTCCGCCTCTCATCGACCACTTTGGAAGCATCGGGCGCCGGCTCCATGAAAGACACCGGCTGGCCTATCAGCTCGTCCCGTTCATATCCGAGGAGCCTGAAGGTCGCATTGTTCGCATCCCGGATCATGGGGATGCCTTCAGGCGTGATCTCCAGTAGAAGGATGCAGTCCGCTGCCTGCTCGAAGAGGACTCGAAACCTTTCCTCGCTCTGGCGAAGCGCTTCCTCGGCCTGCTTGCGCCTGGTGATGTCTATGCCTTGGGCTATGGTGGCTACAGGAAGCGATCCGTTCTTTGTGTGGATGTTAGCCGAGTTCCAGAGTGCGACTCGAATATCTCCATCTTTGCGAAGGATTGGGATTTCTACCGACTCCCAGTACTCACCGTTCGCGGTGCGCGCGATCTTACTCAGCGATTCGTCTCGGCTTGCTTCGGGGAAGAGCATGTGCAGTTGCTGGCTGATGACCTCGTCGGCTGTATAACCCGAAAGACGCTCAAAGGCATGGTTGAAGCGAATGATCCTGAACTCCGGGTCCCAGACGATGATAGGAGCGCTCGCATGGCTCATCAGGCCATCCAAATAGTCCGCTGTCTCCCCCAGCGCCTCCTCCGCCTGTTTGCGCTCGGCTATCTCTGCTTCCAATTCATTGATGAGTTGTTTTTTTGTCTTTTTCTCGTCTTTCATCTTGCAAGTCTCTCAAGCGAAGCACCAGTGTGCGGCAGCTCATTTTTGTTCAAAGAAACGCTGGTATATACATCCCCTTCACGAAACCCGTTTACAGAGAATGAATAGCTGAAAACGTTCTGTACCCTAAGAACTGCGTTTTTCCGCTTTTTCTAACTGTGTCCCCGGATCCAAAGCCTTCTTGATGGTCTCCAGCAGGACCTGAGGATCATACGGCTTCGTGAGAAAGTGCTCCGCCCCCAGCTTATACGCCAACTCCTCATCCTCTTTGCTCCCTTTGGCGGTGAGGTAGATGATCGGGATGGTCCAGGTGCGCGCTGATTTCTTCAACGCCTCACATACCCGATGGCCATGCATGGCCGGCATCATGATGTCCAGGATGATCAAATCAGGCTTCTCCTTGTGGGCAGTGCTGACACCCTGCATCCCATCAAAGGCAACCAAAACCTCATACCCTGCCGCCTCCAACCTGAGCTGGACCACGCGCACAAAATTGGGTTCATCATCGACCACTAAAATCCTCTTTTTATCCATCCTTTCCTCCTTGAGCAGCTCGTTCCCCGGTTATCTCATCCACCCAAAACCCTTGGGAAATCTTGTTGATCAACTCCGCCTCATCCTTAGCATCATCAGGATACGTGACGACGCCCAAGAAGAGCTCTATATCCTTTGGCCATCTCTTCTCTTGCATCTCAGCCTCTATCGCCTGCCTAATCCTCTCCTTGACGGATTGGGCGTCTTTCTTCGCCGTATCCATCAATATGGCCATGACAATCCCACCATATGTATATCGGGAGACTATATCACTCTTGCGACGCAGGGTCCTCGCGATGAGCCCCTCAATCTCCTGCAGGATCTCAAAAACCTTTTCCCCCGTACGCCCTCTTTCAATCTTCTCGATATTCTTCATACGAACAACAACGAAAGACAACGGACAGTTCTTCTCCGCGGCCTCTCGTAGACCGTTGGTCAGATATTCCCGAAAGATCTCATCCTGACTCACTTGGGGTAAGCTGAAGGTAAAGGTGCTCCCTTTCCCAACCTCGCTCTCGACCGATATCCGCCCTCCGTGCATCTCGACGATCTCCTTCGATATGGCCAATCCCAACCCCGTCCCCCTTTCTCCTGGACCATAGACTCTATTAAACTGGGAGAATCGATCAAAGAGCCTTGCAATATTATCTTGGGAAATCCCTACACCGGTATCCGCCACGCTGATCTCCACCTCTTTCCCCTTATCTTTTACCCCCACCGTAATGCTGCCGTTTTCCGGGGTAAACTTAATACCGTTTGATATCAAATTGGCCAAGACCTGACTGATCTTATCCGGATCAATATAGAGTGGGGGTAACGTTCTATTTAAGCGGGTCTTGAGCCGAATATGCTTCTTCCCGGCTTGGTTCTGAAAGGAAAAGAGCACTTCCTCGGCCAACGATGAGATGACCACCGATGATTTCTTCACCTCCATTCTGCCGGCTTCGATCTTGGATATGTCTAACAGGTCATTGATTAACCGGGCTAGCCGATCAATATCTTGCTTGGCTATGGCGAGAGATGCCTTCTGATCTGCGTTGATAGTGCCTAAGGAGCCATCGAAGACAAGAGAAATCCCCTCCTTAATAGTAGTTAAGGGGGTACGCAGTTCATGGGATACATTAGAGATCAGCTCGGATTTCATCCTGTCTATCTCTTTCTCCTTGGTGATGTCTTCGACATGAACCATGACATGATCAGGCGGCACATAGACATAGGTACAATCAAAATATTTGCTTGTTTTTCCAGGTTTGGGCTGTGTCTGCCGTTTAATGAGGATTTTTTGTTGAAGACATCTCGATAGATCTCCCACTATCTCCGGCGCATCAGGATATACATCCTCGACATTTTTCCCCAATAGATCGCTCATCTTTCCTTGTGTAATCTCTTCGGCAGCCTTATTGTAATCTGTCAATACAAAGTTGCCGCCGACCTTTCGCCAGGTATAGGTAGGAATTGGGATGCCCCTGTACTGCGCCTTTGCCCGGTCTTCACTTTGTCGCAATTCCTCCTCCATCCGTTTTCGCTCGGTGATGTCTCGAATTGATACAAGGTACGCTGGTTCCTTGTCCCACTCCGTTTCCACCGTGCGCATTTCCGCTACCGCTATTTCTCCACCTTTGCGAACAATGTCAATCTCCGCTTTTTCGCCCGGCACCACAGGAAAGCCGAACGATTTACCCTCGAGGCCTTCTTTCTTTCGGCCAAAGAGGATTTCCGCAGCAGGGTTGATAAAACGCATAATCCCTTTCCTGTCCACGATAATGATGGCATCGACATCATGTTGTATAATAGTCCGCAGACGGGCTTCGCTGGAGATCCACGCCCCCTCTGTCCACTTTCGCACGGTGATGTCTTCTCCGATGCCGAGGATGCCTACCACGTAATCCTTCTCATCGAGCCTGGGGCTGCATGTCAAGTTGATCCATAACGGATGGCCAGCCTTCGTTACTTCCCGGACCTCACAACTTATCTCCTGTTTATTGCTCACTATAAATGACCTGATCCCAACTATTGTCTTTTGTGTCTCCTCGTCATCCTCCGGATATAAGATGTCTGCTTTGCAGCGGCCAACGACCTCTTCGGCCTTGTATCCAAACATGTTCTCGGCGCCTTTATTCCAAAAGAGGATCTTTCCCTCCAGGTCATTATAGATGATAGAAATTGAGGAAGAGCTATCCAAAATGTTTCGCAAAAATACGTTTGTCTCCTTCAGGTCCTCCTCTACCCGCTTGCGCTCGATGGCATACCGTATGGCTTGCACCAGCAACTTCACATCCACCTGATCTTTAATCAGATAGTCCTGCGCACCCTTCTTGACCGCTCCCACTGCCATCCCATCATTATCGGTGACTGTCAACACGATGATTGGCACACGCGGTGCCTGCGCGTACACCCTGTCGAAGGTGTCAATCCCCCGGCTGTCCGGCAATTTGAGATCCAGCAGGACTACATCGATCCCCCCCGCGCTCAGGCACTCCAGCCCCTCCGCGAGCCGTCTGGCGCACACCACCTCAAATCGAGCGTCCGCAATCTTATCCAGCATTATCTGTACTATTTCGGCGTATCCGGGGCTGTCTTCGATCAACAGGACCCGTATGATTTCGGAGTTCTGAATTCGGAGTTCGGAATTTGGATTTGTCGCATTCATTATTTTTTATTCCGCGCTCCGCGTTCCGAATTGCGCATTTGTTTCTTCTGTTTCTGCTCGTACATCGATCTATCCGCTCGGTCAAGCAATTCATCAATAGAACAGGGGCAGGTAGGATCGTAGTAGTCTAAGCCCACGCTTATCGATAGCTTGTAGCGGCGATTTCTTTGCGCGTTGTGGGTTCTCAGGCTCTCTTGTAAACGAGCAGCAAGGATATCACTGCTGTCCCGATAGGCTTCAACGGCAAGAACCGCGAACTCATCCCCGCCAACGCGCGCAATGATATCCGATTGGCGAAAGGTCTCTCGGTGGATATTGGCGGTCTCGATCAATGCCTGGTCGCCTTCGTGGTGGCCAAAGGTATCATTGATCAACTTCAAGCTGTCTAGATCGCTGAACAGAAGAAACATCCCTCTCTTTGTTCGATTGGACAGCTTCAACTGCTGTTGACCAAGGGTTGAAAAACCCCGCCGGTTGTTCAGACCGGTCAGATCATCGATCAGCGCCATGGTTCGGAGCTCCTCCCGCAACCGCACGAGCTCCGTGATATCGCGCAGATTGGCCATATATAACGTTTCATTATGCCGTGCTATTTCCGCCACTCGCATTTCCGCAACCCGCGATTCTTGCCCTGGTCGTAAGATATTCAACTCCAGGGGTATCCCGAAAGCCATGGGAAAGCCAAAGGCATTGCCGACCATCTGCTCGGAGGTGCGACCAAAGAGATGCTCGGCGGCAGGGTTCAAAAACCTCACAAAACCTCCGCGATCAACAACGATAATGGCATCGGCACTGCGTTCAACGATCAGCCGGAAGAACTCCTCGTGGTCCTGAACCCTACGCTTTTCCCCTTGATTCATCGTTGACCTTTCGCTCAACCAGAACTCAGCTTGCTTTGCCTCTTCCATGAACTCACCTTTGCCCCCTCCTCGTCATGTGATCTTATCCTCCCCTGCGCACAGCCCACGGTCCGCGTATACGCATGCACGTCACGGAAGGTCCGTCGAATTCAGGAGGGCAAAAAGGTCTTGGCTGTTGTGAAAATCCCCGATGATTTTTCTTATCGGCGGCGGGGAGCTCTTGACCAAGGTCGGTGTCGCCAAAATCATATCCTCCTCTGCCCTCCGCGGGTTTTCAAGGACATCGATTATCTCAAGAGAGTATTGATCTTTGAAACGCTCACTCAAAAACCCCTTGAGGGCCTCAATGAGCGCTAGCGTCTTTTGTCTTCTCCCGGTAATGTATAATAAGAATTTATACATGGCATACTCCTCAATAGCTTGTCGGTCCTTCCAAGATGCCCTTGGTGGCTGTAATAAGCTGCCTCCTGTCGAACGGCTTTCGCAGGACATCAAAATCCATTCCCTCTTCCTCGGCCTTCTTGAGCTGGGCAAAAAACTCGTCGTGAAAGGCTGTTATGATGTAAACAGGCACATCCCTGTCTATCTTTCGCAGCTCCCGCAACGTCTCAACGCCATTCATCCCCGGCATTTTCAGGTCGAGAAAGATGAGGTCATACTGACCCTCCTTGAGGGCCTTAATCCCGTCCATGCCGGAGGAGACGGTATATACGCTATATCCTGTCTCCTCAAGGGAGAGGAGAAATAACTTTCGTACAGCCTCATCGTCGTCAATCACTAAAATGTGCTTCATCTCTCTTTGCCCCCTTTCTTCTTTGGGTCGGAATAAATACGTGAAACACCGTGCCCTTGCCCGGCTCACTCTCGCAGGTGATCTCCCCGCCGTGTGCATGGATGACGCCTTGGCAGAGGGAAAGGCCCAGGCCTGTTCCCCTGCCCACGGGTTTGGTGGTAAAAAACGGATCGTAAATATTGCCGATAGCTTCCGGTGAGATACCAATGCCGCTATCGGCGATGGAGACCAGAACACCATCACCATCAGGATGGACATCGATACGCACTTCCTTTTTCTTGCTCTCCTCCAGGGCGTCCAGGGCATTGGCAAGGAGGTTTAAGATGACGTCTTGCATGGCGTTCACGTGCATCCGGAGCTTCGGGGTCTCCTCATCAACATGAGATGTTATTGACACACCCTCCTTCTCGATACGGTAGGAGAGCAATCTGACTACCCTTTCAAGTATTTCAGCGAGATTCTTTATCTCATATCTTTCCTTCTTCCCGTCCCCGCTATGCGAAAAGGTTAAAAGATTTTTGATAATATCAATACAGCGCCTCGCTTCATGCTCGATGTCCTGTAGCACCGTATAGATCCGATTGTCCTCAGCAGTATGTTTGAGGCAATATTGAGCAAAGTGAAGCATTGCCATCAATGGATTGTTCAGTTCGTGCGCAACGCCGGCAACCAATACGCCGATGGCGCTCATCTTCGCCTGCTGCGCCATGATCGCGGATTGATTTTCAAGATGTGCGTAGGCCGTTTTCAGTTTCTCCGCATCCCTTATGCGCTCGCTGATGTCACGGATGTTGCATTGGATTACTTCCCTGCCGTCAACCCGATAGGCGTTGCTCACAAACTCCACGTCTCTACGCTTTCCGTTTTTTACTTTGAGCGGTAAATGCTCATACCGAATATATTTTCTCTCTTGCAATTGCCGAAAAGCTCCTCTGCTTGCCGCAATATCTTTTAATAAACCGATCTCCCAGAGTTTCTTGCCAATGAATTCCTCATGAGAATACCCCAGCATCTCTATCAAAAAGGGGTTAACATCAATAATTTTCCCTGTCTCTGCCTCGAGAATTAATATGCCATCCTGAGCTGCTTCAAAGAGGCGCCGATAACGAACCTCAGATACCTTGAGATCTTTCTCTGCCCGTAGGCGCTCGGCTATCTCTGCTTGCAATGCTCTATTGGTCCGAAGGAGGTCGGCCGTGCGCTGTTCCACCAATTCCTCCAGGTGTTCTCGGTATCTCTCCAGCTCCTGCTCCATCCGCTTGCGCTCGATGGCATAGCGGATGGTACGCGCCAACACATAGCTACCCAGGTAGCTCTTGACCAGATAGTCCTGCGCACCTTTCTGAACTGCCTCGATGGCAAGCGTTTCGTCATCGAGTCCACTGATTACTACTATGGGTATTTCCGGTGCTTGGGCCTGGACCCGCTCAAATGTGTCCAACTCATGGGAATCCGGCAGCGTGAGATCCAACAAGGCGCAATCAATCCCCCCCTCGGCCAGACGCCCCAACCCCGCTGAGAGTCGGTCGGCGCACTCCAGCTTGAACCGAGCCCCCTCTGCTTCGGCCAACATCTCCTGGATCAGCCGGGTGTCGCCGGGGTTATCCTCGATGCACAAGACGTTGATAGGCTTATTTGCCATGTGTCTCTCTCTCTTCTGTTCCCTATGGGGGGCCTGTATCAAACTATTGGAAGACCTCCATACCTTCCTTATCAATCCACCGCTAGACAACACAAGGCGACTTTATTTACACCTGCCTTTTCTCTTGCCTGGTCCAATAACTGAACAAAAGCGCCGAAGTCCCCTCACCCCCCTTTGCCCAGGGGCACTGGAGAGAGACAACTCCTAAACCTCCCCGCACCTGAATCCGAGACGCTTCAAGATCGACCGTGCGTCTATCGTGGTGAAGTCGAGCCGGTTGAATTCATTATTTTTGTAAGCCTTGTCCTGCAACACCTGTTCGATCAACTGCTTGGGCGGGAACCGCTTTCCATCCACCTCCACGTAGTGCTTACGAATCGGCTCGGGGCCGCACCTCCGTGCCACGGCTTCGACGTCCCTGGGATAAAGCTCCAGTTCCTCGCCCCTCAGTATGAATCTCACTGGTCCTCCTTTATACTTTTATATTACTATTTTAACATAACAGCATTTTGCGTGCCAACAGAAGGATTATGTAGTTTTTTCACAAAATACTGATTTTAAAAGACTATTGATGCAGGAAATTGTGGAGGGGAAATTGAGGAGAAATAAAGCGGGCAAATATTATGCTTGCAACTGACAAAAAACGTCACTTGCTCGCAGCGATATTGGGGACGTTGTTTCTACACCCCGCAGAAAATAAAAAATTTCCCAGAGGGGGATTAGCAACAAAAATATTGGGTGAGAGGTATGTGTATCAAGGAGCCCGAAAGTTTGTGCAAAAAGGGCGGGAGTAGCTGCTACATTTCTTGTTCGAGCGCAAACCCTTTGTTGATAAAGAGTCTTGCGCAGATATCGGTAGCATCAGGGTCATAGAGGGTGCCCTTATGCATGGTGATCTCATGTAACGCCGCCTCAATGCCGAGGGCAGGTCGGTAGGGCCGGTGAGAAGCCATGGCCTCTACCACATCGGCCACAGCCAAGACCTTGGCCTCCGGCATGATCCTATCATCCTTAAGCCCCCCGGGATAGCCAGAGCCATCAAGCCGCTCGTGGTGCTGCAACACGATCCGGGCAACGGGCCACGGGAATTCTATCTCTTTCAGTAGATTGTAGCCAGCCTGGGGATGGGTCTTGATGATATTGAGCTCTATCTCGCTGATCCGTCCCGGTTTATTGAGGATCTCGGCAGGTACGGTGATCTTGCCGATATCATGAACCAGACCGGCCAAGCGGAGTCCGTCAAACTGCTCCTCTGTTAAACCCATTTCCTCGGCAATGGCACAGGCAAGGATGGTCACCCGGCGTTGATGGCCGGCAGTATAAGGATCCCTCATCTCAACCGTCGAGGCAAGGGCGTTCACAGTTACAATTAAGGTCTCCCGTAACTTGTCGTAGCTGCTTTGTAATTCCTGCGCTGCCTGCTTGTGTTTGGTGATGTCATGCGATACGCCGCATACCGCCGTTATAGTGCCACGCTCATCGCACAGGGGAATGACGGCTGTCTCGCACACGACTTCGGTGCCATCTTTACGCGTAAAATTCATCTCACCGGCCCAGCGGCCACCGCGTAATTTGCCATTGATAATCCTCGTCGTGAGAACGTCAAGGGTCTTGCAAAAGATCTCGTCTTTAACATAGCCGAACATCCGCTCTGCAGCCGGATTCCATCGCATGATATTGCCCGTCAAATCCGTCATGATGATGCTGTCATGAATATTGTCGAAGATGAGAGCCTGACTATGTAATGCCTCTTCCGTCCGCTTGCGCTCGATGGCATAGCGTATGGCGCGCGCCAGTAGATCGCTCGTTATCTGACCCTTCACCAAATAGTCCTGCGCGCCTTCTTGAACGGTCTTAATGGCTAAGTCTTCATCGGCGCGATTGCTCATCACGACGATGGGCACCCAGGGGGCCTGCGCGTATGCCTTGGCAAAGGCATCGAATCCCTGGCTGTCAGGGAGGTCGAGATCCAACAAGAGCACCCCGATATTATTGGTTGCCAGGCGCACCAACCCGGCAGCGAGCCGATCAACGCACTCAAGCTCGAACCGCGCGGCACTCGCTTCAGCCAGCATCTCCTGAATGAACTGGACGTCTTCCGGGTTAGCCTCAATCAGCAAAACCCTGATCGGTCTATCTTCCACCATAGTACCTTGCCACTCTCATGAAAGTGCAAATTTTGTGCCTTGAAGAGAGACATTATATATTAATATAACCAATGGAAATAAAAAGAATTTTCTTTTGGGAGGTGCTGATCTATCTTCTCTATTGACATTTTTTGTCAGTTCGGGAGGCAAAATCTAAGCAAGGCATGCTCAGTATTCAGGGAAATGGGGCGGGGAAAGGGAAGAAAGGCGGGTCACCTGTTCATTAACTCATCTCCTCATCTGCTGCCTGGTCAACTCCAGATTCGCCGTTACCCGTTTGTGGTAGAGGGGGTATTTTGCGGCGGTATAGATCTTAAGGGCCTTCTCGTAGGCATTGATGGCCTTGGCCAGGTTGCCCTTTTTATCGGTGACCCCGGCCAGACTGCGGTAGGCGGCGCCGAGGTTGTTATGGATCATCGCATAGTCCTCAGGATGTCTTTCCAGGGTATATACCCGCAGCGCCTCGTCGTAGGCGGCGATGGCCCTGGCCAGGTTCTTGGCCCTATCTCGGATCTCGGCGAGGGTCCAGTAGGCGGCGCCGAGGTTGTTCTGGATCATCGCATAGTCCTCGGGATGTCTTTCCGGGGTATATACCCGCAGGGCCCGCTCATAGGCGACAATGGAGCGAGCCACATTCATGGTCTTATCTCGGATCTCGGCAAGGGTCCAGTAGGCGGCGCCGAGGTTATTCTGGGTGGCTGCATAATCCACGGGGTACTGCTCCATGGTCCTGATTCGCAGGGCCCGTTCATAGGCGGCGATGGCCCTGTCAAAATTCTCCTCCTTGTCCCCTATTTCGGCAAGCCGCCAGTAGGCGGCGCCGAGGTTATTCTGGGTGGCTGCATAATCAACGGGGTAGCGATCAGGTGTTCTGATCTTAAGGGCCTCCTCATAGGCATGGATAGATCGCAAGAGATTATCCTCCTTGTCCTTGACCTTCGAGAGACCTCGGAAGGCGTTTCCGAGATTGTTCTGGGTGGCAGCGTAACCAGCAGGGTATTGTTCCCGGGTGTATACCCTCAGGGCCTTATTATAGGCACTGACGGCCTTGGCCAGATTGGCCTCTTTTGCACTCACCTCTGCGAGGGCGGTGTAAGCCGTGCCGAGATGGTCCTGCGTAATCTCGTAATCTATCGGATACTGCTCCGGTGTATATACCCGCAGGGCGTTTTCATAGGCACTGACGGCCTTGGCCAGATTGGCCTCTTTTGCACTCACCTCTGCGAGGGCGCTGTAAGTCGTGCCGAGATGATCCTGCGTTGCAGCATAGCCGACCGGGTATTTCTCCGCGGTATATACCAGCTGGGCCTCCTCGTAGGCGCTAACAGCCTTGATCAGGTTCTCCTCTTTGTCTCTGATCGCGGAAAGATCCACGTAGGCTGTTCCGAGACTATCTTGGGTGGCGGCATAATCCAGGGGATCAGCTTCAAGGGTCCTCCCCTTCAGGGCCTCCTCATATGCCTTGATTGCCCTGGCCAAATTCTCCTGCCTGCCCTTGACCTCAGAGAGCGTCCAGTATGCTGTTCCGAGATTGTTCTGGGTGGTGGCATATTCGCGAGGGTACTGCTCCCTGGTCCTGATTGCCAAGGCCTCTTCTAAGGCGCTGATGGCCTTCACGAGGTTCGTCTCCTTATCTTCGATGAGGGCTAAGGCATAATAACAAACCCCTTCATTATTCTTAATATGGCTATAGAGCTCAGGCTCTCCTTTTACTGACACCTTCTTTAAGGCCTCTTTATATATCGCCAGCGCATCCTCGGCCATGTTTTTCTTCAATAATTGATCGGCGATATCCAAGGTGCTGAGCCGTGTGTCGGCGTACATCTGCCGCTCCCTCTGGCCAAATACAACGTAGAGGATGATCGCCATCACAAGAGCCCCGATTGCCACACAGACTATCCCTACGTGCCAGGGATTGTCTCTATCAAATCTCAGGGTGCGCAACCTCTCCGAAATCGGAATTTGCATGGTATCCCTCCTGAGGTTTCACATGATCTCCGCGTGCGATACGTATCTTATCACAGGGGCCCCCCATGGACAATGACGACACGCCTTGTGAATGGATCGATGTCATACGAGTCCACGGAAGAAACCAACATAATCCTTCTGTCTCTCGTTGGACTATGCAACAATGAGTCCGTGTCAGCTGGTGCGTAGGGATTCGACGATATTCATCCGCGATGCCCTGATTGCCGGTAATACGCCTCCGATAAAGCCCATGATCAAGGCAAAGACGAGCCCCCTCCAAAAAATGTTAAAGGTGAGGGTGAAGCTAAAGGCGAGCTCGGAAAAGGTCTGGAAATTTATCGTAGAGATCGTGAGCAGCTGTAAAAAAGAGGCCAAAAAAAGTCCGACGCAACCGCCGACCAGGCCGAGCAGCAAGGCCTCGAACATAAAAGCTCCCAAGATGCTGATGCTCCTGAAGCCGATGGCCCGCATCGTGCCGATTTCACGGGTGCGGGTGGCAACAGCCGAATACATGGTAATCATGGCGCCGATGATGGCACCGAGAGAGAATATGACGGTTAATACCGTCCCGAGAATGCGAAGGAAATTAGCCATCCTCTCCGATTGCTCGGCGTAGAAACGGCTCTCACGTTTTGCATCTAGCGTCAAGCGGGGATCGTTTTCGATGCGCTCCCTTACCCTTGCATAGTCGGAGGGATCACTCAGCTTGAAGATGACGGATGAGTAAACCGTCCTGCGAAAGGCCTGCATCAGTTGGTCCCCATCCCCCCAGATCTCCGAGCTAAAGCCGGTGTTGCCGGCGTCGAAGATGCCGACGACCATCCAGTCTCGCATTCCGAAGCGAAGGACTTCGCCGATGCCGCCGCCCCTAAACCGTTCCGCGATGCTTCGTCCGGAGATGATCTCCGATAATCCCGGCTTGGGCATACGCCCTGCCATCAATTTCACCTGCGGTCGCAAGGCGAGTGAGCTTGCGCCGATCCCCCTGATTACTACATTTGCGGGGGTATTCGTCGCCCGCTTGGGGAGGGTGATGAGGACGACCATCTCTTTCGCCAGGAGCGGTTGGCCATCCGCTCCGATCGCTATTGCAGGCTGGGTCTCAATAATAGACGCCTGGTCCCTGGTCACCCCGCTCATGACCTCGGAATTGGCCCCTTTGCGAACCACGACGACGTTGTCATACGAGCCCGTCTCGACCAGCGTCTTCCGCAGCCCTTCGGCCAGCATGAGAACCGCAGCAAAGACGAAGACGACAAGCGCCATGCCGGCGGCGGTGAGCGCGGTGGTCAGCCGACGCGTCCAGAGGTTGCGAAAACTGTACGAGATGGGGATGCCCAATAATACCTCCACTACATAAAGGGTTCTAGGGGTCTATCCCGCTCTGTCGCTCGGCGACATCCCGCCATTCAGATTTTTATACAAAATAGGGCGGGACTTATTTAAAATGCGGGATCTGTCGCTTTGCGACAGAGATTCTAGGGTCCAAGGAAATAAATTATTGACCAAGACATAAGATATATGTCCTACATATATATTTTAACAACTTAATCTCTTAGATCTTCAAACACTTGAACCCTTGACCACTCGAATCCTCGGCCCCTTCTTAGAGTTACTATCCTATCCTCCTCAACCCCTCGGCGATGCTGATCCTCGTGGCACGCCAGGTGGGAACGATGGCCGCCAAGAGACCGACCAGGATTGCGGCCCCAATGTCTATGTAGATGGTCGTCATATCTACCCCCAAGATGCGAAAGTAGGTGCCGACGATCTTGCCAAAGATCTTTGTCGCGGGAGGGGTGAGGGCTATCCCGAAGAGACAGCCGATCATGGTAATGAGCAGAGATTCCCCGATAATCATGCCGGCAATGCGCCAGCCCCGGTAACCCAGCGTTTTGAAGACGGCATATTCGCCGATCCGTTCGCGGGCGGTCATAGCCATAGTATTGGCCGCCACCGCGATAATGATGATGATCACTACCAAAGAGACCAACTGGATGACAACAATGATGGCGCCTGCCATAGAGATAAAAGAGAGGAAAAAGGCCCGTTCGGTTTCGGTGAGGGTCTCCGCCAGTGAATTCTTGAAGGTGCTGTCTATGGCCTGGGCAACTTCGGCTGCACGGTTCGGGTCCGTCACTTCGACGATGTACCAGCCTACCTGATCAGCCCGGTTGGGGGCGGTCTTCTTCAGCGCCTCATTCAGGTAGTTCCAGTGGAAAAAGAAGAGTCGTTCGTCAGTGCTCTCATCCCTGCCGCGGTATATCCCGCGAAGGACAAACTCCCAGTTGCCCGGGAAAACGGTCCCCTTCAAGGTAATAATGTCTCCGATTCTCCAATGGTATCTCTCAATAAGCTTCCTGCCTGCACAACAGGCCCTTTGATCGGCGAGAAATGCCGCAAGTTGATCAGGGGGGAAGATAAATTCCGGGTATAATGGCAGATAGTTTTTTGCATCGATGGCATAGTTGGCAAAGAAGTTTTTCTCGTCGATGTAGACACCGGCAAACCATCTTCCCCACGAGAGCTGTTTGACGCCGTCGATCTGGCGAATCTTGTCTTTGTAGGACATTGGTAGTGTAAAGATGAGGGATATGGCGTTTCGGGTCACAAGGCGGCTTGCCGAGGAGGCCTCGGCCCCTGCATACCAGGCGCTGATGAAGGTCCTGAGCAGCCCGAAGGCCAGGATCGCTATGGTGATGCTGAGTATGGTCAGGGAGGTGCGGAGCTTATGGCGGAAGGCATTTCTAAGGAGCAGCTTGAGGATGTACATTATTCAAGAACCCCTTTTCCAGATGTCGGATCACCCTTGCCCTTTCGGCGGATCGCGGATCGTGTGTGACCATAACGATGGTTTTACCAGAATCGCTATTGAGCCGCTCCATCAAATCGAGGACCTCCTTGGCCGACACCTTGTCCAAATCCCCTGTCGGTTCATCGGCAACCACAATGACGGGGTCGGTGACAATGGCGCGGGCAATGGCGACCCGTTGTTGTTCTCCTCCTGAGAGCTGACTAGGATAGTGGTCCATGCGATTCGCCAGGTTGACGACTTGGAGCGCCAGCTCCACGTGCTCGTTGCGTTCTCTGCGAGAGAGGCCGGTGAGTAAGAGGGGAAGCTCAACGTTTTCGAAGGCCGTCAGGACCGGGATCAGATTATAAAACTGAAAGATGAAACCGACGTTGATTGCACGCCACGCAGCCAGTTCATTTTCAGAGAGGGAGGTGATATCAATTCCGCCCACCCTAATAGTGCCGCTGTCCACGTGATCGAGGGCCGCTATCAGGTTGAGCAGGGTACTTTTGCCCGAGCCCGACGGCCCCATCAAGGCGAGGAATTCACCGTCGGCAATAGCGAGCGAGATATCCACCAGTACCGGGATCGTGAGGGCGCCCCTGTGATACGACTTGTTCACGTGCTCTATCTCGACAATCTTTGTCTTCGTCTTTCTTCCCATTTACTGCTCTTCGATCTTTATCTTTGAGCCATTCTTCAGCTTATCGGAAGGATTCAGCACGATCTTATCTCCGGCCTTCACTCCCTCAAGGACCTCGACCATGTCCCCCATCTTATCTCCTAATCGCACCGGCGTTTCTGCCGCCTTGTTCCCGCGAATAAGAAATACGTTCTCCTTGCCCTTGCGGTTCACAACAGCCGATTGGCTGACGGCGGTCCTCGGCCGTTGCTCCTCCGAGGTCGCCGCACGGGAGAGGAAGGCCACCTTGGCGCTCATCTCGGGCAGAATGCGACTGTCTTTATCGAGGAAGCGAACCTTGACGGTGACCGTCGCCTTGCTTCGATCGGCGGTGGGGACGACCATGTGGATGACGCCGCGGAACCGTTGATCTGGCAGGGCATCAAGCTGGATCTCACAGGGTTGATCGATCGTGATCTGTCTGACATTTGATTCCGATACGTCAACCTCGACCTGCAACGAATCCATATCGGCCATGGTGATAACTGCCGATTTTGCATTCGTGGCGGCACCGATAGGGGTGACGATATCCCCGATATCCGCATCCTTGGTCAGCACCACCCCGGCAAAGGGGGCGCGGATCAGGGTATATTCCAGCGCAATATTCGCGCCATCCAGTGCGGCGAGGCTGGCCTTCACCGTCGCCTCTGCCGCGTCGGTGGCGGCCTTTGCTTTTTCGTAACGGGCAAGGACGGTATCATAGGTTGCCTGAGCAATGACGCCCTTTGCAAGCAGTTCCTTATTGCGGTTGTATGCAAGGTTCGCGTCTCGAAGTTCGGCCTTTGCCTGTTCGAGGTTGGAACGGGCCGCCTTGACATTAGCAGCCGCCTGATCTTTGGCAGCTGTCACGTCTTGGCGTTCGAGGCGTGCCACCACCTGATCTTTCTTCACCCGGCTTCCCTCCTCAACCCCCAACCAGATGAGACGCCCGGTTACCTTGGAGGCGAGGGCCGACTTGCGCTGAGGGACTACATAGCCACTCGCATTAAGGATGGTAAAGGCTTGAGAGGGATAGATCTGTGTGATTGTCGCTGCCCGGACCTTCATGGCGGGTCTCAGAATACCCAGGACAGCGAGCAACACCACAAGCAAGCCTGCCAGTATCAGGACCGGAAAGAGAAACGTTTTCTTTCTTCTCGGTCGAAAGGCGGCTTTGTCCTTATCTATCTTTAGCTTGGAGAGGTCGTCAGTGGCCATAGACGGTATTACTCCCTTATAGAATAGAAGGGAAAAATCTTAACACATCCCCCTGGGAAGGACAATGATAAGATGGGAAAATGATTGACTCCGCGTACATCGTGGTACATAATATTTATACGTGAATGAAAAATTGGGAAGCGAAAAGGTGGTAAGGTCAAAGGAGACCCCGGCAAGGGGGTTTTTTTTGCATCACGGGGGGCCGATGATGTCAGCCAACGAGAGAATGAATCTTCTCGTTACTCAGTATACCCAACAGCTTTGGAGGTCAACGTTAATTAAAAAGGGCCACGGATATGGGCCGTCTTAATGTTAGGAACAACGCTCTCAGCAGAAGCAGAGATAACTTATCGGAGAGCCATATTATAGACATTGGGCAAAGACCTCGTCGCGGCAAGAAGCCAATGGTCAGGGGAGATGATCTCTATAGTTCCTTGATCGAAATATGTAACAAAGACATCTATAAAAAGGGGCAAAAAAGCGCGATCGAACTGACCGAAAAGATCAAACGGCACCTTCCCTCGTTTATCGCGTCCCTCAAGATGGACAGGGAGGTGATGAAGAAGGTGGTATTCGGGGAAGAACCTGAGTTGTACCTTCCGTACCACAGCGTAAACGTGGCGGCTCTGGGGGTGGGGGTGGCTCAGGGGATGGGTTACAGTGATGATCAGTTACAGCAGGTAGCCCTGGCAGCCTTCATGCACGATGTAGGGATGAAGGAGATGCCTTCAGAGATATGGACGAAGAAGGGGGCCCTCACCCTCGCCGAAAGGGATGCGATAAGGAGACATCCACTCTCTGGGTACGAACTTCTCAAGCCGATAGATGAGGTTGCCAAGGTTGTAGTGCAGGAGCATGAAAGGATGAACGGCACCGGCTACCCCCACGGGCTTGCCGGGGGGGACATCCATGAATTCGCTTACATCGTAGGCATTGCCGATATATACAACAGCCTTACGCACATCCGTCCCTACAGAGAGAAACGGTACTCCCCCTTTGAGGCGATAAGGGAGATCGTGGCAAAGGAAAAGGGAAGGTTCCCCTCCAGTGTACTGAAGTCCTTAGTGGCCTCTTTCCTTGTGCCGGTGGGGAGCCGTGTGGAGCTCAACAGCGGGGAAAAGGCAGAGGCGGTAGAGGGAAACAAGGCCAGCCTGATGCGGCCTTTGGTAAAGATCACACACGACAAGGACGGCCGAGAATACGATAAACCCAGGATCCTGGATCTGGATAGAGATCAAAGATTCTTCATCGTCAATTACAATCTTGCCAGCAAGGCAGGCTTAGACTAGAAGGCAAGGAGAAACGGTGATTGACTCCACCCTTGAAGTATGATAAAAAAACAGTATGAAAAAAATTGGCAAGGGAAAGGTTTGTAAGGTCGAAGGCGACCCCCTGGACGGGGGTTTTTTTTTGATCGAATAAAGGCAGGGAGATGACAACCAAAAAAAGAGAGATAAAGGCCATCATCGCCCTGGAGGATGGGAGGGTCTTTGAGGGTAGGGCCTTCGCTGCCAGGGGGGAACGGTATGGGGAGATCGTCTTTAACACCAGTATGACCGGCTATCAAGAGATCCTGACCGATCCCTCCTACAAAGGGCAGATCGTTACCATGACCTATCCCCTGATCGGCAGCTACGGGGTCAATCCCCAGGATGTGGAATCCTCCCGACCCCACGTGGAGGGGTTTGTCGTTCGGGAGTACATCAGGAACTACAGCAACTGGCGGGCACAAGAGAGCCTGGAGGCTTTTCTGCAGCGGCACGCCATTATCGGCGTGGAAGGGGTCGACACCAGGGCCATCACCCGCCACATCCGCTCGGTTGGGGCGATGAAGGCGGTTATCTCCACCGAGGACCTGGATCCCCAGCGTCTGG
>Ga0299915_10000338_pt1 | contig 36565 bp, 33 predicted proteins | sample RVTome_13_FD_200263 | JGI IMG/M metagenome (GOLD analysis project Ga0299915, IMG submission 200263) | Soil microbial communities from uranium-contaminated site in the Upper Colorado River Basin, Wyoming, United States - RVT92D227 (version 2) ...
GCGCGGTCTACAAGGCCGATCAGATGGCCCTCGGCCGTACGGTCGCGGTCAAGATCCTCAACGAGGAGCTGTCCGCCGACACGCGGATGATCAAGCGCTTCCACGACGAGGCGATGTCGGCGTCGCGCCTCAATCACGTGAACTGCGTCTCGATCATCGACTACGGGCAGTCGAGCGATTCACTGCTCTATCTCGCGATGGAGTTCGTCAAGGGCCCGACGCTGACGCAGCTCCTGGTCAACGAGAACCCGCTCGCGATCGACCGCGTGATCGACATCGTCATGCAGTCGCTCGCCGGGATCGAGGAAGCGCACCTCGCCGGAGTCGTCCACGCCGACCTCAAGGCCGACAACATCATCCTCGACCAGCGGCGCGCCGGCGTCGATACCGTGAAGATCGTCGACTTCGGCATCGCGCGGCTCGTCACCGGCGGTCGCGATCCCGAGGACCGCTCGATCAGCGGCACCCCCGAGTACATGGCGCCCGAGGTGATCAGCGGCGCGCCGCCATCCTTCGCCTCGGATATCTACGCGGTCGGCATCATCCTGTACGAGCTGCTCGCGTACAAGACGCCGTTCTTCGCCGGCTCGACGACGGAGATCCTCGCGAATCACCTCAAGGCGCTGATCCCGTCGCTGGCAACGCGCCGCGAACAGGTGCCCAAGGAGCTCGACGCGATCGTCGCGAAGGCCCTCGCGAAACATCCGGCGGATCGATTCGCATCGGCGGCAGAGATGCGCGAGGCACTCGGCGGCCTGGCCAAGACGCGGACCCGCACCCGCACGCTGACCACGGACAAGTGCGCGTCGTGCGGCGCGTCGTGCACGCCCAGCTTCAAGTTCTGCCCCGAGTGCGGGACGTCGCGCGCGCGGGTCTCGAAGCAGTTCGAGGTCCCGGTCGCGCCCGTGAACGAGATCCTGCCGCTGGCGTTCATCGGCCGAGCCCAGGAGCTCGCCACGCTGCTCCAGCACATGAGATCGCAGCAGCACACGGGCACCGACGTCGGGCTGCTCGTGATGGGCTTCGAGGGAGCGGGCCGGAGCGCGTTGCTCAGGCATGCCTACAACCTGGTCAATCAAGAGACGCGGACGATCTATCAGACCAGCCCCGATCCGAGCGGGCTCTCGGCGCCGTTCTATCCGATCCGCGCGCTGCTCGCCGCGGTGCTGCAGCTGCCGCCGGTCTCGAGCGAGCTCGAGCTGCGCGAGGCGGTGCTCTCGATCGGCCTCAACGAGCGCGACATCCCCGGCATCGCACAGCTGTTCGGCCACCCCACCACGCTGCTCGAGCTCGAGCCGCCGGTCCGGCGCAGAGAGATGGTGTGGTCGACGCTGCGCGCGCTCGAGCGTGCGGCGATGCAAGGCCCGGTCACGATCGTGTGCGAGGACATCGATCGGTTCGATCATCCGAGCCTCGAGATCCTGCGCCGCGCGACCGAGGTCACCGAGCTCGCGCTGCCGCCGCTCGTGATGACCGCCACCACCGCGTTCGGCTCGCAATGGCCGGCGTCGGTGCCGCGGCTCGAGATCGGCGCGCTCGAGGCCCAGGACCTCACGAAGATCGTCGCGAACCTGGTGCAGGCCGGGGTGCGCGGGCTGCCGCCGCCCCAGGTCCTGTTCGAGATCACTCGTGCATACCCGGGTCACATCGAGCACGTCGTGCGTTACCTGATCGAGGGTGGAAAAGCCGAGGACACGAACATCTCGCTCCCCGACCTCATCGCTGCACGGCTGTCGATGCTCAAGCAGCCAACGCGCGACGTGCTGCAGGCCGCCGCCGTGCTCGGCAGCGAGCCGCAGCTCGATCTGCTGCGCACGATGCTCCCCGGCGACACGCTCGAGACCGCGCTGGCCGATGCCGAGCGCTCGGGCCTGCTCGGTCACGATTCGGGCGAGCTGACGTTCACGAGCCGCCTCGTGCGCGACATCGTCTACGACGCCACGCCGGCCGATGTTCGACGACGGTTGCATGGTGCCGCGGCGAGCGCGGTCGAGAGCTTGTCTCCGGACGTCGCGCTGCTCGGCCACCACCACGATCTCGCGGGTCACGCGAAGGAGGCCATCCCGCTCCTGCGCCGAGCCGGCGACCACGCGGCCGAGCAGCTCGATGATGTCGGCGCCGGCGAGTTCTACTATCGCGCGCTCGTCGCGGTCCGCCAGGCCGTGCAATCGGGCGACGACGAGACCGCCGAGGGGCAGTTCGTGCAGCTCAGCGTGCGGCTCGCCGACGTGCTGCGGACGCGCGGCGAGACGGCGCTCGCGCGCGGCGTGCTCTCGGAGGCGCGCGATTGGTCCGGCGTCCCGATGCTCGTCTCGATGATCGATCGTGCGAGCGCCTCGATCGCGCTCTCGGAGGGCGACGTCGATGGCTCGATCGCGGCGCTTCGCCGTGGGGTCGGCCGTGCGATCTCGACCGGCGACATGAACCTGGTCTGCGAGCTCTACCTCGACCTCTCGACCGCGCTGCTCCGCGCCGGCGATCCCGACACCGCGCTCCACGAGCTCGTCGAGTGCATCGACCTCGCGACGCTCGGCGAGGGCTTCACCGCGATCGATGGCCCCGATCCGTTCTGGCGGATCCTCCGGGCGCAGGCGCAGCTGATCGACAACTCCGGAGACTCCTACAAGGCGCTCCGGCTCGCCGAAGCCGCGCTGTTCCATGCCCAGCGCGTGCGTTCGCGGCTCGGTGCAGCACGCGTCCAGCAGCTGCTCGCCCAGCTCTGCGACAAGGTCGGCCTCGGTGGCAAGGCCGAGCGCTACCGCTCGCAGGCGATCAACGAGATGCGCAACCTGGGCGATCGCCGCGCGACCGCAGAGCTCTTGCTCAACGACACCCCGACGCGCTCGGCCGTCGTCCTCAGCTCCCGGATCACCGACGCGATCCAGCTCACCAAGGAGATCGGGTGGGCCGAGGGTCACGAACGGGCGAAGCGGAAGTCGAGTCCACCGGATACGATCAAGCCCGCGTCGCACGTCAAGTCTGGCGACAGCTGAATTCGCCGGCCCGTTATTCGGCGTGAGCGCAACGCGAGGCCGAATAACACCGCGCGCGAGCGCCGTGATCCAGGGTACGCTTTCTCCGTGGGCAGTATTCTCCTCGTCGAGTCCGATCCCGATACGTGTGATGAGTGGTCGACGGCACTGGTCGCCGCCGGTCACTCGGTGATCGTGGCCTCCGCGATGCGTGAGGCATTGCCGCTGATCCGGGACGGCGGCATCGACGTCATCGTGATCGACACCTACGATCCACGCGGCGGCGTCGTCGATCTCGCACGCAGCATCGAGGCCTTGCCCGATGCACCGCCCGTGATCCTGGTCTCCGGATCGCCGGACGCCCCCAAGATCTCCGCTCAGATCGGCGCCGCGACGTTCTTGCCGAAGCCATGCGAGCCGCTCGAGCTCGTGAACGCGGTCGCACAACTGCTCGGCGAGCTGCGTCCCGTCCGTACGTTCGAAGACGAGCCGACCGGCCAGACGCGCCACTACGGCTGAGCCCCGAGGACTGATCACTCGACGAGCAACATGCGCACGCCTCGTGGCCCGAGCGCGATCGTCGCCTTGCCGCCCGCGATCTGGATCCGTTCGCTCGTGAACGGGTCGGCCAGCACCTTCGCCCCCTCCCCGGCGAGCACCACCGCGGTCGTGGCCTTCGCCGCGTCGCTCGCGACGAACACCACCCGCACGAGGCCCGCCGGGTCCGCGTACGCGAACACGCGCACGTCATCCGGCCGCTCGACCTGCCACGAGAGCTCGACCTCCCCGGCGAGCGCCGCGAGGTCGGCGGCGAGCCCGGGAAGATCGTCGAGCGAGCCCTGCTTGAGCCGACCGACGCGCCGGGGCGCCGGCTCGGCGAGCGGGCGATCGAGCTCGTCTTTCGTCGGTGTCCCCGGGCCGATCACGACGATCGCGCGCCGGCTCTCGGCGAGCGCACGCACGCGCTGCCACAGGCCGCGATCGACGCGGTCGCCGGTCGGCACGATCACCGCCCGATATCGCGCGAGGTCATCCTCGGACGCCGACTCCTCGACGATCGCGTAGGGAACCTGTGCGAGCTCGAGCGCGGTCATGATCGCGCTCTGCCAGCGACGCGCAGCGATCGCGCCCGCATCCGTGCCGAGCTCGGCGGCTCCACCCGGTCCCAGCGCGAGCGCCTCGGAGAGCACCGGCGTCATCGGATCGAGCATCGACGTCGCACTACCGAACCGTGCGTCGGCGCGCGTGTCGACGAGCGCGATCGGCGTGGCGCGGCGCAGCGAGGGCCAGTCGATCGCGGCGAGCGCCGCGACGAGCGAGCGGATCCACGTCGCATGTGGCTCGACCGCACCCGTCGCCGAGATCGCAGCCCCGTAATAGCGATCGCGCTCGACCGCCATGAACAGGTTGAACCCTCGGACGCCTGCGGCGAGCAGGGTCAGCAGGTGATCGCGCTCGCGCGCCGGATCATGCGAGGAATCGTCGAGCGGCGGGAACCACGGGAAGAACCCGACCCCGACCTCGAACGCGATCGGGATCGGAGCCGCGTTTCCGACGATCGCGGTCGCGCGCCGGCGCAGCTCGCGAAAGCCCGCGCGTGGCGTGTAGGCATCGATCCCGACCGGGCCTTCGATCGCGCGCTGGATCTCGCGCACGTCGTAGTGGCCATGCTCGCCGGGCGGCAGGTTGTGAAAGCGCGCGATCCCGTCGAGCCCGACCTCGTCGAGCTGCTTCGAGAGCTCGCCGAGGCCGCGCGCGATGTACTGGTCCTTGAACCGTACCCACGACGCGCACCGCGCGGCGTCCTCGGCGTTCCACGCGCGCGGCGGGTCGCCCTCGAAGCCGGAGGCCTCGCGCCACCACGTCACCGCATCGGGGTGATAGTCGTGATCGTAGGCGCCGATGCGAAAGAACATCTGCGCCTCGTTGTCGACGCCGATCGCGACCACCGGCCCATCGGGCGCGAGGTGCGGCCGCACGACCTCGGCGACCGCCGCGTACCAGCCGTGCACTCGCTCGCGAAACCGGCTGCTCGCGTACGACGGGACCGGCCACGCGCGCGGCGGCGACGGCATCCACACCGGCGTGCCACGTGCGGTCTGGGCCTGACAGGCCGGATCACCGACGACGTGGTCGGGCATTCCGAAGCACGTGAGCTCGGCGTTGACATGCGGACCGGGCCTGATCACGACCGCGAGCCCCGCGACCCGCGCGGTGTCGAGGAAGCGCGCGAGGTCGTTCGCGCCCGACCACACGAACCTGCCGCGCTCGGGCTCGTGCACGCGCCACGGCACGTAGGTCTCGACGATCGTCAGCCCGAATTCGTGGACCTGGCGCAGACACGCGGCCCACGCGGATGGCTCGACGCGCCAGTAGTGCATCGCTCCCGCGTAGAACGGCAGCCTGCGGCCACCGGAGACTACGAGGCCGCGTTCGTCGAACCAGGTGCGCCCACGTGCTTCCACGCCTGCTCCTCCATGACGAAGCGACTCGGACCGCGCGCCCACTTCGGGTGGTACGCGAGCGGAGCGCTGTCGCCGGTGCCGCCTTCGGCGTACTCGGGATCCCACGGCAGCAAGAGACACGGCGGTTCACCGGCCGTCATGTTCCGAAGGCGAGGCAGGATCGGGTGCGGCTCCTCGGAGCGTGCACGCCCCGCCGCGAGCACCTCATCGATCCTGGCGAGCTCCGCCAGCTCCCAGCAGGTGCGAATCTGCGGCGGCGGCAACGCGAGCTCCTTCGCCCGCACGATCGCCTCCGCCGGGCTCACCCAGATCTGATCGACCGTCTCGATGTCGTCGAACTTGGGCTCCTGCCCCGGTGGCAGCTCGCACACGAAGAACCGCGCGGAGAACCGCTTCGGCTCGATCGACGGCGTGATCCAGTGCGACCACGGCACGAGCACGTCCGTCGACCAGGTGAGCCCGAGCTCCGCGAGCGACTTCACGGCATCTGCACCGCCGTGGATCCGCTTGCGCAGCGCCGTCAAGCTCGGCATCTCGAGGGTCTCGGCGCCCGCACTGGCATCCCGGGCCAGCAAGATCCCGGCCTCCTCGAACAGCTCGCGCGCCGCTGCGGTCCGCGCATCTTCGCCCGCCTCGGTCGCGCCGCCCGGGAACACGAACGCGCTCGCCATGAACGAGGCGCCCTTGCGGCGACGCAGCAAGAACACTTCGAAGCCGGGCTTCGCGCGTCGGAGCAAGATCACCGACGAGGCTTCTCTCAGCTGCGCGCTCACGGGACGTTCGTACCACAACCTGCGGTCGCATCACTCGTTCAAGCAGGCGTGGCGCTCAGTCGAGCCGGAGCTCGCCGCGCACCGGTTCGTCGTCGAGCCCGAGCCAGTCCTCGATCGTGCGCTCGACAAACCGAGCGACCCGCGATTCGTTCGTCTCGAACACGAGATAGTCGGCGCGGCCACGCCGGCGCGCGAACACGCCGAACCACGTCAGGAACCCGCAGCGCGGCTGCCGCTCGACGATGAACAGCGTGTCGATCGTGCCGGCACCGAGGACGAAGCACCCATCGTCTTGCCGGATCTCGATCGCGAGGTCATCGACGTCGATCACGACTTCGCGTGAAGGGAGGTTTCGCGCCGCGACCGTCACCCGGATCCGGAGCGTCTGCTTGCCGGTCTCGATCCCACGATACGCAGTGCGCAGACGCAGCTCGGCGTGCACGGTCTCGGTCGACACGTGCGCGGGAACCGTTCGAGGACAGCGAGCGGGAATGAGTCAGTGTAGCGCTACGGAACGACCACGAACTCGCGCTTCATCAAGCTGATGATGCTCTGCGCCGCGTCGAGGTCCGTGCCCGGGTAGTTGTCGAGCACCTTCTGGAGCTGACCGTGGTCGAGCACGAGCTGGAACGTGTCGAGCTCCGATGGCGAGAGCTCCCGAAGCTTGCCGGCGAGCGGCGTCGGGACCGCGAGCGGCGAGCCGAGCGGCGGGAGCTGCTTCTGGAGGTTGCGGAACTCGTCGAGCTGACGGACGCCCTCCATGAGCAGACCCTCGGTCGATTCCTGGATCTCTTCCATCACCTGGAGCTCGACGCTCGGCTCGAGCTCGAACGTGCCCGTGAGCCAGGTGAGCATCCGGTAGATCGCCTTCTGCGGGCTGACGGCGTAGTCGTCGTTGATCGTCGCGAAGTAGATCGCGCCCTTGCGCAGGTAGATCTTGCCGATGCTGACGCCGTTGTTGACCGTCAACACGCCGGACTTGCGGCTCGTGGAGAGCAGCTGGAGCAGGTCGGGAAGCGGGATCTCCTCGATCACGCCCGACATCGGCCGGCCCTGGGTGGCCTGGCGCTGCTGCGCTCCAGCCTCGAGACGGCGCCTCGCCTCGGCCTCGCTCTGCTGCGCGACCGAGCCCTCGACCCCGACGACCTTGATGATCGAGGTGCCGACCAGGATGCGGTCGCCTTCGTGGAGCAACGCGCGACCCGCGATCTTTTCACCGTTGACGAACGTGCCGTTCGTCGAGCCCATGTCCTGGATGTAGACCTCGTCGGCCGTCGAGGAAATCTTCGCGTGACGACGCGAGACCATGTCCTCGACGAGCACCATATCGAGGTCGCTGGACCGACCGATGATGATCTCCCGGTTCATTCGAAGCGGGAACTCGCCACCCTGGTACTTGCCCGAGATGAAGCGTAGCGCGAAGCGGGGACGGTCATTCATGGAGTTCGAGCTGGCCACCATGTCGGTCACCTGCTGCCGGACTCGAAAATTCTAGTGGTGATTGTAGGGACTTCGCAAGCAAACGCCCCTTAATCGGTAGCCGGTGTCTCCTCGTTGGCCTGCTCGTACGGCGGACGGAGCGCATTCAGAATGCGCCGGTACACCTCTTCCGACACGACCAGGCTCGAATGCCCGAGCGGGACGGTCACCGCGTTGGCCCCTGCAAGCCGCGTCGTCGCCAGTGGGATGATCCAGTCACGTGCGGCCGAGATGGTGTGGATCTCGACCCCGGGCGGCGTGGGACCCTGTGCCAGCTCGTCGAGGAAGCGGCTCCGGGGCAACAACTGCCACGAGGACGTCGACCACAGCCCCAACGTGAGGACCCCGGCGAGGGCGGCCCAGGTCCCGCGGATCGGGGTGCCCATCATGAGGAGCTTGCGGACCCGGGCGTGCCCGCCGAGCTTCTTGACGTAATAAAGACCGATCAGCCCCCCCATCGAGTGGCCGATGACGTCGATCCGCTGCGACGGGGTCTGCGCGAGGATCCGCTCGATCTTGCGGTGGATCAGGAACGCGGAGCGCCGGATGTCGCGAACGTTCAGGGTCCCGAGGTTGAACGACACGACGACGAACCCATCGTCGACGAGCCGGCGCTCGAGCATGAACATCGAGCCGCGCGTCCCGAGGAAGCCGTGGATCATCAAGACCGGCGGCGCTTCGGGCGTGACCTCGTCGAAGGTGGCCCCACGGCGGATCCGGTTGCCGCGCATCAGGCCGCGCAGATACGACAGGCCGTCGGCGCCACCGGTGACGTCCTGGCCGATCGTGCTGCGCTTGCCAAGCCAGCGCTTGGGAGCCTCGAGCGCCCATCGCAACAACCACGACGAGCGCTGGGCGATTGCCTTGCGCGACTTCTGATCGGCCACCTCAGTCACGATAGTCCGAGAACCCCTCCGAGACGAACCGGCTGCTCTCCTTCGCGTAGGCATGGCTCGCCGAAGCCGTTGTAGGGTATTCGACTACCCGCCACTGTCCGCGGGTCCCGACGGTACCGAAGCGACTGATCACGGCATTTCCGAGCCGGTAGGTGAGCGCGAACTCGTTGCCCCTGCGAAATGACCGCGAGTCACCGGGGGGGACCCGACCGGGAGGCCGGGCCGGATCCTCGGGGCTGCCCGTCGGAATCGCGCGGGGTCCGGGCATGTGAGTCGGGTCCTCGACGGCACCGGTGCTCGTCGCGATCCGCTCGACCACCGTCGGCATCTCCGGCAGCGCCATGATCGGCAGCTCGGGCGGCGCGACCACGGTCGGCATCTCCGGCGGCGCGCCGATCACGAGCTCCGAGGGCATCCCGATCGTATCGACGCGTGCACGGGTGAGCTCGGGCTGGGGCTTGGCCGTCGGATCCTTGTCCAGCGCGGGCTTTCCCTCGGTAGCGTCTTTCACCTGCAGGTCCTTTGCTTCGGGCTTCACTGGCTTCGCGCCAGTGTCCTTCGCGTCCGCCTCGTCGTCACCCTCTCCACCTGATTTCTGCTTGCGCGCATACGCCACGGTGTGGATCCGCGTGATGCTCGAGGTCTCCGGAGTTTGCTTGCGACGTGCCATGTCCTCGGTCGTGCCAGCGTTCGCGCGTGCAGGCAAGTTTGCGCCGATGGAGATCCACTGCGGCAACGCGTCGCGTCAACGGTCCACTTCGATTACATTCGGTATCCGGTGACGACCGAGCGCGTGGGCCGCTACCAACTGCTGGAACCGATCGGAGTCGGTCCCAGTGGCTCGGTTTCGCGCGCGAAGGTTTTTGGCGTTGCCGGATTCGAGCGCCAGTTCGCGGTGAAGCGATTCCACGCCGAGCTCACCACGACCGCCGCGATGGCGCAGGCACTCAGTGCTGCGGCACGTGCGTATGGCGGACTCGAGCATCCACGCATCGCGCGAATGTCGGAGTTCGGCGTCGCGCAGGGAACGACCTTCACGGCCGTCGAGTACGTCGCCGGTCTCGATGCGCTCCGCTTGATCGCCGAGGCGCGCCTCTCGGGCACCACGCTCGCAGCAGGTGGCGCGCTCGCACTCGTCTCGCAAGCCGCGCGGGCGGTCGGTTATGCGCACGGTCGCGGGCTCACGCATCTCGGGCTCTCGCCGACGAACGTGATCGTGACCGCGGAAGGTGACGTCAAGATCACCGACTTCGGGATCCTGTCGGCGACGCTGCCGCAGAAGCCGATCGAGATGGTGCGGCTCGCGCAGCGGATCCAGTACCTCGCGCCCGAGCAGCTCGCGAACGAAGCGACGTCTGCTGCGACCGACGTGTTCGCGCTCGGCGTGCTGGCGTACGAGCTCGTCACCGGCCAGCGAACGTTTCGCGGCGAGACTCCGCAGCAAGTCGCGCAGTCGGTGATGGGTGGCCCGCCTGCGGAACCACCGTTGCCACGGCCGATCGTGCGCGTGCTGCAGCGCTGCCTTGCTCGCTCGCCGTTCGAGCGATTCCCCGACGCGCGCGCGCTCGCCGATGCCCTCGATGCCGCGCTCCGCGTCGCGCCGGTACCCGGTACCCGCAAGGACATCGGCTCGCAGGTGAAGCAGACGCTCGATCGTCTCGCCGAGCTCCACTCGGGTGAGCTGTCGGGGATGGTCGCGCTCAACGTCGGCACCGCGAATCTGCTGCGCGGACCGTCGGCACCGGTCGTCGCGCTCGGCATGCGCGATTCGCAAGACGGCCTCGAGTTCTCGACCACCGAGTTCGTCCGGCCCGATACCCCGGTCGCGGGACCCACGCCGCTCGTCGGTCCCGCGTCGCGACCGACGCGGGCTCCCGGCGATCTCGACGAGCCAACGCGTGCCGGCTTCGCGAGCGCCGCGAGCACGTTCCCCGATCTCCCGAAAGCGCCGTACACCACGGTCGCCGGGATCGCGCCACCGCCGATCCCCGTACCGCCGGGCCTCGCGTCACCACCGGGCGCCACCCCGCCACCGTCGGGGACTGCGCCGAGCACGCTGCTCGGGATCGCGAACGCGTCGAAGCCACCGCCGGCGATTCCTCCGGTCCGACCGGTGCTCGGCGCGGTGCCGCCGCCGAAGACCTTTCCACGCCCGATCGAGCGGCCGCCGCCCCTTCCGTCCGGTCCGCCCGATCGACCGAGCGAGACGGCGGTGAGCCCGCTACGCATGATGGATGCCCTGCCGACGGCCGCGCCGATGCCGACGCTCGCGCCGCGAGGTCCGGCCAAGCCACCTGCGATGCCTCGACTCGACGGCAATCGCCAGCTGTTCGGGGCCCTGCGCCCCGCGACCGACGAGCCGGACAAGGCACGAACCGATCTGGTGATCGAGACCGAGCCCGGGGATCTCCCGGATCCGGAGACGATCATGTCGAGCGAGTCGCTCTCGGTCGAGATGAGCATCGTCGAGGGACCGAGCGAGTCGCTCTCGGTCGAGATGAGCATCGTCGACGGGCCGAGCGAGGAGGATGGCGAGAACGAGGACGACGAGACGAGGATCCGCCCCCCGAGCCGCGCCGAGACGAACCAGATGTCGCCGCTCCTCGTCGAGCAGCTCGGTGCTGCGACCTCGCGGCCGCTCGACGAAAGCGTCTCGCTCGTCGCGAATGCGTGGGCCGACCTCTCTCAGGTCTCGGAGGATTCGCCGCCCCCACGCAAACAAGATCCGACGATCTTGCCCGCTCGCCCCGCGTCGCCGAGTCGCCAGCCGAGCGGTCGCGAAGCAACGCCGGCGCCGTCGCACAGCCAGCAGGTGGAGCGCAACGTCGAGACGATGGACGTTCGCGTGGCGAAGCCGCCGCGCAGCCGGCTGCCGTGGATCCTCGGCGGTGTCGTCGGAGCGCTGGCGCTCGGAGTCGGCGCGTACTTCGCGATCGACATGCTCGGCGGCGACGACAAGGTCGGCGGTACCGTCGTCGCGCGCCGCGATGGCGGCACCGCGGATGCGCAGCGGGTCGCCGCGGTCGATGCAAGCACCGGCGAGCCCGATGCTCCGCGGGTCGTGACGGCTCCCGTCGATGCCGGCAAGACCGCAGCCGCCGACGCGCTGGTCGCGACGGCTCCGATCGATGCCGGTCGGGCCGCACCCGCCGACGCACAGGTCGCGATGGCTCCGATCGATGCCGGTCGGGCCGTGCCTGCCGACGCGCAGGTGGCCAAGGCTCCGCTCGATGCCGGCAAGCCGGTCGCCGGAGCTGACTCGCTCGCGATCACGTCGACCCCGGCCGGCGCACGCGTCTTCATCGACGGTGCCGATGCGGGCGTCACTCCGCTCAAGCTCCCCGGCACCCCGGACCGTCACACGGTCGCGCTGCTGCTCCCGGGGCACGAGCTCTACGTCGCGCAGGTCGACGGTCACGGCGCGTTCTCGATCCCGCTCAAGGACGTCACGCCGACGAACGGACCTGCCGGCATCAAGGTCCTCAAGTGCAAGGACAAGGATCGCTACTACGTGTTCGTCGACTCCAGGCCGACCGGACAGACCTGCCCGACCGAGCGAATCGGTGTCGAGATCGGGCCGCACATCGTCGAGGTCTACGATGTCGTCTCCGAAACGCGGCGCAAATGGGAGATCGACATCAAGGACACGCGGCTCTCGTATCGAGTGAAGATCGACTGATTCGAGCTGCACTGCACTGCACCTACCTGCATCAGGTGCACCGTGGACCGTACCCTCGGGACCTCGCGGACTTGCACCGGCACGCGCGCTGCTAGTGGTCTGCCGCATGTCGCCCGTCCTCCTCGGCCTGCTCGGCGGACTGACCGCCCTGCTCGCGGTGTCAGTCCTGCGGCGGCGGATGTCGAGGGTCGCGCGCGAGGTGCTGCCGGTGCTGCGCGACGATGGACCACTCACGATTCCCGAGCTCATGGATCGGCTCGGACTCGATCGGATCGAGGCGCGCGGCACGATCGTGATCGCGATCGACTCGCTCGTCCGCTCGGGGCGAGTTCACGAAGGTACCGTCCCGCCCAACACTCCGACGCCGTTGCGGATCGACGTCCGCAAGTACTCGGCGCTCTGACCGCTAGTCGTCTTCGCTGACCACTTCTTCACTACCGTCGAGCTTGTGACGGGGATCGAGGCCGTACTTGCGGATGAGCTCACGAAGGTGCTTGCGATCGATCTGGGCTTCGCGTGCGGCCGCCGACAAGTTCATCTTGTGGCGGCGCATGAGGTCCTCGATGTACTCGCGCTCGAACATCTCGACGAGCTGGCCCTTGGCCTCCTTGAACGGGAGGTCGGTGCGGATGCCGAGGCTTGGAGCGGCTTCGCTGACGAGCGCGTCCTCGAGGTTGATGCTCTGGCCGCGTGCGAGCAAGCAGGCACGCTCCATCACGTTTCGGAGCTCGCGCACGTTGCCCGGCCAGCTGTGGCGGACCAGGCGCGCCATGTCCTCGGGCGTCACCTGGAGGCCCGGGCCGAAGCCGTTGACGAAGTGCTGGATGAGCAGCGGGATGTCGGTGCCACGCTCGCGAAGCGGCGGCACGCTGACGCGGATGACCGCGAGGCGGTAGTAGAGATCCTCGCGAAACGCCTTCTTCGCGACCTCGGCACGCAGATCGCGGTTGGTGGCGGCGACCACGCGCACGTCGATCTTCTCGTACGTGTTCGAGCCGACCTTGCGGACCGCGCGCTTGTCGAGCACGCGGAGCAGGCTCGGCTGGAGGTCGAGCGCCATCTCGCCGATCTCGTCGAGGAAGATCGTGCCACCGTGTGCCTCGGCGAACGCACCACGCCGATCCGTGATCGCGCCGGTGAAGCTGCCCTTGACGTGACCGAACAGCATCGACTCGATCAGCTCGCGCGGGACCGAGCCGCAGTCGAACACCACGAACGGGCCATCGCGGCGCGGCGAGTGGTTGTGGACTTCTTCGGCGATCAGCTCCTTGCCGGTGCCGGTCTCGCCTTCGATCAAGACGGTCGCGTTGGTCGCGGCGACGTCCTCGAGCAGCGTGAACATCTGCCGCATCTTCGTGTCGCCGCCGACGATCGTGCCGAACGCAGTCTGGGCGCTCGGTACGGGCTCGACGATCTCCTCGTCGGGCAGGAACTTGATCACGGTGCGCCCGAGCTTGACCTCGGCGCCGAAGCCGATCGCGATCTTCTCGAACCGCGAGCCCTGGATGAACGTGCCGTTCGTCGAGCCGCAGTCGATCATCATCACTTCGTCGCCGACCAGCTGCGCCTCGACGTGCTTGCGAGACACCGTCTTGTCGGTGAGCACCAGGCTGCATTGCGGGCCCGAGCCGAACGACACGGTGTCGCGCGTCAGGCGAACCGCTTCGCCGCGATCCGGCCCCTTGATGACCACAAAAATCCCGCCTTGGTTCTGGCGCGAGTACGACGGGGCGTCATCGAGGAGAGCTGTGACGTTGGAGCGATCCTTCGACATCTCTACCCGGTCGACGCCATCGTAGCTGGGGGGCAACGTGCTGTAAATACGCCGAGCTACAAGTCGCTAACGTGCCTTCGCCACGGCTACTTGCCCTGCGTGACGCCGATCTCCGGTCCCGACATCGCCACGATCACCGCCGCGACGCCCGCTGCGGCCAGGATCGCCACGATCACCATCCACGGCCGGATCCGCGACGGCCTCTTGCGGTGCGACGTGGTCGCCCTCGGCATCCCCACCGGGTTGGCCTGGCCCGACGAGAGCGGCTGCACGCGGCGTGGCGCGGTCGGCATCATCTCGAACGGCGCCTGCGCGCTGGGTCCGAGCCCGAGAATCGTGGGTGAAGCGGTGGGGAGCGCCGACGGTCCCGAGTCGAACAGCCGCGGCCCCGAGTCCAGCTTCGGCCCGACGTCGAGATCCACGAGCGGCTGCGCTCCCATCACGCTCGCCTCGAGATCGATCATGTTGATGATCGACGTCAGCTCGACACCCTGGAACTTGCCGACCTCGGTCTTGGGCCGCATCGGCAGGTCGTTCGCCCTGGCAGCGATCGAGTGGATCGACATCGGGCCGTCGGCCTCCTCGTCCTCGTCGTCGTCCATGTCGTAGACCTCGGTGCCGGCCCGCTTGGCATAGCCGAGATCGTCGTCGTCATCTTCGTCGCGCCATTGATCGGTCGGGCCGCACGTCGAGAGCAGCTCTTGCGAGAGCTCCGGCGCGGACATCAGGAGCCCGTTGCGATGCGCACACCGCGTCAGCGCTTCGTTGAGCTCGCCGGCGGTCTGGTAGCGCGTGTCGGGATCGATCGCGAGTGCCCTCGACATGATCGCGTCGAGGTCGGGCGTCAGCCCCGGCACCTTGCGAGAGATCTGCGGGATCGGCTGCGAGTAGATCTCGTCGGCGGACGTCGTCAGGCCCGCGTGCACGAACAGACGCTCGCCGGTGAGCACCTCGTACATGCAGACGGCGAGCGAGTACAGATCCGAGCGGTTGTCGAGGGGCTCGCTCTTCGCCTGCTCGGGTGACATGTACCCGATCTTTCCCTTCACCTTGTAGAACAGCGAGTTGTGCGTCGCGGCCTTCGCGATGCCGAAGTCGGTCAGCTTCACCTCGCCGGTGTACGAGACCAGGATGTTCGACGGCGAGACGTCGCGATGGATCAGCCTGAGCGGCTTACCGTCGAAGTCGCGCTTGACATGCGCATAGGCGAGCGCCGACAGCACCTCGCGGCAGATGTAGATCGCGGCCGCCGGCGAGAACCGCTTGCCGCGGCGCTTCGCCCGCTTGATCAGCGTCCGCAGATCACCGCCGGGCAGGTACTCCATCACGATGAAGTACTCGCCACCCGCGGTGACGAGGTCGATCGTGTGGACGATGTTCGCGTGATCGAGCGTCGCCGAGAGCTTCGCCTCGCGCAGGAACAGGTCGATGAACTCTTCCTGCTGCGTGAACTCCGGAAGCAGCTGCTTCAGCACCACCTCCATCTCGAACCCGCCGGCACCGAGCTTCTTGCCGACGTAGATCGCACCCATCCCACCCTCGGAGAGATGCTCCAGGACGACATAGCGATCGATGGGTGCACCCCCGACATCGACCATGGGAGGCGCAGTGTACCCCAAGGGCACTTGCTCGCCCGGCGGCTCGCTGGCGTAACATGGCCGTCGTGGACAGGTACCGGCTCGCACCCGTACGCGATGCACGTACACGCGACGAGCGCCTCGAGCGTGGTGCCCTCGCAGCCGCCGTCGGAGGTGCGCGTGCCACCGCCGACGATGTCGCCGTCGCGGCCGCCCGGGTAGCTGCCGCACGGACCGCGCTCGACGAGGCCCGTCGCGCGTACCAGCTCGCCGGCTCCGGCCCCTCCCTCGCGATCGGGCTTGCCGTGTTCACGGATCGATTCACCGCACGGAGGCGCCGCGATCTCGACGCCGCGCTCGGCGCACAGCTGCGCGCCGAAGCAGCGCATGCCGGACGGCTCGAGCAGCTCGACTCCGCGCGCGGTCGGCTCGCGCGTGCCCGTGCCGATCGCGAGGTCATCGAGCGTCACTTCGCGCGCTGGCGCGAGCAACAGAAGCGGCTCGCCGACCGCCGGGACGACTGACCGCACATCACCCGACCTCGCAACCGCCGGTCTGGCGAGGTTCGGAGGCGCAACCTCGGAGCCGGCACCGTGTCTGCTCGGTATGCGAATCTTGCTGGCTGCTGCACTCCTCGCCTCGGTCCCCGTGGTCGCCTCTGCCGATCCGACTCCCGACGTCCAGAAGATGGCCACGGACGATTGCGCCCGGGCACGCAAGCAGAACAAGACCTGCGTGCTCTCGATCGAGCACGAAATAATCGATGGCGACCATCCGAAGGGTGACCTGCCAGCGATCGTGATTCCCATCGATACCAAGCTCGGCTCGTTGATCCGGATCCGCCGCGACTTCATTGTCGCGATCCTCAAGTCCGCCGAAGACATCTGAGCCTGCGTCCGCGGCTATACTGCCCGGCGATGCGCCTCGTCCTGATCGCCGTCCTGCTCGCCGGTTGTACCGAGCCGCGTAGCGCGACATGCAGAGAGGTCTGCAAGCGCGAGGCGGAGTGCATCGAGGAGACCGGCAGCAAGATGCCGTTCGAGGAGAAGGAGTGCATCGCGGCGTGCGCGGCACTCGAGCAGGACGCCGCGAACAACGGGGCGAAGGTCCAGCGCCACCTCGATTGCGTGCGCAGGCAGACGACGTGCACCGGCGTGCTGGAGTGCAAGTGACGTGCTGTCGGCGACCAGCACCCGCGAGTTCGCCGGCAGCACGATGCGAAGCACGATCTTTCTCGAGCGCCGCCTCCGAGCGCACCTCGTAACCCGCGATCATCTGCTCTACGACAGCGCGTACGCCCCACCTGCGAAGCAGCCAAGTCCCGTCGTTCACCTCTACGCGACACTGCGCGGGACGCTGGCGATCACGGGCGCGACTCCGGTCTCCGGCCGGTGTGCCTACGTGCTCGCCGAGTCCGAGTTCGATCGAGTGGTGTCGGGCGCGCGGACGTTTCGCTCGTACGGCGAGCCGGTGGTGATCGTCGAGCTTCGGGTGCCGGCTTCCGACCTCCACCGACCCGCCGGCCTCGATCACGGGCCGGTCGCGATGCCCGATGCGGTGTGGGACGCCTACGCCGCCCTCGAGGAGACCCGGACGGAGACGGCGCTGCACCAGCTGATCGCCCGGCTCGGCGAGGCGCGGATCCTGTCGCGCGATCTCACGGCGAGTGTGGTCGAGCACGAGCCCGAGCGATTCGTCCGGTTGTGGACCGTCCTCGAGCCGCTCTACAAGGATCTCGCGACCTCGGCGTCGCTCAAGCAGATCGCGACGATCGCCGGGTTGTCGCTGCGCCAGCTCGGTCGCGATCTCGGCGAGCTCACCCGGACGTTTGGCTTGTTCGGCGCCGGCTTTCGCGACGCGATGCGAGTGCTGCGGCTGCGTGCCGCGTGCCTCCTGCTGTCGGCGCCGACTGCCACACCGAGCGAGGTCGCGAAGGCCGTGGGATACGGCAGCCTCGATGCGATGGGGCGCGCATTCCGGGACGCGCACCTGCCCGCGCCGAGCGTCGTGCAGGAGGCCGTGCGGTACGAGCCCGAGCTCACGTGAACATCGGAACGAACACGAACACGACGAGGAAGGTCACGAAGATCACGAGCAGCGTCACCCCGCCGGCGATTCCGGACCGGCTGAGCGGGGTGCCCGGCGGGAACGGCAACGTGCGACGAGTCTGCTTCGGATCGATGAACGGCAGCCACGCGATGACCGCGAGCTGGATCGCCGCCGCGACGAGGTAGATGCCCCAGTACTCGAAGGTCTCCTCGGCGGGACCGGCGAGCTTGAAGCCGAGCGTCGTCGAGAAGTTGGCGAGCGCCATGTACGCCGTGAACTGCATCCCGGCGATCTGCGGCCACGAGATCGCCATGCACAGCGCGAACAGCGACACGGTCACCATGGCCTGGCAGAACGGCACGCTCAAGGCGAGCGCCCAGACGAACGCACGGTCCGTCCACGCCGACTCGTACAGGCCGAACACGCACCACAGGGTCGCGAGCGCGAGACAGCCGAGCGCGGCGAGCCGGCGACTGCCGACCAGATCGGCGAGGAAACCTCCCGCCACGGCGCCGAGGAGCCCGGCGAGCAGCCCCGGCCCTCCCGTCATCGACGTGTATTCCTCGAGCTCCCAGTCGAGCTTCTGGACGAACAGGACCGGCGCGATCGCCGTCAGCATGCCCGAGGCAATCTGGTACGACAGCATCAGGAAGCCGCCGAGCACCGTCGAGCGCAGCGTGAACGCGGTGCCGAGCGAACGCAGCAGCCCGCTCGGGGCTCGCGGCTCCGGTGGTCCCGAGCGCTCGCGTACGAGCAACGGCACCATCATGATCGCGAGCAGGATCGCGGCCTGAACGATCAGCGCGGTCTCGAGGTTGAACCATTCGATGACATGGCCCATCCCGTACGCGCCGACGATGCCGCCGCCGTACTTCGACGCGTACATGAGGCCATTCGCGCGGCCGCGCTCGTTGTCGTCGAGCAGATCGACGGCGAGTGCATCGACCGCCACGTCCTGGAGCGAGTTGAAGACCGTGTGGAGGAAGATCATCCACACGAGCAGGTCGAGGTTCGCGGTCAGATCGGGGATCAGCAGCATCGCCCCGACCGTCAGGGCCATCATCCCCTGCGCGAGCACGATCCACGGCCGCCTGCGACCGAGCGACGGGATGGTCACCGCATCGATCACCGGCCCCCACACCCACTTGAACGAGTACGGCAGCGTCGTCATCGCGAGCGCGGCGCCTGTCGCCGTCGCGTCCAGCCCGCGAGAGGCGAGGTACGCGGGCAGCGTGATCGCCATGAATCCCCACGGGATCCCCTGCGCGACGTACAGCGTGCACAGGGTGAACAGCCGCAGCCAGCGTCGCTCCGCGAGGCTCACGGTCGCAGCGTAACACCCGCTGCGTCAGCGGTCGCTGAAGCGGTGTGCAGCGCGCGCCACATCTTGGTAGGGTCCGACTCGACGGGCACCGAGTCATGGCGAACAAGCACACCAGGCCGAACGGCCGAGCTCTCGAAGCATGACGATGCTGGGCTCGCTCCGTGACGTCGCTCCGGAAGGCCGGATCGACCTCGATCTGTCGAACCTCCGGCTCGCGGCCTTCGTGATCGCCGGGATCGCGGTCGTCGCCGCGACGATCCTCTGGGCGCTGTTCGGATCGCGTGCCCGTGCTCGCCGCCGGATGAAGGGTGGAACCCAGCAGCTCGTCGATCGCGAGCTCGTCACGCTCAGCGGCATCGTTCGTCCGATCGACGCTCCGCTCGTCGCTCCACTCTCCGGCGTGGCATGCGTCGCGCACCAATCGCGGGCTCGACTGTTCCAGGGCCGCAGCAGCACGTTCGTCACCGATCAGCCGCAGGAAGTCGAGCTCGTTCGATTCGTCCTCGACACGAAGCAAGGCCGGGTCATCGTCGACACGGATCGCGTGGCGCTGGAAGCCACTCCGAGCCCGATTCCCGGCGTGGCACGCTCGAAGGAGCGCGAGCTCGCCTTCCTTGCCAGGCACGGGTTCGGGCCCGAACGGCTCGACACCGCCGGCTTCGACGAGATCGTCGTACCGCTCGGCGCGGTCATCACCGTCCACGGCATGATCGTGATCGAGCAGGATCCGCGCGATGCCACCGAGCGCGGCTATCGCGACGACGTCGCATCTCGGATGCGCATCGTCGCACCCGGCGACCAGCCGGTCGTCATCGCCCCGGTGTGACGATGCAGTCAATCTGGTTGATCGTGATGGGGATCGTGGCATCGATCAGCTTCATCGGGTGGCTCGGTCGCGTGTTGTTCGGTCCACGTGCGGTTGCTCGGCGCCGTCTGAAGCACGGGGTTGCCGCGCTGGTCGAGGGTGAGCTCGTCACCGTGACCGGCACGGTTCGTTCGATCCGCGAGCCGCTGATCGCGCCGTTGTCCGGGAAGCAATGCGCTGCGTACGAGTCCCGTATGCGTCCCCGTCTCGGGCGGTCCCCGCTGTCGAACGTGCTCGACAACCCGGTCGACATCTTCGAACGCAAGATGGTTCCGTTCGAGCTCGAGACCCGACACGGGCTGGTGCTCGTCGATGGAACCGACGCCGAGCTCGCGTTGACGTCGACCCCGATCATCCCTCGCAAGCTCGATCGCGAGGTCGCGTTCCTCGCGAGACACGAGCGCGAGCTCACCTGGCGTCGGGATGCCAGGCTCGAGGAGATTGCCGTCGAGCTCGGGGGCGAGGTCTCCGTCCAGGGAATCGTCATCGTCGACATGTCGCCAAGTGCCGACGAGCGCGGGTTCCGGGACGCGCCCTCGCGGATGCGGATCATCGCCCACGCAGCCCACCCGCTCACGATCGGACCACCGCGATGACGGTCGTGAAGCGCGGCTGGTGGGTCGGCATCCTCGTGGGTCTGCTCGGCCTGCTCGGCTGGATCTGGATGATCGCGATCGTCGTGTTCTGGGCGATCTTCCTCGTCCAGATCTGGAGGCCGCGAGCGCGGCGCCGGAATGGCACCGTGACGATCGTCGACCGCCAGCGGGTCACGCTCACCGGGACCGTGCGACCGACCGGCGCGCTCCTCGTCGCGCCGCTCTCGGGCAAGCCGTGCGTGGCGTACGAGGCTCGCGCGCTGATGGGGGAGCTGCTCGGCGAGGTGGTGGAGCGCCGGATGATCTCGTTCGAGCTCGAGACCGGTGCGGGCGTCCTGATCGTCGACGGGATCGAGGCGGACCTCGTCGTGCCTCGCGACCCGCTGATCCCGCGCCAGCTCGACCGCGAGACCGCGTTCCTCGTCGCGCATGTCGGCGGAGCGCTCGACCTCGAGTCCACCTCGTTCGAGGAGCGTCGCATCGAGGCGGGTCGCGAGGTCGCGATCCAGGGCGTGATCGTCGTCGGATCCACGCCGGCGCGGATGCGGATCGTCGGACCGGCACCGGACTGGCTCGTGATCGGCCCACCGCGATGATGTGGATCGTCTTGATCGTGCTCGTCATCGGCCTGACGATCGGAGTCTTCAGCACCTTGCGGCTGATCGACTGGAGACCGCAGACCCGGCGATCGGCGCAGGTCGAAGATCGAACGATCGTCACGCTCACCGGGACCGTCCGGATCGTCGGCGAGCCGTTGATCGCGCCGCTCTCGGCGCGGCGCTGCGTGATGTACGAGTCGTACGCGAACCTCTACGAGACCGTGCCCGTTGATCCATCGCGAAGCGATGACAAGCGAACCCTCGTCGCGCAGCTCGCGAAGCGGGCGATGGTGCCGTTCGAGCTCGAGACCACGATCGGCGTGGTGGTGATCGACGGCACCGAGGCCGACCTCGAGCTGGTGCCGACGCCGGTGTTCCCGCGACGGCCGGAGCGCGAGATGGCGTTCCTGCGCGAGCACGATCGAGATCCGGCGCTGGCCGACACGACCGGCTTCGAGGAGATCTCGGTCGATCCCGATAGCCTCATCTCGGTTCGAGGCATGGCGATGGTCGCGTCGCCGACCGAGGTCCGCCTGGTCGCTCACGAAGGTCAGGCGTTGGTGATCGGGACCCCGCGCAGCACCACGGTCCGCCGGGACGAGTAGCGCGTTTGCTCGATCCCCGAAGCGGCGCTAGCGTGAATGACCGAGCGACCATGAACCCGCGCAGTGGAGATCTCGCCTCGGCCATCCGTCACACCGATGGCACGAGCTCGTGATGCTCGAGTCGGTGCTCGCCGCGCCGATCGACGGGCTCATCTTCGAGGCGGTCGTCCTGGCCGGCTCCGGTGGCGTGATCTTCTGGTCGTGGTTCTCGAGCTCGCGGCAGTGGATCCGGCGCAAGCTCGCGCGGCTGCCTCGCTCGTCCCTCGGCGTGCTGCAGGAGAACACGCTCGCGCGCGTGATCGGCACCGTGAAGCGGCTCGAGCACACGGTCGTCGCGCCGATCAGCGGCGAGACCTGCGTCTTCTACAAGATCCAGGTCGACTTCAAAGGCCCGGCCGGCTGGAAGACCGTCATCCAGGAAGCACACGGCACGCCGTTCCTCATCGAGGACGACACCGCATACGCGATCATCGATCCGCTCGCCGCGAACATCACGACGCACCACCTGCGGTTCTTTCCCGCGGACCGGCCCGATCCGTTCCTCGATCGGTTCCTCGCGCGACACCGCATCCGTCACAAGCACGCCCTGCGCTGCCACGAGATGCGCATCGAGCTCGGCGCGACGATCACCGTGCTCGGGTCCGGAATCGGAGAGCGCGATCCGCTCGCGGCACAGCCCGAGGGCTATCGCGCCGAACGCACGACCTGCCTGCGGTTCAGCGGCTCGAAGAAGTACCCGCTCGTCATCAGCGACGATCCGTCGTTACGGTGACGTTGCGACAGCGGCAGGCCTGCGACGATCGGTGCGACACGTCGCCCCGGCCGGGCTTGCCGCTAACCGGGCACAGCTCCTCGGGTTCGATGTGGCCTGCTTGATGAACAAGGTCTCCTCGTGCGGTGCCGCCGCGCAGCACCCACAAGGAGCTCCAGATGACCCGCCTCGAGACCATCGCCGCCCGCCAGCGTAAGGGCCGTGTTCGTGACGTCATCTTCGCCGCGTTCCTTGGACTGGCGGCGGTCATCGGCGCCACCTCGATGACCACTTGCTCGGGCGCGAACAGCTCGCACGTCGCGCAGCGCTAGGTCACGTGCTGCGGTACGTTCCGCGGCCATGGCAGGCAAGGTCCACGTCATCGACCATCCGCTGGTTCAACACAAGCTGTCGCTCATGCGGTCGAAGGAGACCAGCACCAGCACGTTTCGCAACCTGCTTCGCGAGATCAGCATGCTCCTGGCATACGAGGTGTGCCGCGACCTGCCGCTGACACAGGTCGCGATCGAGACGCCCGTCGCACCGATGATGGCCCCGATGCTCGACGGCAAGAAGACGGTCCTCGTCTCGATCTTGCGCGCGGGCAACGGAATCCTCGACGGCATGCTCCAGATCCTGCCGTCGGCGCGCGTCGGTCACATCGGCCTGTATCGCGATCCGAAGACGATGCGAGCGGTCGAGTACTACTTCAAGGTGCCCGACAACATGGGTGATCGAAACGCGATCGTCGTCGACCCGATGCTCGCCACCGGCAATTCTGCGGTCGCCGCGGTCGATCGGCTCAAGCAGTCCGGCCCGCGCTCGATCAAGTTCGTGTGCTTGCTGACCTGCCCCGAGGGCATCCGGGTGTTCCACGGCGCACACCCCGACATCCCGATCTACACCGCCGCCGTCGACGAGCGGCTCAACGAGAAGAGCTACATCGTTCCGGGCCTCGGCGACGCAGGCGATCGCTTGTTCGGCACGAAGTGATTCGCCGAGCTCGGTGGTGCCGCCGATGGAGCACTGGCTGCTTGCCCGCGCGATCGACAACAAGGGCTCGAGCTCGTCGACAAGCAGGGAGCTGAGCGGTATCCGTGAAAACAGATTGAGCGCGTCCGTGAAAACGGATACAAATCTGCGGTCTGGACCTGGTGAAGAAGAAAGCTCTAGAAAAACCCGTGGCGAACCAGCGCGTCGACAAGGTCGTGGCCAGGACCGTGAGCGAGGCCGCTGGCAAGGCAGCGAGCGGTGAGGCTCCTGTCGTGAAGCCCGGCGAGACCACCAACGCACACGCGGCCGAGTCGACGGATCTCGCTCCGGTCGTCGGTGGAAACCTGCGCCGCTTGCGCACGCGCCGTGGCCTCTCGCTCGAGCGGCTCGCGCAGCTCTCGGGCGTGTCTCGCGCGATGCTCGGCCAGATCGAGCTCGGGCAGAGCGCGCCCACGATCAACGTGCTGTGGAAGATCGCGCGCGCGCTCGAGGTCACGTTCTCGGCGCTGATCAGCGCACGGACCCAGTCCGGCGCGCTCGTCTTGCGGGCAACCGAGTCGAAGATCCTCACCAGCAAGGACCGCAGCTTCAGCTCGCGCGCCCTGTTCCCGTTCGACGAACCTCGCCGCGTCGAGTTCTACGAGCTCCGTCTCGCCCCGGGGAGCGTCGAGGATGCGGATGCCCATCCGCCCGGTACGTCGGAGAACCTCGTCGTGACCGCGGGGACGATGGAGATCGACGTCGCCGGTGACACGCATCGCCTCGAGGCGGGGGACTCGATCTTGTTCGAGGCCGACACGCCGCACGCGTATCGCAATCCGGGTCGCGTCGAAGCCGTGATGTACCTGGTGATGACGTACGCCGAAGAAATCGGCTAGCTCCTCGCCGATGACTCGGTCTCGGACGGCGCCGTGGACGTGAGCGCCATCGTTGTGGTTGACCATGTCGAGCTGCGTCCGGAACAAAGCCAAGGCCGACCTTCGTCGGAGGAGCAGCTTCCGTCCGACAGATTCGACCGTTCAAAGAGAACGCCAGGGTCGCGACAAGACGCCAGCAAATGGGTTTCGGACGTCGGCGATGGGTGCAAGCGCGAACATGGATGACGGTCTTGGCCAGTCGAAGCGGGTGGGAGCAGCTCGCGTGACGATCTCTTCTGGCGTTCTTGCGGGTGGCACGTGGCGACCCTGGCGTTCCATTCCGAATGTGTCGAGCTCGACAGAGCTACGAACCGAGAGCGGTCTGATCGAATATCGAAAACTCGCGCAGACCGAGCGGCATTGCGGCCTAGCTCCTCGCACAGACGGCGATCGGTTCGGCGGGCGCTCCGAGGATCGCGATCTCGAAGCGTGACATCGTCGCGTGCATGAAAGCCGTGATCGCGGAACGCTATGGAGGGCCCGAGGTCCTCGCGATCGCCGAGCGACCGGAGCCCACGGTCGGCGCGCGTGATGTTCGCATCGCCGTCAAGGCCGCGAGCCTCAACCCGCTCGACTTCAAGATCCGCAACGGCAAGGTGAAGCTCGTGCTCTCGGTGCAGCCTCCGATCGCGCTCGGCTGCGATGTCGCCGGTGTGGTCGACACGGTCGGCGCGGAGGTCACGCGATTTCGCGTCGGCGACGAGGTCTTCGCGCGCCTCGAGAAGCATCGAATGGGTGGGCTCGCGGAGTACGTCGCCGCCTCCGAGCACGTCGTCGCCAAGAAGCCAGCGCGCTCCTCGTTCGAGGAAGCCGCCGCGATCCCACTCGCCGCGCTCACCTCGCTACAAGCGCTGCGCGAGGCCGCCGGGCTGGTCGCGGGTCAGCACGTCTTGATCCATGCGGGGGCCGGTGGGGTCGGCAGCCTGGCGATCCAGATCGCGAAGATCCTCGGACTTCACGTCACGACCACCACCAGCACGAAGAACATCGACTTCGTGCGCGACCTCGGCGCCGACGTGGTCGTCGACTACACGAAGTCCGAACCGCTGCCGCCCGGGCTCGACGCGGTGTTCGACACGCTCGGCGATACCGAGCTCGCGTCGATCGCGGCCGTCAAGCCCGGCGGGGTCGTGGTCGGCATCGCGGGCTTGCCCGATGGTGCCTTCGCACGCGAATGGCTCCCCGGATACACGCGCCCCGCGATCTGGTTGATGACCGGCAAGCGTCGCCGCGCCGCGAACCGCGCCGGTGCACGCTTCACCTACCTGTTCATGCGTCCCGATGGCGACCAGCTCGCCGAGCTCGCCGGCTGGATCGATGCCGGCAAGCTGCGCCCGATCGTGCACCGCGTCTACCCGTTCGCCGAAGCTCGCGAGGCCTTCGCGGAGCTCGAGCGTGGCCGCGCGCGCGGCAAGATCATCGTGGCGATCTCGAAGTAGTTCCTTCAGGGTCCGGCGTCGTTCAGAAACGGCCGATGGCGGCGAGCCCACCGCCCGACGGCGCGATCCACCCCGTGAGCGCCGTGCGCTCCTGCTTGCCACGCGTCGCGTACCAGATGATGCCGCCGACGAGCAGCACGCCGCCCGAGATTCCTGCGAGCACGCCGGTTCGACCGTGCGACTCGGCCTTGTCGTTGAGTCGCTCGGTCTCGAAGTAGTTCGTGGACTGCTTGGCGTCGCCATCGGCCTGGCTCGCCGACCTGAGGAAATACCCGCCGACCCCGATCCCGACCACACCGGCGACCACGAGCCCGCCGCCGATGGGATCTTTCCACCAGGTCAGTCCCTCGGGCTTCGCTGGCTCGATGATGACCGGCGGGTGCGGCTCGGGAGCTTGCTTCGCTGGCTCGACCACCGGCTTCTGCGCGGCGATGATCCCCTTGCACTCGTCGAGCTTGTCGCGCACGACCTGCTTGTTCTCGTCGGGGAGATCGAAGGTGAGGATCTTGTTGTAGAGCTCGATCGCCTTGTCGCAGTGCTCCTGCTGCCGTTCCGCTTGCGCCCACGCGTACAGGGTCTCGACGTCTGGCTCGAGTGCGAACGACTTGCCGAGTGCCGCGCTGGCACCCGGGTAGTCCTTCGCCTGATACGCCGCGACGCCGCGATCGAACGCGAGCTTCGCGTCGGCGCCTTTCGGTGCGGCGTGGGCCGGAGCGCTCGCGAGGAGCAGCGCCGTTGCCACCGCCATCACTTTTTGGCGGGACGTACGGGCATGAACGGCGAGTCTCCGTTCCACTGCGGCTCCTTTGGTTTGGGATCGGGTTTCGGATCGGGTTTGGGATCTCTCGTGATCTTGGGCTCGGGCCTCGGCGGCTTCCCCTTGGGCGGTCTGGTGGGCTTCTTCGGCTCGAGCTTGATCGCAGCCTTCGTCGGCTCCTTGAGCTTGAGCGCCTTTGCTGGGCCGGTCTTGATCACCTTCGGCTCGGGCTTGATCGCGACCACCGGCTCGGGCTTCACCAGCTCGGGCTGCTTCGCCAGCTCGGGCTCCACCGGCTCGGGCTCCACCGGCTCGGGCTTCACCGGCTCGGGCTTCACCGGCTCGGGCTCGATCGTGATCTCGGCGGGCGCGATCGCGGCCTTCGTGGCTTCGTCGGCCGGTGGTGGCGGGGGCGGGGCGGGCGTCGGCACCCGGACTTCGGCCGGGCTGGCCGGCCCCACAAGCGGCTGGTCCGTCGAGCTCAGCACGAAGTAGGTCACTCCCGAAGCGCCCAGCGCACCGGCCAGCGCGAGGACGGCCGCTCGCTTCGTTCGTCTTCGCCTCGCGGCCCCCGCGGTCGGAACTCGCACTCGTTCGGTGACGTCACCGACGTGGTGATGGATGACCGCGTGGCTCGTCGGATTGCTCACGAGCGTTCCGGGCTGCGGTGGGGAGAGTGGCGCGAAGATCGGAAACGCCTGCGGCATGTCGGCCACCGGAGTGGCGACGCGCGTCGGAACCGGCGTCGGGATCCGCACCGGCGGGAGCCGGACCGGCGTCGGGGTGTGCACCGGTGTCGGGGTCGGCGGAGCGGTCTCGGTCCGCGGGCCGACGTGCATTGGAATCACCCCAGGAACGGTGCCCGAGGGGACCGGCACCGTCGGCAGCGGTCCAGGCAGCGGCGTGTGGACGCTGGTCGGACGATCTTCCTCGGGCGCGAGCGGTGGTTGCGTCACCGCGGTGCGGTCATCGTCGGGCGCAGCAGGCCGATGCTGGATCACCACCGCCTCGCCAGTCTTGCCGCTCTCGATCAGCGTACGAACGACGTGCTGCTCGACGAAGAACGCACCCTGCGCACGCGCAAGATCCCACTCCTCGAGCCGCGCAGGAAACAGCGTCGACATCAAGCGTGCGAGGACGAGAGGCGAGACGCGCAGCCGATTCTCGTGCGCGAAGTCCTCGAGCTGACCCTGCAACTCGAGCGCCGTCGAGTAGCGCTGGTCGGGATCGCGAGCGAGCGCGCGCATGACGATCGCTTCGAGGGCGAGCGGATAGCTCGGGACGAGCTTGCTCGGCGGCTCGACGTCGTTGTTGACGATCTGGTTGAGGATTCCGTAGTCGGTCTCGTCGGTGAACGGGACCTGGCCGGTCGTCAGCTCGTAGAGGATCGTGCCGGCGGAGAAGATGTCGCTGCGACGATCGAGCACGACCTTGCCGCGGCACTGCTCCGGCGACATGTACGCGATCTTCCCCTTGAGCCCGCCGTGGGTCGACTGCGGGCTGCTGTTCATCCTGGCGATGCCGAAATCGACGAGCTTGACCGCACCGTCATAGCTGACCAGCACGTTCGAGGGCGAGACGTCGCGGTGGACGACGTTGAGCGGCTTGCCGGCGGGCGACGCCTTCTCGTGTGCGTGATGAAGCCCGGCGCATAGCCCCGCAGCGAGGGTGAGCGCCGCATCGAGGGAGATCGGAACGCCGTTCTCCGATGCGCTCGCGACGAGGTTCCCGAGATCCTCACCGTGCACGTACTCCATCGAGAAGAAGAAGTCGCCGTCCTCCTGCCCGATGTCGTAGACCTGCGCGATGTTCGGGTGATGCAGCGTGGCGGCGAGCCGCGCTTCATTGAGGAACATGTTCACGAAGCTGGAGTTGTCGGCGTACTGCGGAAGGATCCGCTTCACGACGACCAGCTTCTCGAATCCCTCGATCCCGACGGTGCGTGCGAGATACAGCTCCGCCATCCCACCGACCGCGATCTGACGGATCAGATCGTGCTTGCCGAGCTTGGCGCCCGGCGCAAGGAAGCGCACACGTTGGAGGGCGGGATTGGCCACCGGGAAGTCTGGGCCGATGCGACCCACCTTCGATTACGATAGACGAAAACGCAGTGCTCTGCAGTACAATGAAATGATGGCGAAAGTGGTAGCGCTCGCCGCGGTCCTGTTCGTCGGAGCCATGGTCGCGTGGTCCTGCAGCCCGTTCGGCGGTGCAGGAGCGTTCCAGTGCGAGAGCGACACGGAATGTCAGGGCGCTCGGGATGGACGCTGCGAGCCCAACGGGTTTTGCAGCTTCCTCGACGACACGTGCGGTCTCGGTGGCCGTCGCTACGGCGGGCTGTCGGGCTCGCTCGCCGGCACCTGCGTCGGCGTCGAGCCGATCGATGCGGCTGTCATCGACACGCCGGTGATCGACGCCACGCTCCCCGAAGCCGGCGAGACGTGCCTCGGCGCGACGGGTGGGCTCGTCCAGCCGTGCTTCGCCGTGGCGCCTTCGGGCACGGTCACCCTGGCCGGAGCGATCGACACCGACACCTCGCCGCTGTGCTCGGCGATCGTCTCGAACACGACGGCGTGCGTGATCGCCGCCGGCTCGATCCAGATCGACGTGGCGACCACCGTGACCGCGACCGGAACGAAGCCACTCGTGCTCGCCGCGACCGGTACGGTCACGATCAACGGCGTGCTCGATGTCGCGAGTCATCGCGGAGTCATCGCACCCGGAGCGAGCGGCAACGACGCGACCTGCGATCCGGGCACTCCCCCGACGACGAACGGTAACGCGGGTGGCGGAGGTGGCGGAGGAAGCTTCGGCGCGAAGGGTGGAGATGGTGGCGACGGGAATGGCGGCGGCGGTCCCAACGGGGGCACGTCGGGTGCCACACCCCTCCCACCGACGACCGTTCGCGGTGGCTGCAAGGCCCAGGATGGCAAGGAAGGCGCCGGTGCCGCGGCCACGCGCGGGCTCGGTGGCAACGGTGGTGGAGTCGTCTACGTGATCGCCGGGACCACGCTCTCGATCGGAGCGGGCGGCGTGATCAACGCATCGGGCGCAGCAGGAACCAACGGGATCATCGCTCGAGCAGGCGGTGGCGGGGGGGGATCGGGCGGCCTCGTCGGGCTCGACGCACCGACGGTGACCAACGGCGGTGTGGTGTTCGCGAACGGTGGGAGCGGCGGCGAGGGGAGTGGCGACAACAACCCGGGCAAGCCCGGCGTCGATCCGACCGGAGCGGGGCCCGCGGTGTTCGGAATCGGGATCTCGAACAGCGGCGGCGACGGCGGCAACGGTGGAGCCGGCGCGGCCGGCGCCGGCGCGATTGGCCTGCAGTCGACCGACGGTGGCGGCGGTGGCGGCGGGGTCGGGGTGATTCGCGTCTTCCCGCTGCAGGCGATCGGTGGCGCGGTGTCGCCACCTCCGACCTGAGCTACGCGGTGTGCGAGCGCACGAACGCGACCGCGCGGCTCCACGCCAGCGCCGCGGCGTCGGCGTTGTGGACCTCGGGCCGGCGATCGTTGCAGAACGCGTGCTGCGCGTCGTAGACGTGGAGCGCCATCGGGACCTTGACGGCTGCCTTGATCTGCTCGGCGCCGGCGACGGTCGCCCAGTCGTCGTGCTGTGCGAAGTGCGCCTCCACCGGTGCATCGATCTTCGACCAGTCGAGGTCGCCCGGTAGGCCATAGAACGGCACCACCGCCGCGAGCCCGCGCACGTTGACTGCGGTCGCGAAGCTGAGCGCGCCGCCCATGCAGTAGCCGGTCACGGCGACCTTGCCGGTGCTACGCGGATGCGACTTCAGATACGCGACCGTCGCGCCGATCTCCTGCACGGCCTTGCCGAAGTCGAGCGCCTTCATCATGCGTCCCGCCTCGTCGGCATCCTTGGCGACCTTGCCGTGATACAGGTCCGGGACGATCGCGACGAAGCCGGCCTCGGCCCACTTTCGTGCGACGGACTGGATCTGCTCGTTCACGCCCCACCACTCCTGGAGCACGACGACACAAGGCCGGCGCGCGTCACCCTCGGGAACCGCGAGCACCCCGGAGATCTCGCCGGTGCTCGTCGGAATCGTTACTCGCTGGGTCTCTGTCATCGGTCCACCTTTCGCGACATGTTTATACCAAAGGGCACTTGCTCGCCTGGCGGCTCGCTGGCGTACTGCGCCCCATGTCCGGACCGAAAGGCGCACGCGGGCGGAGGTTCGAGGGCGAGCTCGATCCTGTCGCGGCCCAGATGAACGCGTCGGTCGGGTTCGACCGCCGGCTGCTCGTGCACGACGTCGCGGGATCGATCGCGCACGCCGAGATGCTCGCCGCGCGAGGCCTCATCTCCGCCGACGATGCAGCCGCGATCGTCGACGGGCTCCGCCGCGTGGAGGCTCGCCTCGCGTCGGGCGAGCTGACGTGGGATGCCACGCTCGAGGACGTTCACATGAACGTCGAGGCCCGCCTGATCGACGAGATCGGGGATGCCGGTCGCCGGCTCCACACCGCTCGCAGTCGCAACGATCAGGTCGCGACCGACCTCCGCCTCTACGCCCGCGCCGCTGCCGCGCGCCTCGTCCACGCGCTCGACGAGCTCCGGCGGGCCCTGCTCGTCCAGGCCCGGGCGCACGTCGACACGCTGATGCCGGGCTACACGCACCTCCAGCGCGCGCAGCCGGTCCGCCTCGCGCATCACCTGCTCGCCTACGACGCGATGCTCGAGCGCGACCGCGGCCGGATCACCGATGCAGCCCGGCGCGCCGATGCCTCGCCGCTGGGCTCGGGCGCGCTCGCCGCGACGACCTTGCCGATCGATCGCGAGCACGTGGCTCGCTCGCTCGGCTTCTCGTCGGTGACACACAACTCGCTCGATGCCGTCGGCGATCGCGACTTCGCGATCGAGCTCGTGGGCGCCTGCGCGCTCGCGCACGTCCATCTGTCCCGGCTCGGCGAGGAGCTCGTGCTGTGGACCAGCTCCGAGTTCGGGTTCGTCCGGATCGGCGAGGCATACTGCTCGGGCTCGTCGCTGATGCCGCAGAAGATGAACCCGGATCTCGCGGAGCTGTTGCGCGCGAAGACCGGTCGCACCGTCGGTGCGTGGGTGACCTTGATGACCGTCGTGAAGGGGCTGCCGCTCGCCTACAACAAAGATCTCCAGGAGACCCAGGAACCGCTGTACGACACCGTCGAGACGCTCGAGGCCAGCCTCACCGTCGCGCGCGGCATGATCGCGAGCCTGGTGTTCGACGTCAAACGGCTGCGCGCGGCGATCGATGCCGGTCACCTCGTCGCGACCGAGCTCGCGGACTACCTCGTCACGCGCGGCGTCGCGTTTCGCGAGGCCCACGACATCGCCGGGCACCTGGTGCGAGTCGCGACGGAGCGCGGCATCGAGCTCGCGCAGCTTCCGCTCGACGAGCTGCGCGCGGCGCACCCCGCGTTCGACGAGGATGTCGCGAGCTGGCTCGATCCGGCGCGGGCGGTGGATCGCCGCGACGTGATCGGCGGGCCGGCGCGGGCTCAGGTCCTCGCCGAGCTCGAGCGCATCGCGCACCAGCTCTCGGCACGCGAGAGTTGAAACGCCCGGCGCGACGCAGCGAGAGGTTTGGGCTAGAACAGCGCCATGTCTGTTCCGTTCGATTACCGGTCCGGCGAGCTCCACTGCGAAGACGTCCCGCTGGCGAAGATCGCGGCCGAGGTCGGCACGCCGTTCTACGTCTACAGCCGCGGCGAGCTCGAGCGAGCGTACCGCGCGTTCGATAGTGCGCTCGACGGCATCCCGCATCGCGTCTGCTACGCCGTGAAGGCGAACTCGACGCTCGGCGTGCTCGCGGTCCTCGTCGAGCTCGGCGCCGGCGCGGACATCGTGTCGGCCGGCGAGCTGTTCCGCTGGCAGAAGGCCGGCGGCGATCCGGCCAAGGTCGTGTTCTCCGGAGTCGGCAAGTCCGAGACCGAGATGCGCGCGGCGATCGCGGCCGGGATCGGCGTGTTCAACGTCGAGTCCGCCGAGGAGATGGGCGTGCTCGCACGGGTCGCTCGCGCGGCGGGCGCGACCGTGAAGATCGCGCTGCGCGTGAACCCCGACGTCGATCCGGAGACGCACCCGTACATCTCGACCGGACTCAAGGCGAACAAGTTCGGCGTCGCGATGGACGAGGCGCGGCACCTGCTGCGCAAGGCCGCCAACCTCGAGGGGCTCGAGGTCAGCGGCGTCGATTTTCATATCGGTTCGCAGCTCACGAAGACCTCGCCGTTCACCGACGCGATCGCGCGGCTCGTCGCGCTCGTCCACGACCTCGCCTCCGACGGCATCAAGCTCGATCACGTCGACATCGGTGGTGGCCTCGGGATCGACTACGGCAAGGGCGACACCACGCCACCCTCACCGGCGGAGTACGGCGATGCGGTGCGGACCGCGCTGGCACCGCTCGCGAAGCTCGGGCTGACGCTCTACACCGAGCCCGGGCGCGTGATCGTCGGCCAGGCGGGTGCACTCGTGACGAGCGTGCTGTTTCGCAAGCGCAACGAGGCGAAGCACTTCACGATCGTCGATGCGGCGATGAACGATCTGATGCGCCCCGCGCTCTACGGGTCGTATCACCCGATGAAGCCGGTGAGCCGGCCGGATCGCCCGAGCATCGTGACCGACGTCGTCGGGCCGATCTGCGAGACCGGAGACTTCTTCGCGCGCGACCGCGAGCTGCCCGAGCTCGCACCCGGCGAGCTGATGTGGATCGGCGCGGCCGGTGCGTACGGCGCGGCGATGGCCTCGAACTACAACACCCGGCCCCGCGCCCCCGAGGTGCTCGTCCGTGGCGACCGCTACACGGTGATCCGGCCCCGCGAAACGTACGAGCAGCTGATCGCCGGCGAACGCCTCGCGTGAGCTGATATCCTGGACCCGATGAGGTGCCTGGGGCTGCTGTGCCTGTTCGCCGCCTGCGGGGACAACCTCGAGGGTGACGATCTGCAAGGTGGCAGCGCGACGATCGTGGATCGAAGCGCACTGGCGTTCACGCACCCGATGCCGAACCTCGACGTCGACCAGCTCGAGAGGCACAACCTCGGCCATGGGCCGTTCGCGTTCCGGTGGACGCCACCGCAGCTCGGCCCGCTGTTCAACCACGACTCGTGCGTGCAGTGCCACGTCAACAACGGCCGCGGGCTCTCGCAGATCGGGCCCGGCGTCGTCGGCTCGCCGGCGCTGATCCGCATCAGCCTCCCGACCGGGACGCCCGCGGTACCCGGCGGCCAGGTACCGGTTCCCGGGCTCGGGCTGCAGCTCCAGGATCACGCCACGTTCGGATTGCCCGAGGTCAATGTCGCGCTCACGTGGGTCGAATTCGAGGACTTCTTCGGCGATGGCACGGGGATCATGCTGCGCGAACCGCGCCTCGTGGTGACGCGCGCGAACGGCGATCCGATGCCGCAGGGGATCGACCTGTCGTATCGCCAGGCACCCGCGCTCGTCGGGGTCGGGCTGCTCGAGGCGATCTCCGATGACACGCTACTCGCGCTTGCCGATCCCGATGACGCCGACGGTGACGGCATCTCCGGGCGCGTCAACCTGGCGTGGGACGAGCAATCTCGGTCGACGCGGGTCGGCCGGTTCGGTCGCAAGGCGGGCATGCCGCGGCTCGTCGAGCAGGCGGCCTCCGCGTTCGTCAACGACATGGGCCTCACGAACAAGATCTTCCCCGAGCCCGACGGCATGACCCGCGACGTCAACGACCAGCAGCTCGTGGACTCGGCGTTTCATATCGCGACCCTCGCCGTGCCCGCCGCGGCGCCACGCGACGCCATCGCCGTCCGCGGTCGCGAGCTGTTCCAGGAATTCGGCTGCGTCGGCTGCCATGTTGCCGTGCACGTCACCGGCGAACACGAGATCCCCCAGCTCTCCGACCAGACGATCCGCCCGTACACCGACCTGTTGCTCCACGACATGGGCGAGGGCCTGGCCGATCTGCGAGCCGACTTTCTCGCCTCGGGTTCCGAGTGGCGAACCCCGCCGCTGTGGGGAATCGGGCTCGCCCAGCTCGTGTCTCCCGAGACGACTTTCTTGCACGACGGGAGAGCTCGCACGTTCAGCGAGGCGATCCTGTGGCACGGCGGCGAAGCGATCGCGCGGCGCGAGGCGTTTCGGATGGCCTCCCGCGCGGATCGCGAGGCGCTCCTGGCATTCCTCGCGACGCTCTGACTCGTTGTAATACAGGTACAATCGCGAAACGTGGAGGAAGACGACCGGCCCACCGAGACGATCGGCGCCCAGCGTCCCGATGTCGAGGACACGTCGCAGGACTCGCGATTGGGTCCCGGTACCGAGGTCGCCGGCTACATCGTCGATAGCGAGGTCGGGAGAGGCGGGATGGGCCACGTCTACAGCGCGACCCATCCCGTGATCGGCAAGCGCGCCGCGATCAAGGTGCTCCGACCGGAAGTCTCCAGGTCACCGATCGTGGTCGAGCGGTTCATCCAGGAAGCCCGCGCGGTGAATTCGATCGGTCACCCGAACATCATCGATATCTTCGCGTTCGGGGCGCTCGACGACGGTCGCGCGTACCACATCATGGACCTCCTGATCGGCGAGTCGCTCCGCAAGCGGCTCAAGCGCGGGGCGCTCCACCCGAGCGAAGCCGCGTCGGTGATCGACGAGACCGCGATGGCGCTGACCGCCGCGCACGACAAGGGCTTCGTCCATCGCGATCTCAAGCCCGACAACATCTTCCTGCAGACTCGCGAAGACCGCTGGCCCGAGGTGAAGCTCCTCGATTTCGGGCTCGCGAAGCTGATGCCAGAGGCCGGCATCGCGCCGTTCCAGACCAAGACCGGCGTGATGCTCGGCACCCCCGAGTACATGTCTCCCGAGCAAGCGCGCGGCATCGGCGTCGACTACCGCACCGACGTCTACGCGCTCGGCATCGTGATGTTCGAGGTCCTCAGCGGGAGACGGCCGTTTCCCCCGAAGGGCGATCCGTTCGCGACGCTGATGGCCCACGCCGAGGAGCCGCCGCCGTCGCTCGGCGACATGCTGCCGACGCTGCCGGTCGAGATGGTCCAGCTCGTCGATGCGATGCTCGCGAAGGAGCCCGCTGCGCGACCGTCCCTCGCTGCCGTGCGCACCGTGATCAAGCGCCTGCGCTCGACGCAGCTCCCGACCCACACCGCGGCTGGTCTCGAGATGTCGATCTCGAAGATCACACCGCTCAAGCCGCCCCCGACGACCGAGGTGCTCGGGGTCTCGGCATCGCGGGTCGGCGCCGAAGCGATCTTGCCCGGCGACAGCCGCCTGCCTCCCGTCGATCCGATCGCGGAGCGCCGACCCTCGATGCCACCGATGATCGACGAGCGCTCGCCCACGCATCCGCCGGTCGCGGGTGCTCGGGCCGCATCGCCGTCCGCTGCCCCGTCGAACGTGTCGCCACAGGCGCCGTTCAACGCGATCGCGCTGCAGCTACCCAGCTCGAGCCTGCCGCCGCATCCGTCCTACCCGCCGGTGTCGAGCCCGAGCCTGCCGCCGCATCCGTCCTACCCACCGGTGTCGAGCCCGAGCCTACCGCGGCATCCGTCGCTGCCGCCGCAGTCACTTCATCCGCCGTCGCCGTCGACGCACGGTGCACGTTCGGGATCCGACAGCGGGTTGATCGTTCCTCCGTCGATGCCCTCGGCTCCGGCGCCGCCATCGAGCGGGCTCGGCCTGGGCGCGCATCCGGCGACGGAGCTCGGGGTGGGACCACCGGTACCGCCGAGCAAGCCGCAGCCGAGCAAGCTCGCGACGCCGGCAACCTCCGCGAAGGGAAGCCGGTTCTGGATCCTCATCGGCGCCCTGTTCGCGATCGCGGCGGGCATCGCGATCGCGCTCGTGCTCGTCGGAACCTAGTACGTACAGTACGTACTAGCCGGTACTCGCCGCAATGCGATCAGATAGTACTGAATCGAAACGATACACCCTTGTCGAGCGACGCCCGGCACAACCGACGAGGCCGATCTTCGTCGACCCGATTCGTCGGACTTTTGTCCGACAAGATTCAAACGTCAAAGAGAACGCCAGGGTCGCGACAAGACTCCAGCAGG